>Ga0308166_1003815_pt1 | contig 12501 bp, 8 predicted proteins | sample PhyCR2_2_FD_202137 | JGI IMG/M metagenome (GOLD analysis project Ga0308166, IMG submission 202137) | Phyllosphere microbial communities from UC Gill Tract Community Farm, Albany, California, United States - DLSLCC.R2 | ecosystem: Host-associated > Plants > Phyllosphere > Unclassified | place... | reverse complement strand
AGACCACGAACTCGCGCGGCACGATGCCGAAGAAATAGCCCTGGCCCCAATCCGTCATGAGTTCCGGATATCCGGTGAACGCCTTGTCTCCCAGGACCACGCTGGCCAGGCCTCGATACAGCGACACTGTGCCGATCGTGACGACGATCGAGGGCAGGGCGTAACGGGTCACCAGCACGCCGTTCAGGAAGCCGCAAGCGGTGCCGGTCGCCAGCGCCACGACAGGCAGCATTCCGGCCGGCAGGCCGGCGGCCTTGGCGAGGCCCATTGCGACCGACGACAGGGCAAGGGTGCCGGCCACCGAGATGTCGATCTCGCGGCAAATAATGAGCAGCGCCATCGGCAGCGCGATCAGCGCCTTCTCGCTGAAGTTCGTGGTGCCGTCCAGCAGGTTATACGGGTCGAGAAAGTACGGCAGAACGATGCTGTTGCCCACGAACACGAGAACAAACAGTATGGCCAGCAGGCTTTCCCAGCGCGTCAGCACATGCTTCAGTTTGGTGTTTTCACGGTCGAGGATCGTATAGCGCGACGTCTTTTCGCCGGGCGTCATGGTGATCGGATTCATGCTGCGCTCTTCATGTCGTTGGTATGCAGGGGAAGGATCTGGCGGCCGCGGCTGGTTTTGCCGCGTGCGTTGATCAGCACGGCGATCAGGATCACCAGGCCGGTGAGGGCGCTCTGCCAGAACGGCGAGACCTGCAGCACCGGCAGCGCATTGCCGATCACCGACAGGAACAGTGCGCCCAGCATCGCGCCGGGAACCGAACCGATGCCGCCGCCGATACTGACGCCGCCGATGACGCAGGCCGCGATCACGGTGAATTCGAAACCGTAGGCGACCTCCGTGTAGGCAACCGCGTAACGCGCCACCCACAGGTAGCCACACAGGCCGGCCACGGCGCCGGACAGGCCATACACCCACAACAGGCGTCGCGCGATCGGGATGCCGATGTAGCCGGCGCACTGCGGCGCATTCCCGACCGCGTACAAGTCCCGTCCGAAGCGGGTATGCCGCGCGAGAAACGCCATCAGGGCCAGCATTGCCGCGGCAAGCCACACGAGGTGCGGCAGGCCGAGCAGCCGGGTCAGCGGAAAGGCGATGAAATCGTGCGGCATCTGGTGCGCGGAAACCCAGGCGCCGCCCGACAGTACGAAAACCATGCCGCGGTAGACACTCATCGTGCCCAGGGTGATGACGATCGGCGGCAGCTGCAGATAGCCGATCAGCCAGCCGTTGACCAGGCCGAGGCCCAGGCCGACGAGAATCGCGACCGCGACCACGATCGTCAGGGGCAGCCCGGGATTGTGCGACGCCAGCATGGCGGCTACCATGCCCGACAGCGCCAGATTGGAAGCCACCGACAGGTCGATGCCGCGCGTGACGATCACCAGCATCTGGGTCAGCGCCAACATCACCAGGAGAGTACTGTCGGTGACCAGGTTGGCCAGCGATGATGGAGCGAGAAAGACCGGCGCACGCAGGCCGACCAGGCCGATCAGTATGACGACCATCAGGGCGAGCAGGAACTCGCGTTGCTTCAACAGATTCATTGGACCTCCAGATTGTTTTCAACCAGTTCGATGCCCGATGCCGCGGCGACTACGCGCTCGGGCGTGGCATCGGCGCGCTCGAACACGCGCTGCACGCGGCCGTGGTGCATGACCACGACGCGGTCGGCCATGCCCAGCACTTCCGGCAACTCGGAAGACACCAGGATCACGGACAAGCCGCGCGTGACCAGCTGGCTGATGAAGCGATGGACGGCGGCCTTCGAGCCGATATCGATGCCTTTGGTCGGCTCGTCGAGGATGATCACCTTCGGTTCGGTGGCCAGCCACTTGCCGAGAACGACCTTTTGCTGGTTACCTCCCGAGAGTTCGGCGACATGCTGGGTGAGGTGATTGGCCTTCAGTTCCAGCTGCTCCGAGAAGTGGCGTGCGATGGCCGTCTCGGCGGCCCGCTTGCCACCGAGCAGGAAGAAGCCGATTCGCGACAGGATCGGCAGCGTGATGTTATGCATGATCGGCATCGTCAGATGGGCGCCATGGTGCTGCCGGTCTTCCGGCACGTAGGCAATGCCATGAGCGATCGCCTCCTCGGGTGTGGTGACCCGGATGGCCTTGCCGTCCAGGCGCACGGTGCCGCGGACGTCGGCCGTCATGCCGAACAAGGCCTGCATGACCTCCGAACGGCCGGCGCCGACCAGGCCGTAGAAGCCCAGGATTTCGCCCTTGCGGAGCGTGAAACCGACGCCGTCGAATTCGGTCGGGTGGCACAAGTTCTCCACTTCCAGTAGTGGTCCGCCGATTGCCGCGACCTCCTTCGGATAAGCCTGGTGCACCGCGCGACCGACCATCAGCGCCACCAGTTCGGACTCGGAAATGTCCGCCAGATTGCCCTCGGCGACAAAATTGCCATCCCGGAGCACCGTATAGCGGTCGGCTACCTGGTAGATCTCGTCGAACTTATGCGAGATAAAGATGACTGCGGTACCGGCAGCTTTGAGCTGCGCGATGATGCGATACAACTCCCGAATCTCGCGCTGCGACAGTGCAGCGGTCGGCTCGTCCATGATTACCACGCGCGCCTCCTGCGACAGCGCGCGCGCGATCTCGACGAAATGGCGCTGGGCGACGGACAGGTCCTTCACGCGGGCGCGCACCGGCAGGTCGACCTCCAGGCGCGCGAACAAGGCTTCGGCCTCGGCTTCGATGCGTTTCCAGTCGATGCGGCGTGCGGTGCCCGTCACCGGCTGCCGCCCGACGTAGATGTTCTCGGCCACCGACAGCTCGTCGAACATCACGGTTTCCTGGTGCACGGCGGTGATCCCGGCGGCCATCGCTTCCTGCGGGCTGCCGAAAGACACGGGCTTGCCGTCCAGGGTGATGGCGCCGCCGTCGGGCTGGTAAATGCCGGTCAACGTCTTGACCAGGGTGGATTTGCCGGCGCCGTTCTCGCCAATCAGGGCCATGACCTCGCCAGCCCGGATATTGAGATTCATGCCGTTGAGGGCCACGATGCCGTTGAAGCGTTTGCTGATCCCGGTCAGCTGCAGCACCGGCGCAGGGGCACCGGTGCTCTGCGGCGCGGCGCCGCCGTGTGGAGTAGGGCTGGACAGTTGTGTGACTGACATACGAATGGGCGGACAGGTTGTGATTGTGGCCGCGGCACGTGTCGAAAACCGGAACGACACGCGCAGCAGAAACCCTCCGTCCCCGCGCGCGGCGGGAACGACATGCAAAGCTGCAGCCGATGATCAGGCCGCAGAGGGAGCGTCAGAACAGCTTCGCGAACTTTTCGACGTTGTCGCTGTTGTACGTAAATGGTGGGCCAAGAGCCGCTTCGCGGTTGGCGTCGAGAGTGACGCTACCCATGCGCCCGACCGAGACCACGGTGCCAGGCTGTGGCTGCGCCGTGCCCTTGACGAACTCGGCGGCGGCATACGTCGCCGCGTAGCCCAGGTCGATCGGATTCCAGATCGCGAATTCCTTCACCGCGCCGCTCTTCACGTGGCCGGCCATTTCGGATGGCAGGCCGAGCCCGGTCACGAACACCTTGCCGACCAGCTTTTCGTCGACGACCGCCTTGGCTGCGGCCACAATGCCGACCGTGGTGGGGGCGATGATCGCTTTCAGGTCGGGGTGGCTGCGCAGCAGGCCGATCGCCTCGCGGTAGCTCTTGTCGGACTGGTCGTCGCCGTACACGGTACCCACCAGCTTGACCTTGGCGTACTGCGGCTGCTGCAGCACTTTTTTCATCACGCCGATCCAGATGTTCTGGTTGGTGGCCTGGGCCGAGGCCGACAGGATTGCGATTTCGCCCGCGCCGCCGATGGCACTGGCGGCCATCTGCACCTGCTTCTCACCGATCAGCTCGGCGTTGGATGGGTTCAACTGCATCAGGCGCCCCTCCGGCGCCAGGCCACTGTCGAAGGAAATCACCTTGATCCCGCGTTGCATCGCCTTTTTCGCGATCGGGACCAGCGCGTTCGGATCGTTGGCGGAGATAACGATCGCATCGACCTTTTGGCTGATCAAAGAGTTGATGATCTCGATCTGTCCCTCGGCGCTCGGGGTCGTGGGACCGGTATAGATGACGTCGATGCCGCCGATCTGTCTGGCCGCCTCGTCGGCGCCGATATGGGCCGCGTTGAAAAAGCCATTGCCCAGGTTTTTCACGACCATGGCGATGCGGGTCTTCTCGGGCTTTTTCTGGCAGCCGGCGCTGCCGACGAGGATGCCGAGGGCGACCGCGCTCAGCAAGAGTCTTCGAAAATTCAATTGAGCGTCTCCATGTAGTACATGTTTGGGGAATTCAAGTCGTACTGGCCCTCGAGAGACATGGCGTCACCGTCGTGCTCCGATCCGTATGCGTCCGTTTGATCGGGTTGTACAGTGATTACTTTGACCCCACTCTGTTCAAGCATCTGGACCGCTTTATCCGATACGTCCGTATCGGTGATCACCGTCGACACGCGGTCCAGACCGCACAGGATGAGGCCGGCCCTGCGTGCGAACTTCGAGCTGTCGGCCAGCACGATCAGTTCTTCGGTCTGGCTGATCAGCCGCTTCTCGGCCTGGATCAGGACTGGATCGGCTTCCATCAAACCCAGCAGGGACAAGCCATACACACTCATGAACATCTTGCTGGCGTAATGGTGCTGCGTGATGTCGTTGTCGAACGGCGAAAGAATGACATTCTGCTCACGATAAATTGTGCCGCCGGGCACGATGACTTCGCTCTTGCTGGACACGAGCAGGCGCTCCGCCATCAGGAACGAATTGGTCAGGATCTTGAGGGGTTTCTCGGTGAGGAATTCCGCCATCATGAACGTCGTCGTGCCGCCGTTGATGATGACGGTTTCGTCATCCGAGCACATCGATGCGGCGTAACGCGCGATGGCCCGTTTGCGCGATGCGAAGCACTGGATGTTGTTGTCGAAAGTTTCGCTTGCCAGCGGATGCTGTCGGCTCTTCTGCTCGATGTTCCTCGCGCCGCCTCGGGTGCGCGCCAGCAGCTTGCGATCGGCGAGCCAGTTGATGTCGCGTCGGACGGTGGCCGGCGAGGCGTTCAGCCATTCCACCAGCTGCGGGACCGTTACCATCTGATGTTCGGCGAGCAGTTTCAACAAGCTCTTGCGGCGCTTGTGATTCACCATGTTTGTCTCCTCCATCGGTCATTGTTCTTGTGTTCGACCGGATCTGTTCGAGAGAGATTAGTGAGTCATGTAGTCACGGTCAATCGCAAAGCGTGACAAATAAATGATTATTTCGGGTGCTTGTCGCTCAAATGCGATCAAATGAATCATTCCGATGATTATTCGCTGCGCGCGGTCCAATCCGGCCGCCGGCCCGTTGACACCGGTTAGTCGTCTGTCTTTTACTAGTTTTAGACGCCGCGGACGTAATGCATCCGTGGTTTGTAGGTGAGACATGAATGCTATCGGGCGATAGCGGCTAACTGTATGGAGACCTTTTTGATGGGCACGATGAGCGAAACGAAGCAGAAGGAACCAATCACGTCGCGCTGGGATGACCAGCACGCCGCCACCCTGAGCGAACCTGAACTATTGTTGTACCGTTCGAACCTGCTCGGTTCCGACTTGCGCATCACGAACTTCGGCGGCGGCAACACGTCCGCCAAGATTGCGATGACCGATCCGCTCAGCGGCGCGCAGGTCGAGGTATTGTGGGTAAAGGGTTCGGGTGGTGACCTGGGTTCGATCAAGCTGGACGGATTCTCGACGCTTTACATGGACAAGCTGGAGGCGCTGAAAGGGCGTTACCGCGGTCTGGAACACGAAGACGAGATGGTCGGCTACCTGCCGCACTGCACGTTCAACCTGAACCCGCGTGCGGCATCGATCGACACCCCGCTGCATGCCTACATCAACCGCAAGCACGTGGATCACATGCACCCGGATTCGGTGATTGCGATCGCCGCGTGCAGGAACAGTCGTGCGCTGACGGAGAAGATTTTCGAAGGCGAGCTCGGCTGGCTGCCGTGGCAACGTCCGGGTTACGACCTTGGCCTGAAACTGGAAAAGCTGTCGCAAGAGCAGCCGCATCTGAAAGGCATCATCCTGGAAGGTCACGGCCTGTTCACGTGGGGCGATACCGCCAAGTCGTGCTACGAGACGACCCTGGCGATCATCAAGCGTGCCGAGGACTGGCTCGCTGCAAACGTCAAGCAGCCGGTTTTCGGTGGCCGCAAATATGCGCCGTTGCCTGCGCAAGAGCGTGCCGCCATCGCGGCGCGCCTGATGCCTCTGCTGCGCGGCAGGATCAGCAAGGATGAATACAAGCTCGGCCACTTCGACGATTCCGACTCCGTGCTGGAATTCGTCGGCAGCGCCGATCTCGCGCCACTGGCAGCACTCGGTACGTCGTGCCCTGACCATTTCCTGCGCACGAAGATCCGTCCTCTCGTGCTCGACTTCGACCCGACCGCGCCGGACCTCGACCGTCTCGTCGCTGGCCTCGACCAGGCATTGGAAGCCTACCGCGCGGACTACACCGCCTACTACGAGCGCTGCAAGCGCGACACGTCGCCGAAGATCCGTGACGCCAACCCGATCATCTACCTGATCCCGGGCGTGGGCATGCTGTCGTTCGCGAAGGACAAGGCGACGGCGCGCATCGCCGGCGAGTTCTACGTCAACGCGATCAACGTGATGCGCGGTGCGCACGGCGTCGACGAATATGTTGGCCTGCCGGAACAGGAAGCCTTCGACATCGAATACTGGCTGCTGGAAGAAGCGAAACTGCAGCGCATGCCCAAGCCGAAGAGCCTTGCGGGCCGCATCGCGCTCGTGACGGGCGGCGCCGGCGGCATCGGCCAGGCCGTCGCGCGCCAGCTGCTGCAAGAGGGCGCGTGCGTCATGCTGACCGATATCGACGCGGAAGCGCTGGAATCGGCGCAACAGCATCTCGTCAAGGTGGCCGGCAAGGATACGGTCGGCACGGTGCAGGCGAACATCACGGATGAAAGCCAGGTCGCCGATATTCTCTCGGCAACCGCGCTGCGATTCGGTGGCGTCGACCTGCTCGTGTCGAACGCGGGCATCGCGTCGGCCGCGCCGCTGGACGAGACGTCGCTCGAAGTCTGGAAGCGCAACCAGGACATCCTCGTGACGGGTTACTTCCTCGTCAGCCGCAACGCCTTCCAGATCATGAAGCAGCAAAAACTGGGCGGCAGCATGGTCTTCGTGGGCAGCAAGAACGGCCTCGTCGCCTCCGCCGGTGCGTCGGCGTACTGCACGGCGAAGGCGGCCGAGCTGCACCTGGCGCGCTGCATCGCGCTGGAAGGGGCGGAGCACGGCATCCGTGTCAACGTCGTCAATCCGGACGCCGTCATCCGCGGCTCGCGCATCTGGGACGGCAAGTGGAAGGAAGAGCGCGCCGCGTCGAACAAGATCGAAGCCGACGACGTCGAAGAGTTCTACCGCAAGCGCAGCATGCTCAAGCGCAGCGTCCTCCCGGAGGACATCGCGGAAGCCGTGTATTTCTTCTCCAGCGAAAAAGCGGGCAAGAGCACCGGCAACGTCCTGAACGTCGATGCCGGCAACGCAGCCGCCTTCACGCGCTGACCATCACAAGGAAATACGCAGCGGAGCAAGCCTGCTGGCGGGCTTCGCTGTCATGGAGACACGAGATATGAAAAACTTGATCGACGCCGGCCTGGTGGCCGAACAGAATGCCAAGGCGGCCGCACAGCTGCAGGCCGACTATGACGCGCTGGGCGGCATGCTCGCCCGCCGCGGGCAGGACATCGAAGCATTGACCTCGCTCGCCCAAGGCTTCGCGGTGGCCGTTCCGAGCTGGGGCGTGGGCACGGGCGGTACCCGCTTCGCGCGCTTTCCGGGCCGCGGCGAGCCGCGCAACGTGTTCGAAAAACTGGATGACTGCGCCGTCATCAACCAGCTGACCCGCGCCACGCCGGCGGTTTCTCCGCACTTCCCGTGGGATAAGCCGACGGATGCGAAGGAGCTGCGCCAGCATGCGGACGCGCTTGGCCTGGCCTTCGATGCCGTCAATTCGAACACGTTCCAGGACCAGCAGAACCAGGAACACACGTACAAATACGGCAGCCTGACCGCCAATGCGGCTGCGACGCGCGCACAGGCCGTGAAACACAACATCGAGTGCATCGAACTGGGCCGCGAGCTTGGCTCGAAGGCGCTGACGGTGTGGGTCGGCGACGGTGCGAACTTCCCGGGGCAGAGCAACCTGCGCGGCGCTCTGGAGCGCTATCTGGACAGCATGCGCGAGATCTATGCCGCGTTGCCAGACGACTGGAACGTCTTCATCGAACACAAACTGTTCGAGCCGGCGTTCTACGCGACGACCATCGCCGACTGGGGTACGAGCTTCGCGTGCGCGACGGCGCTCGGTCCGAAGGCGAAGTGCCTCGTCGACCTCGGTCATCACGCCCCGAATACGAACATCGAGATGATCGTGGCGCGCCTCGCGCAGTTCGGTAAACTTGGCGGCTTCCACTTCAACGACAGCAAATACGGCGACGACGACCTGGATTCCGGCTCGATCAATCCGTTCCAGCTGTTCCTGGTCTTCAACGAGCTGGCCGATGCGGCGCAGCGCGATGGCGACGCGTTCAAGCCGGCGTACATGCTGGACCAGTCGCACAACGTGACGGACCCGATCGAGAGCCTGATGAACAGCGCCGTCGAAGTACAGCGCGCTTACGTGCAGGCTGCGCTTGTGGATCGGGCCAAACTCGCTGAACTGCAAGGCTCGAATGACGTGTTGCTGGCCGCACAGGCTCTCAAGACGGCATTCCGCACCGACGTATCGCCGATCCTGGCGATGGCGCGCTTGCGCGCCGGTGGGGCGGCGGATCCGGTGGCATGCTACCGCGCAAGCGGTTACCGGGACCGTGCCGCGAGCGCGCGTCCGGCCAAGGCTGGCGCGAGCAGCAGCGGTATCGTCTGACGTCTGGCTTGTATGGATTCCGCGCCGGTTTGTCAGGCGCGGAATACGTTCGGTAATAACGACAGGTTGTCGATCTGGATTGATGAGAGCATTCATGGGAGCAGAGTTGCGTCGTAAGCTGGTCGTTGGAAACTGGAAGATGAATGGCAGCAGGCAAACCGTCCTGGAACTGCTGGGAACCATTGGTGCCGGGTCGAAGGCCGCAGGATGCGAGGTGGCGATCTGCCCTCCATTCGTTTATCTGGACCTATGCAACCTCGTCTTGTCCGCGACCGACATTGCGCTTGGCGCACAAGATATGTCCGAACACGCGAGCGGGGCCCGGACGGGGGAAGTGTCGGCAGCCATGCTGACCGACTTCCGCTGCCGTTACGTCCTGCTCGGACATTCCGAACGGCGCACGTCTCACGGCGAATCTGACGAGACCGTAGCCCGAAAGACCTTGCAGGCGATAGGGGCGGGGCTGAGCCCGATCGTTTGCGTCGGCGAGACGTGGGAAGAGCGCCAGGCCGGGCGCACTTACGATGTGCTGGCGCGCCAGATCCATGTCGTCGCCGATGCGCTGAACTCCAGTGGACAGCTCATGTCGTTGACGGTCGCGTATGAACCCGTCTGGGCAATCGGCAGTGGTGTGACGGCGACAGCAAGCTTGGCACAGGACGCCCACGCATTCATCCGGCAATGTCTCGCTAGGCATTCTGCGACTGCCTCGCAACGTGTGCGCATCCTGTACGGAGGAAGCATGAAGCCGGACAATGCCGCGGAGCTGCTGGCGATGCCCGACATCGATGGCGGCCTGATCGGCGGTGCGTCGCTCAATGCGTCGCAATTCCTGTCGATCATCGATGCTGCGGTCAGGCTCGAAGCAGTGCAGTAAGCGCCGGACGTGCCTGCGTCGCAGATCGATTCAAGTCGTATTCCTTCGTTCAAGTTACCGTGATTATTTCATCCGCTACCGACTATCGCGCGGCTGCACGCCGCGTATTACCCCCATTCCTCTTCCACTACCTCGATGGCGGGGCGGGCGCCGAGGAGACGCTGCGTGCCAACGTCGACGACCTGCAATCCGTCAGGCTGCGCCAACGTGTCATGCGCGGTTCCGAGCAGCTGGATCTCGGCGTCGAATGGTTCGGCCAGAGGTATGACTTGCCCATTGCGCTGGCCCCTGTCGGGCTGACCGGAATGTACGCAAGGCGCGGCGAAGTGCAAGCGGTCCGGGCCGCGTGTGAGCGGAATATCCCGTTCATCCAGTCGACAGTGTCTGTGTGTCCGCTGGCGGAAGTCGCTGCGCAGGCATCCAGGCCGATCTGGTTCCAGCTTTACGTGTTGAAGGACCGGGGCTTCATGCGTGACGTCATGAAGCGCGCCAGCGACCTGGGCGCGACGACTCTCGTTTTCACGGTGGACATGCCGGTGCCTGGCGCGCGTTACCGCGACGCGCATAGCGGCATGAGCGGCCCGAACGCGGCATTGCGTCGCGTTATCCAGGCCATGCTGCACCCGCGCTGGGCACTCGACGTTGGACTGCGCGGCCGTCCTCACGATCTCGGGAACATTTCGGCCTACCGCGGACATGCCACGGGACTGCAGGACTATATCGGATGGCTTGGCGCAAATTTCGATCCCGCCATCGGTTGGCGGGACCTCGAGTGGATCCGCGACGAGTGGAAGGGCAGACTGGTGATCAAGGGCATTCTGGACAGTGACGATGCGCGCGACGCACTCGCCTTCGGCGCGGATGGCATTGTCGTCTCGAACCACGGCGGACGTCAGTTGGATGGTGCATTGTCGACGGCCCAGGCCTTGCCGGCCATCGCCGACACGGTCAAGGGAAAGATGACGATTTTCGCGGACGGCGGTGTGCGTACCGGTACGGACGTGTTTCGTATGCTGGCGCTGGGCGCAGATGGCGTCCTGATCGGGCGCGCGTTCGTGTACGCGCTGGCCGCGGAAGGTCAGGCCGGTGTGGAGCGGCTACTTGCGATTCTGGAAAAAGATATACGGACGAATATGGTGCTGACCGGCGCGAAATCCGTGCGTGAGATCGGTCCGCACCTGCTGGCCGTTTAGCGCCTGTTCATCCGGGCCGACCTATTCCGCGATGACGTCAAGCCGCAGTTTCATGAAGAAATGGCGCACGGCTTGCCGTTCAAGGACACCACATCGTTCCTGATCCCGTCTGCGCTGGGCAGCACTTGGGATCCCGCGCCCGTCGAGCGATCAACATCGACAATTCGGAGGCTGCCGCCCTGTCGGCGCGTGACGTACATCTCGACACTAGTCAGTCGCTGAGTTTTCCTTTTACCTGATCTACCGCATCGAAAGAGAAGAAATGCCGAAACAGATTTTCTTGACCGGCGCGTCCGGAAACATGGGCAATGCCGCCTTGGAACACCTGCTCTTATCGCACAAGGATATCAACGTGCGCATCCTCGTGCTCCCTTCCGAGCTACGCCACCGTCGCATCCGGCGCTGGCAGGATGACTCAAGGGTCGAGGTCGTGGCGGGCGACCTGCGCAACTATGGGGATGTGCTGACCGGGGTGAAGGGGGCCGATTATGTCTTGCATGTCGGCGGGATGGTGTCGCCGGGATGCGACCGGTTCCCCGAGCTGACGCGTCAGGTCAATGTTGGTGGCGCCGCGAACATTGTTCGGGCCATACAAGAGCAGCCGGATCCGGATGCGGTCAGGCTGGTCTATATCGGCACCGTGGCGCAAACGGGCAGCCGTAACGCGCCTGTCCACTGGGGCCGTACCGGAGATCCGATCAAGATCAGCAGATACGATCACTATGCGGTCACTAAAACCCAGGCCGAGGCGATCGTCGCCGAGTCCGGCTTGCGCTATTGGGTCTCGCTGCGCCAATCGGGCATGGCGCATCCCGACATGTGGAAGATCTTCGATCCGATCATGTTCCACAACCCCATCAATGGCGTATTCGAATGGTCGACGGTGAATGACTCCGGCCGCTTGATGGCCATGGTCTGCAGGGACGATGTCCCGGAACGGTTCTGGCGTTCCTTTTACAACATCGGTGGCGGACCGTCCTGTAGAGTCAACAATCACGAATTCATGCGGATGAGCTTCGAGGCGATGACAGGGGATTACCGAAAAGTACTCGACCCACACTGGATCGGGACAAAGAACTTCCACGGCCAATGGTACGCCGACTCGGATGTACTCGAACAACTGGTGCCGTACCGCAGCCAGGGCCTGGCCGATTTCATGCATGACTACCGTCGGGCGATCCCTTGGTATGTCAAGGCGACGGCTCGCTTTTTCCCAGGAGCGATCCGGAAGCGTATTGCCGGCCTCGCGCACACGGAGGGCGGAACGATGGCTTGGATCGAGAACAACGATACCGAGCACATCAACGCTTTCTTCGGATCGCGTGCGGACTGGGAACGCATACCCAAGAGCTGGGATCGATTTGACCTCGTCAGCGCCCCGACCACGCCGGTCCTGCTTGATCATGGTTACGACGAGCGCGTGGCGCCGGACCAACGGGATGGCGACATGCTGAATCAGGCGGCGGCGTTTCGCGG
>Ga0308166_1003812_pt1 | contig 12509 bp, 9 predicted proteins | sample PhyCR2_2_FD_202137 | JGI IMG/M metagenome (GOLD analysis project Ga0308166, IMG submission 202137) | Phyllosphere microbial communities from UC Gill Tract Community Farm, Albany, California, United States - DLSLCC.R2 | ecosystem: Host-associated > Plants > Phyllosphere > Unclassified | place... | reverse complement strand
ATAATCCAAAATTTCGTCGCCTTGTTGCAACAAGACGAGTATTTTGTCAGCATTTTCAGGTTGTTTCAGTTCCAGTTGTTGTAATTGTCGCAACTGAATATGGTCAATTGACCATTGATCATTCACCACATAGGGCATGCTTTCAACTTGGAATAACTCATCAAACAACTTCCATGGTTGCATAGCAGGATTAATCAGTACAGCCGGAATATTATATTTCGCGACAAAATATGTCGCAAAAAAACCGCCGAGACTACTACCGACTAAAGCTACGTCTTGCAACGATTCAATCAGCGCTGAAACTTGCTCTACCACTAGATTAGGAGATCTGTTTAGGTCTGGCAAATGCACATTTATGCCTAATTCGCTACAATACTGCTTCAGGCTTAGCCCTTTAATTGAAAGAGAGCTACTATTAAAGCCATGGAGGTAGATAATATTCATATATTTCCCTCTAAATTGAGAATAAACTCACATTTTTGTTCTCAGTTTGTATATAAAAACACTATTGTCAGACAAGAAAAACCACTCAACTAACCATTCATCAGTATTTTAAAAACATGTGTTATTTAAACTACTAAGATGGAAACGTTAGCTGCCGTTGATAAAAAGTACAGCTTAAAACGTCGGTTATAACGTATATGGGGAAAGATATGCCGAGCTTAACACCACTACATGAAACTTATTGTAAATGGGATCGTACGCCACCTAGTCAGGCAGACGTATTAGAAGGTTTAGCTCAACTGTTCAGTACCAGCTTAAATGGTGTACATGAATTAATTCAAGTTATTAATATTGAAGTATTAAAAAATGCTTTTGGTGTGAGCACACAAAATGCTAAAAACTTTCAAAAACGACCATTTGTGCAAAAGGCATATCAATTTTCTTATGGTGCTTTACAAAAATATGGTAGTTGTTTTTTAGCGCCAAGCTTACGTCATATTATTGAAAAATATCCTACACTTCACGAAAAACCACTCACCCCCAGCCTACATTTTTTAGTCGGCATTTTGAATGGGATTTTTGGAGATTATCTACTTAAACAGCATAGCCCCCTCGCCTTACCTATGGTGCTATACGATCACTACGGTGCAATACAACAAGGGGAACTTGCAGGCCGTATTGTGATTTTAGCTCATGGTTTGTGTATGAACCATCTGACTTGGTCAAATGCACACTATGGTGGAATTGGAGAGCGCCTTTTAGCGCAGCGTGACCATAACACCATGCTGTATTTAAATTACAATACAGGACGACGCATTTCAGCGAATGGACGCAGTTTTTCAAACTTATTAGAAGACTTGGTCCAACGTAATCCAAGAATTACCAGCATCGATATCATTGGCCATAGTATGGGCGGACTGGTTTCTCGTAGTGCCTTGTTTTATGGCAAACAAAATATGTATCAATGGATCCATATGGTCGAAAATCTAGTCTGTATTGGCTCTCCACATCATGGGGCAGTTTTGGAGCGCTTTGGCTTTACCATACAAGATAAACTTGGGGCTTTCCCTTTTGTGGGTTTACTCGGTCAACTGGTTAATATTCGCAGTAATGGCATTTTAGACTTACGCCACGGTAGCGTTCGTGATGATGATTGGGAACATATGGATGCCCGTATTGGTATGATGGATGATAACCGCGCCCCTGCTCCGCTACCTTCCCATATCAACACCTTTTTAGTGGCAGGGACCTTAGAATTTGAAAAGGTGCGCAATAAAGCGTTGACCGTAATTGGCGACTACTTAGTGAGTGTAAAAAGCGCGCTAGGCGAACACCCTAATCCACGTTTTCAGCTTAAGGTTCCAGACTCACATAAAGCCGTGTTTTATGGTTTAAATCACTTTGAAATTCAGTATCACTCGAGTGTTGCGGAACAGATTACTCGCTGGTTATATCCTCATGTGAATGATTATGTTCAAGAAGGTATTCAAACTCATATTATTGATATGCCGAACTATAAGCTCGAAGATTTAGAAGGAATTGTAGAGACTTAAAAAAGCCCAACTTTTGTTGGGCTTTTTTACAGAATCTGAAAATATTTTAAAAAGAGTTCTATAACTATTATTTATCTTTAAAAAATAAGTTGTCTTTACTATCTAAAACTTCATCAGAATAAAGATAGTATTTTCCTTTCTTAAAGACTACTTTTCCTAACTTTTCACCACTTTGAACATTAAAGAAATATAGCTCGTTATTTTTCTCTTTTACTTTGCACATATAGGATTTATCAACCTGAAAACCTATAATAGAGTACACACATTTTTTTGGTGCTAATGTTAAAGTTGATTCTATCGTCGCAACATTTCCACCTGATAGTTCTTCTGAACTATAATAATGATAAGTACCATTCCACTTATCTGTATTTGCAAATGTGTTAACAGAAAAAGCCAGCAATAATAAACAAAATTTTTTCATTTAATTAATTTATAAACAATCAAGCTAAACTATTATAACCATATCACAATATAATAAAATATTTTCTTATTTTATAAATCAACCCTTAAAATAATTTTTTGAAAATTAATTCTTATCACTATTACCAAATATAGAGAAATATATGAAAGAAATTGTTGTTTTTGACTTGGATGGGACATAACTATCCGATGACTCTACAAAGGCATGGTTAACAGATAAATTGAAATCTAATATTTTTAGATTTATCGCTGCACTTATTGTTACGCCCATCGCTTTACCTCTTATGAAATTTAAGAAATATAAATCTAAAGGTGCTTCATTGTATTTATGGATTGCAACGTATAGCTTGAACGAAGAAGAATTAGAATACAGCTTTAAAAATTTCTCTAAGGATATCAATGAAATTACTTCCGGTTCATTATATTGGTTTGAGCAAGGTATAGCCAAAGTTAAAGATCATTTAGCCAATGGAAGAATTGTGTTTATTGCCACGGGTGCACCAGAAAAGTTAGCGAATGTTTTACTCGAGTCTATCAATCTAGATGTACGAATTATTGGTACTCCTCTACAAAACAAGCTGGGAGGATGGATAAGTGGGATACATTGTAGGTCTGAAGAAAAAGTAAGAAGATTGAATAAGTTTGATATCAAACAACCTTGGCTTGCAACATACAGTGATGATATTGAAGATGACTTACCTATTTTGATTGGCGCTAAATTACCCTATTTAGTTAATGGGGATAACAATAAAATTAAAAATATTAAATTGGTTTTAAAAGTTATAATATTGTTTATAGAAGCTGTCTAACAAATAATTAACTAAAGATAATATAGGCACTTTTAGCAATAAAAGTGCCTATAAAAGTGATTTTATATATTTATAAGCTATCTACCGATTAATTTGATTTTTAACGTATCTTCACAACAAGTTAGATAAAAATCTTATCAAAATCTAGAATTACAGAAATATATTAGATATTCATTAAAACCACTTTTAATAAAATAATTTTATATCTTCTAAATAAATATAATGATTCATGACTCTAATCAATTTTTTCAAATTCTAAATACCATTCGCTTCCCACATTTCAACAGCTTCTTGACATTGTTCAAGAGAATGGAATGCAAATACTCTAGTATCTTTCATAGTAATTCTAATAGCATCAGAATTTAAATCGAATACATTTTTCTCAACAGAGCATTGATAATTCTTTAGTTTATAACCGTTTAATTTCTTACATTTTGGTTGTTCTAACTTTTCATCAAAAGTATACCAATCATTTAAGGTTTTACCCATACAAGTAATTTTATTCTGAGCATCCATTTGCGGTTTTGAATTTTCCATTTTTTTATCTTTTACTTGAGAAACAGTAGTTTCTTTTATTAGTGAGTCATTAGAGTTACTTAACTGTGACTTTATAACTGAATTTGATTCTTTTTGCTGTTCAATAGATGCATTAGATTCTTTTTCCAGTTTGTTAAAATCATTGCAAGCCGTCAAAAATAGAAAACTTAGCGCTATTAAAATTTTATTCATTACCAATCTCATAATGTTGAATTATCTAAAAAAGTAGTAGGATCTACTAGATCAGAGCGTCGTTGATAGGCATTATTGCCACGAACTGTTAATGGACTAGTATCTTTAGGATTAGAATACATCTCCAAATGTAACATCATACTTGGAACTTGTACTGTGAGTTTACCGACATAGCCAATAGTTTGCCCACGTTTTACATCATCTCCAACTTTTACTAAGGACTTCCCTGCCAGAACCTCGCCATAACGTATAATATGTTTTTTATGTACAATTTCAATTACATCAGTACCAGAATAAAAACCTTTTACTACACGGACTTTTCCATCAGCCATCGCTCTAATTTCAGTTCCTGTCGGTGCATACAGATCACAACCTGCGTGTTTACGTTTTCCACCACTACGATTAGAACCAAATCGAGCAAATCCATTTTTATATGAATTTGTCCGTGCCTTTAAAGGGAATAAATATGAGTCATCATCTTTTGGCTTATCTATTCTTATTTCAATAACTGGCATAGGATTCTTCAATATAGCGGTATAAAGTACTTGTTCTTTACTATCAACATCTACAACAATTTCAATTTTCTTTCCTTCTTCGCCCCGATGTTTTTTTAATCCAATCCCATCTTGTCCAGTATAATGTGTTCTTTTTGCACCATTATACTTAATTGAATAAGCTAGATTTTCTTCCTTACCTGTCTCTTTATTGATTGTTTTAATAGTAAAAGCGACATCACTACCATACTGTTTGGTTAAAGGATTACCATTTTTCTCTGTATGAACATTCTCTGTTTTTCCTAATGAAGGAATAAAATCAATTAAGTAATCAACAAAGCTCTCTTCTTTCTTAGATGACGTTTCTTTCGCTGGTGTTGTTTTTGCTGGCACTGTCTTACTTGGGGGATTTGAAGATACTCGAGGCATCTGTATTGTTGTAGCCGCAGAATTTAAGTTAACATTGATTACGGAAATACTTGGATCATTTCTTAATGTCAAAACAGGTTTCTTATTTGAAAGTAGCAATTTATAAACAAATGCATTCAACATTTTTAATTGAATAAAGCCATTACTATCCGTTATTTTTTCTATTTCTCTACCTCTATATGAAACAAAAAACTTATTATTTTTTAAAATTTTACCTTTACTATCATATATCTTCAATTTCACACTGACTAGCCCTAATGGGACTGATATACAGCTATTTTCCATTCCTTTAGTTACAGATATTGTTTTTAGTTTTTGATAACCTTTACTTCCATTTACCAATATATCTAAATTTTCTCCCTCTTCTGCAATTATACCAGTTTTTATTCCTGAACTATCAGAAGTATGCTCTTTGATCTTACCTTTATATCTTACGAAAAACCTCATATTCGTTATTTTTCTATTTGTGTCACTTTCTATTATCGCTATATCAAATTTTATATCTTTAGAAGCATTCGTTTTCACCTCATCTTTCTTCAAATCAACAGTTTTCTGTTCCACAACAACAACTTTTTCTTGTTTTGGCTCTGGTTCAGCAGGTTTTTGTAAGACAGATTGAATTTTAATATCTTCACTTACACTTAATTCAATAGATTGTTTTTTATCAGAGGCTTGTGTGATGACAGCTGATTGTTTGCCATCTACTTTAATTATAATTTTACTGCCTGGATGTCTAATAATAACAGGTAATAATCCTTGCTCATCTGACTCAGTATTTACAATAAACTTAGATTGTTTAAACTTACCACTATATTCAGATTCAATAGTTACTTTTTTATTTTTTGTTATTTGTCCTATTTGGTTTTTTAATATTATATATATTTTTCTACTACAACAGCTTTCTAAGTCATAATGGTTAAACATCTCAATATATCTACTAATATGAACATTATTTCCATCTACTTCTTTATAATTTCCTTTAAAACCTGATATACCTAAAAAAGAACCTAATCCTCCTTCCCCAACTAAATGAGCACCTGCAATAGCTCCTGATTCAGTAATTTCAATTCCATTTATTATTTTCCCATAGTATTCATTAAAACTTCTATTTCTTAATCGTTTGCAAAGAAGATCTATCCATTCTCCAATGATCTGAATTTGCTTAGCAGGGGATTTCAAAAAGTCTGATAAAGAATTAACACCATTATGTCCAACCCAACTCCCGGACCAATCGTTTGCTTTGGTTTTATCAGAATTATCTTTCCAATGCTTATAATAACCAAGATCAATCAGTGCAGCTTCCCCAAACTGAAAAAAACCAATATAACCCCGAGAATTTTTATTTTGGCTTGCTCTAATGTTTACCGGTGCCGTTAAGGGTAAACTTAAATCTGATGAAGATTCCATTCTTGAAACGGCACAAATAAATCCATAACGCGTTAACGGATATGATTTTTGATTTATAGATTTACCATTTTTCATTTATTTAAGTCCTCAAAACTAAATCGTTTAATATCAATTTTTTTATTATTGATATATGAACTTAAAATAGGTTTCATTTTTTCAAAATTCCCCAATCCAGGGCAGCTTAATTCCACACCATTTTTATTAGCTTTTTTTGTTGGAAAAAACTTATCTTCGAACATATCATAGCGACCTAAATTTCTAAAATATGAAAAATAATTACCATTAGTGTCATTAATGATATTTATATCACTATGATCATTTTTTAGATAAGCATAATAAACTTGGTATTTATTTTTATTCACTTCAATAACTTGGCATTCCCCTGTTGACATCCATTGAGCATCTTTTGGGTTTAAGCCAATAGTCTTTACAAGCTTTGCTTTATTGCTATCTTCCCAAATTTGTTTACAGGGGACATTAACTTTATCAATTTTGATACTTTCATTTTTATTTTTGAAGCTATCCCAAATTTTTTCACAAGCATTTTCTTCAGCAAAAGCTTGTATTGAGATAAATGTGCTCAGTAGCAATGTTAGACTGCGTTTCATCTTTTATACTCCAAATTTATTAAAATCATCTTCTAGATCATCTTTATATTCATCATCTAGCGCTTCTGCAAGCTGGCTCTGAATTCCATCATCTACAAAATCCCCAGTATCATGATTATAAATATCTTCATTTAATTCCTTCGTTGGTATAATACTTTTATTGTCATTATTGCTAATAAATTGAATTTCAACAGTATCTGATGAGTCACTAAATATTCTTGGTGTTCGGCCCATTTCATCTAACATCCCAATATATTCCGTATTCTTTGTTTTATTGATAACTTTAAGTCTAATCTCCTCTTTCAAGTTTTCTAAATTGAAAATATCACTAAAATCAAATCTTCGACTAAAAATTCCACTCTCAGGCATTTTCGGCAACTCAGCATTTACTGTTGCCCCACTCGTAAATAAATGCTGCCCAGCTTTACTTTCAAACTTACCGCCTGTTGTTGAAAATACGCCATTAGCATTAATTTTGAGCTGTGAACCACCTGCTGTTAATACAATTTCTTTTGGACTCGTAAGCTCGATTTTTTCTTCAGTAGAAATGAGCTTGATGACCTTCTTGGCAATTGCTTCAATAGCATCATCTTGTGCTTGCAGTTCGAGCTTTCCTTTTGCTGCATAAGCACGGAAACCCTTTTGCGCGGCAAACAAACTGATTTTGTCTTGTGCGTGCCCAATGATATTTTTCTGCGCACTCAAATTAATTGAACCGCTGGCACTTTCTGCAATATCTTGCGAAGCTTGCAAAATAATATTTTCAGGTGTCGTCAAGGCAATCCCATTTGGCGATGCTAATAACATCAAGGCTTGTCTAAAAATTTTGCCTTGTTCTTGCTGTTTAGTATCGGAACTGCTTTCTAAACCTTGGGTATAACCCTCCATAAAGCCTTGTAAAGAACTCAATGCTTTAGAAGGTGATACTTCCAATTTACTGCTTTTACTAAAAGTTCCGCATACACTCATCATGTCGAAGTCTTTAGTCTCAACATTAGCTAAGACCTTTCCAACCTCTTGAATACTTTCAAATGGATTTTTATGAATGCGGTCTTTAATACTGGCAAGTTTTCCTTTAACGATGTCGGCACCATGCTCTTCAACATTTTCAATAAATGCTTTTAAATTTTCTACTGCATCTTTGGCATCACTAAAGAAAGCATTAAACTCATCTACAACGCCTTTTGCATTTCCCCCTAGCGCACCAATATCTTGAATAAAGCCACCACAGTCTTTTAAAGCGTGAATAGGATCGTTATTAATTCCTTCTTTAAAGAGGTTTACCGTACTATCTAATGCCTGTCCTGTAGTTTTTAGCTCAAGTGACTGGATGAATTTAGGTAAGCGATTAATCACGTTCAAAGCATCAGTCTGTTGCTTGGCTGCAACTTCGCTGAGCATTTTCATGCTTTCATAACCTTGTGAAAGTAAGGATTGTGCTTGGGCGGCCTCTAGATGGTCTGCAATAGCTTGCTCTTGTGCATAGGTACTGATGAGCATGCCTTTACCTGCACGCACAGCTCCCCAAGCATCTGTTCTTAGCTCAAAGCCTTCTCCACGGCCTTGGCTCGTCGCTTGTTCTTTCGGATGGCTTAAATTACCCAAATTCAGCTGTGTTGCTGCATGACTACTTTGTAATTGGGTACTAATTTGCCCCGTTGTGTCATCAAAGCGTAATTGGTTAAAACCACTACCACTGATTTCCTGACTGCGAATTCCGCTTAGTTTTTTAGTATCAGGAAGCTGCCCTTTCACATCGAACTTGGTTGGTGAGCGCTGTGCTTCATGAATGCGTCCAGTCACAAATGGACGGTCAATATTGCCATCAAAGAAGTCAATGACAACCACCTCACCAATACGTGGCAAGAAACGTGCTCCATAGCCCTCGCCTGCCCAAGGGGTCAGTACATCCACCCAAGCCGAGTCCGTATCGTTATCATTGCTACCTGCACCACCATCATGGCCATGATCATCACTACGGGTAAATAGAAAACGTACCTTAATACGTCCCCACTCATCGACATGAATGGTTTCTCCCTCTGGCCCCACAACTTTCGCTCTTTGTGGGTAAGCAATTGGGCGATGCTGTTCTGGATTATATTCAGGTGCCGTCTTGATCTGACGGCGTATTAGGGTCAGCTCATTGCCTTGGCGCTCAATATCATCATAACCATGTTTATCCCAACGACTTTGGGTTAACAACTGGCTCACTTGCTGATGTAAATCTTTTGGTAAGTTATTTTGGTTATAGAAGTTTTTAGCAATAATCAGGAACTCTTGATCTGCTCCTTCATGCTGATCAATTTCAGGATGCTCCTGTAAATTAAACCAATAGCCGACTTGACTATCACGGACGCTACTATAAGCCTTAAAATATTTGGCCCTACTCGCGTACATATCCGTAAATTGCTGATTCAATTTCTCTAGCTGATTACTACTTGAAGCAGTGGCCTGATCTTCCCCTTTCAAATCTTGCATCCAAGCAGGACTAACATGCCATGCTTGTTCAAGGCTCAAACTCGCTGAATCAAATTGCTCTGAATGTAGGTGTGTAGTGATAACTGAACCTATACCTTCTTCATGTGCTAGAGCATCAGGTTGCCAACGTTGCACATGTACAGCAGTCGGCTGTAAAGACCGCACCGCAACAAAACCTGTAATGCTATCTTGATATTCTGTTGCACTACTTCTGTGATAGCGAATACTACGACGTGCTAAAGCTTGGTACTGGCTATTGTCATCAATGAGTCTTAGTTTTTGAGGTTGTATAGGTGCAGTAAAGTGAGGAACAAAAAGCTCTGCTTCATCAATGAGCCAACTAACGCCTTCACTTCGCCACAAGCGTGTAAGAAAGTCATAATCAGATTCATTGTGCTGCATGATAAATGGGCGAATATCATAACTCTGGCTTAACCCACTAAGGTCGAGACTTAAACTTGTCGCAAAAAGCTGACTTTTTTCTTGCCACTCTTTAAATAAAACTTCCGTGACTTCAATAATGCTTTTATTCATAAAAACACGACTATTACGGCGCTTGTGCCATAAGTTTGTCGCGTCTTTTAAGGTGAGTTTATAAAGCGTTAAAGCACCGTCACTCTGGCCATAACTCGCTTCTGTCACAATTCCAGTAGTTCGAAATAATTGTCCAGAATCAGTGACCTGATCAACGGCAACTTGCACCCCTATAAACTGCTTCAATGCAATTTGTGCACTCGTCGAAAGACAAATTAACTCAGCTTCAACTCCCCCATTTAGCTGGTGTTGGCCTTCGATACGCTGTAAAAAAACTTGGTTATTGAGTAGTTCATTAGAAAATTGCACGTGAATCGCACGTTTCTGCGCACTTAACCCTATTTTTTCCAAAACATTAAAGATATTAAAAAGCATTTTTTATAATCATAAGGATATATAAACGGCTGCACTTTATAAAAAACAGAACTATCTGTCTACATGATTATGCTTTTTTTTAATTCGTTTTTTTATATTTTGACCTATTCCCAAGCAATAAAAAGCCCAACATAGTGTTGGGCTTTTTTATAGAGCTTTAAGCTCTTTTTTTGGTTGTCTTAAATACTGGATAAAAACGGAATAACTGCCATACACAAACCAATAATAGTAAGAGGAAATAAACCAATGACCAAACTGGTAAAGATTGACCTAAAAAGGTCCAATCAATTGCTGCACATTCACCTGAACCCGACAATACTTCTTGTAAAACCGTTTTCATTGGTAAGGCATCAATTAAATAATTTAAACCGGGGCCACAGCTTGGTACTTGATCTGGTGGTAAATGTTGCAACCAGACATGACGCCCTGCCACACCCACTGACCATAAAATTGCAATGCCTGCTAAAAATGCATAAAAACGTTTAACCGCATTGGAAACTGGGTTATGCAAAAAGGCTATGAGTGCTACAAGGCCCATCGCCATTAAGCCAACACGTTGAAAAATACAGAGCGGACATGGCTCTAAACCTTTTACATGTTCCAGATACAACGCAAAAGACATGCCGACTATACTTGCTAAAACAAGTAGTCCACTCACCAAACGGTAACTTAATCGCATGTAAAACCTCGTTTTATTATCGATATTGTTCAAGATACTGATCAAAACTGATCTTGGTATCTTGCTCAAGTTTTTCTTGCTGCTGTAAAGATTGCGCAGCCAACTGTTCAAAATGTTTCAAAGTTTCCACACTAAGCTCATGCTGTTCATAACTTTCAGCATGTAACTGAGCCATGTGGCTACCAAAACTCCAAGTTCCACCATGCTTTAACGTATCGTTAATGACATGGGCAGATAAAGTTTCATCAACTTCATCAATTCGTGCTTGCATGACCGCCAAAGCTGAACCATACAAGTCCGTTGCATAGGTCTGATCGAGTAGCTGTGCACAATCTTGCATTTTTGCAATATATAAACGTGCCCAATCTTCGATGTGATATGACCCTGTTAAATCTGTAATGGTTGCGTTTGGCGCTCGACCTCGGTTGACCACCTCTGTCTGATTTTTCTCAACCAAGTCTTGTTCAGGACATAACAAGTCTGGGCTATCACTTAACAGACAATAAAGTGCTAACACTTCAAGAAAGCCTGCTGTCGTTTCATCAACGCCAATTGCCGAGTATGGATTTACATCTACAGCACGTAACTCAACATAGCCCACGCCTCGATTTTTTAAAGCTTGAGACGGTGTTTCACCTGCTTGAGGCACCTGTTTTGGACGTACTAGACTGTAATATTCATTCTCAATCTGCAAAACATGATCATTAATTTGCAATGGCTCACCAGATGCATCATTTAACCCTAAACGGCTAAATGGTGGGTAAGGAGAATGAACGGCTTTTTGTAAACCATCCAGATAGCCAGACAAATTGTTGTAATGAATACCTAAGCTTTTTTGTGCTGAGTTTTGATAGCCCAATCGCCCCATACGGAGTGCTGTAGCATACGGTAAATAGTATGAACCTTTGATTAAAGGCAACAAATGATGTTTGTGTCCGGTCAAGAAACAACGACAGACTGTTGGGCTTGCGCCCACCAAGAACATGACCAATGGTGTTAAACGAATAAAATTACGAATAAGGCCAAAATAACGATGGCTACGGTAATCCTGCAAACTTAATGATTTTAATTGTTCGTCAGTTTCATGAGCTTGTAGCTCAGCAAAAAGGGTATCTGGGAAAGATAAGTTGTAATGCACCCCTGAAATGGTCTGCATACGACGACCATATCGAATTCCTAACCCACGGCGATATAGTGTTTTAAAACGGCCAATATTAGAAGTGCCATATTGCGCTAGACGAATGCGTTCTTCATTGTCGTCTAACATACATGGCATAGACAGCGGCCAGAGTTTTTCACCATTTTCTAAATGACGATGTACAACCGCATGAATATCGGTGAGCTCATGCAGAGCTTCTTCAATTGTTGGCTTAGGTGAGGTAATAAACTCCATCAACGCTTCTGAATAATCAGTCGTAATTTTTGGATGTGTTAAAGCTGAACCTAATGCTTTCGGATGTAACTCTTGTGATAAGAACCCATTACTTTGCATACGTAGGCTTTCACGCTCTATTCCACGTAACATGCCTTGTAGTAGCGACGAATCCACC
>Ga0308166_1003807_pt1 | contig 12521 bp, 10 predicted proteins | sample PhyCR2_2_FD_202137 | JGI IMG/M metagenome (GOLD analysis project Ga0308166, IMG submission 202137) | Phyllosphere microbial communities from UC Gill Tract Community Farm, Albany, California, United States - DLSLCC.R2 | ecosystem: Host-associated > Plants > Phyllosphere > Unclassified | place... | reverse complement strand
AACCGTCAGCGTTCGGCAGGAACTTCGGCACGAGGAACAGCGAGATGCCTTTCGAGCCTTCCGGTGCGTCCGGCAGGCGGGCCAGCACCAGGTGGACGATGTTTTCCGACATGTCGTGCTCGCCGGCCGAGATGAAGATCTTCGAACCGGTGATGCTGTAGGTGCCGTCGGCCTGCGGTTCGGCCTTCGTGCGCAGCAGGCCCAGGTCGGTGCCGCAGTGCGCTTCGGTCAGGCACATCGTGCCGGTCCACTCGCCCGAGACGAGCTTCGGCAGGTAGAACTTCTTCTGGTCGTCGGTGCCGTGTTCCTTCAGGCACTCGTACGCGCCGTGCGACAGGCCCGGGTACATGGTCCATGCCTGGTTCGACGAGTTCAGCATCTCGTAGAACGAGTTGTTCAGCGAGACCGGCAGGCCCTGGCCGCCGTATTCCGGATCGCAGGCCAGCGCAGCCCAGCCGCCTTCCACGTACTGCTTGTAGGCTTCCTTGAAACCCTTCGGCGTGGTGACGGTCTTGGTGGCGGCGTCGTAGTGGCAGCCTTCGCGGTCGCCGCTGTGGTTCAGCGGGAACAGCACTTCCTGCGTGAATTTCGCGCCTTCCTCCAGCACCTGGTTGATGATGTCGGCGTCGATCTCCTGGTACGCCGGCAGGTTCTTGAATTCTTCGGTGACGTTGAGGAACTCGTGCAGAACGAACTGCATATCACGAAGTGGCGCGACGTACTGACCCATGGTTGTTCTCCTGACAGGTGAATATTTTGTGTGAATTACTGGGCGCTGGCGGTATCCGCCTGGCTGTTTTGCTTGTTGGGATTGCGGTAATCTTCGACCAGGCGCGCGAAGCCGCGGTGCGCGCGGTCGACCGTGCCCGGGATGCGCAGGAAGCGCGCATCGTGGTGCACCGCCAGCACGAGGCCATACATCTCGTACACGAGTTGTTCGGGGTCGGTGCCCGGCTTCAGGTCGCCGCAGTCGATCGCCTGTTGCGCGCAGCGCAGCAGGGCGCCCTGCCACGTGCGGACCATGGCGACGAGTTCTTCGCGGATCGGCCCCGGGCGGTCGTCGTATTCGACGGCACCACTGATATAGATGCAGCCGGACGCGATCTCGACCGAGACGCGCTTGAGCCAGCGATTGAACATCGCCTCCAGGCGCGGCAGGCCGCGGGATTCTTTCAGGCTGGGGAAGAAGACTTCCTGCTCGAAGCGGCGGTGGTACAGCTTGAGCACGTCGATCTGCAGGTCTTCGCGCGACCCGAAGTGCGCGAACACGCCCGATTTGCTCATATTCATGCGGTCGGCCAGCAGGCCGATCGTCAGGCCTTCCAGACCGTCGCGGCTGGCGAGCTCGAGCGCAACATCGAGGATGGCGGCCCGCGTCATCTCGCCCTTGCGCATGCTCATCGATTTAGCTGTCGTATTAATAATTGCCTCGCGTAAGAGTGGATTTGATCTACCGAAAAAATCCGAACGCTCGTACTATTATCTACCAGCCGTGAAATGTCAAACGGGAACTTAGAGGCGACGTTCTAGTGTGTCGTCAGCCGCCCGCACGGGTGATGGCGCGGCGGTCGCGCTTGGTCGGGCGGCCCTTGATCGTGCTGCCCGGTTCGGGGAACAAACGGCGTGCTTCCTGATCGTTTTCCCTACGGACGATACTCTCTTCCGTCTCGCGGTACAACGCCTGGGCGACGGGTGCCGGCCCGCGCTTGTCGGACAGGCCCAGCACGACCACCTCCCAGCGGTTCGAACCATTGTCGATGAAAATCTTATCATCGACTTTCACGGAGCGGGCGGGTTTGACGGGCTCGCCGCCGATCCGCACGCGGCCCCGGTCGACCGCATCCGCCGCCAGCGAGCGCGTTTTAAAAAAACGCGCGGCCCACAGCCATTTGTCGATCCTTACGTTGTCACTCTCTGTCATAGCGTCTTTCCATCATGCGTAACCGATCGCGACGACCCGCATGGTCAATTTATAGAGAAGATAGGCCATTTCGTGGCCGCAGCGGCGCACCCAACCGAGTTGCCGCAGATCATCCAGGCACACCTGCACGCCATCGGCCACGCCCCGCTCGATCTGGCGGGCCAGCGTGCCGGCAAATTGCGCATCGCGCACGACGACGTTCGCTTCCTGGTTGACGAACAGCGACAGCCCGTCGCAGTTGCTGGAGCCGACCGTGGCCCAGTTGTCGTCCACGACGCAGACCTTCGCGTGCAGCTGCGTCTTGCGGTACTCGAAAATGCGCACGCCGGCCGCCAGCAGCTGCGGGTAGAACGACGACGCGACGGCATCCTGCATGCGGAACTCGCCGACGCCGATCATCAAACATACATCGACGCCGCGCCGCGCGGCCTGGCACAGCGCCTCGCGGAACTTGCGGCCCGGCGCGAAATACGGCGTGGCCATCAGCACGCGCTTGCGCGCACGGCCGATCGCCTGCAGGTAGGCACGCTGGATCGTGCGGCGGTTGCGCAGGTTGTCGCGCACGACGAACGCCGCGCGCATGGGGTGGTCGCCCAGCGCGGCCGGCTGCTTGCGCATTTCCCGGAACAAATTAATCCGACGGACGAGCGGTAGATGCCCGGCCCGCGTCCACTGGGCCTGGGCTTCGCGGTGGATTTCCGCGACGAGCGGCCCCTGCACGCGCACGGCGAAATCCCAGCGGGGTGCCGGCAGCGGCGCGTGCGGCTCGTAATCGTGCAGGTTGTCGTCGTTCGTGTTGATGCCGCCGACGAACGCGACTTCGCGGTCCATGACGGCGATCTTGCGGTGGCTGCGCGCGGCACCGCGCTTGAACCACGGATTGAACATCCGATAATGCACGCAGACCGCGCAGAATTCCTCTTTCAGCCGCAAGGCGACGCGGTTGCCGGTGCCGAACCAGTCGGCCAGCACGCGCACCTTGACGCCGCGCTGCGCGGCACGGATCAGCGCGTCGGTGACGGCGCGCGCCGTGTCGTCCTCGGCATAGATATACGTCTCGTACAGGATCTCGTGGCGGGCCGCGTCGATGGCGGCCAGCAGCGCCGGGAAATAAGTGCTGCCGCTTTCGAGGAGGGTAACGTCGTTGTTGGCTACATACGTAACGGTGCGCATCGCTATGCCAGCTGCAGGTTGGCCACGATCGGTGCGTGGTCCGACAGGCGCGCCCACTGCGGGCCGTGCAGCACTTCGGCATGCTCGACCTTGAAGCCGCGCACATAGATCCGGTCGAGCCGGAACCAGGGCAGCGCGGCAGGAAACGTCCGCGCCGGCACCAGGCGTTTTTCGCGCCCGGCCGCATTCCGCACCATATCACCGATCCGTGCGCCGAACCGCGCCGGCCGCTCCAGTTCATCGAATACCTCAACGACGCCCAGTTTCAACCGCAGGCAATCGCTCAGGGTATTGCGCCAGTCGTTGAAGTCGCCGGCGATGATAACGGGCTCGTCCGGACGTGCGGAGTCCTGCACGCACTGGACCAGCGCCTCGGTCTGGCGCCGGCGGCTGACTTCGAACAGGCCCAGGTGCACGACGTAGCAGTGGACATTGCCGGACGGGGTCTCCAGCACACAATGCAGGATGCCGCGCTGTTCGTAGGCGTGGTCGGAAACGTCGTGGTTGTTCTGGTTCGAGATCGGAAAACCGGAAAGCAGCGCGTTGCCGTGGTGGCCATGGTCGTACACGGCATTCATACCGTAGGCGGCATGCAGGTTTTCACCCGCAAAGAACTCGTGCTGGGCCTTTTCGGGCCAGTGGTGATGGGGGGTGCGCACCTTTTCGCCGTAGCGGGCCTGGTAGCGGTCGTGCCGGCCCTGCACCTCCTGCAGGAACACGACGTCCGCATCGAAGGCACCGATGGCTTTTTTCAGCGCCAACACGCGCGGCGTACTACGGAAGGAAGAGACGCCCTTGTGGATGTTGTAGGTCGCAACACGGATTTTCATGGGAACATTGTAACCCCATCAGTCCGTGCCTTTCCGGGGCGGGGAGCGCAATCGTGCGCCGGTGGGCGCCTTTCCCGGCTTCTGGCCGGGAAAGGCGTTGGGACTGCTCAGGGGGCGACGGCGCGCATGTAATCGCCGGTCGGCAGAGGACGCGCTTCCGGTGGGATGACGGGGTCGCGGTAGACCGGATTGGTGCGCAACGGACCCATCAGGCGGAGACCGCTCAATAGCTCGATGCACAGGTAATCGTTATCGACGCCAACGTCCTTGACCTTCTGCTCGTGTCTGCGTTCGCTCATGATTCCTCCCTTTGTTGGACATTGCTAAATTGAAAAGTCGCCAGAAACGACTTGTGGAACTTAATGAAATCATTTCTAGCTGTCAAACAAGCGATTGTATTGTGTGCATCAAATTTGAGTAAATTTAATTCCGTTTGTACAATGGAGAAAAACTGCCCGATGTAACAATCGAGCAGAATTGGCCATGCCAAAACTCTCAAAATTACGCGGATTGATGAGTTCGCAGGACGGTTTCCTGAATTTTGACTCGGCCGGCCCCAGGAAGTTCCAGGTTGGCGATTAGATGACGACGCCCGCCTCGGGCACAGGCTGGAAGCGCGGCAGGACGACGCGGAACAGGGTCCCCTTGCCCACTTCGCTCTGCACCTCGAAGCGGCCGCCGTGCTTCTGCACGATCCCGTACGACAGCGACAGGCCGAGACCCGTGCCTTTGCCCACCGGCTTGGTCGTGAAGAAGGGCTCGAAGATGCGGCCCAGCCGGTCCTCGGGGATGCCCGTGCCGGTATCCTCCACCTCGATCCACACGTGCTTCTCGTCGTGGGCCGTGCGCAGCGTGATGCGGCCGTGCTTCTCGATCGCGTGCGCCGCATTGACCAGGAGGTTCATGAAGACCTGGTTCAGCTGCGACGGGTAGCATTCGATCTGCGGGATGCTCCCATACTCCTTGGTCACCTCGGCCTTGTACTTGATCTCGTTCCAGACCACGTTCAGGGTGCTGTTCAGGCCCGCCTCGATGTCGGCGTACTGCAGGTCGCCGCCGTCCACGTGCGAGAAATCCTTCATGTCCTGCACGATGCGCCGCACACGGTCGATGCCGTCGAGGGATTCGCGCAGCAGCGGCTCCAGGTCCTCGCGCAGGTACTCGGCGTCGACTTCGTCTTTTACCCGCGCGATGCCGGCGCGGTCTTCGGGGCTGAACGCGCCTTCCAGCGCCGCGTAGCTGTCGAGCAGCCGCAGCATGCCCTGGGCGTACCGCTGCAGGCTGCCCAGGTTCGAATTGACGAAGCCGATCGGGTTGTTGATCTCGTGCGCGACGCCGGCCGCCAGCACGCCGATCGACGCCATCTTCTCCGACTGCAGCAGCTGGCTCTGGGCCTCGCCCAGCTTCTTGATCAGCTCCGCCTGGCGCGCCTTTTCCTTTTCCAGCGTGGCATTCGCCTCCTGCAGGGCGCGCGTGCGTTCGCGCACCTTCGATTCGAGCAGGTCGCGCGACTCGCGCAGCGCTTCCTCGGCCCGATGGCGCTCGGTGACGTCGGTGTAGCCGAACACCCGCCCGATGATGCGCTCGCCCAGGAACTGCGGACGCGAGCGGCATTCGAAGAAGCGGCCGTTCTTCAGGCGGAACAGGTCCTGCGTCTCGGTCGTATCGGCCACCTGGCGCAGCTGGCTGCGGACCAGGTCGCCCTGCTCCACCTGGCCCGCGATGTATTCGACGATGTCGTCGTCGTCGCCGGCCTGCAGCAGCGCGGCCGGGATCTCCCACATCGCCGAGAACAGGCGGTTCATGCTCGTGATCCTGCCGTGCCAGTCGACCACGAGGATGCCGTCCGCGGTGGACTCCAGCGTCGTGCGCAACTGGGCCAGGGTCTGCTCGAGCAGGGCCTCGACCTGGCGCTCGTGGCGGCAGTCCTGCGCGCGCACGAGCAGCAGCGGGCGGTCGCCGTCGTGGAGTACGTCCACCGACTTCATCACCGTCAGCAGCGACGTGTCGGCGCACAGGTACTCGCCCTCCTGCGCCTCGAAGCCGAGATACTGGCCGCCGCGCACCTCTTCCCAGTAGAACACGTCCTGCAGCGAGCTTTCGATGTCCGTGATGAGCATGTCGCGCAGCTGCGCGGCCGCGTAGCCGAGCGTCTGTTCGACCTTGCGATTGGCGACGAGGATGCGCAGGTCGGCCGGGTCGACCAGCATCACCATGTGCGGGCTGTGGTCGACCATCAGCTGGTGCAGGTTCATGGCTGGCTCCTCCGCGCCGGGTCACCCGCGTCGAAGTAATAGCTGACGCGTTTGCGCGGGCTGAGGTAGTTGTAGATGTCCTTGGGCACCTGGGACGGGCGGATCGACTTCACGATGTTCAGGTCCGGCTGCGTCTCGAGGTTGACGACGATCGCTTCCTCGCGCGGCACGCTGGCCTCGTAGATCATCACCTGCGGCCTGGTCGGCTTGGCGGTGTTGACGTTGACGCACATGCCGACGACGCCGTTGGCCAGCTGGACGATCGTGCCCGGCGGGTACACGCCGAGGCAGCGGATGAACACCTGCAGCAGCTTCGGGTCGAAGCGGCTGCGCATCTTGGCGAACATCAGCGACAACGCCTCGTGCGGCGTGAGCGAATCGGCCGGGTTGCGCGGGTTGCACAATTCGTCGTAATGGTTCGCGATCGCGACGATGCGGGCGAGGATGCTGATCGCCTCCCCTTGCAGGTGGTGCGGATAGCCGCTGCCGTCGAACATCTCGTGGTGGTCGCGGATGATGGCCAGCGCGGGTGCCGCGAGGCCCAGCTTCCTGCCGATCTCGTAGCCACCCTCGCAATGCGTTTCGACCAGCGCCTGCTCGGCGTGGTTGTAGGCATCGAGCTTGTTCAGCACCTTGTCCGGGATGTTCTTCGTCCCGACGTCGTGGAACAGCGCGCCCATGCCGAGCAGGCTGGCCACCTCGTGCGGCAGCTTGATGTCGCGCGCGATCATCATCGACAGCATCGTGACGTTGAGCGAGTGGACATAGATTTCCTCGCCGCCCAGCTTGTCGCCCATCAGGTTGATCGCCAGCTCGGGCGCGGACAGGATCGACTCCGTGATCTGGCCGATCAATTTGCCAGCCACGCGGACCGTTTCGGCCGGCTGGGAAAACAGGTTGCGGTCGATGTCGCGGATCGCGCGCGCCGTGTTCACGAACGCCTGCTCGATGCGGGCCGCGTTCTCGCGCTGCTCGCGGATGCGTTCCATCATCTCCCGTTTCGCCGCCATGACCGGCGACTCGGCACGCGCCTCCGGCGACACCGGCGCCGCCGGCACAGGCTGCGCCGCTGCCGGCGCGGCCGTGGGCACGGGCCCGTCGCTGAGCGCGGGATCGACGCGGACCGTGGCCAGGCCCAGGCCGCGCAGGATGCGTAGCTGGTCCTCGGTCTTGACCTTGAAATGGCTGAACGCGAACGGGTGCTGGAACCATTTCAGGTCCAGGTAGACATACAGGCCGATCTGGACCTGGTCGATTGGGATAGTGACTGTATCGGCCATGAAAACGCCTCCTTCCAGACCGAAAGTATCAACTCCCACCCATTTCGGTCAAGAAACATTTGTTGCCATGTGGAATCGATGACACAATCCCGGCGGCGGCGCCACAATCAGGCGCCCGTCATCACCCGGTTGCGGCCCTGCTGCTTGGCGCGGTACAGCGCCTTGTCGGCTGCCCAGAACAGCGCCTCGGCATCCTGGGCGTGGGCGGGATAGGCCGCGACGCCGAACGACGCCGTCACCTTCTCCGGCCCCTCGCCCTCGGGGTGCGGCACGATGGCGGCCAGCGCGATGCGGATTGCCTCCGCGCGCGTGCCCGCGTCCGCCGCCGCGCATTCCGGAAGCAAGAGTACCATTTCCTCGCCGCCGTAGCGACAGGCGATGTCCCCTTCGCGGATACCGAGGCGCAGCTGCTGCGCGATGGTGCGCAGCACGGCGTCGCCGACGGCGTGGCCGTAGTCGTCGTTGACACGTTTGAAATGGTCGATGTCGACCAGCACGAGGCTCACGGGCACGTTCTTGCGGCGCGCCCGCGCCAGCTCGCGTTTCAGCGCGGCGTCGAAATGGCGCCGGTTGAACAGGCCCGTGAGCGGATCGAGCACCGATTGCCGGCGCAGCGATTCGCGCAGGCGCGCATTCCCCAGCGCCAGCGCGAGCTGCTCGGCGACCGTCACCGCGAGGCGTTCCTGTTCTTCGTAAGCCGGACCGGCGGCCAGGCCCTCGAGGTGCAGCATGCCCACCAGTTCATCGTGCGTGACGAGCGGGATGCACAGGCGTGCGGTCGTTTCATCCACCGGCCTGCGGTAGTGCGCGCACGGCAGGTCGCTGGAACTCGCCGTGCGGTAGCGCGCCCCGTGGCGCAGCGACCAGCAGGACTCGATGTCGATCTCGGACGGCTGCTCGGACGGCGTGCCCCAGTGCGTATGCCGGTCCAGCACATGGTCGTCCTCGTCGCGCAGCAGGAACAGCGTGCCGGACACGCCGGGCAACAGCTTCGGCAGCGAACGCGCGATCACGGGCGCGGCATCGGGGACCGACGGCACGGCCTCGACGGCGCGCAGCAGTTCCGCAACCTGCTTCAGTTCGCGGTTGTGGCGCGTCGTCAGCCCGACGGCCTCCGCAAGCTCGCCGGCCTGCGTTTCCAGCTGTCCGGCGAGGACGCGGCGCGCGCGCAGCATGCGCATGATGAGCAGCAGCAGGATCCCTAATGCGACGATGTTGCAGGCCGTGGCAGCGACGCTCACGGTGAACGAGCGTGCGGAGCGGGCCAGCAGGTCGGCCTGCAACGCGTCGTGCCGCGCCATGCTGCGCGCATCTTCCGCCGCCACAAGCCGGCGCATGTCGTCCATGTACTGCTTGCCGCGCAGGGAGCTGACGACGTGTTCTGTCGCCTCGAATCCCGCGCGGCGACGCAGCTGGATGGTCTCGTCGAGTTCCGCCAGCTTCAGTTCCGCGAGCCGCGCGATGCGCCACGCGGTGGCCCGCTCGGCATCCGTGGGCGCCTTGTCCTTGGCGTCGTGCAGCACTCCGGGCAGCGTGCGCCGGACCTGTTCGTACGGTACGAGGAAGACGTCGTTGCCAGTGATGACGAAGCCGCGCTGCGCCGTCTCGGCGTCGCGCATGGATGTCAGGATGTCATCGAGGCGCTGCTGCGCGCGCAGTTCGGCGCGCGATTGCGCCAGCAGATCGTTGACGGAGCGGTTCAGCCAGAACGGCACCGCCGCGATCAACACCATGACGATGAAGACGGCCAGGGCGACGAACTTCAGATGTCTTGCGCTGCGCATGCGTGGGTGAACAGGGCTCGGTTGCTATAAGGCAAGGCAAAATAGCACAACTCAGCCGCGCACGGTTGAAATGGACGCTATGTTCATTCCTCATACACATAGCGGAACTCCCCCCGGCGGCGGCATCAGCACAGGCGCCGGCTTGGGTCATCGTGTCTCATGGAGCGACGGCAACGCCGCTCCCCCGATGGCCCGGCGGCGGCGTGAACTGGCAATCCTGGGAGGGCGGCGGCGCGCTCACTCGTAACGCAGCGCCTCGGCCGGCTTGACGCGCGCGGCCGACCAGCTCGGGTACAGCGTGGCGACGAAGGCCAGCAGCACGGCCACGCCGCCGACGCGCGCGACGTCGCTCCACAGCAGGTCGGATGGCATCTCGCTGATGAAATAGATGTTCTTGTCGAGAAAATGCACGCCGAACGCGTGCTCGATGAACCGAACGATCGCGTCGACGTTGAGCGCCACCGCGACGCCGAGCCCCACGCCGATCAACGTCCCGAGCAGCCCGACGAGCGTGCCCTGCACCATGAAGATCCGCATGACGGCGCCCGGGGACGCGCCCAGCGTGCGCAGGATGGCCACCTCGGCCTGTTTGTCGCGCACCGTCATGACGAGGGTCGACACGAGATTGAACGCGGCCACCGCGACGATCATGGCGAGGATGATGAACATCATGCCCTTTTGCGACTGCACGGCGGCGAACCACGTGGCGTTCACCCGCGACCAGTCGCGCATGACCAGTTCGCCCGTCATGCTGCGCTTGAGCTCCCGCGCCACGCGCGGGGCGGTATCCATGTCCGCCAGCCGCAGGCGCAGGCCCGCTGGCGCCGTGACGCCCTGCAAACGCTCGGCGTCGTCGAGGTGGACGAAGGCCAGGGTCGAATCGAACTGGTAATGCCCGGCTTCGAAGATGCCTGCCACCGTGAAGGTGTGCGGCCGCGGCAGCAAGCCCGCGACGCCGCCCTGCCCGGGCGCGGTCGGCACCGCAGTCAGCACGGTAATGCGCTCGCCGACGCCCACGCCGAGCGCACGCGCCAGCGCGCTGCCCAGCACGATGTTCGACGAGCCGGCACGCAGCGCGTCCAGGCTGCCCTCGCGCATCTGGCGCGCGACGTCGGACACTTGCGGCTCCATGGCCGGCAGCACGCCGCGGATCACGGCCGGTTTCATCGTGTCGTCGCGCACGAGCATGGCCTCGGTCTCGGCGAACGGCGCGGCGCCGCGCACCTGCGGATTGCGCGCCGCTTCCCGCGCTGCCGCCTGCCAGTCGGGCATGCTGCCGCGCGCATCGAAGATCTCGATGTGCGCCACCACCGACAGCATGCGTGCCGTGACTTCCTTCTCGAAGCCGTTCATGACCGACAGGACGACGATCAGCGCTGCCACGCCCAGCGCGATGCCGGCCACGGAGATCAGGGAAATGAAGGAGATGAAGCTGTTCCTGCTGCTGCGCTTGCCCGCGCGGGTGTAGCGCAGGCCGATGACCCATTCGTAGGGAAGGTTCATCGGATACCCGGAAAATGCCTGGGAAGCTGCAGGATCGCTTCCGCGTTCGACGAGGAGAAGCACTGATCTGCCGCTTCCAACAACGGCAGCCATGCATATTGCAGATGCTCGCGCGGCGCGAGGGTAATCGGGATGTCGCGCGGGACGCAGACGGAGAACACGTGTTCCGTGTTGTAAGTGACGCCGGGCGCGTAGCGGTGGCGCCAGGTCTGGTAGATCTCGTAGACGTTGGACAAGAGCCAGTCCTTGAGGACGATGCGCTCGCCGTCGGCCACGATGCCCGTTTCCTCGAACAGTTCGCGCGTGGCCGTTTCCAGCAGCGGTTCGTCGGGACGGTCGAGGGAACCGGTGACGGATTGCCAGAAGCCGGGGCGGTCGGCGCGTTCGATCAGCAGGACGTCCAGGTCGGCGGTGTGGATGACGACGAGGACGGATTCCGGGATTTTATGGGACATGGCGTGATTGTAACGCAGCCCAATAACGTCGTCCCCGCGGAGGCGGGGACCCAAGTTCCATGCGCAGTCGAGACGCAAGCAAGATTGGATCCCCGTCTGCGCGGGGACGACGATTCAAACCGTGACGACGGTTTTACTTACGCGACCTTCGGCTCGTTACGCAGACGGATATGCAGCTCTTTCAGCTGCTTCTCGTCGACTTCCGACGGCGCGTTGGTCAGCAGATCCTGCGCGCGCTGGGTCTTCGGGAACGCGATCACGTCGCGGATCGACTCGGAGCCGGTCATCAGCGTGATCAGGCGATCCAGGCCGAACGCCAGGCCGCCGTGCGGCGGGGCGCCGTACTGCAGCGCGTCGAGCAGGAAGCCGAACTTCAGCTGCGCTTCTTCCGCATCGATCTTCAGGGCGCGGAACACCTTGCTCTGGACTTCTTCGCGGTGGATACGGATCGAGCCGCCGCCCAGTTCCCAGCCGTTCAGGACCATGTCGTAGGCCTTGGCGATGCAGGCGCCCGGGTTCGTCTCAAGCATGTCTTCGTGGCCGTCCTTCGGTGCCGTGAACGGGTGGTGCGTCGCGTTCCAGCGGTCGCCGTCCTCGTCGTACTCGAACATCGGGAAGTCGATGACCCACAGCGGCGCCCACTTGTCTTCGAACAGGCCGGCCTTCTTGCCGAATTCCGAGTGGCCGATCTTCACGCGCAGCGCGCCCATCGAGTCGTTCACGACCTTGGCCTTGTCCGCACCGAAGAAGATCAGGTCGCCGTCTTCGGCACCGGTCAGTTCCAGCACTTTCGCCAGGACGTCGTCCGAGATGTTCTTGACGATCGGGGACTGCAGGCCGTCGCGGCCCTTGGCCTTCTCGTTGACCTTGATGTAGGCGAGGCCCTTGGCGCCGTAGATGCCGACGAATTGCGTATACGCGTCGATTTCCGAACGCGGCATCGAACCGCCCTGCGGCACGCGCAGGCCCACGACGCGGCCGCCCACCATGTTGGCGGCGTTGTTGAAGACCTTGAATTCGACGGTCTTCATCAGCTCCGTCAGTTCGGTGAACTGCAGCTTCACGCGCATGTCCGGCTTATCCGAACCATAGGAGCCCATGGCGGTGGCGAAGTCCATGACAGGGAACGGGTTCGGCAGGTCGATGCCGGCGGCGTTCTTGAAGACGACACGCATCATGTCTTCGAACAGGTCACGGATTTCCTGCTCCGTCAGGAACGACGTTTCGCAGTCGATCTGGGTGAATTCCGGCTGGCGGTCGGCGCGCAGGTCTTCGTCGCGGAAGCACTTGGTGATCTGGTAGTAGCGGTCGAAGTTGGCG
>Ga0308166_1003806_pt1 | contig 12523 bp, 10 predicted proteins | sample PhyCR2_2_FD_202137 | JGI IMG/M metagenome (GOLD analysis project Ga0308166, IMG submission 202137) | Phyllosphere microbial communities from UC Gill Tract Community Farm, Albany, California, United States - DLSLCC.R2 | ecosystem: Host-associated > Plants > Phyllosphere > Unclassified | place... | reverse complement strand
TGCGCCGGATTCCACTCGAACCACATCCGCGTATGCTTGCCGACCAGCTTCTCGACGACATTGCCATGCGCATCGTAGTCGTAACGCTTGTCCTCGTACACGCGAATACGGTTACCTTCGACGCGGCCGACCGGCGCCACGGTGGCATCGAGCAGGTTATGCGCCCGATCGAACGCAAAGCGCTCGCTCGACTGCGGCTGCACGGCCGACAAAATGCGCCCGATCGGATCGTAGCGGTAGCGTGTCACACCGTTGCGCTGGTCGTCGATCGATACGAGGTTGCCAACTTCGTCGTACTCGTACTGCCGCGCGATGACGGTCGACGCGCCCTCGCCCGCCGTCTGCGACAACAGCCGCCCCACGGGGTCGTACCGGAACTGGCTGACGAGCGTCCCCTGCGTGCGGGCGATCATCCGGTGCGCCCGGTCCCGTTCGATGTCGGTAATGACCTCGCCATCCAGGTTGACCTGATGCAGATGGCCCGAGCCGTAATACAAATTGTTCAGGATGCGGCCATCCGGCAGCGTCGTCCGCACCCGGTTGCCCAGCTCGTCGTACTCATGACGCAGCATGGTCGACGTACCCGAGGCATCCGTCTGCTCCATCACCAGCTGACCGATAGCGTCATACGCCATGCTGACAACGGCATCCGCATTGATCGCCTGCGTCATGCGCCCCAGCGCGTCGTAGGCGAAGCGCAACCGCATCTGCTGCGCCTGCGCCGCCCCCGTCACGCGCGAGATCACCTTTTCCGTCAGCTGGCCCAGGCTATCCCGCACATACGTCGTCGCGATGGGCGTCAATTCCGTGCGCGGCGCGCAGCCCAGTTCGTCCTTGCCGACGATGAGGCCGCTGTCGTCGTAGCGGTAGCGCGTCACGCGCGCATCGAAACTGGTCTCTTCCGCCAGCCGGTCCAGCGTGTCATAAACAAACCGGTGCACGTCGCCGTTCTCGTTGATCAGTTCCGCGATCCGGCGCGCCGTGTCGTAGCGGTATTCCAGCACGCCGCCGCGCGCGTCGATGCGTTTCAGCGGCTTGCCGTCGCGATCGAGTTCGTAGGCGGTACGGTGGCCCCCGGCGTCGACGTGGGCGACGAGGCGGCCCAGCCGGTCGTATTCGTAGCGCTCCGTGGTCCCGTCGGCATGCGTCACGGCGTGCAGGCGGCCCAGCGCGTCGTATGCGTAGGTGCTCGCGTTGCCGTTTGGGTCGAGCGCGCGCACGAGGCGCCCCTGGTCGTCGTAATCGAAACTGCTCATGCTGCCCGAGCAGTCCGTGTAGCGGATGAGCTGCCCGGCGCGGTTGTAGGCAAGTGACTTGACGCCGCCGCGCGCGTCGGTGACTTTCACCGGCAGGCCGCGGTCGTCGTACCGGTATTCGGTCCGCTGGCCCAGCGCGTTCGTCACGCTGGTCAGGTTGCCCTGCGGGTCGTAGCGCAGTACCGTCGTGGCGCCGAGGGCGTCGGTGATGAGGGCCGGCTTGTCGAAGCGCGCGTCGTAGACGATGCCGGTGCCCCGCCCGCCCCGCTCGACACGGAAGATGCGGCTGCGCTCGTCGTAGCGGTAGCGCACCGTGCGGCCGGCCGGGTCGGTCAGTTCGAGCAGGTTGTCGTTCTCGTCCAGACGATGCGTCGTGACGCCGCCCGCCGCATCCACCTGCGCGACCAGGCGCCCGCGCGCGTCGAACCGGTAGTGCTGCGCGCGGCCCAGTTGGTCGGTGACGATCGTTTCCTTGTCGAGATAGCGGAATGCCCACCACTGCCCCGTGTTGGTCCAGTTGCGCAGCACCTTCCCATCCGGCCCCTCGACGTCGTACTCATAGCGCGACACGAGGCCGTCCGGCTGGCCGTGCTCCACCATGACGTGGTTACGGTAGCCGAACTCGCGCACGACGTCGCCCGCGCGGTTGCGCACACGCCGCAGGTCGCCCGCGCCGTCGTACTCGTAGGACACCAGCGTATGCGCGCTGCCTTCCGGTTCCGCGGGCATCAAGGTCACGCCCAGCAGGCGCATGCCGCCCGCGACCCGGCCGAACTCGAGGGCCAGGCTGTGCCCCGCGCTGTCGTCCACGCGCGCGGGCAGCCGGCGGGCGTCGTACGTGACGCGGATGTGGTTGTCGTTCGCGTCCTGCCAGCCCGTCAGGCGGGCGATGCCGTCGCCGTACAGGACGGCGAATTGCGTGCGCAGGCCATTGTTGTCGACCAGCTCGAACGTCGTATCTCCCGTGCGCGCCAGCGTGATCTGTTCGGACGGCGAATAGATCGCGTCACCGACCCGCGGCAGCGAGAACGTGATGCCGCGGTCGAACGCGTCCAGCACGACGACCTCGTCGGCGCTGAGTTGCAGGCTGTCGCTGATGGGCAGCGCCCAGCCCTGGCCCAGCCAGCCGACGCGGTGCAGCGCCGAGCTGTACGTGCGCTGCCAGACCAGCGGCAGCGGCGCGGGTAACGCGAAGTCGAGGTCCAGGTCGCCGAGGAGGATCTTGTCGCCCGTGATCGGGTTGACGGGCTGGCCGACGAGGTTGCACGGCGGCTTGCTGGTGGCGACGCCGCGCTTGACCTCCGACGGCTTCTCGGCCGGCTTCTGCGCCTCCACCGGTTCCCTCGCGACGCCCTTGCCCGCGCCGGCTTCGGCCTGGCCTTGCGCCGAGGCGAGCCTGGGCTGCAGGTTCGGATGCGTCATCAGCTTGTCGCGGTTCTGGCCGACCCATTCCGCGAACTTCGGACCCAGCCTGCTGTTCGACAGGTTGCGCACGAGGAGCGAACTTTGCACCTGGCCGCGCGACAGGTACAGTACCAGCGCCGTCAGGATAGCCTTCACGAGCAGCATCTGCCCTTGCGCGAACGATTCGGTCGCCTCACGCAGCATCGTCGTGCGCCGGGCGGTCGCGTCCGTCGGCAGGTCGCCGGCGTGCCAGGCGGTCGCGAAACCGTGGGCGGCGTGCCGGCACAGGTCCGGCACGGTGCTGCTCATGTCCATGACCAGCATCCCGAGACCCATCCAGACGAGGATCTCGCCGCCGATCGCGACGCCCGCCTGCGCGCCCACCGCCGCGCCCGGGATGGCGCCCACGCCGAAAGCCAGCGATCCCAGCGCCCCGCCCGCCGCCGCACCGAGCACGGCGCCGCCGCCCAGGTACAGCGCCATCTGCTTCATGACCTCGTACAACACGTCGACGATCACCGCGAAGTTCAGGTCGGCGAACTGCTGCCTGAGCAGTTCCGCGAAGCGCGGCCGGGATGCGTCGAGCGCCTGCTTGACGGCCAGGGCGTTGCGCACGCCGCCCATGTCCGCGCCCGTATCGGCGATGCGGCCGAGCGTCGCGCTCGCCTCGTTCGACCAGCGCTGTACGCGCCGCGCGATGTCGAGCCGGGCCTGCGCGCCGGCCTGGGCATAGTGGCGCTGCATGGTGTCGAGGGTGCGCGTCAGATCGGTCCAGTTGCTCGAAAAGTCAGACATGGTGCTCGCAGGAAAACAATTGTGAACGGCGCCAATGGCCGATTTAACGAACAGGAAATTTCTGATAGTATATACATGATTTAACATAAATCTAACAATCCCCCGTCCGGAGGACACATTCGATGCAGGAGCTGCGATATGTCATCAGATTCGCTCGATAACCGGATCAACGCGCTCGGCGTGGCCGGCACTGCCCTCGACACCGCCGCGCTGCTGAAAGCCGGCTCGGGCGGCGCGGCCCTGGCGTCGGGCGTCGCCGGTCTGGCCGGGCACGCGAGTCCGCAGCTGGCCCAGGCGCTCCAGGTCGCGTCGCAGGCGCAGTCGCTGGCGCAGCATGCCGGCGCGTTGGCCGACCATGCGGTACAACGCGCGGACCAGCCCGCGGCGCTGGCGCAAGGCGCGCCGGTGGCGGAAAACCTCGCGCTCGAAGAACACCCGCTGGCGGGCCAGGCCGTGAACGATTTTGCCGGCAACGAGCCGCACTACGTGCCGCCGAATATCGATCCCGCCGGACAGGACGACGCCGCATCGGCCGTGGCATCCCTGCTGGCGAAGTTCAACGACGGCAAGCGCCTGCTGCGTTTCTATTCGCCGCTGCAGGGCGACAAGACCCTGCTGATCGAGTCGTTGAGCGGCTCGTCGGCCATGTCCGACCAGTTCGTGTTCAACCTCAGCCTGATTTCGGAAAACGCCGCCATCGACCTGAAAGACCTGATGGGCAAGAACGTCAGTGTGGGCGTGCAGCGCGCGGACGGCGGCGAACACTTCGTCAACGGCTACGTGCACTCGTTCGGCTTCAGCCATGCGGACGGCGGCTTCGCGTTCTATCACGCGCAGATCGTGCCCTGGCTCAGCTACCTGAAGCAGCGCGTCAACTCGCGCATTTTCCAGGACCAGAGCGTGCTCGACGTGCTGGACACGATCTTCAAGGGCGACTACAACGGCCTCGCCGCCTACGAATTCCGCGTCAGCCAGACCTACCGGCCCGAAAACTACATCGTGCAGTACGACGAGACGGACGAGCACTTCGTCTGCCGCCTGATGGAGAAATACGGGCTGTTCTACTATTTCGACCACAAGCCGAACGGCCACGTGATGGTGATCAGCGACGATTCGCGCTCGGGCGCGTTCTGCCCGCCGCAGCCGGATCACGCCGACGTCGAATTCAACGGCGGCAACCGCTGGCACGACCGCGACAGCGTGACGGCGTTCGCCGCCGAACGCAACCTGCAGCCGACCAAGGTCGCCCTGAACACGTTCGACTTCAAGGCGCCCAATGCGATGCAGTACGTGGAGCTGCCCACCGTGACGCAGCAGGGTGACATGCCGGCCATGGAAATCTATGACGGCAACCCGGCCTTCTCGTACAAGGACAAGGACGACGGCCAGCGCGAAGCGCGCCAGCGCCTGGAAGTGCTGGAGTGGCAGGCCAAGGTCTTCACGGGCGCCTCCGACTGCCGCGGCCTCGTTGCCGGACGCACGTTCAAGCTGCAGGGCCACCACTGGTTCGATCCGGCCACCGAGGGCGACAACGATTTCCTCGTGCTGTCGGTGCAGGTCAGCGCCCGCAACAATTATTTCGAACGGGGCCAGAGCGACGTCTACCGCAACACGTTCACCGCGATCCGCCGCAAGATCCCCTACCGCCCGCGCCGCGCGCACCCGCCGCCGCGCATGCCCGGACCGCAGACGGCGACGGTCGTCGGTCCCAAGGGCACGGAGATCCACACGGACCAGTACGGCCGCATCAAGGTGCAGTTCCACTGGGACCGCTACGGCCGCCGCGACGAACGCAGCTCGTGCTGGATCCGCGTCTCGCAGCCGTGGGCCGGCCGTGGCTGGGGCACGATTTCCGTGCCGCGCATCGGGCAGGAAGTCATCATCGACTACCTCGAGGGCGACCCGGACCGCCCCGTCTGCACGGGACGTTTGTTCAATGCCGATCAACCGGTCCCGTACGGCCTGCCCGATGGCGCCCACATGATGGGTTTCAAGAGCCGCTCCACGCCGGGCGGCGGCGGCTTCTGCGAGATGGTGATCCATGACAGCAAGGGCAAGGAACTGATCAATATCCACTCGCAGAAGGATATGGTCACGACCGTGCAGAACACGCAGGCGACCGTCGTCAACGGACCGCACCAGACCAATACGGTCAGCACGGGCTACCAGACCAACACGGTCAAGCAGTACATCGTGACGACGGCGCAGACGGGGCACATCCACGACACGGCCAAGACGAACATCGAGCTCACCGCCGAAGACGACTACATCCACGCGACGGCCAAGACGAACATCGAACTGGTGGCGCAGACGGCCCACCTGCACCAGACCGCGAAGCAGAACATCGAGCTGACGTCGCAGACGGAGCACATCCACCTGAAGGCCAACACCGACATCACGCTGGAAGTCGGCAGCAGCAAGATCGTGCTGCAGGCCGACGGCACGATCCTGATCCAGGGCGTGAACGTCGCCGTGATGGGCAGCCGGATCGATTTGAACAAATGAGCAAATGAGCGAGCGCGCCATGTACCACGCCAACCACGCCACCTTCGAACTGCCCGCGCAGTTGAAGGACAAGACGATGCACATGTTCACCTTGCGCGACGATGGTCCGAGCGAGTTCAACGTCGTCGTCTCGCACGCGGACGTCAAGCCCGAGGAACAACTGGACCAGTTCGGCGAGCGCCTGACGAAGGAACTGACGCGCGCCTTGCCACGCTTCCAGCTGAAGGCGATGACGGAACGCCTTGTGGACGGCGCGCCGGCGCTGGAACTGGCCTACAGCTGGCGCAACGAGGCGGGCTTCATGCACCAGCGCCAGGTCATCACGCTGGTCCAGGGCAGCAAGCCGGGCACGATCGAGGCCATGCTGATGGCGGCGACGTGCCTGCGCGAGTTCAGCGACGAGTGGAATGCCGCGTTCGACGCCATCGTGGACAGCATCAGGCTGCGCCGCCCGCTGCCGAAGGCCCAGGACGGGCCGCCCGCGGCGCCGTCCCCCGCCCTGCCGACGATCTTCGCATTGTCCGAACCGCGCAAGACCTTGCACGTGTTCGCGGACAGGCACGAGGCGGGCAGCAAACTGTCTGCGCGCGACGTCAACCAGGACCACTGGGAATTCTATGACGCCGAGGGCACGCGCCTGCAGGCGAACGTCTCCCGTACGAACGCCGGCCTGTCGCTGCTGCGGCCATCGGGCACGGTCACGCTGGAACGCAAGGCGGAACCACCGGGACCGGCGCTGGCGGAACGGCTGCATCTGGCCCAGTACATCCAGGCCAGTTCGTCGTCCGTGCCGTTCTACAGTCTGACGGAGGTGCGCGCGCATCTCGATCAGGTGGCGGAGCGCTAGATGCCGGCGGCGGCACGGCTGGGAGACCCGATCGGGCACAGCCCGACCATGAGCTGGCTCCTGAAAGGCCTGCTCATCGGCGCGGCCATCGCGGTGGCCGGGGTGGCGATCGTGGGCACGGGCGGCCTCGCGGCCGTGGCCGTCGTCGGCGCGGGCGCGGCCATGGGTGCGGGCCTGGGCGAAGCGATGAGCACGATGAGCTTCGCGGCCAAGGAAGTCACCGGCGCCATCGCGATGACCGGATCGTCCAATGTCTTCGTCAACAACCTGGCTGCGGCCCGCGCCCACGTCGACATGGTCGCGTGCTCCAAGCATCCGGGACCGATACCGATCGCGACGGGCAGCGGCCAGGTCTACATCAACGGCATGCCGGCCGCGCGCGTGGACGACAAGACGGGCTGCAGCGCCGTCATCACGAAAGGTTCGAATAACGTCTACATCGGCGGCGGCACGGCGCAGACCGACACGATCAATCCGGAAAACCTCGTGCCGGGCTGGGTGCATGCGTCGCTGCTGGTCGTCGGGGTCGGCTCGGCGATCGTCCTCGCCGGGCCCGTGATCGCCGTGGGCGGCCTGGTCGGCGCGTTCGCGGGCGGGATCGGCGGCGGCTGGGTCGGCGGCAAGATGTTCGGCGAAGGCAGCGACGGCCAGAAATGGTCGGCGATCGCGGGCAGTTTCCTGGGCGGGTATCTGGGGGCGAAGGCGGCGCCGGGGGCGTGGGAGTTCGCGCAGCGGGTCCAGGTGTCGGTCGAACCGGGCACGCTGGGCATGAACGGCGGGAACGTTCGCGTCTCGCTGCGCCCGCCTGCGACGGCCGCCGAGCCGCCGGCCACGCCGCCGGTGGAGCCGCCGGCACGCGTCTCGGCATCGACGTATGCGCGGCTGCGCGCCAAGACGCCGAGTTCCGCGATTCAAAAGCAGGTCAACGAAGGCGTGACCTTGCCGATGCCCGACCGGGCACTGCCGGGCCTGACGGTGACGAAGCCGCTGCACGCGGACCATATCGTGTCGATGAAGCAAATCACGGAAATGGAGGGATTCGCCCGGCTCTCGCAGGAAGATCAGCTCGCGGTGCTGAACAATCCCCGCAACTTCATCGGCCTGAGCGAGACGGCGAATACGTCGAAGGGCGCGAAATCGTTCGCCGACTGGACCGAATACAAGAAAGGCGGCATCGCCGTGGACCCGGCATTCCGGCAGGAGATGATGCAGAAAGAGGTCGACATGGCGGCCGAGTTGCAACAGCAGATTTATAATCTCCTGGGCGGCGGCTAGCGTGCACCGGCAATCACTGAAAGACGAAGCGATGACAACAACACCCGACAAGAACGCGGTACTGAATGAATTGCAGCAGTTCGTGCAGCCGGCCGCATTGATGGCCTCGCCGGCCGAAGCGGAAGCGGTTCCGGCCGTGCCCGTGCAGTGGCTGCGCTTCCTCGACGAGCAGGAACACGGCCGCAGGCTCGCGCTGCTCACGGAATGGAGCGACTTCGCCGCGGAGTGGCCCAGCGTCCAGGATTTCCTGCGCACGATGCTGAAGCACCTGTACGTGATGCGCGAGCAGGACGACACCCTGTCGCTGCTGTATCTCTACACCGTCGGCGGCAAGGACCTGAACTTTTTCCGCGGCCGCGCGCCGGTCACCGACGTGCCGGAGCGCCTGCGTCCGGTCTGGGACTGGGTGCCCGCCAAATTCCGCGATTTTTATACGCAGTTGCACGACGGCTGGACCTTCCTGCCGGCAAATTCGATGGGACCGCTGCCGGTCGAGGATTGGGCATTCCTGTCCGACGACAAATTCGACATCGACGACGACACCGCACGCCGGCTGCCCATCGATATCTCGCGAACCGTCGCCGTCTTTCACAACGGCGCCGGCGATTACCTGTGCCTGAATTGCGTGGGCAACGGCGAAGCGACGGGAGTCATCTGGTGGCACGAAGATCCCGAGAATCCAGAGCCGGTCGATTTCTGGGGCGTGCTGGATGCCTGGGTCGGCATTTTTCTGGAAGAAGCTGACCGCCACGGTGCATGAGCGGATCGCCGCCCTGTGCAAGGAAGGCGATGCGCTGGCGTCGGCCGGTCGACCCGACGACGCCAAACAGAAATACATCGCGGCGCTGAAATTGCTGCCCGGGGAGCCTGGGCAGTGGGAAGCGGCGACGTGGATTTATGTGGCGCTGGGCGACGTGCACTTCCACGCGCAGGACTTCGACAAGGCATTCAAGTGTTTTTATAACGCGGTCCACTGTCCAAAAGGACTCGGCAACGCCTACATTCACCTGCGTCTTGGGCAGATCTACTTCGAACAGCGTCTCTTCGACAAGGCAGCCGACGAACTGACGCGCGCGTACATGGGTGGCGGGATCGATCTCTTCATGGAAGACGATGCCAGATACCTGGCGTTTCTCGAGACAAGGATCTCGCTGTGAAACACCCTGTCCATTACTGCAAAAGCTGGTTCCGTGCGAAGAAAAGGACGACCGAGCTTTGGCCTGCCGAGAAGGCCGAGGCGGCGCATTTGCAGCGGCAACCCTATACGGCGCTCGTCGGCAGCGCCGAACGGCCGTATTGTTTCGTGGACGTCGCCGCCAAGGTCGTTGTCGTCGGTTTTCTCGACAGCCTGCTGCGCGAATCACTGACGTATGCATTCAACGAAGTCGAGGCCGGGAAGCTGTTCATGACGATGGCGGTTCACCGGGAGTTCGAGGCCGATACCGACAACGTGACGGGTGGCGTGACGTACATATTCGATCGAAGCGGCACGATGCGGATCCGGCGAGAGTATTTCCGCCCGCATCGCGCGGAAACCGCAACGTCGTCGTTCGATCCAGCGCCGCTTTACGACATGAGGCCCGAATTCGGACAATACGACGATCTCATTCGCGTCGAGAGACAATGAGCGTGCGTTGAGCGACGCCAGCCCGGCGCTTTCCGGCACGCCGGGCCGCGCGCCGGCTCAGGCCTTCCCGGCCACTTTGCCCTGCGTCTTCGCACGCCGCACAAGCCCCGCCAGCGACACGCCGAGTCCGATCAGCGCGAGGCTGGACGGCTCCGGAACGGCGGCCGCCGGATCGGCGAAGGTCAGTTCCAGGTTATCGAGGTTGAGGATGTGGTTGGGATCGTCCGCGTAGATCGCGAATCCATAAATGTCCTGCGCACTGGTCAGCGCCACATGCCCACGCAGGTTGGTCCCGCCCGGATTCGGGTTGGCCAGCAATGCGCTGGCGATGGTCTGGCCATTCTTGTCGTACGCGACCAGGTTCACATCCCACGACGAAAAACTGTCGATGCCGATGGCAGTCACGGGCTTGCTCAGCAGCGCAATCGGATAGGTCGAGCTGATGAAGTGATTCGATGGATTCCCATCGTAGAAGTCGGCCTGGAGCAGCGTCCCCTGGATAAAACTCAGGCCAAGCGCGGCGTACAGCTGGTCCAGCGGTTGCAGGAAGGTGGAGGCAGTCGGCACGTCGTCGGCGGTACCCAGCACGCCGTCCGCGCCGGGGACGTGTTCGAAATCGATGAGGACAGGGCTTGCGAAAGCGGGCATGGCGGCAAGGCCGCAGGCCGACAGGAACAGCGAGCAAAACAGTTTTTTCATCGGATGGACGTTGACGTTGAGTTGAGAAGGCCCTGTGCGGGCAGGCTGGAGCGGTAGCGATACTATTCAGTACTCAAGCTCATGTCCACAGCCTGGCGCAAGCGTGCGCGCCCATCCATGACGCATACGCGTGTGCGTGAAAATGTGTGAGCCTGTAGCGCGGCCGAGGTGCTATCGTTACGCGGGGCCGATTCGAAACGACATGAACACACGACTGGAAATCACGATGAAACACCTGGTGCTGGCCACCGCCATCGGCCTGTCTTCGGTGCAGGCGCTTGCCTGCCCTCTGTCCGACTCGCTGGCGAAGCGCTATGGCATCTCGTTCTCGGGTTTCAGCACCGCCGTGCCGGAATCCGCCGCGCCCGACACGGCCCACGGCGGCCCGTTCATCCGCGTGCGCATGCCGGACGCAAGCAATGTGCTGGATGGCTTCCACCACACCATCGTCATGGACCGCGGCACGAAGAAAGCCTGGATTCTCCGCACCGGCGGCTTCGTGGGCGTCTACCAGTGGTTCGGGCCGGTCGACGTCACCGATCCTTCGCTCGACAACTGCCGGCTGGAGCCGACGGATGGCGCGAACCGGGCCGCGCGCCATGGATGACTCACTGCACGTGCGCGTGACCGATGACGAGACGATCAGCATCGATGGACGCGTCATGACCGGGAATGCCGAACTGGTGGACGCGCTCAGGTCGGCCTTGCGGGACAACCCGAACGTGGCGCTCGTGATCGAACCGGTGAAGGCCGAGTACTACGCCGGCGTCGCCAAAGTCATCTATGCGAGCCAGCGCGCCGGGGTACCGGTCGAAAACCTGCGCTACGTCACGGGGAACGCTTGACATCTGCGAGGCCGCGCCCCCCGTCAACGATCCACCATCGCCATCGCCTTCTCGTTGTACCGCGCCCCCGCCACGCCGATCTGCTCAAGCGCCCCATCCAGCCGGCGCAGGTCCTCGTCATCCAGCCTGAGATCGGCCGCAGCGAGATTCTGCTCGAGATACGTACGGCGCTTGGTCCCCGGAATCGGCACGATGTCGTCGCCCTGCGCCAGCAGCCACGCCAGCGCCACCTGCCCCGGCAGCGCGCCGTGCCGTGCCGCGACCTTCTTCACCAGGTCGGCGATCGCCTGATTGCGGTCGAAGTTCTCGCCCTGCAGGCGCGGGTCGTTCTGGGCGCGGAAATCGTCGGCCGGATAATCCTCGGCGCGCTTCGCCGTACCGGTCAGGAAGCCGCGGCCGAGGGGGCTGAACGGCACGAGGCCGATGCCCAGTTCGCGCAGCGCGGGCAGCACGTCGGCGTCGAGGTTGCGCTCCCAGATCGAGTACTCGCTCTGCAGCGCCGACACGGGCTGCACGGCATGCGCGCGGCGGATCGTCGCAACCCCCGCTTCCGACAGGCCGAAATGCAGCACCTTGCCCTCGCGGATCAGGTCCTTGACGGTGCCCGCCACGTCCTCGATCGGCACGTTCGGGTCAACGCGGTGCTGGTACAGCAGGTCGATGCGGTCCGTGCGCAGGCGCTTCAGCGACGCCTCGACGACTTCGCGGATGTGTTCCGGGCGGCTGTCGGCGCCGGCGAAATGGCCCTTGCCGATGACGAAGCCGAACTTGGTCGCGATCTGCACCCGGTCGCGCCGGCCTTCCAGCGCGCGGCCCAGCAATTCCTCGTTCGTGAACGGGCCGTACACTTCCGCCGAGTCGAAGAAAGTGCAGCCCAGGTCGATGGCGCGGTGGATCGTCGCGATCGATTCCGCGTCGTCCGGCGTGCCGTAGGCGTGGCTCATGCCCATGCAGCCCAGGCCGATGGCGGAGACTTGCAGTCCTTGGGATCCCAGTTGTCGAGTCGTCAGCATGTTCTTCATCCTTTTTTGCAAAATGCCGCCCGCGGCGGCCTGATGACAATGTAGTCGTTGCGCCTTGCAAAGAAAACACCAATAATCGGCGGATCATTTTCCAAAAATGGAAAACCCTTTGGACTGGAACGATCTCAAATTTTTCCTGGAAGTGGCGCGCGGCGGCAGCCTGACGCGCGCGGCGGACGTGCTGCGCGTGAGCCAGTCGACCGTCAGCCGGCGCATCGCCGAACTGGAAGCGCGGCTCGCCACGCGCC
>Ga0308166_1003805_pt1 | contig 12523 bp, 9 predicted proteins | sample PhyCR2_2_FD_202137 | JGI IMG/M metagenome (GOLD analysis project Ga0308166, IMG submission 202137) | Phyllosphere microbial communities from UC Gill Tract Community Farm, Albany, California, United States - DLSLCC.R2 | ecosystem: Host-associated > Plants > Phyllosphere > Unclassified | place... | reverse complement strand
CTTCTGGTTTCCGGTACAGATGTGCAGGCACTGGCCAGGTTTTTTCACAGTTTTGAAATCGGCCTGTCGACCGAAGCCCGCGATGGCGCAACCGGTAAAGAACTTGATGCGGCGGTATCAACTGCCATGAAGACCTGGGATGCCGATTGTCGTAGTGTTGATTGACTGAAATGGCGCCCGGACTCAACACGGCGGGTGAGTCTCTGTGAGGAGCGTTGTACGAAAGCGGAATAACCGTTGTCCTCAATAAGGAAAAGACGTTTCGTGAAAAGTAAGCTTATGACTGACATCAAAACGTGGGCACGAAACATCAAACGGGATGTGCATGCGGTATGGCTCGCCGCCCGCGATCCCCGTACACCGTTAGTGGCTAAAGTGCTGGCGATGATTGTCGCGGCCTATGCGGTTTCACCCATCGATCTGATCCCCGACTTCATTCCCGTTATCGGCTATCTCGACGACCTGATCATTGTACCGCTGGGGATCATGCTGGTGGTACGTCTTATTCCCCCCGAGGTGATGCGCAAACATCGTGAAACTGCAGCGCAAGCCAGTAAACGTCCTGTCAGTCGCGTAACGGCAGGGATCTTTATCGCGATATGGATTGTTGGTGCCACAGTGCTGTTCAGCCAAATCGTCGCAGCGTTCAGGCACCATTTTTCCTGAAAGCACGGTAGTCGATTTTCCATGCATTGAGCTTGTTATATAACGCCGTTCGTGAGATCCCCAGCAGTTGCGCCGACTGACGCAGATTCCCCTGTTGTTCACTGACAATTTGTAAAATATGCATCCGCTCCAGATTTTGCAGTGAGGGTTGAATCTCTCCGGGCGCATCACTGGCTGAGACTTGCTGCAGGGATTCGGGCAAATCGGCGCGGGTTATTTCTAACCCTTCACTCAGGTTGACGACACGCTCAATCACATTTTCCAGTTCACGTACGTTTCCCGGCCAATCCCAGGCTTGCAGACAGGTCATTGCGTCCGGCGCGACCACAGGCGGAATACGCTTCAGACGTGTGCAGAGCGCCTGAATGAAAATATTCACCAACTCCGGTATGTCTTCACGACGGTCACGCAGCGGAGGAATTTCTAATGAAATTACATTCAGACGGTAATAGAGATCGCGCCGAAAGGCATTTTTCTCCACGGCATCCAGCAGGTTGCAGTGCGTTGCCACGATAATGCGGACATTCACTTTCACGGGCTGAGCCGCGCCGATACGCAGCACTTCACTCTCCTGCAGCACGCGTAGCAAGCTGGTTTGCGCTTCGAGCGGCATCTCACCAATCTCATCCAGGAAAAGGGTTCCGCCGTCAGCCAGTTCAAACTTGCCCGCCGAACCGCCACGCCGTGAACCGGTGAAGGCGCCATCCGCATAGCCAAACAGCTCGCTTTGCACCAGATCGCGTGGCAGTGCGCCGCAGTTAAGAGCGATAAACGCTTCCTGCTGACGTGGGCTGGCATTATGAATGGCCTGCGCAAACAACTCTTTGCCGGTGCCACTTTCACCGCTGAGCAGCACTGTGCTGTCGGTTCGGCTGCTGACCCGGGCCTTATGAATTGCCTGCTGCAGACGCGACGAGCGGCCGCGAATCATGTCAAAGGTGTAACTGGCATTCACGCCCATGACACGTCGTGTAATGGCACGGATACGCTGATTTTCACGCAGCGACAGCACGCGTCCGCCATCCGGCGCGGGCATCAATGATATCAGGCAGGAGAGGGGGGCCAGGCCGGCTGGCCTGAACTGCAACTCGATGTCATTACAAAAAGGCATGGTCAGCAGCGATCCGCCTTGTGGCTGTAGCAGTTCATCAATCAGGATATTGCCTGGATTCAGCCCGCTGAAAATCTGGCGCGCATAGCGGTTAAGGGTTTTAATGCGTCCCTGTTTATCACAGACAATCACACCTTCATTCAGCGTCTCAAGAATGGACTGCTGTTCAGCCAGCAGGCGTCGTAGCATCAGTTGCTGTCCGACTGCTTCTGCCGCCGCCTGGACCGTGCCAAGTGTGTGGACGTTGAAATTATCAGGCGTGGCGGTCAGGGTGAGCACACCTATCAACTGTCCGTTTTCATTACGGACGGGGGCCGCAGCGCACTGCCGGCGGCGTTTTCGCAAATCAAACTTCCAGTTTTCACCGCTCAACACATAAACCAGCCGCTGTTCAATCAGGCAGCGCGCGGTACAGTTAGTACCCAATACCTCTTCACGCAGAATACTGCCGATCGGCGTCAGGTCGGCACCGCAAAAATGGAGCGTTACACCCTGCGCATCGGTGAGGTTAATGTGCCCGTCCGGATTATAGGCGAGCAAATTTTCCATAATGCTGCGTGCAACAAGAATGAGTTCTGCATTGTTTTCAAGAATCGCAGTCAGTTCGCTGGCTGGGGGCGCGGTATAGATAAATCGATCTGGATCGATAGCGTACTGCTGCGAGCGTTGCCAGGAGTGCAGAATAGTTTCACGAAGCGCTGGCGGCGGTTCGCCCTGGGTAAAGCTCTCCCAGCTTCGCCATAACAGCGCGTCCCAACTGTCGGCGGCCTCCCTGTCGGGCAGGCTGAAGATCGACTCGCTCTCATCTCGTAATAACAATTGCTGATTCACACGCCACTCCAGTGGAATTAAATGTCCATTTTATGGACATGTTAAGTTGACATGTAAACATTGTTGCCAGTTTGTGGTGTGACGTTGTGTCAGCGCTCACAAAATTTCCCGGATTTTGGTTGGCACCACCTTTGCAAAGGTTGATGCAATCACCTGAATCAATCATGCGAAGGGAAATAAGTTGTTATGCGCAAACACAATTTACGGCTGATTCTGTTTATCTGTGCCATTGCTTCACTAAGTGGCGTGATTCTCGGTTATGACGCTTCTGTAATCTCTGGCGTTATCGACCCGCTGACAGAACATCTGAATTTAACGCCATGGGAAAGTGGCTGGGCGGTGTCCAACGTCATTCTCGGCTGCATCGGCGGCGCATGGAGTGTTGGCTTCATTTCTGATCGTATCGGTCGCAAAACGACCCTAATCGTTACCGCTCTACTCTTTTTGCTCTCCGCAGTGGGCGCTGCGCTGGCGGGATCGCTGACCGATTTCGTTATCTGGCGACTGACTGGCGGGCTGGCGGTCGGGATGGCCTCTGCGATTACGCCGCTTTACATCGCTGAAGTTTCACCCAAAGACTGGCGCGGACGGATGCTCGGCCTGCAGCAGATGCTGATGGTGGGCGGACAGGTTACCGTCTATATCGTGAATTACCTGATTGCACGCGGCATGCCGCATCAGTGGATTGTCAGTGAAGGCTGGCGCTGGATGCTCGCCTCGGGCGTGGTGCCTTGCGTGCTATTCCTGCTGCTGGTGCCGTTTATGCCAGAATCACCGCGCTGGCTGGCGCTGAACGGCAAAAAAGAGCGCGCCCTTGAGGTGCTGACGCGTCTTTCAAATGCCCGACACGCCGAGCGACTGTTACAGGAAATCCTGACGTCAAATCGGGATGACAACATCCAGACCCGTCAGCGCGGCATCCTGCGGGATGCGCGGGCACGCTATATCCTGCTGGTGGGTTGTGCCATTGCTATTTTGCAGCAGATCTCCGGTATCAACATCCTGCTCTATTACGCGCCGTCACTCTTACAAAACATCACCGGCAGTACCCAGTCTTCCCTGTTTCACAGCATTTTCATTGGTCTTGCGCTGCTGGCTGGCGTGGCCGTTTGTCTGAGTACCATTGATCGTCTGGGCCGCACGTTGCTGCTGCGCTGGGGGGCACTGGGATGCGCGCTCTCTATGATCTTCACCGCCCTGGCATTTATCGCCGATGCAGGTGGCCTGCTGCCGGTGATTGGACTGCTGGCCTTCGTGCTGATATTTGGCCTCTCATGGAGCCTGGGTGCCTGGCTGCTGATCTCAGAAATCTTTCCTAATCGGATTCGCGCCGTGGCGATGGGCTTTGCGTTCGCCTCGATGTACGTCGCTAATTTTATCGTTACCCAAAGCTTCCCGATGATGAACCGCAGCCAGGTGCTGATGGAACACTTTCATGGTGCCTTCCCACTGATGTTATGCGCGGTGGGATCGCTCATCGCATTCTGGTTTGTCCGTCGTTTTTTACCGGAAACCCGGGGCGTGTCGCTGGAGCACATTGAACCGCTGATGCTCTCCAAATCCCGTCGTTTCGCTGCTGAGGTGAAGCGATCTGAACAACACCCTTCATCGCCCGCCTGGGCAAAAGCAAAATAATAAGGAGTTTTTATGAACCATCAAACAGTACGCGTGGGTTTAATCGGCGCAGGCCGCATGGGCAGCTTCCATGCGGAAAATCTGGCCTGGCGTGTGCCTGGTGCCACCCTTGCGGCAGTGGCGGATCCGTTCCCTGGCGCAGCAGAGAAGCTCGCCAGCCGGCTTGGGGTGAGCAAATCGTATAGCGATCTGCATGCGCTGCTTCAGGATGATGAAATCGACGCCGTTGCGATTGCCGCGCCAGCACGGACGCATGCGGAGTGGGTGATTGCCGCGGCCAGAGCCGGCAAACATGTGTTTTGCGAAAAGCCTATGGCTGTCACGCTGGATGAGGCCGATCGCGCCATCGCGGCGGCAAAAGAGGCAGGCGTCGTGTTACAGGTGGGCTTTAATCGCCGCTTTGATTCCGGTTTTGCGGCAGCAATTGCAGCGGTAAAAAACGGTGAGAATGGCACGACCCAGCTTAGTCGCTCTGTGACCCGTGACCCAGGCCTGAACGATCCAGCGCCGATTCCGCAATGGACCATCTTCCTTGAAACGCTGATTCACGATTTTGACACGCTACTGCACTTCAATCATGGCGCAAAGCCGGTAGAAGTCTATGCGCTGGCCGATGCGCTGGTGCGGCCAGATTTTAAGGATAAAGGGCTGCTGGATACCTCGGTTGTGACTATTCGCTTCGACAACGGCGCTATTGCTATAGCTGAGGCAAACTTTCAGGCGGTCTATGGCTATGACGTGCGCGGTGAGGTTTTTGGCAGTAAAGGCATGCTGCAGGCGGGCCACATCAATGCCAACCACTGCGTGCGTTACACCGCCAGCGGAATAGCCGTCGATACGTCGCGACTGGATTCAGATCTGCTGCGAGAGGCCTATGTGGCAGAAATGACCGAGTTTGCCCGCTGTATCCGAAGTGGTGAAACGCCTCGCGCCACGGGCGAAGATGCGCGCAACGCGCTGGAAATTGCGCTGGCCTGTATCGAATCTGTACAGAGCAACCTGCCGGTTAAGCTGGGGGCGCGCTGATGGCTGATTATCAACTTTCCGTCTGCGCTGAAATGGTATTTCTGGAGCTGCCATTTACAGAGCGCGTAAAACGCATTCATGAGCTGGGTTTCGGCGTCGAAATCTGGGGATGGGCCAACAAGGATATTGATGCGCTGGTGGCGACCGGTGCGCGCTTTACCTCTATGACCGGTTATCTGAGCGGTAATCTTACCGATGAAACAGAGATAGCGCAGTTACTGCAGAGTGCTGAAGCCTCACTGGCTGTGGCCGAACGTCTCAGTTGTCCTGTACTGAATCTGCATGGCACCGGACTTGACGACCGCGGACTGCCGGTAAAACCCGTGACAACGGTAACGGGCGCTATGTGGCTCAAGGCCGCCGATACGCTGCGCCAGGTTGCACAACTTGGTGAACGAGCCGGACGCGTTTTCACCCTCGAAAACCTTAATCTGCCGGTCGATCATCCGGGCACACCCTTCGCCCTAGCCTCTGAAACGCTGGCGCTGGTCGAGGCGGTCAACAGCCCGGCGCTGAAGATGAATCTGGATCTCTACCATGCACAAATTGGCGAAGGCAATCTGATTGAACTGGTACGGCGCTGCGGTTCAGCGATAGGGGAAATCCAGGTTGCCGATGTACCAGGCCGCCAGCAGCCGGGCACCGGCGAGATCAATTACCGGGCTATTGCCCGGACGCTGCAGGAGATAGTTTACAGCGGCACCGTCGCCATGGAGGGCTGGGCCAGCGGTGATAGCACGGCGGCTGTCCAGCAGTTCCGCGATCACTTTACGTTGTAAGCAGCATGTGTCGGGTATTTGCCTGTTACCCGACGCACAATAACGTTAATGAAAACAATAACAACCTCAACCTACAGGAATTGACTATGAACATCAGAAATCTTCTGCTTTGTCTTTGCTCCCTGCTGTTTAGTGTGGGAATCAGCGCCAAAACGTTTACCGTTGGCGTCGCGCTGGCTAACTTCGACCTTAACTTTGTCTCCATCCTTCGCACTCAGATGCAGAAAGAGCTTAACGCCAGTGAACTCAAGAGCCAGTTTGTTGATGCCAAAGGCGATGTCGCGCTGCAGGTGCAGCAGGTTGATGACTTTATCAACCAGGGCGTTGACGCCATTATTCTCAATCCGGTTGATACTCAGGGTGTTTTACCGATGATCACGGCCGCCAAAAATGCCGGTATTCCGCTGGTTTTCGTAAATCGTAAACCGGAAGTGAAACTGCCAGCAGATATGGCATATGTTGGTTCTGATTCGGCGCTGGGTGGTGAAATGCAGATGGAGGCGCTGGCAAAGAAAATGAACTACAAAGGTAATGTAGCGATACTGATGGGCGCGCTGTCGAATGAAGAGGCCCGTGAGCGTACCCGTGCTGTGGAAGCGGTTATCAGTAAATATAAAGACATGAAAGTTATTGAGAAGCAGACAGCGAAATGGCAACGCAATGAAGCGGTTGATGTGGTTTCTGGCTGGCTGCTAAATCAGCGTCCCATTGACGCCATTGCTGCAAACAACGATGAGATGGCGATTGGCGCGATTATGGCTTTAAACCAGGCGAAGAACGATAAAATCCTTGTGGCGGGAATTGATGGAACACCCGATGGTCAGCAGTTCATTAAAAACGGCAGGATGGTGCTCACTATTTTTCAGGATGCAAAAGGACAGGCTACCGGCGCAGTTCAGGTGACCAAAGCCCTGCTGAACAAACAAAAGGTTGAGACGCTTAACTGGGTGCCTTACAAGCTGATTACACCTGAAAATTATCTGAACTTTGTTGCTGAGAATTCAAAGTAGTCCCACGTTCAGGGTTATTTACGAACATCTCTTTCAGGTGAAAATGATCAACCGCGGTACCTGAACAATGATGAATATGCGCGCGTATTCTGGACCGTGAACGGTGAAATGGGGAATTGAACACGCGCGCAAATTGCCAGTGAATGATTTTCAGCCGTCTCTCTTACAAACCGACCAGCGTAATCTGTTTCTTGATGGTCAGCGCTTTATAGAGTGCTTTAGCCAGGCTGCCAGGCTCAACGTCAGGCCTGACGCCCTCCGGATCAGTCCAGAACGATTTAATCCGCAAAATGGTGTTGATGCTGGTCACGCGCTCCAGTTCCAGAACGGCCAGTACAGGGTGACGCATTTCGCCGAGTTCTTCTATTGTATCGGCTTCAATGACCGCGGCACGGGATGCCTGACTATCAAAGATCACGTGGCAGCGTGCCCCCTTGAGGTTAAGAATGTCGATGACTTCATAAAGGCATTCAACAGCCTCTGCACTGTAGGTTGCGGACACATTAAACATAGCAAATCCCTCTGACGTAAAACGTAGTAAGCAGCCAGCATAGGCGAACTACAATCAGAGTAGAAGTTACTGTTTTTGAATGAAAAATATAGAGTCAAAAGGTGACGATAACGTGTGTCATTTTAACTCTTATTTAGACTGGCACTAATAATAAGCGAGACGTTAACAGATTCTGGCGATGGGAGGCGGATTTGACTTAAAGAAGGACTCACATCGGGCATGCTAATCGTTCCAGTGAGCAGTGTATTTACAGATGTAAGTAGCGCATTCAGTTACAGGTTTTCGCTATTTTACACAATGAACCTCAGGTTAAGTTTAAGATTTATCGCTCTCTTAAATCTCAAATTCCCCAGTCTGACTGGAGTAATGACTTAACCTGGTTCAACACTCAGTCTGATTTGTTTCTGCGGTTCAGCGGGATATTCTGGTGGGTCAACATCCTGATGGGGTTTCGCAACTCAGGTGAGTAGTACGGCGTGAAGCGGATTTGGCGGCGGATAAGACGTCCCCGAATTATGCAGGTTTGTTCACATATGCGGGCGACACGCTGGCGGTTACTGCCTGATCAACCAAATTTCAAAATACGAAAGCGAGAAAAGCCACCACAGAGGATGGCTTTGCCTGCACGATAATCTGCGTGTGGCGTGAGAGAATGGCTACCTGAAACCTGAGTTAATCAGGTTCATCACGCCGTGGCGTAAGTTATTTCTTTGTCATTGCTCAATCCCTGAACATTCTCTGACGGGGCGTCCTCAGTCCTGAATGCGCTTACCGTACGCATCATGATAACGGCCTGATCATTCAGCATGGCGGAAGCAGCAAGCGATTCCTCTACAAGAGCGGCGTTCTGCTGGGTGGTGGTGTCGATCTGCGTAATGGCAATATTAATCTGAGCAATACCGTCCGCCTGTTCGACGGCAGCCTGATCGATTTGGCTCAGGATTGTTTTCATCTCAGAAACGTTGCTGATCATGCCGCCCATCAACTGGTTTGCGTCCGTTGCCATTCTTTGTCCGTCTCGTGTCTGGGATGAAGACTTTTCAATCAACGCTTTTATCTCGCTGGATGAAGTGGCCGTCTTCTGTGACAAGGAACGAACCTCCTGCGCCACTACCGCAAATCCCCGGCCATGCTCACCGGCACGCGCTGCTTCAACCGCTGCATTGAGCGCCAGAATATTGGTCTGAAACGCAATCGAGTCAATCAAGGTCAGTATTTCCGCCATCTGACGTGAGGAGGCTTCGATTTCATTCATCTTAACCGTCACGGCCTGCATCATTTCACCGTTTTGACTGACGGCATTCTCAGCCTGCGCTGAGAGCGTGGAGGCAAAGCGCGTATTGCTGCGGGTGTGGGCAATGGTGGCGGTAAACTGCTCAACAGAGGCAGCCGTTTCCTCTACCGAGCTGGCTTGCTCTTCCGTTCGTTCCGATAAATTACGGGTGCCGGCGAGTATCTGATGGGCCCCGGTAGCGATATTTTCTGCACCTTCGCGTATCTGACGGACCATCACACTGAGATTAGTTTGCATGGCGCCAATGGCGTTCATGAGAAGTCCTGTCTCATCCCGACGTTGCGTGCTGATACTGTTAGTGAGGTGCCCTTCAGCGACTCGCTGTACCCGGGCGATAACGTCATAAAGCGGGGCAGTAATCGATCGGGTAATAAACAGTGCCAGCGTAATGGCTGTCAGGATGCTGAACAGAGAGATGAAAATAATCTCCTTGCGTACGCTGTTATATCGCGTAGTGAAACTTTCATAGGAGCTTTTCATCTGGGCTTCCTGTAACCCGATGAAATTCGATACTTGCTTAACATACGCATCCTGTAGTTTCACTGTTGAGTTGAGATAAAACGAGTTTGCCTCCGCTTTATTTACGGCCAGGCGCGACAGGAAATCCTGGCGCGAACTCAGAAATTCGCGGCGTTTGACCTCAATATCATCAAGGATCCTCTGTGAGTCACTGTCGTCTGCAAGACGCCGCAGTTCGCCAAACGTGGTGCTGATATTCTTTGTTTTTTCCAGCATCTCACGCTCAATGGTCACTTTGGAAACGGGATCTTCGGCATTTATCAGCATCAGCTGTAGCTGGACACCCTGATTTATATTCTGAATAAGGTCATTGCCTAAAGATATCGTTGGATAGTCGTCGTTAATCATACCGGTGATACTTGTTCTGGCCATTCCCAGCGCGTTGAGTCCGATAAGGACGCTGACAAGCAGAAAAGAAATCAGTGCGAAATAAGAAATTCCAAGCTTTGATCTGATCTTTAGATTTTCAAAAACCTGCTTAACTCTGTTCATTATTAACGTTCCCGTTGAGTGTGTGGTGAAAATGAAAATGGGGGTAATGCCGCAACGGTTACCCTAAGCATTAATGTGTTCATTCATGCATTATGATTTATGAAATAACCAAATTGTTGTGGGCAGAGTGGGCGCGACCACAGATATCCCTGTATCAGAACTTCATTTTTCAGATCCATTCGGCTGATAAGTTCTAACTGCTGTTGTGTTTCAATTCCCTCTACGACAATGACTTTACCCAGTTTCTGGGCCAGTTGAATACTGGACTCCATTACTGTGCAGGCAAGTGGGTTAGAAATGGCTTCTTCAGTCGGGCTTTTATCAATTTTTATGCACCTGAAGTTGCTGTTGTAAAGATAGCGAAGCCCTGAACTGCCGGTTCCGAAATCATCCACGGCCATCTCAACACCCGCTGCGATTAAAACGCTGAGAGTTGTCTTTACGCTCATCTGCTGCGCCAGTTCCTGGCGTTCAGTTAATTCCAGCACCAGTTTTATTTTGCAGGCTGCCGTGGCATTCAGAAAGTACTGACAGGCAATGATAAGAGATTCCTGTTCAAAGTGAGAGGAATGAACATTAAAGTTAAGCCTGAACGAAGGCGGAAGTATCAGACTTCCTGCTAAGATTCTGTCAGCAATATCGGTTAAAAGAAACTCTGCCAGTTTGTTCACGATATTATGTTTTTCAGCAACAGGAATAAAAAGGTGGGGCGATATCATTATGGACGGGCTCACTCTCCAGCGTATCAAAACCTCGCCTCCCATAAGGCGTTTTTCGTTCAGGCTGAATACCGGTTGTATGTCAAAAGAGAAAGCCTTGTCTCTAAGGGCGTTAATGATGTAACGCTTTCTGGAGTAGAATCGGTTGAGTGTCCAGCGTGAGGTAAGGAAAAATGCCAGAAACAGGGAAGAAAAAAAACCAGCAGAGATTATAGTATGGTCAATGCCATCGGTATTTTCTGATGAGGTCTCTATTATTTTGTACGGAAACAGGGTGGATTTTTTAAATAACCATTTTCTTCCACCGAAGAAGATGCTGTTAAACCATGCCAGGAGAGTCGCATTCCATCTGCTTCAAGTGTATAAATTTTGTTGCTTACCAGATGGATTGTGCTGAGTGGTGTCGTAAAATATCCGGCATCTATTGCAAGTGTCATTATGCCATTATTGAAAGGTATTAAAATCACCATTGCATTTTTATCTGGCACGCGATTGGAGCCGGATATGAGTTTTATTGAAATTCCTTTTTCATTTTGTTCGATGCGTTTTCTGATATCGTGCCTGATGTTCAGGTTAACCCTTTCGTTTGGAATGAAGGTCTGACCTGTCGATGAGGAGCAGTAAATATTCCCGGAGGCATCAAACAGAGTCAGCGATCGAATATAGCCGTTTGTCTGAACGGTTTTTTTTATTGACTGCAGTTGCTGGCTTGTGCAGTCTGTCCCCGTTTTTATTAGTGCGGTGGCACTTTCGATCGCGTCCGCCAGAATTCCGTCGATTTTTATTACCAGGTTCTCCAGTGTCCGGGTTCTTTGTTTGTCGTCAGAGGATGAATTAATGCAGTAAAAAAAGATCGCTGACAAAGCGACCAGAATTGATGAAATGATCAATGACGCCCATAATTTCTTTTTATCCGCACGCTCAGGGTGTTGAAAGGCTTCTGAAATTATAGTTGCGTGCCTTGCCTTCATCATTTCTCCCCTGGTGTTATGTGGTTTAAAAGAAATTAATTTTTCCCAAAAAACACTGGGTCAATGGCTAAATTTTTGTCTGAAGGATTTCGGTCAATCATATAAATAATGAATGACGTAATATCACCTTTTTTTCTAAAATAGATTGTGTAGCGCAACAGCTAATACACTGTAATCTAATCATCAATTTTATGTCAAGATGATCGGGTTAGCGTAAATTATCAGTGTGACGCCAGGTAATAACGGTAAACGTTAATACTCGGAAAAATAAACATGTCGTTATATCGGCAATGTAACAGGAAAATATAGTTCAAATAAAGTGAACGAGTGCAGGAGCTGTAATCAGTTTAACTGATTACGGCCTGCAGAAAGGGGGCTTTAATCCAGAGTTTATATTGATAACGCTAAGTGATCATCACCTCATAATAACCTGCTGCCAGTTCATCCAGTATCCCATCTGTAAATGCCGGTATGTTTTAGCCCTGTGGTGAGGCTTTGTCGGCAAGCCATTGGCGGTAACGTGCTGGCGCCATTCCCATTATCTGTGTGAATGCTTTTCTGAAGGCTGTCTCTTCTGAATAGCCACACTCTGTCACCACCTGACGTATGCTGATCGTAGGATTCGCGAGCATGACACAGGCAGATTCTATTCTTATGCGGGTGATGAATTCTTTAGGCTTTTCCTGCGTGAGCGCTTTAAGTTTTCGTTGCAGCGTGCGTTCAGTGGTATTGAGTGCTTCAGCCAGTTTTGCCGCGCTGATAGAGGGGTTTTTAAACCGTATGATGTCCTGAGCACGTAATAAAAGTGGGTGGCCATTATCTGCCAGCCCGGGAGGGACATAAAGGTGCTGGCATAAAGAGTCGTTGTCCGTTAGCGACATGCCTGCGGCAAGTTTTGCCACATCGGCTCCAGCGCCTTTCTGAATAATATGCAGAACCAGCGAAATCCATGAGAAACA
>Ga0308166_1003803_pt1 | contig 12526 bp, 16 predicted proteins | sample PhyCR2_2_FD_202137 | JGI IMG/M metagenome (GOLD analysis project Ga0308166, IMG submission 202137) | Phyllosphere microbial communities from UC Gill Tract Community Farm, Albany, California, United States - DLSLCC.R2 | ecosystem: Host-associated > Plants > Phyllosphere > Unclassified | place... | reverse complement strand
TAATTTACTTTTTATCAGGCTATAAGCATTCTGAAGGTTGCTTTCTTCAACTCCAATTTCATCCTTGATATTGTCCTTTTTATATGACTGAATGACACCCTGCAAAAAAGGAAACGATGTTTCAGAATTAAGGATGAATTCATCTTCATTATCGACATTCGCTTTTTCAATATACTTATGTATTCCTCTGGCAAGGTTATCTTGCTTTAACTTTATAAATGAATCTCTGATTACTGATAGTATTATAGTTATAGTTGTTAAACGCTGCTGCCCATCAACAATTCCAAAGTATGGCTTTGCTGACTGAAATACGACCATAGAACCGATGAAATAATTGTCATCTTTATTCTTGGTTATATCCTCCCAAAAATTCTCAACTTCATCTTTTTCCCATGAATACGGTCTTTGGAACCTCGGGATTTTGAAGTAGCCCGATGAGAAAATATCCTGAATTTCCTTGTCATTAGCTTCAATTTTCATCGATAACCCTACTGTTCTTATAAAATTTTCTATAGATAGAAAAATATAACCTTAAATCAATTTGACATCAACAAGATAATTAATCTTAAATGAATGGGTGGTATGAAGAGTTTTCATCTTTATGTATTAACAATACTAGCATTAATTCTGCCAGTAAAATTATTTAAACGATATCACATAACTTAATTTCTATGGCCCCCGTTCTATTCATTTTCGCAGTTTATCGAGACCAAATTATGTAAATAAAGTCTGCTTCTAGCACATAGCGGACTGCGTATAGGCCAATGTCCGCTATGAGCGAGGAGCGGAAGTTATATTAACAAGTAATTAGCATTTTCATTAAAATCACCATGAAGGATAATTAGGGTTTTTCCCTCTTAAAAGAGATACTTTGTCAATTATCTCAACAGAAGCAGTTCTATAATCCTCCTGCTGAAGTAGGTGAACTGCATGATCTCTTAATTCTTGCAAAGTGGAAAAGCTGTTACTTTCGATGAGTATTATAATTGTCTTAATGTACTTAAAGATTTGTTCAGAGGATTTGTTCGCGTCGACGTTAAGTTCGTAAAAATCTTTACCATCATGAACAAGCTTGTTTCTTACGTCAGTATATAACTCGTCATAAACCTCTAGGTTTTTCTTAAATTTGATTAGTGAGTTATTACATGTAAGTGCTGCAATGTAGGTCCTTTGCTTCCATCCTTTCCAATTTGGGTCAATATTAGCAAGACCATCAAGTGCAAAGACTAGGTTTAGAAATTGTGATTCCGCGCCAATTGAATAAAAAGATTGCCTACATGCCCTAACTACGGAGCTAACTAATTTTGAAAGTTCATTTTCAACGACTCCATCGTAGATAGAAGATAAATATTGCAACCCAGGGTAATACAAGCTGTCAACCTGAGGGCCTAGCCAATTATTACTCACGGCAAGGGGTCTTGATATTCCACTTATCTTAATTGGTTTAAGATGAGTCATCTCACGAGGAATGATTTCTACATCATAAAATCCGTCAGAGCGTTGACCTGCAGGATTAGGGGTATATTCCATACGTGTAAATGAGCTGTGAGAAAATCTGACTAAATCAAGCGCATATTCAGCTATAGACAAACACATGTTTATAACATGGCTGTTATGATCAATGCTTGAATTAAGTTTTAATAAATCAATATATGGTAGGTCACAGTTAAACTGTATATACGAACCATCTTGCTCTGATAATCGCTTATGTGACTCTTCATCAAATTGTCTTCCGCAATAAAAAATATACTTTCCGATCTCGATGGTTTCCTGAATGAAAATCTTCTCAATCGGCACAATAACTATGCACTCCATATTTTTGTTTTTACCCTCTAATTCAGCTAATTCTAGGTTAGAGCTTCTTGATTTAGCTAACTCTATTTCTACCCACTCAAAGCATATTGAGAAGTCTTCTAGAGTTTCGATACTGCTTTTTTGATAACTATCCTTGGTGTATTTAAATGTAATGCCATCTCCTTCAGGATAGGCACTGGCCCAATATCCCATATCTCTTAACTTTTTTAGAGATGTTGAGATATCGTCGACTTTATTAATAAAATCCTCTTTTCGCCATAAAACATTGCCAGTGTAGTTTTCGTACGGTGGTATTAAACGAGCTTTCATATAACTTCCTTATTATCCAAGAGGATGTGACTGAAATTTTTATCAGACTTATCTACAATAATATAAATTGACATGAAAAATCTACTCAACAATTAACCGTTATGATTTGCTTGCGACGACTAAAACATGCCGATGGGTCGCATCCGCTCCTGGCACAGAGCTGCCGTCAGCTTAGATTAAGCTCTATGCTGTAACCCTGCCAGATCAGGTCTGAGCTAATACAGCTTATGCTATGCGGTGCCACAACATCTGTAGCTTGTGGCGTTCAATGACGCTGATCGCCTGTCCCTGTCCGAGTGCTTCTGTCTGTGCCCAAACGGTATGAACGTGCGCCGGTACGGTGGCCTCGTGGATATGGTCTTCAGCCTCGCTTGTGTAGTTGCGTTTTCTGTGGCTGTCGTTGTCGGAGCCAACTATATAATCGTCGTCCCACGCCTCGCCGGGCGCGGACATTCCTCCCTGATGCCAGTGCCTACCAGCTGACGTTGTTTGCAGCGTTTGCGCCCCTTGCTCGCTTGTGCTTCCCGACACATTCAGCACTGACTGCGGCAGGTTGGCTCGCGCAATGGTCACGGTGTCGCTGCCACCCTGGGTGCCTACGTCGGAACCATCTGCTTTTGCCGATCTGATTGTTAGGTGTTCACCGGCATATTCCCACGTTGACCACGGCCAACGTTCATTAGGATTTAAGTTCTGGTTGAACAAACGAGAAGTTCCCACAGGATTATCCAGTTCCCATGCCTGGCGGATTGCGGTCGCAATGGCAGCTTTGATGGCTGCCGGCGTTGCGGCTAGTTCTTCGCTGTCGCTGTCCGTGGCGCTGCTCAATTGAGCAAATCCTTTGGCTTCTAACGTGGCGTCTGGGTGGTTACGCGATTGCTCATGGTCTGACAATTGATCATCGGTGTAGTCTTTGACCTTTTCTTCCAGAGTATTGACGTCTTCGACCGTTGCCAAAACAACAGACGGATCAGCAATCAGTTCCACCGCCGCCGTGCTGCTAACTTTCAACTGCATCCTGATGATTTGGAAGCGGCCGGAACCTTCTGCCACCAATGGCTTATAGGTTTCCGGCATGTTGCCAACGGCAATGCATTCGCCATCCTCGGCATATAGCGCCAACTCGCGAAGCCAGAAGCCGCCAATTTGTGGCGGCATAATCATTTCAGCCTCAATGACGCTGGCGTCACTGTCAGCGATCACCAACTTATTCAGTGCGCCGCGGTACTGCTCTTTGATCAGACTGGCGCTTCCAGCGTTTGGCATCGACAAAAGGCCGCCACCATCGCCAACGGCCATTTCTGCGATGGCTAACGGCTGGCCGGTGGCTGCGGCATTCGCTATGCGTTCCGCTCCAGCGGCAGTGATCAGCGTGAGAAACTTTTTATCGGCCATATCCCCACCTGTTAATTAACGAATTCGCCACGCAGGCTCATGATCGTCTTGATTTTGTCGCGTTTATCTTTCTGCTCTTCGGCAGTCAATACGCGATCATACGCAGCGAAGCATCCCCACGTGCCAGGCAACCCCATATTTTGCTCGGGGCTGGTAGCACCATTAAGAATTAACGGGCGAGCTGACTTGGATCGCTTGGCAATCGGTGTTGCCCTGCGCTCACCACCGGAGCGTGTTATAGAAGCCTCAGTGTTTGAGACTGTGACAGTGAATCGCGTCCAACCACCTACCGCGCCGCCGTGCTCCACTGATGTCACAGAAATTGTTCCTGCCTGCCCGTTGTTAACATCTCCAGTGGCAACCTGCAAAATCAGCGCACCATTCGGTTCAATGCGCAATTGAATACCTGAAAATGGTGCTACACCAGGATAAAAGTTAGAGAAAATGCGGCCTGAGACTGCTGGCAGATTCATATTGATGCATATAGCAAACGTCATTTCGTCAGTTTCGATAATGCCCGTATCAGCGCCATGCGCCGAGTCAGCAACAGCGATCATTCCGCGCTTGGTAAAATCGTTCTCTGTCACTAGGTCGCGGGCATTTCCGCTGGAATCGTATTTATCTTGCATACCATATGTGGCGAGGCTGGCATCGTCATTCAGCAGCATTTCCGGCTCAGCTAATTCCAAATCACTGGCATTAACGACGCCATCACAAATAATAATCATACTGCCTCCTGTTTTAATAAACCCACTTGACCAACACCGATGGTTGCCGCATTGGCCGCGATAATGACCTTAATTTCAGTTACACCAACAGGAACAATGACGTCGTAGCTGAATGTCATAAATCCGCCGGTTGAGTGATTCCACGTCCTGATCCCGGCCAGATTCGTTTTAAATTCGTCGTTGGCTTCGAGATAACAGGCCGTTGAGTTTTTATCTGTAACGTCTGTTTTTACTCTGAAACTGAATGTACGTTTTTCGCCTGGCGTAACGATCACGGTTTGCGATACACGCGCAATTGTTGTTCCCACGCCGGTTACTGTGAGAACGTTACCGACGACAGCGGGGTCTGTCGAAACAGCGACGCTACCGGCTTCCACTGTCCAGCCTGCTGGCACACTCGCGGCGACGTCCAGAAACAGCGGGTTAACAATGGCATTTGGCCCGCCGGCGGTTGCAGGGTTGGCAATCGCGAGCTGTGGATATACCGGCATTGTGTATGGCTCCACTGCCTCAGCTAGCGTTTTACCCATGTGAAATGATCCTAGTGAGACAGGGTGTGATGGGTCTGGCTGCCCATTCGGCAGTACACCGTTATAGCCCGGTTTCCATCCATCAGTTACAGGGTCAACTGTCGCGGCACGCATATTAACGAACGGAAACCCCTGCTCAATTGAGAATGCATGTAGAAACGCATTAAGCGCATTTTCACGACTCTTCAATTCTGGGTCTGCGTTATTTTGAGCAGCCATTGAACATACAATAGGGATAATCCCGTTTTTTCTGAATTCGGTCAGGATGTATTTGATGTTATTTTTTATTTCAGCGATTGAGAATTTAAAGCTGCCGTCGCTATTTTTTTGAATAACGTCATTACGGCTACCGAGGTATGTGATAAACCGAGGCTTTGCCGCTATCGCAGGTTTTAAATGATCTCGGATCATGTCGGCATTTGTATAGCCACCTGTCGCCCATTGGCCGACATATTTAATCCGACCATTACTAAACAGCGATGCCCATACCTGCCACGAACGCGCGTTATACGTCCATCCGCGCGGCTTACCGTTTTCGGCTGGATTGCGTCCATTGTCAGTCAGGGAATCACCGAAGCCGCCCAGGGTGTTCTGCAACAGCCCGATATGGGTTTCAAGTGGAATGCCGCGATATTCCAGCGTAGCGGCTCCATCATCACGCACCGCAAGCAGGCGTTTCCCTCCCGTAACCAGATTAAACAGGTAACCCGGACGGGGGCGGCGCAATGCCGATGGGCCGATAATCAGTTCTCGCAGAATATTCATGTAATCGGAGAAGGTTTTACCAGGCATCTCCTTTTCACTGTTCTCATTTATCGAGAACATGCTCGCACCCTGACGACTGATAAAATCTACCGGCTTTCTTGATCGGGGCAGCGTCAACAGTCCGCGCGTGCGCTTGTCAGTCGCTGATGCCAGCAACTCTACAGCCTCAACGAATGCTGCCGTGACAATTTTCTTTCCCGTCGGCGTGACAACCCCGTCTACGTTCTCGTATTGCTCTACCCAATAGTTAGTAATGGGGGAGTTGATCGTAAACAACCGGCGGGTTTCGATGCCGTCAGTGACGGCGCGCTGCGCCTCTTCAGGGCTATCGTATATTTTCGCATCACTCATCACTGACGTGTTTAATTTATCCACGTCATTTTTTAATGCCGCGGTGCGGTTTGCCAACTGCCTTGTCGGAATGTTCGCAATACCATCACGGCCGCCGGACACTTCATCTCCGCGCTTGATCTGATATATCGAATCTTCCCACTTTGCCTCTTCTCTTAATTCAGCCATGTTATTTCCCGGAGTAGTGATAGCTGCCGCCAAAGCGCGGAATGCCGTTGTATTTAATGCTGTCGTCTGGTTCATAGTTGGCCGGGTAAACAGTCACGATATCGCCGTCGTAGATGCTGACTGCGGAGTACACCAGGCCGTTTGTTCTGGTGCTCAAGCTCAGTTGCCAGATATGGCGGCTTACTGGTTTTGCGTCGCCAATTAGCCGCTCCAACTCGTTTACAATTTCTTCCGTGATCCCGATGTCCATCACGTCAATCGTTAAACGAAACGTGCCTGCAGGGTCGGCAACCTCCCACCATTCCTCGATCGTCATGGTGTAACCCATGTTTTCGATCACGCGATTAATGGCCGCGACCGTCCCTTTCCGGCGGTGAATGTAAAAGGCATCTTTAACGGCCTTGCGCTTCTCTGCCGGCCTCCACTTTTCATCCCATCGATCGACCGAGAAAGCCCAGGCCAAGTACGGTAGAAACACAATCGGGCATTTGTCCGGGTTCCACAGGTTGCGTAGAGGCACATTCAGATCGCTAACCGCAGCGCATGATTCCGCCGCTCGACGCTCAAGCGCAGAGGAGCCTGGCGGCAGCAGGCTATTCATCCGATCCACCAATTACAACACGGGCATCTGTGCAGTTGGCGGCCTGCGTTTTGTCCAGCACAACATCAGCAAGTGGGCTGCGCAGCTCTACACGTTGCACGCCCTGGGTGTGCAGTGCGGCGTAAATTGCAGTTAGGCGAATATCACGACCAAGGCGCCGCTGCTCGTTGATATAGGCATTCAGGCGCTTTTGCGCGTCGGCAAGAATTGGTTCTTGCGCTGGCCCCGGATAGACATAAAGCACGGCGTCAATCCCATAGTTGATGATGCTGGCAGATTGAACCGTGAGGCGATCAGCTACGGGCCGCACTGCCTGATCGTTAAGTGCAGCGTCAACTTTCGCCAGCAATTCGGGGGAGGCCGTTCCATCCCCGTCGCGGGAAAGAATCGTGACAGTGACCAGCGCCGGCGCCGGGCTGATCGCCGATGCATCTGCAACTTTTCCATCTGCGCTTAGTGCGTGGAACTCATAGGCGCCGGTTGGTCCGGCGACGCTCATTCCCTCGAATGCCGCCGGGATGCGCTGGCGAAAATCTGCATCAGACTCCATCACAGCCTCAACTGGCGGGATGGCTTCGCTGTCTTCAGGGATAATTGTCAGGCGCGGCGTGTTGTTGTTGGCGCCAAGCTGGTCGAGGTCGCCACCGATGGCATACGCCACCATCACGGCTTGTGCAGCCTCGTTGATGCGTTGGCGTAACAGCATTTCCCGATAGGCATTCTCCTGCAGCAGCATCACGATCGGCTCAGATTCCAGCTCCAGAGTGCGTGCTATGGCCTCGCGCTGCTCTTCAGGATAGAGCTCAAGCAGGCGCGCCTTTCTTTCCTCAAGCAGGCTTTCAAAGCTCAGGGTTTCCACTACCTGGGGCGGCGGCAGTTGTGAAAGGTCGATCACGCTCATGATGCGCTCCCGTACGGAATTGAAATGTTGATGCTCGCCGTGGTGTCGTTCCTGCTGCCGGATACATCCACAATCATTTGGCCGTCAATCTGCGTGGTCACAGTGACGGCCGTCAGTGACACGCGCGGTTCCCAGCGATTGATAGCGCTGTATGCTGCGGCCATCAGCTGCAATCGGGTTGTGTCGTTTTGAGGCTGGTCGATCAGCTCGGACATCAGCGAGCCGAACGGGCGCCGGGTGATCCTGCTGCCGATTGGAGTCAGCAAAATTTTGCTGATTGATTGACGAATGTGATCGATATCTTCGACGGCGCGGCCGCTACTGGTGTTCATGCCCTGGTACATCATTTCACCGGCCCTCCCGATATTCCGCCGCCTGTCTCTACGCCATCGTGCACATGCTCATCAACGATGACGCCATTGGATGTGAAGTGGCCGCCGCTGTGTGTGATGTCGCCTGTCATCGTCCCGCCATCAGTGACTGATAGTTGAGCCGTTTCCAGCAACTGAGTGCATGTGACTTTTGGTGTTTCCAACCTGATCCCTGTCGCCGCCTTAAACAGCGCTGTTTTCACACCCTCCACGGTCAGGGCGCCAGCTTCGGGGTCATAGCTGAACCTTGCACCGTCGGGGAACTCCGCAACCCAGGCACTCTCCAAATCCGAGGGGGCTGAGTGAGCGTCCGAAAAAATGGCCGGCAGAACAAAGGCTGTTGTCAGCTCGCCGGCCATACTCAAAATCAGCACCTGCTCCCCGACAGATGGCGCCCACCATGTGCGCGCACTGCCTGCGCGCATGGTCAGCCATTTGAGCGGCGTGGTTTCAAGCGCGCCGGTTTGCACACGGCATAGGCCGTTCTCTGTATCGACCTCGGAAATGGTTCCGATTCGGATCAGATTTGTGAGCAGGCGTAGGAGTTCAGAAAGTTGTGTATTCATTGGCACAGCTTGCCACCTAACTTTTTGATTAGGCACATCGATGACTTGTATGAGCCATGATACAATTTTCGTTTTTAAAGTGATGAAAGGGGAGCCTGTGGAATCTGAGCAAGTTATTGACGCGTTAAAAAAGTTTAACGACAGACTGGAGAATGAGGTGGCTCCAGCCTATGACGATAAAGGTGCAGAATTCGGAGATCAGCGTTATGCAGCATTCAAACGTTCTTTTTCAAGGTTTATAATGGAGGAAATACCTTCTGAAATATCAAACTGTAATAATGCATTGACACAGCGAATTTACAAAGTACGCATGAGGTATGTGCCGGAGAGTCAATATTTTTGGAGTTGCAATGGAGAGAGAGTTGCCTCCTACATTGATTCTTTGATAATTGATATTGAGAATGGTGAGTTTGAGCTAAGAGCTGAACCTGCAGAGCATGAAGAATTGGAAAGCAAACCAGTTGAATCTAAACCATATGATAAAGTATTTATAGTTCATGGGCATAATGAAGAGGTCAAGCTTAGGACCGCTAGGTTTGTTGAGAAACTAGGATTTACAGCTGTCATTCTTCACGAACAAGCAAGTCGCGGTAAAACTATAATTGAAAAGATAGAACATTATACAGATGTTAACTTTGCTATTGTTCTTTATACTCCTGATGATCTTGGAAATACAATTGAACAAGCTAAGGCTGGGGAGTTGAACTCTAGAGCAAGGCAAAATGTCATTTTTGAACATGGGTACTTAATGGCTAAAATTGGCAGGGAAAATGTTGTGGCGCTTGTTAGTGATAGATTAGAGTTACCTAATGATATTAGTGGTGTTGTCTATGTTTCTGATGCAAGTTGGGAGATGGATATTGCAAAAGAAATGAAGTCAACAGGATATGATGTGGACTTTAATAAATTATTCTAAGCTTCAGGCCGTTTTTATATTAGGCGGCCTTAATTACTAAGATGATTTATCAAAATATCACCGACGGCAGTGATGGCTGGATCATTCAGTCCAAATAATTGGCGGGCGTCGTATTTCACGGTTGGACCGCGCTTACTTACTTTGTCACGCAGACCGTAATGGTGCACGCGCGCAATGCGCATAACGTTGCCGGCAAAGTAAACGGCGGCTTCGTCTGCCGTAGTTGCTGTTTTCATAAAGCGAGTGGTCTGCAGCTTGCTAAACATTTTCCTGCGTATCCGCCCCTTTTTGCTGCGGCCTTGCGGTTTTCGCTCGGTGTAGGGGGTTCCGTCCGGGTTGCGCTGCTGGCTGATCTGCAGTCGCTGGCGCCGGCGCAATTCATTAGCCCACTGGCGAGTTAACTTTTTCCTCGCCGCTGGGGTTAGCTGTGAGGCGAGGGCGGCCAGCCAGTCTTCAATCTGAATAAAATCACTCATTGGGCGCCCACTGATCGGCGTAAGGTGGTTCCGGTTCAGGGACTGCCTCTACAACCATTTGGCCCCCTGCCTCTTTCACGATCACGCGCTCCGTTAGCCGCAGGTTTATGCTGATGTCGCAGGTGGTGTTATTCAGAATATCCACCTCAAACGTGAAGCCCTTATCTCTGCGGTCTGGGTTAGCCATGATGTCCGGCTGGTTGCGGCGAAGCCAATATAAAATCACTGCGTTCAGTAAATTTTGGTCTGCTGAAAAGTCAGTTATCACCAGGTTGAGGGAGTACTGGTATTCGAATGAAATGGTTGGCGCCAGGCTGGAAACCACGGCTCCCTCATCAACAAAGATGTGCAGTTTGTCTGGGTTTTTCCCCAGATATTCGATCCCGTCAGAGAGGGCCTTTCTCAGTGATTCCGGCTTGTTCATCGCTCTTTTCCTGGCATTGGATAATGGTATCGACCTGATCGGCACACATCGCCCAGGCCGCCTCTACTCGGTTTTTTTGCTGCTCTAGATCCCCGTTGGTGAGCGGGTTACTGGCCGGCAGTTGGCAGGCGATCAGCCTCGGACAGCCAGGCGCGATAAGCTGCACCTCCGGTGATTGCCGGGCGGGCGTGCAGGCGCACAACATCAGGAGGCAAGCGGCCATCAGCCCAGGCTTTAAGCTCTGTATTTTCACGGTACAACCCCGCAATCAGATTTTCACGTTGTGACAGAAGGGCGGCTGTGTTGGTCATCTGCTGACGCAACTCGGCCTGCGCCCGGTTGTTGCTACTGGCGATCAAGCCCAGGGTTATCAGCTCGGCATTTTTTGTTGATAGCTGCGCCGCCATCCCTTCGATGGTTTTTCCCTGCGCCTTGATAGTTACTTGCTGATCGCTGACGGTTTTTTCATAGGTGCTCAATCGCCAAGTTTTCCACCCCAACGCCACGGCAAGAGCCAGGACGCTGGCGGCAACGAACAACCAGGTGCGCGGAATGACGCCGGTCATGCCAGCGCCCCGCCATAGCTGACGTATTTTTTCAGAAGGGTTTCAAGTTTGTGCTCGGGCTGGCCATATCCGGCACCCGGCAGGCTCGCCCAGATATTGCGGCACTTTTTCAACGCCAACTCTATCCGTCCGGCGTTGATGTCAGCCAGGGCGCCGCGCTCGCGGATTAGTTGGATGGCCCATTTATCTTGTGATACCGGCCCAAAGTCTGGCAGCTTCAGCGCGGCACGGTAATGGTCCCAGTCCTTGATCAAAAACTGGTAGCCGCCTGATGCTGTGCTGCGCTGCCCGCGACTGTTAAACACCTTGCCGGGACGGCCGCCAGCGAACGGGTGATCTCGGTAGCTGGGAAAGGTTTCTGCCTTGCCGTCGATGCCGGTCACGATCACGTTGTAGCCGTCGTCCGACCTGGCCAAAAGCGTGGCGCCAATTTCACTGAATCGTAGCGTGTCCAGATAGGCGTTAATGTTAGGAGTGGTGACGATGCGGGCCATTTTTCCCCCTGGTTTTTTGCTTGGCTGGCACCCGTTCTTTTGCCGCGGGCGGTGACGGGATGATCGCCATGATGTTCCCGCGGGAACGAGTAACTGCCATCAGGATCATGAAACTGAAAAGGGCGGTCAGCGCCCCCGACTGCGGAAAGCGGCCGAACGCGGAAAAAATTGGCACGGCGGCGCAAATCATGATCACGACGTAGGCGACGCCGCTGGCCCACGGCTTATGTTTTGCTCCCCGGCGCTGGAAAGCCAGCAGGCGGCCGGCAATGAGCAAGCAAATGATCGACGTTATCCAGTGCATAGTTATTTCCCTCTGAATATGCGGAAAATCGGGCTATCTCCGTCCAGCTTCTGCAATGCGACCAACAAGATTTTGATGGCCACGCCTGCAGCAACGAACGCACCGGCGCCCAGCTTCACCTCAACATCCAGCCCGGTGGCTCTTTTCAGTAGTGCGGCCGCCATTGGAGCGAACAAGCAGCCGGCAATAAAGCTACTGATCCACAGCGCCCCACGGCGCCTCAGTGTCAGCTCCTGCGATGCCAGCACAAACAATGAGGCGCCACCAAAGGCGCCGAGGACAATTGGCGCGGCGTCGCCGGACAAGACGGAGAGAAGCGTGATCCCGCCAAACGCGAATAAAGTGGTGCCGCTTGTTACTGGTTCGCCCATGACATCAATCCCAAAGTTGAATAATTTGCTGTGTGGGTGTCGGCGCAATATCCGGCATTTCTACCGGCGTGCCGTGCGGAATAAATGGCCCGATTTCTGCCAGGCCTGGATTGGCCAATAAGACGACTTCGGATAGCCCCGCGGTGCGGCCATAGTGGCGCCAGCACAGCTCATCAACGGTGTCGTTTTGGTGGGCTATCACTTTCATCAGATCAGCTCTACAGTCATGTGTTTTTCGCCCTGGATTAGCCGCATGGCCCAGCGAGCATCCCGCCATAGCTCATCAATGGATTCGTCCATTCCGTCGGCTCGCTTCCCGCCAGCCCCGGTGGCATCAAAATCGCGATACCGTTCGTTTAAATTGGCCTTTGTGATGCAGTACACCGCGCGGCTGTAGTGCTGAAGCAAAACGCTTTCGTCGTCCAACTTTTCAGCCGGCACATTTTCCAGAGCGGTAAAACCGGCGGCCTGCTGC
>Ga0308166_1003802_pt1 | contig 12526 bp, 8 predicted proteins | sample PhyCR2_2_FD_202137 | JGI IMG/M metagenome (GOLD analysis project Ga0308166, IMG submission 202137) | Phyllosphere microbial communities from UC Gill Tract Community Farm, Albany, California, United States - DLSLCC.R2 | ecosystem: Host-associated > Plants > Phyllosphere > Unclassified | place... | reverse complement strand
GCGCGGAAACGAAAAAGGGTCCGACGAATCGGACCCTTCTTCTTGATGCTGGCGGAGCGGACGGGGCTCGAACCCGCGACCCCCGGCGTGACAGGCCGGTATTCTAACCAACTGAACTACCGCTCCGTTTTACTTGATCGGTTCCTCGCTGTGCAATCTACAGAACTTGGTGGGCGCTGAGAGGCTCGAACTCCCGACCTAATCCTTGTAAGGGATCCGCTCTACCAACTGAGCTAAGCGCCCGTCACTTCGTTTCTGCTTCCTGCCGACGTTTGTCATCACGTCCGAAGAGGCCCGAATCATAGCGTATCGATTCGAAAACGTGCAAGGGTTTTTCCGAAAAAAATGTGCGGCGATATGGGGTGCCACATTCTCATATACAGCAAAGTGTTGTACGGATGTGTAAGCGCTTTCATATTCCTTGCATAACGATATACCCATAATCGACAATTACTGTTTTACACGCCGGCAACATTGAGACATCAGTATCAGATGCGCGTTTGCCGAGGCCCACGGCCTGCCTCACGTGGGCGCAGCAGGAGACAAGCGGAGACAAACGCGGCAGTTTTTTTCACTCTTCCCCAGGAAAACTCAATGATCAAGATGTCCAAGATGCACAAGCGCGTGATCGCCGCGCATGGCACGATGCTGGCGCTGGCGGCCTTACCCGGCGGCGCGGCCCTGGCCCAGACCACGCAGGCGGCCGAGCTGCAAACGGTGACCGTGACGGCGCAGCGCCGTACCGAGAACATCAAGGAAGTGCCGGTGTCCGTCACCGCCATCAAGGGTGAAAAGCTGGACGTGCTCGTGTCCGGCGGCCAGGACATCCGTCTGCTGGCCGGCAAGACGCCGAGCCTGAACGTGGAGTCGTCGAACGGCCGCACGTTCCCGCGTTTCTACATCCGCGGCTACGGCAACACGGACTTCTCGACGTTCGCGTCGCAGCCGGTGTCGCTGATCTATGACGAGATCGTCCAGGAAAACCCGATCCTGAAAGGTTTCCCGATCTTCGACCTGGCCGGCGTGGAAGTGCTGCGCGGCCCGCAGGGCACGCTGTTCGGCCGCAACACCCCGGCCGGCGTCGTCAAGTTCGAATCCGAAAAGCCGAACCTGAAGAAGACCGAGGGCTACTACAACCTGTCGTACGGCACGCACGGCACCGCCAACGTCGAAGGCGCCGTCAACGTGCCGCTGTCGGACAAGTGGGCGATGCGCGTGTCCACGCTGCGCCAGCACCGCGACGACTTCGTCGACAACTACAGCGACCTGGCCAAGACCAACAAGACGAACGAGCTGGACGGCTACAACGAACACGCCGAGCGCGTGCAGTTCCTGTACAAGCCGGACACGACCTTCAGCGCCCTGTTCAACGTGCACCAGCGCACGACGACGGGCAGCGCGCGCTTGTTCCGCGCCAACCTGATCAAGCCGGGCACGAACGACATCGCCGACGGCACCGACTTCAACAGCATCGTCACCAACGCCCAGAACTTCCAGAGCCTCAAGACGAATGGCGCCAACGCCCGCCTGACGTGGGACCTGGGTCCGGTGATGTTCCACTCGATTACGGGTTACGAGTCGGTCGGCAGCTACTACAGCCGCGGCGACATCGACGGCGGCATTCCGGCCGGTCCGGGCTTTATTCCGTTCCAGTCGGAAACGGGCGGTTTCATCGACGACCTGAAGCAGTACTCGCAGGAATTCCGCGTCGAATCGAAGGGCACGGGCCCGCTGAACTGGCAGGCCGGCGTGTACTACTTCAAGGAAGACGTGACGGGCGGCAGCGACGGCTACAGCAGCGCCACCGGCGCGCGCACGTCGCGCCAGTCCAGCGAACAGAACAACAAGGCCTGGGCCGCGTTCGGTTCCGTGACGTACAAGCTGAGCGACGACCTGTCGGTGCGCGGCGGCATCCGCTACACGGACGACAAGAAGGACTTCAGCACCGTCACCGCGATCGGCTTCACGCCGGTCGGCCCGAACAGCGTCAGCGAAAGCAAGGACAAGGTCAGCTGGGACCTGTCGGGCACGTACAAGCTGAACCGTGACGTCAACGTGTACGCGCGCGTCGCGACCGGCTTCCGCGCGCCGAGCATCGCCCCGGCCTCGACCTTCGCACCGGTGGGCATCACCGTCGCCGACGCCGAGACGATCACGTCGTACGAAGGCGGCATCAAGGCCGACCTGTTCGAGCGCCGCGCCCGCGTCGCGTTCTCGCTGTTCGACTACGACATCAAGAACCAGCAGCTGACTGTCGTCGGCGGCAACAGCAACGTGACCAAGCTGATCAACGCGAAGAAGACCGCGGGCCGCGGCGCCGAGTTCGACCTCGAAGGCCTCGTGACGCCGGATCTGCGTGTCGGCGCCAGCGCGTCGTACAACTTCACGGAAATCCGCGATCCGGGCGTATCGGTCGGCAAGTGCGCAGCCTGCACGGTCACCGATCCGCTCAACGCCGCCGGCAACGTCGTCATCGACGGCAACCCGCTGCCGCAGGCGCCGAAGTGGATCATGAACCTGAACGCGCGCTACAGCATGCCGGTCGCGGACGGCGAACTGTACGTCTACACCGACTGGTCGTACCGTTCGAAGATCAACTTCTTCCTGTACGAAGCGAAAGAGTTCACGGGCAAACCGCTGACGGAAGGCGGCCTGCGCGTAGGCTACATCTGGGCGGACGGCAAGTATGAAGTGGCTGCCTTCGGCCGCAACATCCTCGACCAGCGCCGCATCACGGGTGCGATCGACTTCAACAACCTGACCGGCTTCACCAACGAGCCGCGCACCTACGGCGTGCAGTTCAAGGGTAACTTCTAAGCCGTAGACAGTCGTTGGGAGTGAAAAGGCCGCGAGCGATCGCGGCCTTTTTTTATGCGCGATTGTGTCGCGGACCAGGCGCCTGTCACATCGGTGTCATATGACCGAATAAAAATCGTGTCCGTATTGATGTAGGTTAATGCCAGTTTCGGGTCCATGGGTGGCATATGTATGCCAAGAAGAGGTAGATGTGCCAAAGATGTCCCGTCGGCCGGACAAACCTCTGATTTATCTCAACAGCTCCTACCGAAATTTATGCTGAGTACCAAACAGTCAACACAATTGTGTAATTGTCTGGACTCCATAAAGGTTTATCTTCTCCTGCCGCTTTAACATTTCCCCGAACAATCTAGGCTTTAGCGCTAACAATTGAGCGATGTGTTGTATATGCATTGAATTCAATTGTGAAATTTCTACACATCCATTTTTTTCGCGTTACTCTGCGCTGGTCCGCTTTCAGACGGGCTATCGAAGTCCAACTCACGGGCTCGACAACACTAGATCTCAGGCATTCGTGTCTGCGGAAAACCAAACTTTTGTGTTTTTCTAACAAAGGAATAAACATGAAGTCTCAGCAATCGAAGTACCCGGCAGTATTGAAACTGTGCGCTGCAGCCGTCATCGGCCTCGGCGCCAACGTCGCGGGCGCGGGGACGCCCACCGACGTGTCGCCCGCCGCGCAGCGTGCGATCGTTTCGGACCAGACCGACCGCATCATCGTCAAATACAAGGACGAGAGCGGCCCGGTCGTCATGAAAGGCAAGATGGCCGGCGTTGCCCGTGCCGCCTCGCCGCTGTCGGTAACCCGCAAGGCCATGGTCGAGCGTGCCGGCCAGCAGTTCGGCATGATGGTGCGCGAATCGCACACCATCGCCACGGGCGCACGCATCTTCAAGCTGGACCGCAAGGTGTCGCTGACCGACGCCGCCAAGCTGGCGGCCGACCTGAAAGAACGCGACCCGTCCGTCGAGTACGCCGAGCCGGACCGCATGATGCATCCGTTGTTCACGCCGAACGACTCGATGTACAACCAGCAGTGGGATTTCTTCGAAGCGACCGGCGGCATGAACGTCCCGGCCGCCTGGGACAAGTCGACGGGCACGGGCATCCGCGTGGCCGTGATCGACACGGGCTACCGTCCGCACGCCGATCTGTCGGGCCAGATCCTGGCCGGCTATGACTTCATTTCCGACGCCACGATCGGCAACGACGGCAACGGCCGCGACAGCGACGCCAGCGACCCGGGCGACTGGACCGCGGCGGGCGAGTGCGGTTCCGGCGAGCCGGCCTCCAACTCGAGCTGGCACGGCACCCACGTGGCCGGCACCATCGCCGCCGTGACGAACAACGGCAGCGGCGTGGCCGGCATCGCCTACGGCGCCAAGATCGTGCCGGTGCGCGTGCTCGGCAAGTGCGGCGGCTACACCTCCGACATCGCCGACGGCATCATCTGGGCCTCGGGCGGTACCGTGTCCGGCGTGCCGAACATCGCCGCGCGCGCCCAAGTGATCAACATGTCGCTTGGCGGCGGCGGCGCCTGCGACACGACGACCCAGAACGCGATCAACAGCGCCCGCTCGCGCGGCACCGTGGTCGTGGTCGCGGCCGGCAACGAGTCGCAGAACGCCAGCAACAGCAACCCGGCCAACTGCTCGGGCGTGATCACCGTGGCGGCGACCAACCGTTCCGGCGGCCGTGCGTCGTACTCGAACTACGGCACCATCGTCGACGTCGCGGCACCGGGCGGCGACAGCGGCGCGGCCATCCTGTCGACGCTGAACGCCGGCACCAAGTCGCCGGGCGCCGACAGCTACGCCGGCTACATGGGCACGTCGATGGCGACCCCGCACGTGGCGGCCGTCGTGGCGCTGATGCTGTCGAAGAACCCGAACCTGACGCCGGACGACGTCGAAGCCCGCCTGAAGTCGAGCGCACGGCCGTTCCCGGCCAGCTGCTCGGGCTGCGGCGCCGGCATCGTCGACGCCTCGGCTGCCGTCGATGCGGCGGCCGGCTCGGGCGGCGGCACCGGCACGACGATTTCGGAAACGGAATCGAACAACACCATGGGCACGGCCAACAGCGTGACGACGTCCGGCACGACGGTCAACGGCACGATGTCCAGCTCGTCGGACACGGATTATTTCGTCGTCCAGCTGCCGGCCGGTAAAACCCTGAGCGCGGCGCTGACGCCGAACTCGAGCTCGGACTACGACCTGTACATCTACAACAGCGCAGGCACGCTGCTGGCCAGTAGCGAGAACGGCACCGGCGCCGCCGAGGCGGCTTCGTCGGCCAACACGGGTTCGACCACGTCGCCCCGTTACGTGCGCGTCGTGTACTACAGCGGCGGTACCGGTTCGACCAGCGGCAAGTACGCGCTGAAGCTGACCTGGTAATGGGGTTTCACCGTGGACGGCGCGCCGTCCACGGTGAACACAATCTCCACACGCATTGCAATTGGGATAATTACCGTTAGAATTCAATTACTTAACCAAGATTTCCTGTTGCAAAAAACCCCAAAACGGCCCCATGCGGGCCGTTTTTCGTTACGCTGCATCAATACAGATAACGAAAGGATGCAGCATGCAGCGCCACAAGATCTCTCCTTTGTTGAAAATTTGTGCAGCAGCCCTGATCGCCGCCGGGCCGCTCGCCGCCGGTGCCGCCGGCCAGGCCGCGGCCGCCTCCGGCCACTACGTCGTCCAGACGGACCGCCTGATCGTCAAGTACAAGGATGACGCCGACACGGCGCAGACCGGCGTGCCGGCCCGCGCCCTCGACCGTGCGCGCCAGGCGCTGGTCGACCGCGCCGGCCAGACCTACGGCGCCACCATGCGCTCGCTGCGCGCGACGGCGAACGGCGCGCATGTGTTCCAGCTCAACCGTACGATGACGCTCGACGAGGCGCGCCAGCTGGCCGCCGAGCTGAAGTCGCGCGACGCCAACGTCGAGTACGCCGAGCCGGACCGCATCATGGTCCCGCTGGCCACGCCGACGGACCCGAGCTATACCCAGCAGTGGGACCTGTACGAAGCCGCCGGCGGCATCAACGCACCGGCCGCCTGGGACAAGTCGACCGGCGCCGGCATCAACGTGGCCGTGATCGACACGGGCTACCGTCCGCACGCGGACCTGTCCGGCCAGATCCTGCCGGGCTACGACTTCATTTCCACGCTCAGCGTCGCCAACGACGGCAACGGCCGCGATACCGACGCCAGCGACCCGGGCGACTGGGCGCCGGCCGGCAGCTGCGGCACGGGCATCCCAGCCGCGGACGAGAGCTCGGGCTGGCACGGCACGCACGTGTCCGGCACGATCGCCGCCAAGACCAACAACGGCCTCGGCATCGCGGGCATCGCCTACAACGCCAAGATCGTCCCGGCGCGCGTGTTGGGCCGCTGCGGCGGCTACACGTCGGACATCGCCGACGCCATCGTCTGGGCCTCGGGCGGCACCGTCACCGGCGTGCCGGCCAACGCGAACAAGGCGCGCGTGCTGAACCTGTCGCTGGGCGGCACCGGCGCCTGCGACACGACGACGCAGAACGCGATCAACAGCGCCCGTTCGCGCGGCGCCGTGGTCGTCGTCGCGGCCGGCAACTCGAACACGAACGCCTCGACGTCGAACCCGGCCAACTGCGCCGGCGTCATTGCCGTGGCGGCCACCAACCGCGCGGGCGGCAAGGCATCGTATTCGAACTACGGCAGCAACGTGACGATCGCGGCCCCGGGCGGCGACAGCGGCGCGGGCATCCTGTCCACGCTGAACACGGGCACGACCACGCCGGCTTCCGACAGCTATGCCTGGTACATGGGCACGTCGATGGCGACCCCGCACGTGGCCGGCGTCGTCGCGCTGATGCTGGCGGCGAACCCGAACCTGACCCCGGACGACGTGGCCGCCAGGCTGAAGTCGACGGCGCGCGCGTTCCCGCAGGCATGCTCGGGCTGTGGCGCCGGCATCGTCGACGCGGCCGCCGCCGTGACCGCCGCACTGGGCTCGAACACGACCCCGACGCCCACGCCGACCGTGACCTGGACGACCTGCGCCAAGGAAGGCGGCGTCTGCTCGTTCAGCGGCACGCGCGACGTGCGCTACGGCACCGCCACCAGCTTCGTGACGAAAACCTTCACCGGTTCCGTGAAATGCTCGAACACCGTGTTCGGCGATCCGGCACACGGCATCGTCAAGTCGTGCAGCTATTCCAGCGTCACCAAGTAATGACCAGGTAATCCGCTGGCGCCATCCCCGACGCCGTCGCCGCATCCCGCGGCGGCGGCGTTTCTACTTGCATCAAAAGACATTTCCAACGATACTGTATGCAATTACAGTAGTCGCTCGTGCGGGCGACCGCCACCGTGAACGCCCCCGTCCGCAAGATCATCCACTGCGATTGCGATTGTTTTTACGCATCCGTCGAGATGCGGGACGACCCGTCCCTGCGCGGCCGGCCGCTGGCCGTGGGCGGGCGGGCCGACCAGCGCGGCGTCGTCGCCACCTGCAACTACGAGGCCCGCCGCTTCGGCATCCATTCGGCGATGGCCACGGCGCAGGCCGTCAAGCTGTGCCCGGACCTGATCCTGATCCCGCCGAACATGGAGAAATACCGGACCGCGTCGCGCCAGATCATGGATATCTACCGCGATTACACGGAACTCGTGGAACCGCTGTCGCTGGACGAAGCGTATCTCGACGTGTCGGACTCGCCGCACTGCAAGGGCAGCGCCACCTTGATCGCCCAGGAAATCCGGCGCCGCATCTTCGAGACGGTGGGCATCACGGCGTCGGCCGGCGTGGCGCCGAACAAGTTCGTCGCGAAGATCGCCAGCGACTGGAACAAGCCGGACGGTTTATTTCTCGTGCGCCCCGGCGAGGTCGATGCATTCGTCGCCACGTTGCCGGTCAAAAAACTGTTCGGCGTCGGCAAGGTCACGGCCGCCAAGCTCAATCGCCTGGGCGCCGACACGTGCGGCGATTTACGCAGCTGGAGCATGGACAAGCTGCAGCAGCATTTCGGCGCGTTCGGCGCGCGGCTGCACGATTTGTGCCGCGGCATCGACAACCGCGCCGTGAATCCGGAGCGCGAGCGGAAATCGATCAGCACGGAAGAGACGTACACGCCGGACGTGCCGGACCTGGACAGCTGTTTCGCGCTGCTGCCGGACCTGTATGACCACCTGCTGGGCCGGATCAAGCGTAACAATGCCGAAAAATTCATCAACAAGCTGTTCGTGAAGATCAAGTTTTCGGACTTCCAGCAGACCACGGTGGAATGCGTCGGCTACGCGCCGAACATGGAAATGTACCGCCGGCTGATGGAAACCGGCTGGCTGCGCGCGAGCCGCCCGGTGCGGCTGCTGGGCGTCGGCGTGCGCCTGGGCGATACGGAAATCGTCGAGCAGCTGAGCCTGTTTGACGAACGTGCAACACATTGAAAAACGAACTCGACGACGTGAATCTTGCCGCTGGTCAGCGTGTAGAATGTCGTTCCTTTGAAATCCCGAGATAACTGGAAGCAACCATATGTGGTTCAAGAATCTGCAGATCTACCGCTTACCCGCCCCCTGGAATTTTTCCCCTGAACAGATGGAAGAAGCCCTGCAGTCGCAGGCATTCACGCCGGCCGGCAGCAACGAATTGCTGCAACAGGGCTGGGATTCGCCACGTGGCAACGGCAAGCTGGTGCACGTCGTCAACAAGCAGATGCTGATGATGCTGGGCACGGAAAAGAAGCTGCTGCCGAACTCGGTGATCACCCAGGTCGCCAAGGCGCGCGCCGCCGAGCTGGAAGAGCAGCAGGGCTTCCCGCCGGGCAAGAAGGCAATGAAGGAACTGAAGGAACGCGTGGCCGACGAGCTGCTGCCGCGCGCATTCTCGATCCGCGGCAATGTCTGGACGTGGATCGACCCGGTCAACGGCTGGCTGGTCGTCGACGCCGCGAGCCCGAGCAAGGCCGACGACGTCATCAAGCTGCTGCTGAAAGCGGTCGACAAGCTGCCGCTGGAATCGCTGCGCGTGCAGAAGTCGCCGGTGGCCGTCATGACGGGCTGGCTGGAATCGGACGAAGCGCCGTACAACTTCACGATCGACCAGGATACGGAACTGCGCGCCACTGGCGAAAGCAAGGCCGCCGTGCGCTACGTAAAACACTCGCTGGACCCGGAAGACATCCGCCGCCACATCGCCAACGGCAAGCAGTGCACGCGCCTGGCGATGACGTGGAACAGCCGCATCTCGTTCGTGCTGACCGAGCAGCTGGCCGTCAAGAGCATCAAGCCGCTGGACGTCATCAAGGAAAACGAGACGATCACCTACAGCGACGACGAGCGGTTCGACAACGACGTCATGCTGATGACGGGCGAGCTGGCCAAGATGCTGACCGATCTGGTGGAAGCGCTGGGCGGCGAAGCCAAGGCGTAAGTGCCGGCGTCCGGGGCGTCCGGACGGTGCGCGATCGAAAAACGGCCCGGGCATCTGTCCGGGCCGTTTGCGTTTCGTGCTGCGGAGTGGCGGGGCGCGCCGCCGCCCGGGGGCGCAGTCGCGCGCCGGTCGCTGCGGCCCTGATGCCGGGCCGGACCGTTCGCCGTTACGGTTGCGCGCTCACTTGCTCGGCGCCAGTTCCTCGCTGGTCGCCGGCTCCTTCGCGCCGCCACCGCCCTGTTCCGGCTGGCCGTTCGTGTACGTCGGCCCCTGGCGGTTCTGTCCCGGCGCCGGCTTGCCCGGCAGCGGCTGCAGTGCCTTTGCCTTTTCCAGGTCGATGCCGGCCACTTGCGCCACGCGGCGGCCGTAGTCCTCGTCGCAGTGCCACAGGTGCCAGACCATGCGCAGCTGGATCAGCTCCGGACACTTCTTGAGGTCGCCGCCGACGTTGTTGACGAGGTCGTCGCGCTCCCAGTCCTGGAACGTGCGGTAGCGGTCGCCGGCCTGCTTGTAGTCGTCGGCCGTGCGCGTCGTCTGGTAGCGGCCCAGGTGGCCTTCGACGTGCTGGTGATAGTCCTTGTCCGGCTGCGGCGCTTCTTGCATGCCGCCCAGCAGGCTCGGTTCGTAGTTGATGTGCTTCTCTTCGCCGCCGCCGTCGACGTAGAACGTCATCTGGCCGTCGCGCTGGTTCGTGCGGGCGCGCGCTTTTTCCTGCGGCGCATTGATCGGCAACTGCAGGTAGTTCGGCCCGACGCGGTAGCGCTGCGTGTCCGAGTAGGACAGGGTGCGGCCCTGCAGCATCTTGTCGTCGGAAAAGTCGATGCCGTCGACGAGCACGCCCGTGCCGAAGGCCGACTGCTCGGTTTCCGCGAACACGTTGTCCGGGTTCTTGTCCAGCACCATGCGGCCGACGGGCAGCAGCGGGAACCGGTCTTCCGGCCAGCGCTTGGTGTCGTCCAGCGGGTCGAAATCGAGTTCGGGATGTTCGCCGTCGCTCATGAGCTGCACGCAGAATTCCCACTCCGGATAATCGCCGCGCTCGATCGCCTCGTACAGGTCGCGCGTGGCGTGGCTCGTGTCCTGGCCCTGGATCTCGGCGGCCTGCGCGCTCGTCAGGTTGCGCACGCCCTGTTTCGGCTGCCAGTGGAATTTGACGAGGTGGGCGACGCCCTGGTCGTTCACCAGTTTATAGGTGTTGACGCCCGAGCCTTCCATCTCGCGGTAATTCGCCGGGATGCCCCACGGGCTCTTGACCCACGTAACCATATGCAGCGCTTCCGGATGGCTGCAGATGAAATCGTAGAAGCGCCACGGCTCCTGCTGGTTGGTGACGGGATCGGGCTTGAACGCGTGGATCATGTCCGGGAACTTGATCGCGTCGCGGATGAAGAAGACTTTCAGGTTGTTGCCGACGAGGTCCCAGTTGCCGTCGACCGTCTTCAGCTTGACGGCGAAACCACGTGGGTCGCGCGCCGTTTCCGGCGACTCCTTGGCGCCGATCACGGTCGAGAAGCGCACGAACACGGGCGTCTGCACCCCGGTCTCGTTGAGCACGCGGGCGCGCGTGTACTTGCTGGCCGGTTCGTCACCGATCTTGCCGTAGGCTTCGAAATAGCCGTGGGCGCCCGTGCCGCGCGCGTGCACGACGCGCTCCGGTATGCGTTCGCGGTCGAAGTGCGTGATCTTTTCGATGAACTGGTAGTTCTCGAGGGTGGCCGGGCCGCGTTCGCCGACGGAACGCATGCTCTGGTTGTCGCGGACGGGATGGCCCTGGCGCGTGGTCAGGGTAGGGCGCTGCTCGCTCATCGCTGGATCCTCCTGAATCATGGGGAAAACCATTATAGGAATTGACGAAAGTACGCAGCGCCCGGCAGACATTCGTCCACCGCAGAGGGAACCGCGCCTTTTACAACGCCTGGAACACGCCCGCGGCGCGATTCTTCGTGACGTTATCCCAGGTAAAGACTTTGCCGTTCATCGCCACGTACACGCCCGGCGGCAGCGTCTGCGCGGCGGCGCAGGCGAAGCCGAAGTTGAACAGCGCGTCCGAGTTGGCGATGGCGTAAGGGATCATGGCACCCGTGAACACGATGGTCTTGTCCGACAGTGCCGCGCCCAGCACCTCGGCCGTTTCGCGCATCGTATCGGTGCCGTGCACGATCACGATCTGCTGTTCGGATGCGCCCTGGCACGCGGCCAGCACGTTCCGGCGGTCGGCATCCTGCATCTCCAGCGAATCGAGCAGGGACACCACCTGCAGCTCGACCGGAATGGTCATGCGCGAGCGCGCGATAACCTCCGGCAAGTGGCTCTCGGAAAAGCCGAGAACGCCGTTGAGTTCGTTGTAGTGTTTGTCGAAAGTGCCGCCGGTGGCGATGATCCGCAAAGTCATGATGATTTGAAAACTCGGTAAAAAAAGGTGGGTAATGATAGCTGCAAACCGTAGTGTATCCGTATGTGTCTGCGCTAGAATCGTTTGGATCGGATGAGTATCCTTTCTCTTTTTGGGCCGAGCCCGCCTCCTCAATGAAACCCGTCGCACCCGGTACCGTCATCTTCCACCGCCATCGCGGCTATGGCGTCATCACGCACGTCAACCTGTTGACCGGCTGGATTTCCGCACGCTTCGGCAACGAAGCGCGCACGCTCGACATGAACCTGTCGACCGACGAAGTCCAGCACGCCGACGGCGAGGCGATCCTGTTCCGCCGCTCGCCGCCCGACCGCATGCCGCACGCGCGCCTGATGGCGATGGTGCGCGCGCTGCACAAGGCCGGCTACGAAAAGCTGTATCTGTATTCCTGGCCGAAACCATCCGGCCTGCACTGGCGCTGGCACCTGTTCACCGGCCAGCGCGACTGGATGCAGCGCTCGTGGCGCGAAGGCTGGTACGGCTCCGGCGCCGAGTACAACAACAATCCGGTGATGGGCTGGGGCGACACGCCGGGCGCGAGTACGGACGAGCTGATCCATGCCCTGGCGAAGTTCGACCCGGAAGGCCTTGCGCGCGCGCTCGGGCGCGACGACGACCACACGGCCTGGTTCGCCGGCGTGTGCGATGCGCTGCTGCCGGGTTACATGTATTCCTTCGACACGGCGCCGATGCAAAAGAATGCGAACGGCGGGCTGATCGAGATGCCGCCGGTGCCGGTCGTGCCCGTGCGGGCCGGGTTGCCGGGATACGAAGGCCCCGACATCGGATGGCCGCCCGGCTGGGCAGGGTTGTGGACGCGCCGGCACGAGATGCCGATGCGCAAACCCAATTTCACGGGCGAGCCGGAGCTGCGCT
>Ga0308166_1003800_pt1 | contig 12529 bp, 16 predicted proteins | sample PhyCR2_2_FD_202137 | JGI IMG/M metagenome (GOLD analysis project Ga0308166, IMG submission 202137) | Phyllosphere microbial communities from UC Gill Tract Community Farm, Albany, California, United States - DLSLCC.R2 | ecosystem: Host-associated > Plants > Phyllosphere > Unclassified | place... | reverse complement strand
CCTGGCCAAGAACGACGTAGTCATAATGATTTTTAGCGATCAGCTCATAATATTTAGCCGTGTTTTCATGGCACTTATCAAACGTCTGATTCCGGAATGACCACCAGTCATAGAGGTATGTATCCGGGAGTGCTAAACACAACGCTGTACTTAACGCAGTCATGCGGATATGAGCATCCTGAGCGAGTACATCGAAGAATCCCCAAAAATGGTTTGAGTGAGAATCACCGATCATCAGGGCTGTTTTCTGACCTTTAAGATCCCCGAACATGCATTTGTCCGCATTCTGAGATCCATCCAGACAGTCTGGCCGGTGTCCGGCCTGAGCTAACCCAGTACTGATATTGTGAGCCACTCGGTCGTATTCAGTACCGAATCGTTCAGGCATGCCGTCACGCTTCTCAGCATATTTGAACGCAGCGTTGAAGATAACGATCGGGACGATGATCAACAGGGGAATCGTGTATTTTAAAGACCAGCGCAACCGTCTGCATGGCTGTTCTACGAGATAATAGCTAATCAGCGACAGCAGGACCGTCAGTGTCAGGCACAAAAGAAGTGTGGAGCCAACCAGGTCGTAACCCAGGTAACGAGTTACGGCCAGAACGGGCCAGTGCCAGAGATATAAGGAATAAGATATCCTGCCCGTGAATGCCACGGGTGGCAGTCCGAGTATTTTTGATGCAATACTTTTTCCGTACGTACCGGTAAACATGATTAAAGCTGAAGCAATGACAATCAGCAATGCATAGATATTTGGATAGAACCCGATAACGTCAGGGTGAATCGCGATATAAAGCAACACGGCAAGCGATAAAATGCCTATACCGTTTGAGACAGCTGAAGGGACCGAGCGAACATAGCGAGTCAGAAAAAATGCAGCTCCCCCCACCATGAATTCGAATATACGGGTAAGTAGTGAGTAATAAGCTGCATCGGACTCTCGGCTGGTCATAATTAGCGCCAGAGCAGCTGCCAGCGGCGTCAGGATAAACCACACTGCAGCAAGTGCATTCGCCGGGTTGTTGATCACCTTCTGAATCGACTTAAGACGTAAGATGGCACCTGACAGTAAAATGCCCAGCGGGAGAAACAGATACCATTGCCACTCAATTGCCAGAGACCAGGTATGGAGTAAAGGGAAAAGATCAGCTGCAGGAGAAGCATACGCAGCACTCTGACGTGCAAAGAACTGATTTGAAAGCAGTAAAGCGTTGTAATAACTACTGTGCAGGTATGCCAGGAAATCATCTGGCAGATACAAATAGAACGTTGCGATAAGCGTAGCCAGGGACATCGTGATAAAAGCAGGCTGTATACGCCAGAGACGATGCACGAAAAACTTCGCCAGGCTGAAGGTGTTTTTTTCTCTTTGCTTTACGATAATTCCGGTAATCAGAAAGCCGGAAATTGCAAAAAAGATATCGACCCCTATAAAACCGGAAGCTATCTGGTTAATCCCTGCATGAAAAAGTATGACAAGGACAACAGCTAATGCTCTGAGCCCATCAATGTCTTTTCGGTAACTGTCTGTGAGATTTTTAGGTGGCATAAAGCAGACTATGTAATGGAATTGAAAGGGTATAGTATATTATTTGTAATGATGAATTAGAAGAAGATATCATATTTTATTTTATCAGGTAGTTACTACAGGAGTAACCACATCAATAAATACGGTTTAATAAATTTAATTTTTTTTCTGCAGCTATTTAGGGTCAGCATTTCTTTAAGTATGTGTCAATTTAATAAATAATTGTTTTAAAATATTTTATGTGCGTTTGATATATAAATAATACGTTATTGTGGCTAGCTTATTTTAAACGTGAAAATTTCCAGCGAGTATGGCTCTTTTACGGCGCGGCTGCTCAGCGGCATTTCAAGCAGAAGCCTGGCTAAGGGCTGTTGACAGCGATAAGATGCCTTAAGAAATCGTAATCAGGCTGAGTGTTCACAGGCCGGAGGGCTGGAATGGAATCGGAAAAATATTTTCAGGGCTATTCAAGCAGACTGGGCGATTATCTGTTTCCCGGAGAGGACTTTTACGACACGGAAGCCCGTCAGTGCGTGGCGGAGCTGCTTGCGCGTCACGGCGGTGCCAGTACGCCGCAGGCGTTTCTGAACCTGCTGGAAACCTTCACGCCGGCGATGGTGCAGCACCGAATTGATAACCCGGACTGGAGCACGGAAAAGACGATCAGTCGCTGGGAAAACACCACGAAGAAGCGGATACGCCAGCGTATAGAGCGCCGGTTCGCTGATGAGCTGGCGACTGCACACACTTCCGGCCTGGCACCACGCAGCGATCATGCTTAAATCAGACAGGGAAAAGAGGCGTCATGGATAAATTTGAAAGGGCACTCCCGGAGTCTGAGCGCAGGGCATACCGGGAAAAAAAACGCGCCGAGGGCTATGACTTGAATGTCAGTACGCTGGCCGCATTCGCAGGGCTGTATGTTTTTGCGCTGGGCGGTGCCGTTCTGCTCATTAATGCCGTGCTCAGGCTGCTGGCCTGCGCCTGGGTGTTCGCGTTTGAGGGACACGATCTGCCCCGCGCTGGCCTGGGTTTTGCCCTTGCCACACTCTGCTATATCGCGGCCCTGCTGTGCCGCCGGGGCTTTAATTACTGCCGCCGGACGCTGCAGCGCCATGTGCGGGCGGAATAAACTTTTCTTCACTGACTCAGAGGGACAGGAACCATGCAGACAGAACTGAATAAACTGATCGATACCTGCACGCAGGCGTTTACGGCGTTGATACAGCAGAACGACTTGGGCGGCGCGACGTCCGGCGTCATCATTGCGGCCTTCTGGTTGGCGGGCGTCTACATGATCTGCCATGCGCTGACGCCGGCGCGCAAGTCCGCCTGAATCACTTCCGCAGCCGGACACACAGCTGCATGATGTTTCCGGCACACAGATCTAATAACCCCGCCATCAGAGGCGGATAACCTAACTGGCATATAAGGGGTCTGACGCTCAGTGGAACGAAAACTCACGTTAAGCAACGTTTTCTGCTTCTGATGCCTATAAGGACTGATCACAATGCAATGGACTAATGCTGATATGACAGACAATTTTAAGCTGATCGCATCTGCTCTCAATTTAAACAGGGCTGATGTTTCAGAGATTTTAACTCTGGGGGGATTTCCGGCTTCCAGAAGTCAGGCAGACAAGCTGCTCAGGGGAGCGGGATCAACCAAAAACGCGACGGGTAACTCTGATTTAGCCGGAACACGCATTAACCGGACTGACACAATAAAACCCGATCAGTTTCGTGCTTTCTGCGCTGGCCTGAAACCATGGCTTGACAGGCAACTGCAACAGGAATAACGTTGAGCACGTATTACGTTCCCCACGACAGCGGGGATACACCGTACCGCCTGCGTTAAAGGCGAACGTTCCCCGCGCCAGCGGGGATTTTGCTTTATAGCCCCAGACGGGCACGGAACGGGATGTTACTGTTTTCATGCGTTCCGATTGCACCGCGAGCTGTACCTGGCTTCTTTAGCGAGCATCGCCGCCCGGATCCAGACAAGGCCCGATACCACGCACATCCCCACAGCATTTTTATAGTCGCCGGGCAGTAAATCATGGCCGTAAAAAAACACCCTCGCCCCGGACGCCAGGCTCATACAGAAGAAAAAGACCGCCGCACACAGGTGAAAAATAAAACCTGACATATCGCACTCCTTCGTGAGAATTAACCAAAAGCGTATCACCGTTATCCGTTCCAATCAGCCAGCATTCGCGTCGGGATGCGGCTCTTCCCCCGCGCCGGCGGGCGTGTTTTTTACTTCATCAAGCAGCCACTTAAAGTCAGACGCCCAGCCGTCGCGGGCCTCGCCGTTCAGCAGGCGCTCCAGCCAGGCATTTTTGGTCAGTCTGTTGCTGTTGAGGTAATAGGCCGGATGATGCGCCCCCGTGTCGTCAGCGGCCGCGTCGTACTCATACGAGTGCAGCCTCAGCTTCAGGCTGTGCTGCTTCAGGAACTGCAGGAAGCGCTTCAGGTTGCCCTTGCCGCTGTCGCCCATGCCGTCATCGAGATAAAAGCGCCCCATCATCTGCCCGGAAACCATGCTGCCGGTACTGCTGTCGTAGCGGATCACGTGCAGCGGCGCCATACCGTCGCGCAGGCCGAGGCGGATCAGGTGAAACTCATAGTCACCGGGCGTGGCCGGCAGGAAAAAGTCGCGATACTCGCTGATATCCTGGACCGGGAACATGTCGCCGGTGCCGTCGATCAGCCATTCCGCGCTGCAGCCGGTCAGGGCTTCCATGCGCCGGGCGGCCTCGAACGTCAGCGGCTCGCTGCCCTCCATCCAGCTCAGCAGGCGCGCGGGCGTTTCCTCGCCAAGCTGGCGGGCCAGCTGCGTCAGGGTGGCCGGCCCGCGCAGCCGCCAGAAGTCATCGGCCTTCAGCTGCAGGTGCAGGTGACGCAGGCGCTCAGCGGTGGCCTGCATCCACTCCTGGCGGAGCGACAGGCCGGAGTTGTTCGGATACGCGCCGGCAAGGGTATGGCGCACTTCGGCCTCCAGCGATCGCTCAGACCGGACGGCGGCGCGGGCAATGCGTTCGTGAAGTTCATCGGGCAGGTTACGGACGTTGATTGAGGGCATCGGCTCACCTTTTCAAATTGACTCGGTTTTGTTTGGTATGAAATCAATATGACATCAAAATGATACAAGTGAAAGCAATATGATATCTCAGTGCGGCAATTTACTGGTTTTCCGGGGCTGCTGCGGTTTAGCGGTATAGCCATCAATAGGCGTTTTACGTCCTCAATCCCCTATCTTGTGCCTTACCCAGCTGAATGCACCACCACATATAGTGTCTCCGCCCACTGCGGCCCCGCCGTTCCTTAACGGAACACCGGATTTATGGCCGGCGTCCGCTGCCCGCACCGGCGACGAGGACAGCCAGACGTCAGGCAGAAAGAAAGCATAACGCCGTTCTGCTGCAGGGCGCAGGCGTTAAGTTGCCCACGGATAAGGCTGTAAAATGTTCGCATCTCCAGAAGTATGAAGCCTCAATATAAAACTCCATTGCTCGCAATTAATGTATTTCTTATGTAATACATTTGTATTTTATTTCGCTTGACCTTTTAGGCGAAAATAAGGATAGTAGTACTACAAATGTATTACTTTAGAATTACACATAGGAGGTCACAGATGGCTGGGAATGGGAATGAACGACAGGCGTTTGTTATCGCAGCAATGAGTAATAAAGGCGGTCCAGGCAAAACATCCTCTACTACAAATACTGCTGTTGCTCTGGCGCAGATGGGGAAACGTGTACTGGTCATCGATGCTGACCAGCAGGCGAACGCAACAGAAGTGCTGACGCACGGCAGAAAGTTCTATGCTCAGTTTGGTCCAACAATCTGCGATTTATACAATAATCAAAAGTTCGATGTGCGTGATGTCATTATTCCTGCAAAAAACGGGGAAGAGGATATTCCAGACCTTTTCCTGATTCCGTCAGACCCCTCTTTTGAGCGCGTCATGGAAAACAGTATGGCAAGACCACATCGTGAAAAGATTCTGCTGCGTCACCTTAAACCTGTAATGAGTGAGTTTGATTTTATCCTTATCGACTGCTCGCCGGCGCTGAACCTGTCGTCAACCAATGCTGCATATGTTGCCGACCACGTTATCATTCCAATTGATGGCGGTTCTTTCTCACTGACCGGAGCCGAAACGGTGCTCGACTATCTGGATGAGATCAAAGAAGAACAGTTCTCGCACTACAGCCTGTTCCGTAATGAATTCAACAGTTCAAAAAAGAAGATGAATACTTTCCTGCAGGATGAGCTTGAAGGTAATGAGCGCTTTAAAAATAACGTGCTTGAAACCCGTATCCGCGCGGATGAAAACATTGCTCAGGCGCAGGTGGTATGCAAACCCCTCTATTTTTACAAGCGTGGCGCACTGGTGCTGAACGACTACCGGGCGATGGCCAAAGAAATCATTTCTATTAAAGTAGGAGCCCACTGATGGCCGGAAAACTCGAACGTCCACAGGTACAAAAGCCTGCAGCAGCAAAGCCAGAGCAGGAAAACCGCCTGACTAATGTCAGAAGTAAGCGTAACAGGACGACCAGCGAGACGCCGAAAACGATTCGCCTGACAGCTGATGAAAAACTGATGTGTGCAAAACTGACGGGAGCTGTTCAGGATCTGGCGCCTAGCAAAACCATCACTGATTCAACTATCCTGCGTGCGGCACTTTATCTGGCTAATCAGGCGGGCCCTGAAAAGCTGGTTAAAATGGTGAAAGAGTATCTCTGATTGCTTCTGGCCAGAAGCGCAGTTAGAGCGCTTCCGGCCAGACATCCCTTTTCGCTTTAATTCCTGGTTAAAGTCATCCCTGTCATATTCTGGGCATTGAAATAGGTAATTTCACTGACTCGCTTTCCATCTATAATTTCCTGCATAAACACGTTTTCGCCATAAACCTTAAGTAGTGCATATTTTTTCCCGTTTTGGATATAAGTATCAAACGGTGTATTCTCTGCAAATGAACTCCCGTAAATGACAAACGTTGTGCTCACAAGAAACAGGCCCATGATGACACGAACAAAAGAGGAGTGATAAATATTCATTAGTGAAGGTTTATCGACTTCCTTTTCAGGTGAAGGAATTTGCATGAAAAATAGAGCACCAAGGAAAAAACTTACAAAGGCATTTATCCATGAATGTTCCATGAAATAAAAGAAAATTCCTGAATAAACAAGCCAGCAATAAAGCGGTGAAAGAGCAAATCGGCCTTTGAATTTATTTCGCTCTCCTACTATCATGATGGACCAAGAAATAACTGCGACAGGGAAAATAAAAATCAGACAGTACATGACGTCATTAGCAATTGTCGGTATTGATATCTCAATATAGTCCAGTGGAATGTTTAAACGGATGCAGTAGCCACGCTCAAAGAAGTAGACCGATGTGTAGAGCAGCACGGTGCCGACAGCAATAGCCAGCCCTTCCCTTCTGAGCAGTCTTTCCAGCATGTGTGTAATCTCCAGTTAAGTACAAAAAGCAGGTAAAATATCCATTACTAGGTATAGTATTACGCATCACCCTTCTTCATTTCCAGAAAGATATCAGCCCTATTTTATATTGCGAAGAACATCTGTCTGATGATTTTTAGTTGATGATAAAACTTTGATTTTGTATTACATTTGTATTTCATTTCATATTGAAAACCCCTCAATTCGCGCTAGTAGTGAGAAAAAAAGTAAAATGGAAATTATTAATGGAATTACAACGGCTCTGGGTCAGGCCTGGGCGAGTATTAGCGATAAACCTATGCTGGTCGTCACCACCCTTGCTGCCATATACACGGCGCGTGCCGCAATTGCCACATCCAATAGCACAAAAGTGTCAGAAGCAACGCTTCTTCACACGCAGAGAACCAGTCGCAGAGATGAGTTTATCAGCCGTTATAACCTTCTTCTTGAGCAGCATAAGGAGCAGCTGAATATTGTAAAATCTTACCTCGATACTGAAAAAGGTAAAGAGCTGCTTGACGGACTCATTGAGGGAACTGACCATCTGACAGCATTCAAAACGCTGCAGGGACACAACATCATCAGCCCGTATATGCGTGTGCTTTACCATCTTTTGCGTCATATCAATGCTCACTATATCGACAATGCAACTAAAGAGGATAAAAAAAAGTATTCTTCCATAGTCAGGTCACTTATCAGAAACGACGTCCTGTTCCTTGTTGCGGTTAATGCGAGCTATGTTATCGAAGATGGAGATGAAAATGACTACGGGAAATATCAGAGGCTGTTGAGTGAGTTGAATTTCTTTGAGCATGCTCTTTTCTTCAACGCCATCGACGTTACTCCGGGACTGGACAAGCATGCGGTCAGCAGTGCACGACACATTGTTCTCATGGGATTAGAATCTAATCACGGAGAAAGAATAGCGTTTGGTGGACGTAACTATGACTTAATGAATGTAAGGTTCAAGATACCATTTATAGTATCATGTATATTTGATAATCCATTGAGTTTTCAGTCTATTGAATGCCTTCAAACCATAGATTCGTATTTTAAACAAAAGGCAGATGAAGACCGCAATGATTATTTAATCAGTAACAAAGGTCAGAATGATCTGCAAACCTTTGTTGCTCATTACTATGGGATGAAATATCTTGATTCCTTGAGCGAGGAGTCAATCATAATCAGGTTAACTCGCAAGGTCGATTTGGATTTATATTATCAACTGCCAAGCGTTGATGACGCCTATGTTGATAACTATTTAACTATTTTAAGTAATGAAAATCCTTCAGCGCAGACCGGGCACATCTATATAAGAATATATAATGTTGATGATGTGAATATCCAGACCCAGGAAAATTTCCTGAAAAGCTGTGCGCTGTTTTTAGCATGGCAAAAACATTTGGAATCGGTAGCCAGCGGTGATGCAGACAGTCAATATATTCAGCGTGAAATGCAGCGGCTGTCAGATTTTCGCAGTGCCGTACTCAGGCAGCGCCTGACGGCCTGACAGCGGGCGGCTGATAAAGCCAGCCGCCAGTGTCTCTTTTCTTAATGGGTAACAAAACAGGCATACGGTTACCCGCCCTCCCCTTCCCCGCCTTTCCGGCCTCAGCCCTTACGCCGCGCGGCCTGCAGGTCAATTCAGCGAATAAATCCCTTCCGATCGGTGCCGGAGCCTCGGTTTTCCTGCGTAACCGATACCGGAATATACTGGGTTTTGTTACCCTCCCCTTTGCACGCCCGCGATTTATTCCGGTGGCGGCAGCTTCTGTACGGGGGCAGAATAGGCGTCAGAAGGACCATTTACGGATTTTGAAATCTGACGGGATTTGCCCCTGCAATTTGAAAAGAATTCGCCCAGCGCGCCGGTGTATTACCTGTGTATTACATTATTAACCCGGCGCATGCCACCACTGACAGTCTCAGACGAGGACGGTATCAATGACAGTATCACTGGAAGACATTCCCGCAGTGAGCCCGGGCGGGCTTACGCTCACACCGGCAGAGCGCCTGACGCTCCTGGAGCACGGCGTACTGACCCTTGCGCAGCGGGACGGGAGCACCCTGGTGCTGTGGCTGAACGGCTCCGGCCGTCTCTCTGAGCAGTACTATCCGGCGGCGCCGGCAGCCGCGCTGGACCGCTGGCGTGAGGAGTATCCGGAAGCCATGAGCGGCTACAGGGACCATGAGGAACCGGAACAGGATGACGGCTTCACGCCCTGAAACATGGGCCCGGCAGTGATTTATGTATTACAAAAGTATTTCATTTGTCATGCGGGTGCGCGCCGGTTCATTTTCTTCACCGTATCCCGATAACATGCCCTTTGCATTCCTTATATGCTTCATCCGTAATACAGAGGTAATACAAATGCAGTTCAGGAGTATGTCATGCTGATGCCTGCAGCCGGCACCACCGGTGTGGCCGCGCAGAGCTGGGAAACGGCACTCGCCCTGCGCGGCATGGCGTTGCTGCAGCCCGACCTGCCGAAATACCTGCTGGCGCCGGAAGTGGCCGTGCTGCTCAGCTGCTTTTATGACGAGCGCCAGCGCATGCTCTTTGCGTTTCTGTGGAATACCGGAGCGCGCATCACCGAGGCGCTGATGGTGACCCCGGAAGATCTGCAACTGGACGGTCCGCGTCCGTTCGTCCGTCTGCGGACGCTCAAGCAGCGCAGCCGTGGCCGGGGACGTCCGGCAAAGGACGAGAAGGTCGCACGCGTGGTGCCGCTCCTCGATGGCGCATTCGTCCGGGAGCTGCATCGCTATCTTGCCACCTTCCGGCCCGGGCGGCGCACCCCGCTGTTTGCTGTTACGCGGAAAACGGCGTGGAGCTGGCTGCAGCAGGCGATCGACAGAGCCGGTACATCCGGCATTGCTTTTGCTGTCACGCCGGTCAGCCCGAGAACGCTGAGGCACAGCTTCGCAATGCACCTTTTCCTGAATCACGTGCCGCCGAAAGTGGTACAGACCTATATGGGACACGAGCGCTATGAAAGCACTGAGCAGTATCTGAAGGTTTTTGCGCTGGACGTGGCGCCGCAGCTGGGGATCCGCTTCAGCCTGGATGCGCAGGATTATGCAGGCATGCTTACCCGAAAATGAATGACCTTTGTATTTCTAAAGAATTACATATGTATTACACGTAACATTTAATTCCGCTTCTCTTCTGCGGCTGACAAGGATGCTGAATGAAAAATATTCCTTCGCTTTTTACGTCTTTTACACACGATCAGTGTCCTGCCTGGCTTTGCCCGTCCTGCTACAACCAGACGCTTCACATCCATGTGGGTTCGTTTAACTTCGACACGTCTGCAGCGACAAAGAAAAGAGTCAGTCGTGTTGATTTTGATCACGGTGACGTCTCGTATGTTTTTTCGGGGCTGCTTGAATGTACAAGGCTGGGTTGTTTTGAAACGATAGCCGTCTCGGGTGAAGGCTGGCGCGATGAAAAGGTTCTGAAGACGCGTGAGGGCGTTGAGGTCGATATAATCGATATGTTCAGGGCAAAAGTGTTTATCCCTCCTCTTCCGCTGTTTATTGAGCCTGAAGGCTGCCCGCCGGATATCAAATCGCAGCTGAACATCATCTCATCTCTGCTGACGCTGAACAGTGCCGCTGCGGCCAATGCCATTAGACGCCTTCTCGAAATACTTATGGACGTCATGGATGTGCCCGAAGCACAGAATCTTCATCGGCGTATTGAGCAGGGACTGGAGCTATTCGGAGAGGACGCTGCAGCCATTCATGCTTTAAAAGCGATTGGAAACGCCGGCAGTCACGGAAATGACATTACTGACAAAGACCTTGAAGAAGCCTGTCTGGTCCTCGAATTGATAGTTAAAAAATTCTGCCATGCTTCGCCGGACCTTTCAGATATTGTTCAGAGACTTAAAACGGCATTTACCAAGCGGGAGTAATACAAAAATGCAGTGCATATGTATTTCTTTAAGCATACAAATGTATTACAATTGTATTTGTTGATATACTTTTGAGGTCGCAATGGCAACACTCCAGGAACACAGGCAAAAGAGGGCACAGGCGCTGGCGCTGGCCATCCTGACTATCGACGATAACTTTGGGCACGTGTTGCCGGTGAATCTTATCCGTCTCGATAAGATAGTCCCTGATGACTGGGCTATTGTTCATCCGGCATGGCGCCAGCATCCCGACCGTGCCTTTCTGGGCATAGATTTTAACTGGCTGGCGAGGCGTGTTCAGAATCGGGACAAAATTGATGTCGGTATCTGGTGTGGTGATGAATTGTGCGGTCTTCTTTTTGCCCGCGTATCCCGCCGCCGTATCAATGTCACTCTGCGCTACCTCGAATCTAACCCGTTCCCGAATCCGCTCAGTGGTTATCTTTTGCCGGTAGGGATGATCGTAGCGGAAAGCTTTGCGGAGGCATATGGAGCACAGACGGTAATGGTCAGCCAGCCTGACAGAGCGCTTGTGCCGCTTTATCGTTCGCAGGGTTATAAGCTCAGTGCTGCTGATGAGAACAGAGAAAAGCGTGGCTGCAAAATTCGGGCTAAGGTGCTTGTCAAACGGATGGATGGCTGAGTATTTTGTGAGCACTACCTGTGCTAAAATAACAATAACTGAGGGGGGATTATGGCCATATTGAAACTGAAAACCGCTATTGAGCGTAATGCCGGACCTGCAGCGCCCGATGTGAGCAGTGCTGGTTCTGTTCCTGCCTCTCTGACATACAGTGACTTTACCAGTGAATATCGCGCCGTGCTTGATGAACTGGTTGCTTCACGCCTGGCCCGTCCTGGCCTGAATAGTGCTGACAGCGTAAGCAATGTTATGATGCAGTCTCTCATGCGTGTCGTTTATGTCGGTCAGCAGCAACGCACGCCTGTAGAACGACTCAGGGAAATGGTGACCGGCTCGGGACGTCAGCGTCGCGATCACAGTGACTGGAAGCCACAGGCTGCTATTGAGCGCCAGTCCGGAATGCTCGCAGGTTCACCGAGGCTGCGACGAATCGGTTAATGTTATAACCCGCTGCGGCGGGTTTTTTATTTTCCATCTTCATTTGTATTACATGTGTAATACAATAGCATTGCATTCACGAAGCTAAAGGGAACTGGTTGCCAGCACTCACAGTACGCGGGCAACAGGGATGTCATCCCACCGTGTCGTCCATGCCGGCGAAAGCATCTCCCGTTTCATCTTCCACTCTGTGCTTACTCCCTGTCCAGCAAACCATACGTTACCAAGCCCGGACTGATTGATACCGTCCAGCACCATCATCAGCTGCGCACTGTTAGCCCGCGGCTGCACATCATCAAAAAGATTCAGCTGGCTGACGCCATTTGGAGTGAAGTCATCGAGTATTATGCCGGCTTTCATGTACCGGCGGTTTTCTAACCAGATACGGTCAAGTGATCGCATAGCGGCCTCGATAATATCGCGTGTATCCTGTGTTGGCAGGCTGAGCTTCTCGCCGGCACTGTTACCATAGAAAATCTCATTCTCTGCGTGAGGTGATGTCCGGATGAAAACGCTGATGCGCC
>Ga0308166_1003790_pt1 | contig 12563 bp, 11 predicted proteins | sample PhyCR2_2_FD_202137 | JGI IMG/M metagenome (GOLD analysis project Ga0308166, IMG submission 202137) | Phyllosphere microbial communities from UC Gill Tract Community Farm, Albany, California, United States - DLSLCC.R2 | ecosystem: Host-associated > Plants > Phyllosphere > Unclassified | place... | reverse complement strand
AGCGTCGGCTTCACGGGCGGCATCAACATCAGCGCCGACTACGCCAACAGCTCGCTGTTCCGCTCGGGCCGCAAGCGCGACAAGGTGGATAAAGACAAGGTCGGCTGGCGCGATACCCACATCCGCATCGAGGGCCCGGCCGTCGCCACGCTGCAGTATGCCTTCGTTAACAACTGGGTGCGCCAGGAAGCTGGGGAACTGCTGCCGGCCGAGTACTTCCCGCGCCTGGCCCCGGCCGGCGACAAGTTCCTGCGCGTGCTGGCCACCGAGCCGGGCGGCCATTCGGAAATCTACAAGTCGCTGATGGTGGCGATCAACGAAGCCAAGAAATCGGTGCACGTGACCTCGGCCTATTTCGTGCCGGACCAGCAGATCGTCGACGCCCTGATCGCGGCGGCCAAGCGCGGCGTGGACGTGAAGCTGGTGCTGCCGGGCGTGTCCGATCACGGCCTGGTGATGCAGGCCGGGCGTGCGTTCTACGAGCAGCTGCTGGAAGGCGGCGTCAAGATCTACCAGCTGCAGGTGGCGGTGCTGCATGCCAAGACCGTGGTGGTCGACGGCGCCTGGTCGACCATCGGCTCGGCCAACATCGATCGCCGCAGCTTCATCCACAACTACGAGCTGAACGTGGTCGTGATCGACCCGGCCTTCGGGCGCGACATGGAAGCGGCCTTCAACGAAGACCTGCGCTCCTCGAAAGAAATCACCCTGGAACAATGGCGCGACCGCCCATGGTCGGACCGCATCAAGGAATGGGCCTCGCGCCTGACCGAGTACTGGATCTGACCCCGGCTGGTGACGCCGGCCAGGATCGGAAGCTGTTCAGCCGCCGGCGCGCTTGGAGTGGTGGCCCTGCTGGGCGAGCAGCGCCATCACGGCGTCGCAATGATCGCCCTGCACTTCGATCACACCGTCCTTGACGGTGCCGCCCGTGCCGCAGGACGTGCGCAATTGCTTGCCGAGCTGGGCGAGCGCCGCGGCGTCCAGGGGCAGGCCCTTGACCAGGGTAACGGTCTTGCCACCCTTTTTCTGGCGCGATACGCGCACCATGCCGTCGCCCAGGATGGCAGCCCTGGCCTTGCACCGGCAGCCGGCCAGCGGCTGGCGGCACTCGGGGCACATGCGGCCGCTTTCGGTGGAATAGACCAGGCCGCTGTTTGAACTGTGCTTCATGTCTGGCTGAAACGCGCGTGTGGAAACACGCGAGTGTAGCAGTTCCGCTCAGGACTAGATCCCGGCCGCCAGCATCCCCTCGCTGGCCGGCGCCCAGACATTCCCGCCGCGCACGAACTTCTCGGTCAGCACCACGCGGTAGCCGCCGTTGACCACGTCCCAGCCATAGCGGTCGACCTCGACCCGTTCCTGTTCCACGCGCAGCACATTGAAGGAATTGGTCTCGCCACGGCCCCGGGTCGAGGTCGCGGTGCCGGCCTGGACCACCAGCGCGGCATAGGCGTCGATCTGGTAGCGGGTGGCCGTGCTGGCCGCGTGGCTCACGTGCATGTGGCCGGCCAGCAGCACGTCGACCCCGCACTGGGCGAAGACTTCCATCGCCATCGGCGCCCGGTTCACCAGGTCGCGTTCCTCGAAGCTTTCCGGCAGGTCGAAAGGATGGTGGGTGACCACGATGCGCGTGACGCCGGGGTCGAGCCCGCCCAGGCGCTCGTGGATGCGCGTGACCTGCTCCTTGTTGACGCGGCCATCCTTGATGGTCAGCGAACGCGCCGTGTTGACGCCGACCACGGCGATCTCGTCGTCCAGGTACACCGGGCACAGGTCGTCGGTGATGTAGCGTTTGTAGCGGTCGAGCGGCTTGGCGAAGCGGCGGAACACGTTGTACAGGGAAATGTCGTGGTTCCCCGGCACCACGATCTGCGGGCCCGGCAGGGTGTCGAGGAAAGCCCTGGCCTCCTCGAATTCCTCGCTGCGGGCGCGCTGGGTCAGGTCGCCGGAGACCACCACCACGTCGGGGGCGATCTCGTGGACCAGGCTGCGCAGCGGCTCCAGCAGGGCCGGGTCGACGCGGCCGAAATGCAGGTCGGACAGGTGCACAAGTGTACGCATCAGGATTTCTCGCTCAGGTTGGTGGAAGCGTGGCGCGACCGGGCCAGGCGCGCGGCCTGGCGCCGGCGCAGCGTGGACACGCCGGTCACGCAGATCGACAGCCAGGCGCAGCCCTCGGCCATGGCCGCCAGCACGTCGGACAGGTAATGGGCGCCGAGATACAGGCGCGAGCCGGCCACCAGCAGCACTATCAGGCAGGCCAGCAGCACCCAGCCGGCACGCGCATTCCAGGTGCGCGCATGGCGCACCAGGTAACAGGCCAGGAAGCCGTAGAACAGGGTCGCGGCCACCGTATGCCCGCTCGGGAAACTGTAGGTGCTCAGGGTAAGGATGGGCTCTTCGAAATGGGGCCGGGCGCGCTCGAAGGTATGCTTCATCAGCACGTTCAGCATCATGCCGCCCGGCACTGTGACCAGGATGGTGAGCATCCAGTGGCGCGCGCCGCGGCGGTACAGCCACCAGCCGGCCAGCCCGGTGAGGGCCAGCATGCCGGGGGTGCTGTGCAGCTGGGTGACCACCAGCAGGAAGCTGCGCAGTGCCCCGTTGCCGTGCGCATGCGCGTGCAGCCAGTTGGCCAGGTCGACGTCGAGCTCGGTGATCGGCGCCCCCGCCACCACGGCCCCGGCGATGCGCGCGAAACCGGCCATGGCCAGCAGCAGCACCAGCACGCCCACGGTCAGGTGCAGGCCGAATTCTTCCTCGGGCGAGAACCGTGCCGCGGCGAAGCGGTGCAGGCGGGCGGGCAGCGATTTGTTCATCGACATCAAATAGGGACGCATGGCAAAAAAACTACAGTTAAAATATTTTACTGGTTATTTGTACAGTACCTGTGGATTTATACAGTAGTTATGCTATTCTGTACTCACCTGACCACCACAACAAAACACAAGGGATCCGTCAATGACCACTCTGAACAACTCCTTCGGCCTGGAATACGCTCCTGCTCCATTCATGATGCGCTTCGGCCGCCGCGAACTCTCCATCACGCGCGACTTCCGCAAGCGCTTCTACCCGGTCAACCCGGTCATCGAATGCGATACCGGCATCGAAGCGGGCCATGTCGAGGTGTTGTTGTTCGGCCGCTGGCTGCTGATCCTCTCGAAGGCGCACTAAGCACTCACCTGTTTCCCTGCCCCGACCGGCGCGCGTCCATCCGTGCCGGTGGGGCTTGCTCCCGCTCCGCCTCTCGCGCACCTGCCGACGGCCGCGTTTCGATGCTATCAGCGAACGCCCCGCTGTCGCGCACAACTGCCTCTTCCTTTCCCGCGCACTGCCGTGCATTCATGCCGCAGCCCTACAGCGCGCCAGCCCGGCAAAAAATGCCTTGAAATACACGGCATGGTCACGACTGTGATGGTTCGCCCTCATGGTCCGACAACGCGCGGCTGCCGTCTGTGCGCAATCGCGCAAGACGCGGCCCTTCCAACCACAGGAAAGGAAGAAGTCATGTCCGTAAAACTCCGCAAGATCAATGAACAGGTGATCGTCATCACCGGCGCCAGCAGCGGCATCGGTCTTACCACTGCCCGCATGGCCGCCGAACAGGGCGCGAAACTGGTGCTGGCCTCGCGCAACGGCGACGCCCTCGACCAGCTGGCCAGCGAACTGCGGCGCCAGGGCTGCCAGGTGGCCACCGTCGCCGCCGACGTCGGCAATGCCGGCGACGTCGAGCGCATCGGCGCCACCGCCATCGAGCGCTTCGGCCGCATCGATACCTGGGTCAACAATGCCGGCGTCGGCACCTTCGGGCGCCTGGAAGAAGTGGCGCTGGAAGACCACGTGCGCCTGTTCCAGACCAACTTCTGGGGCGTGGTCAACGGCTCGCTGGAAGCGGTCAAGCGCATGAAGACGCACGGCGGCGGCGCCCTCATCAACGTCGGCAGCGAGGTCTCGGACCGCGCCGCCCCGCTGCAGGGCATGTACGCGGCCTCCAAGCACGCGGTGAAGGGCTTTACCGACGCCTTGCGCATGGAGCTGGAAAAGGAAGAGGCGCCGATCTCGGTGACCCTGGTGAAGCCGGCGGCGATCGACACCATGTTCGTGATGCACGCGAAGAACTACATGGAAAAGGAAGCGGTACTGCCGGCGCCGGTGTATGCGCCGGAAATCGTGGCCAAGGCCATCCTGTATTGCGCCCAGCATCCGAAGCGCGACATTTTCGTGGGCGGCGCCTCGAAGCTGGTTTCCTCGGGCAATGCCTACATGCCGCGCCTGCTCGACAAGTACATGAACGCGTCGATGTTCAAGCAGCAGAAATCGAAGTTCGACAAGCAGCCGGGCCGTACCGATGCCCTGCATGCGCCGGACCCGGGCCAGGCGCTGCGCGAGCGCCAGGGCATGACCGAGCGCCACGTGGCCGAAAGCTCGGCCTACACGGCGCTGGCGCTGCGCTCGAAACCCGTCACCACCGCCCTGCTGGCCGGTGGTGCACTGTTCGGGGCCTTATTCGCGGCCCGCGGGATCTCGCGGCGGCTGGCTCGCTAGGAAGTCGGTATCGTCTTCCGTGAGCGGCAGGTCGGGGATGGATTCGATACGGTCGGTATCGATATCGGCGCCATCCTTGGCCACCGTGTCGCGGCCGGCGGCGGCACGTTCGCCGGTGCCGCCCATGTCGGTATCGCCCGAGAAATCGGCGTCGCCGACGTCGGGGCCGGCCGTGTCGCCGGCATGGCTCGCCTCCAGGTCCGAGGTCGTGCCTTCGTCGAGGTGGATCAGCTGGTCGTCGTCGAGGTTGCCGGCAAAGCCGGGGCCGCCGACGACGTCGCTGCCGGTATCGGAAATATCGCTCGGGCCGAGGGCGTCGGTGCCATGGCCCTTGCCAAGGCTGCGGTCCGGGGCTTCCGGGAAGTTGTCCGGGTCGAGGGTGCTGGCTCCAGTCATGAATGCCTCCATAAGATAGTGGGTGGATGGTGTCAGGCTACAGAGTTTCCCGCCTGCGCGTCGCAGCGCATGGCGCTGGCCTGAACGAAGGAAAACGAAGAAAGAATAACGATCAACAAAGCGCCCCAGGCATGGGGAGCTTTGTTGATCACTCTCAAAACGCGTGGCGCATGCCGATGTTAAACGCCTTGTTGCCGCTGCCCGGCGCGCTGGCATTGCCGACCGTGTAGCCGGCGCCGTTGCGGTTGCGAATGTGCGAATAGGCGGCATAGAAATCGGTGCGGCGCGATAGCGCATAGCTGGCGCCGAATGCCGCCTGGTTGGCATCCTGGTTAGCCAGGTCGCGGTCGTCCTTGCGGATGTAAGAACCCAGCAAGGTGAACGAATTGCCGACCGGCACCGCCATGCCGAACAGTACATCGCGGCTGCTGTTCGAGGGCGTGCGTGCGATCCCGGCGCTATAGGGATTGTCGGGATTGAACAGCGGCGAACTGGCCACGCCGCGGCTCATGCTGTAGGCCGCATACGCCGTGCCCCAGCCGAGGCGCAGGTTGGCCGCGATCAGCGAGTTCTTCGAATTCGTGTCGTTGCTGGTCTTGTAGTTCAGGTTGGCCCGCACCGCGGCCTGGTTGCGGTGCGCCGCGCGCACGGTCAGCGGACCGCTGCTCAGGCCCACGGTCATGCCCCAGGCGCGTCCGGCCGGCGAGGTGTCGAGGTCGCGCGCCGCCCAGGAAGCGCCGGCCGAGAAGCCGTTCGCCAGGGTCTTGTAGTACTGGACGCTGTTGTCGGTACGGCGCGGCCCGCCGATCAGGTTGCTTGCACTGCCGGCGGTACCGCCCTTGAACGGATCGGCGACGTCGGTCAGGGCCAGGTAGGCCAGGTTGTACTGGCGGCCGATGGTGACGGCGCCGAAGTCGCCCGACAAACCGACCCAGGCCTGGTGCTCCAGGCGTTCGCGCGCGGCGGCGTCGACCGGGTCGCGGCCGGGCTGGTGGCCGTCGGCGGCGCGGCCGGTGTCGAGCCGGAGTTCGGTTTCCAGCCCGAAGATGGCCGAGGTGTTCTGGCCGACCGCTTCGCTGCCCTGGATGCCGATGCGCGAGGTCGACGCCACGCCGCTGCCGACCCGCGTGGTGCAGCCCCTGGCGCATCCGCCTTCGCCGACCACGCCGGCATCGAGCACCCCATATGTGGTAACACCACTCTGCGCGCAAGCGGCGGCGGCACTTCCTCCCAGCATGGCAAACGTTATAAGCGACTTGAGCATCGGCGTATCCTCTCTACGCCTCTACATTACGCCTCTCCAAGCGGGTTCATCTGTCAAAAAGCTCACATACGGCTCACCAGAATGGCTCGTCTTTTTGTAGGTACACTCCGACGATAATTCTCGATGGCAATTTAATAAGAATTAGACAGCCAATTCTGGTGCCGCTGCCGCCACCGCGACCGCGTTCTTGCCGCCGCGCTTGGCCGCGTACATGGCCTGGTCGGCGCGCGCCAGCCAGGCGTCGAGGTCGGCCGCATCACCCGGCAGGTGCAGGGCCACGCCGACGCTGGCGCTGACCGCGACAGTGGCGTTCTTCAGCATGTAGGGCTGGCGCAGCGAGGCCAGCAGGCTTTGCGCCTTGTCCTCGGCGTCGCCGAGATGCGCCAGGTTTTCCAGGACGACCACGAACTCGTCGCCCGCCAGGCGCGCCACGGTATCGGTGCGGCGCACGGCATCGGCGATGCGCGAGCCGAACTGGCGCAGCAGTTCGTCGCCCTCCTCATGCCCGTGGGTATCGTTGACGGCCTTGAAGCCGTCCATGTCGAGGAACAGCAGCGCGCAGGGCTTGCCGCTGCGCGCCGCGCGTTCCATCGCATCCGGCAGGGTGTCCATCAGCGCGCGCCGGTTCGGCAGGCCGGTCAGCACGTCGCGCAGCAGCAGGGCCTGCAGCTCGGCGGTGCGCAGCGCGACCGTCGACTCGAGTTGCAGGTTCATGGTTTCCAGGGCGTGGCGGTGGGTCTCCTCGCTGCGCACCAGTTCGCGCAGGGCACGCGACAGGACCTGGGCTTCGTGGAAGCCGTCCACCACCGGGATCTCGCCCGCATCGCGGCCGGCGGCGGTGTCGTTGGTCGCGCGTTCGATCGCACTGCTCAGGGCATCCATCGGCCGCGTCAGGCGCCGCGCCAGCAGCACGGCGCTGCCGGCCAGCACGGCCGCCATCAGGATGCTGAGCCAGATCATGCGCCGTTCGAGCGTGCGTGCCTCGGCAAGGGCGGCGTCCTCGGTATGGCGCACCAGCACCGACCACTTCAGGGTGGCCGGGTCGCCATCGCTACCGGTGCGGCTGTAGCCGGTGATGTAGGTCTTGCCGTCGGGCCCGGTTTCGCTCATGGACCCGGTCTGGCCCCCGGCGGCCAGGCGCAGGCTGGGCGTGTCGATGCGCTTTTCGACCAGGCTTTCCGGTCCCAGCAAGACAGTGCCGTCGTCGCGCACCACCAGCACCTCGGCGCCGTATTCGCGCAACGCCGGCGTGAGCAAATCGCGGGCCCGCTTGCGCGCCCACTCCCAGCTCATGTGCACGCCCACCACGCCGACGAACTCGCCTTTCTCATTCGTCAGCGGCGCCGAAACGTCGACGAAACGCCAGGGATCGGGCGACTTCGGCAGCAGCTTGCCGAGCAACACCGCAGGATGGTAGTCGGACGCATGCAGGCCGGTGCGGCCGGCCTGGAACCAGGGCCGGGCATCGACCTTCGCGCCTTCCAGCAGGCGCCCGGTCGAGGCCAGCAAGCGTCCTTCGCTGTCGGCCACGCCGATCCAGGCGTACTCGGGCACGGAGCGCTGCAGGGATTCGAGGGCGTTGCGGGTGACGCCGACGTCGTGCACCGACCGCACCTGGGGCAGCTCGGAGAGCAGCTTGACGTTGGCGGCGGCGTTTCCCATCGTGCGGTTCAGCGCGTCGCGCATCTGCCAGGACAGCTGCTGCAGCCGCAACTGCGCCTCCTTGCGCGCCTGTTCGTGGGCGAAATGGCTGACCAGGGCCAGGTGCAGCAGCATGGTCAGGACGACGGTGGCGCTGACCACGAACATGGTCAGGGTAGCCAGGCGGGGTGGACGTTTAACGGCAGCGCGCGGATGGGTGGCAGGTGGAGTCGGCACGTCGTCTTAATTCTTTCGAACAATCCGACATGATAGCGTTGTTAATAGGAAGAAATAAATTGCCGTTACATTTTAGGGACAAACCAATAATCATCACTGTCGGAAGTTCGTTGTTCTTATGCAACGAACCAGTAAATGGACGCGGCAGCTTGTCATGTAGTAAATACGTCGTTTGCGCGTCATGATGGGGCTGGTCCGCTTCTGTTCGTTCGCCTCCGGCGGTGTGCGGCTCAGCCAGCCGCTCCACCATGGACAATCAGGGCGTACAGCGCCGCGACCCGCTGGACCGACACGCCTTCGCGTTGCTCCACCGCCAGCGGATGGTCGGTCGGTTCGAGTTCGATGAACGGACGGATGAAGCCATCCCTCAGATGGACACGGGTCTTGAGGTTGACCGTGTCGGGATACGGCGCGAGCGCGGCATTCAGCCAAGCGAAGAAAGGCCCGATGTGCGAGCGCTGTGCGGAATCGTAACTGGCCCTCCATTGCTCGAAGCTCGACGCGCTCAGCGATACCCACACACCCCATGAAAACGGCTCGGTCTCGCCGTGCACCGGAATTTCCAGGCATCCGAACACGAAGTATTGCGCGCCGTCGATGATGCAGGCATCGGTGTCGAGCTCGCAGCGCGCTTCGCGCTCCTCTCGCGGAATCGCGTAATAGCTCAGGGGCGCCGCCGCGTCGAATGCCGGCATGCCACGGTGGATGTCATTGCATCCACTGCAGAGAAATTCGAATGTCATGTGCCTGCTGTCCTTTGTGTACCAAGGAATTTGCCGGGATGGGATCGTGCTTGCGGAGCGTTTCGTGTTGCTTCAACGAGCATGGCTGAACGACATGAAGGCAGCAAGACGACGAATTGCCGTGCTGACGTGCAGAAGGCGGGAAGGATTGGCGGAAGCGGTGAGATTCGAACTCACGAACGGGTTCCCCCGTCGGCAGTTTTCAAGACTGCTGCCTTCAACCACTCGGCCACGCTTCCTTTGAGGAACCGGCATTATACATAAATCATCGCGGCCCGGGCAGTGCCGCGGCGCAGGCACCGCAGGACGAAGCCGCCCGCCCTACCCCACCAGCAGCCAGTTCTCGCGCAAGCCCTGCTCGAAGCGCGCCGCCGGCAGTGGCTTGGCATACAGGTAGCCCTGCACCTCGTCGCACCCGCTGTCGCGCAGGAAGGCCAGCTGGTCGACGGTCTCCACGCCCTCGGCGATCACCCGGTGCCCGAGCTGGCGCCCGATGCTGATGATGGTGCTGGCGATCGCGCAGTCGCTGGCGTCGGTCGGGATCCCGGTGGTGAACGAGCGGTCGATCTTCAGCGTATGGATCGGGAAGCGCTTCAGGTAGGACAGGCTCGAATACCCGGTGCCGAAATCGTCCAGCGACAAGGCCACGCCGAGCGCGTTGATGCGGTCCATGATGCCGATCACGCGGTCGATGTCGCGCATCAGCGTGCTTTCGGTGATCTCGAGCTCCAGCCAGCATGGGTCGAGCGCGTAGCGCGCCAGGGTATCGGCCACGCGGTTCGGCAGCGATTCGGTGAACTCGCGCGCCGACACGTTCACCGCCAGGCGCAACGGCGGCATCCCGCTGCGCTGCCACACGGCGGCCTGGGCGCAGGCCTGCTCCAGTACCCACTCGCCCACCTGCACGATCAGGCCGGTGGTCTCGGCCAGCGGAATGAAGTCCGACGGCGGCACCAGGCCGCGCTCGGGATGCACCCAGCGCACCAGGGCTTCGGCGCCGACGATGCGGTCGGTGCCGATCTCGAACTTCGGCTGGTAGTAGAGCAGCAGTTCGCCGTGGCCGAGCGCGTGGCGCAGGCCGGACTCGATGCGCATGCGCTCGTGCATGCCCTTGTTCATGTCGAAGCTGTAGAAGGCCACGCTGTGGTCCGGATTCGCATGCCCTTCCTTGGCGCGCGCCATCGCGATGTCGGCCATGCCGAGCAGGGTATCGGCTTCGCAGCCGTCCTGCGGATAGACGCTGATGCCGACGCTGGCGCCCACGCGCAGGTCGTGGCCTTCGATCGGGAAGGGCGCGTCGAGCGCGGCCTGCAGCTTCTGCGCCACCGTGGTGGCCTCGAAGTGCTGGCGCACGTCGAACAGGCCGACGGCGAATTCGTCGCCCGACAGGTGCGCCACCACGTCTTCCTCGCGCAGGGCCGCGCGGAAGCGTCCCGCCACCTGGCGCAGCAGTTCGTCGCCGACGCGCCGGCCCAGCGTGTCGTTTACCAGCTTGAAGCGGTTCAGGTCGATGAACAGCACGCAGCCCGAAAGCTCGTTGCGCTGGGCGACCATCAGGGCCTGGTCGACCAGGCGCGTGAACAGGGTGCGGTTCGGCAGGCCGGTGAGTTCGTTGTAGTAAGCCAGGTGGTGCAGGCGCTCCTCGGCCAGTTTGCGCTCGGTGATGTCGGTGAGGTAGGCGATCAGGCCGGCCGGGCGGTCTTCCAGGTCGCGCAGCGGAGACAACGAGAGGCTGGCCCAGAAGATCTCGCCGTTCTTCTTGCGCCGCCGGACCTCCATCATGCGCCCGCCCTGCTCGGCGAAGAGGTCGGGCTGGCTGTCGTCCTCGTCGGCGTACAGGAACAGGATGTTGCGCCCCACCGCTTCCAGCGCCGTGTAGCCGAACAGGCGCTCGGCGCCGCCGTTCCAGCTGGTGATGTAGCCCATCTGGTCGAGCGTGAGGACCGACTCGTGGATCTGGTCGAGGATCTGCGACTGGTGCGCCAGCTGGGCCTCGACCTGGACATAGGCGTGGGTGGCGCGCTGGGCCAGCGAATGCACCTGCAGCAGCGGACCGGCCAGCGCGGCCAGGCCGCCCAGCTGGCGCCGGTCCTCGGCATCGTAGTCGAGGCGCCCCGCCACCTCGAAGCTGCCGTGGCATTGGCCGTCGCAGCAAATCTCCTGGCGCAGGACCTGGGAGGAGCCGGTTGCGCCCGGATGCGGCGCGGGCACGGCCGGCAGCGGCATGTCGGCCGGCGTGAAACTGCCGTGCGGGCTGGCCAGCAGGATGCGGGCGATGCGGCCCAGCTCCTCGTGCAGCGCCGCGCCGCGCAGGCGCATGATCGCTTCTCCGAGCGCGGCGCCGGCGGCCGCGAAATCGTGGCTGCGCAGCGCCAGCAGTTCAGACATTGCGGCCCACCTGGATCGCCCAGTGATAGGCGTGCAGCTGGCTGCTCCACCAGCTGCCGGCGTCGATGCCGGCGGCGCCCAGCGCCTGCGCGTGGGCCGCGCCGCCTTCCATCAGGCGCAGGCGCGCGCCGAGCAGGCCCTCGCGCCGCAGCAGCGCCGCTTCCACGTGGCCGGGCAGGCACAGGTCGCCCACGATCTCGGCCATGTGCATGCCGAGCAGGTGGTCGAGCAGCGAAAAGGCGCCGGTCATGAAAGCCAGGTCCTGCTCGTCGCGCTCGCCGCCATCCATCTTGCACAGCACCTCGAGGCGCGCCGCGCGCAGCGCCGCCTGCGGCAGCAGGGGATTGAGCGGCCCTTCGGCATCGGTGCGCGCGTACAGCAGCAGCTGCAGCCAGCGCTGCAGCTGGCGCCGGCCCAGCAGGGCGATCGCCTGGGCAAAGCTGGTGATCTGGGTATTGACCGCAAAGGCGGCCGAGTTGACCAGCTTGAGCAGTTGCCAGGACAGCACCGCGTCCTGTTTCAGCACGGTTTCCAGTTCGCGTGAATCGGCGTCGCGCGCGAGCAAGCCCAGCAGGCCGAGCAGGCGCCGCCGGGTCGGCAGCTCGTTGGCGCCGCCCACCGGGCAGCAGCGCCGCAGGTAGTCGCCCGCAAACCAGCCGAAGCCGGCCTTTTCGCAGGCGCGCATCGCGCGTTCGTCGGGCAGGCCGTAGGCCAGGTGCGGGCCGAACAGCGCCAGCAGCTGGGCCGGCGGCGGCAGGCCCGCGCCGCAGTCGAGGGCTAGGGCGCGCAGGGTGGCGGGCCGCGCCACGCCCGGCGGCAAGGGGCCGTCGAGCAGGATGCGGTAGCCCTCTTCCTGCAGCGCGGCCAGCTGGCGCACGGCCGCGTCCTGGGCCAGGGCGGCGGCGTCGATTGCCAGCACCACGCGCTGCGGCGGCAACTGCTTCAGCAGCGGCAGGGGCAGCTGGGCCGGGCCGTCGAGCTGCAGCACGCAGTCGAGCGGCGCGATGGCGGCCAGCAGGTCGGGCGAGCCGAACAGCAGCGGCAGCGCTTCGCCGTTGCCGGATCGCGCGCGCAGGTCCAGTCCCAGCGCCACCCACTCGTTTCGCCCATTGGCGATCGGGTGCATCTGCACCAGTGGGAACGGGGTCAAGTCCAAGGCGGCCATCGGCTTCCTCTGAGTGGGTGATCAAGTCATATTAGACGAGCAATTAGCTAATAGCAACTAAAATTGTTTCCTGAGAGATACATTGACTACGTGATAATACTGACTGGTTAAGGCAGATCCAGGAGTTAGAATCATGCGCTTGCCATTTCCATAATGGTGCAAGATATCTACCGCACGCCGG
>Ga0308166_1003786_pt1 | contig 12567 bp, 11 predicted proteins | sample PhyCR2_2_FD_202137 | JGI IMG/M metagenome (GOLD analysis project Ga0308166, IMG submission 202137) | Phyllosphere microbial communities from UC Gill Tract Community Farm, Albany, California, United States - DLSLCC.R2 | ecosystem: Host-associated > Plants > Phyllosphere > Unclassified | place... | reverse complement strand
CGGCGGAAACGGCGATGGCCATCGCCGGGATCCTGCTGTTCCGCATGGGCAAGTGGAAAGCGGTGCGCGTCTGATGCCGGCCGCGACGCTTGCTGCGAATCCCTGGGGCGCCGGTCACGCGGATGCGACGGCCGCGGCCGGCCGGCCGCCGCCGTGGCCGCCCGCCGGGTTTCCCCCGCTGGCGCCGGGCGCGCAGGCAGTGCTCCTGCTGCCGCTGGATGGCGCCGTCGACGACTGGCTGGCGCCGGCGCTCGCGGTCCTGGCGCCGGGCGAGCGGACGCGCCTGGGCCGCTTCGCGTTCGTGCGCGATGCGCGCCAGTACGCGGCCGCACGCGTGTTGCTGCGCCACGCCCTGGGCCATTACCTCGGCTGCGATGCCGCGCAGGTGGCGCTGCACCAGGATGGCGCCGGCAAACCGTACGTCGGGGACGGCGCCGGCATCGACGTCAGCATCTCGCACTGCGACGGCTGCGTGGCGATCGGGCTGGCGCGCGGCGGCCGGATCGGGATCGACGTCGAGAGCCTGGAACGGGAGCATGCCGACTACCTGACGCTGGCCCGGCAATTCTATGCGCCGTCCGAATACGAGGCGCTGCGCGCCGCGGCGGCCGGGCAGGGGGCCGTGCGCTTCGTCGAAGCGTGGACCTTGAAGGAAGCGTACGTGAAGGCGCTCGGCGTCGGCCTGGGCAAGAGCCTCGACGAGTGCGTATTCACGTTCGATGCCGGCGCCGGCCTGGGCTTTCGCGACAGTGCCGCGCGCGGCGCGCACGACGGCGATTGGCGTTTCCGGCTGTACGCGGCACTGGGGACGTACCGGCTGGCGATCGCCACGGAGGCGCCCGCGCTGGACGGCGGCCCGGGGCTGCACGTCGGCGTCGTGACGGGCGCGGCCGGGGCCGAGCTCCGGCTGCTGCGCAGCGGCCGGGCGGCCGGACAGGTGCAGCCATGACGGCGCCCGCCAGGCTGCTGCTGGCCGTTGCCGCCGCGACGGTATTCGTCGTCGTGCCGGAGCGGCTGGCGACGGATGGCGGGGCCGACGCGCTGCGCATCGCCCTGATGCTGGCGCTGGTCGTCCTGGCGGCGCGCCGGCGCGGGGACGCGGGGGGACCGGCGCGCGCCGCGTGCATCGCGCTCGGCGCGTTGCCCGTGCTGCTCCTGGCCGCGGGCGTCGCGGCGAAGATGGCCGTGTCGTGGTGGTCGGCCGGGGGCGCGGCCGTGGCGGGCCTGGACGGCGCGCGCGCGGCGGCGCTGGCCGGGAGCCTCGCCGCGCTGACCGGGCAGGGCGAACTCATGGCGGCGGCATGCTGCGGCGCATGGGTGTTCGTCATGCTCGGCGGGCGCACGGCCGCGTCCGCCCGTTGAGCGGCGCGGATGGGCGGATGGATGTTGGACATTTGCGATGCCGGCACGTAAGCTGGCACGATGACGTATCTGCCTCTGCTGCTGTTCCTGATCCTGTATGCGTACGCCGCGCTGGCCCTCGGCGTGCCGGCCGCCGTCGGCGTGGCCTACGCGCTCGCCAGCCTCGCCTGTTTCGCGCTGTACGCGCACGACAAGGCGGCGGCGCGGCGCGGCGACCGGCGCACGCCCGAGCGCCATTTGCTGTTGCTGGGCCTGGCGGGCGGCTGGCCCGGCGCCTTGCTGGCGCAACAGTGGCTGCGCCACAAGACGGTCAAGCGGCCGTTCCGGCAATGGTTCTGGCTGACCGTCGGCGCCAACGTGACCGGCTTTTGCTGGCTGGCGCGCACGCTGGCGGCCTGACAGCGTTCACGATTCGCGATTCACGAGGAGGCACCATGTGGCCCTATCCACGCATCCTGGCGCACCGCGGCGGCGGCACGCTGGCGCCGGAAAACACGTTCGCCGGGCTGCGCCGCGGCATGGAAGCGGGTTTCCGCGCGATCGAATTCGACGTCATGCTGGCCCGGGACGGGGTGCCCGTCGTGCTGCACGACCCTGAGCTGGGCCGCACGGTGGCCGGGACCGGTTCGGTGGCCGACGTCGATGCGCGCGACCTGGCCGCGCGCGACGCCGGCGCCTGGTTCGGCCCGGCGTGGGCAGGCGAGCCGGTCCCGCTGTTCGTCGAGTTCGCGCAATTCTGCAAGGCGCACGGCGTGTGGATGAACATCGAGATCAAGCCCGTGCCCGGCTTCGACGAGGCGACCGGCACCACGGTCGCACGCCTGGCCGCCGCCCTGTTCGCCGACGACCTCGCCGCGGGGCAGGTGGCGCGGGTGCCGCTGCTGTCGTCGTTCAGCGCAGCGGCGCTGGCGGCGGCCCGGCAGGCGGCGCCCGAGGTGCCGCGCGCGTGGCTGACGGAAACGCTGCCGCCCGACTGGGAAGCGCGGGCGCGCTCGCTGGACGCCGTCGCCATCCACACCGACCACAAGGCGCTGACGGCGGCGCAGGCGGCCGCGGTGAAAGCGGCCGGGTTCGGGCTGTTCTGCTACACCGTCAATGCGCCGGAGCGGGCGCGCACGCTGTTCGGCTGGGGCGTCGACGGGCTGTGCACCGACCGGATCGACTTGATCGGCGCTGATTTTTACTAAAAATCAAATATTTCTCTCAAGAACTGACATGCATGGCCGTTAACGACTTCTGGTATCCGGCCCGGTCATCATGTCACTGTCGATCAACAATAATTTTCTGTCGCTGACCACGCAGCGCAACCTTGCCAACCATACGGGCGAGGTGACGCGGTTCATCGCGCGTCTCAGTTCCGGCCTGCGCATCCAGAGCGCGGCGGACGATGCGGCCGGGCAGGCCATCGCGGGGCGCATGACGTCGCAACTGAACGGCATGCGCCAGGCCGTGCGCAACGTCAGCGATGCGACGTCGATGCTGCAGGTCGCGGACGGCGCGCTGTCGAACGTCACGGACGGCCTGCAGCGCCTGCGCGAGCTCGCGGTGGCGTCCGGCAACGGCTCTTACAACGACCGCGACCGCGCGGCCCTGCAGCAGGAAGCGGACCAGATCCTCGGCCAGATCACGCGCCTTGGCAACGATACGGCGTTCAACGGGCAGGCGATCTTTGCGCCGGAAAGCCCGGCGGATCCCGCATACGAACGCCGGCGTGACGTGCTGGACAGCCTCAAGACCGGCTGGCTGAGCTCTGCCGAGGACATGGTCCAGCAGTACTATGGCCTGCACGCGGATGGCGCCGACCTGGGCATCAATCTGGAGACATCGGACGGGCCGAGCGGCGTGCTCGCTTCGGTCACGGGGTCGACGGCACCCGGCAGCGGCGTCACGCTGAACATCGACATGGCCGACTTCGCCCGCATCGCCACGCCCGACGGCGGGACGGGGCCGCTGTACGACGACCGCGTGATCGCGCACGAGATGGTGCATGCGGTCATGCTGCGCTCGACCAGCTTCAATTTCCCTCAGTGGTTCACGGAAGGAACGGCCGAGCTGATCCAGGGCGCGGACGAACGCGTGGCCGGGGCGCTGTCCGGCGGCCAGACGGCGGCCGGCATCGTCGGCACGATCACGGGCGGCGGCTTCAGCTACGAGGGCGGCTACGTCGCATCGCGCTACCTGCACGACCGCCTCAAGGCTATGGGTGTCGACGGCGGCATGAAGGGCCTCATGACGTACCTGTCCGGGCACCGCGCGGCCGACCTGGACACGGCGCTGAACGCCGTCACGGGCGGGCAGTATGGGAACACGGGCGATTTTCTGGCGGACTTCGCGGCGCACGGCGCGAACTACATCCAGAACACGATGAACCTGACGAACGCCGACACGGGTGCCATCGGCGGTTTCGACGCGGACGGCGGCCCGGTGCGCAACGCGCGGGACGTGGTGGCCGACACGGGCTCCGGCTCGGCCGCGCGGCCGTTGCGCAACTTCCGGGTCGGGTATCCGGACATCGGCAGCCGGAGCACGGAGGTGCGTCGCATGCACATCCAGGCCGGGGCAGGGGCCGGCGACGTGATCGACCTGGAGTTCGGCGCCGTGACCTCGGGCGCGCTGGGGCTCGCCGGCCTGGACTTGCGCAACGGGCCGGTGGCACTGCTGCGCATCGACGAGGCGCTCGCGCGGGTCGGCGTGGAGCGTTCCCGGGTGGGGGCGTACGGCAACCGCATGGACGCCGTCTCCGGCAACCTGCAGACGGCGTCGCTGAACCTGGCGGCGGCGCGCAGCCGCATCGAGGATACCGATTTCGCCGACAGTACGGCGCGGCTGACGCGGGCGCAGATCCTGCAGGAAGCGGCGTCGGCCATGCTGACGCAGGCGAACGGCGAGCCCCGGGCGATCCTGGCATTGCTGCGCTGAGCGCCGGCGCCGCCCCGGCGACCGTCGAATCGCGGCGGGAGTGCGATTTCGTTTCAATAGCACGCTATAATCAATTTCTTTATATAGCAAGCTGGCCTACATCCGCCCCTACGACATGAAATCCACCGAAATACGCGAAAAGTTCCTCAAGTTCTTTGAGTCCAAAGGCCACACGATCGTCCGCTCCAGCCCGCTCGTGCCGGGCAACGACCCGACGATGTTGTTGACCAACAGCGGCATGGTGCAGTTCAAGGACGTGTTCCTGGGCCTGGATACGCGTCCGTACAAGCGCGCCACCACCGTGCAGCGCTGCGTGCGCGCCGGCGGCAAGCACAACGACCTGGAAAACGTCGGCTACACCGCGCGCCACCACACGTTCTTCGAAATGCTGGGCAACTTCAGCTTCGGCGATTATTTCAAGCGCGACGCCATCCACTTTGCCTGGGAACTGCTGACCAAGGTCTACAACCTGCCGGCGGACAAGCTGACCATCACCGTCTACTTCGAAGACGACGAAGCCTACGGCATCTGGGCCAATGAGATCGGCGTGCCGACGGAACGCATCATCCGCATCGGCGACAACAAGGGCGCGCGCTACGCCTCGGACAACTTCTGGCAGATGGCCGACACCGGCCCGTGCGGTCCGTGCACGGAGATCTTCTACGACCACGGCCCGGACATCTGGGGCGGTCCTCCGGGCTCGCCGGAAGAAGACGGCGACCGCTTCATCGAGATCTGGAACCTCGTGTTCATGCAGTTCAACCGCGACGAAGCCGGCGTGCTGACCCCGCTGCCGAAGCCGTCGATCGACACCGGCATGGGCCTGGAGCGCCTGGCCGCCGTGCTGCAGCACGTGCACTCGAACTATGAGATCGACCTGTTCCAGAACCTGATCAAGGCAGCAAGCCGCGAAACCGGCGCGACGGATCTCGCGAACAACTCGCTGAAGGTCATCGCCGACCACATCCGCGCGGCCAGCTTCATGATCGTCGACGGCATCATCCCGAGCAGCGAAGGCCATGGCTACGTCCTGCGCCGCATCATCCGCCGCGCGCTGCGTCACGGCCACAAGCTGGGCCAGACCAAGCCGTTCTTCTACAAGCTGGTCGAAGACCTCGACGTCGAGATGGGTGCCGCGTATCCGGAACTGCACGACGCGAAAGAGCGCGTCATGCAGACCCTGAAGGCCGAGGAAGAGCGCTTCGGCGAAACGCTGGAAAACGGCATGAAGATCCTGGAAGCGCAGCTGGCCAAGGACCCGAAGAACCTGGACGGCGCCACCGCCTTCACCCTGTACGACACCTACGGCTTCCCGCTCGACCTGACCGCGGACATCTGCCGCGAGCGCGGCGTGACGCTGGACGAGGCCGGCTTCACCGCCGCCATGGAGCAGCAGAAGAAGACCGCGCGCGCCGCCGGCAAGTTCAAGATGGCCGCCAACGTCGAGTACTCGGGCGCAAAGACGACATTCATCGGCTACGAATCGCTGGTGCACAACAGCCATGTGCTGGCCCTGTACGCGGGCGGCGCGCCGGTGCAGGAACTGAAAGCGGGCCAGGACGGCATCGTCGTGCTGGACACGACCCCGTTCTACGCCGAGTCGGGCGGCCAGGTGGGCGACAAGGGCCTGCTGAAATCGCCGGGCGGCGTGTTCGAAGTGGAAGACACGCTGAAGATCCAGGCGGACGTGTTCGGCCACCACGGCGTGCTGCAGTCGGGCTCGCTGAAAGTGGGCGACGCGGTCGATGCGCAGGTCGATGAAGTCAAGCGCGCCCGCACCATCCGCAACCACTCGGCCACGCACCTGATGCACAAGGCGCTGCGCGAAGTGCTGGGCGGCCACGTGCAGCAGAAGGGCTCGCTGGTCGATCCGGACAAGACCCGCTTCGACTTCAGCCACAACGCGCCGCTGACGGCCGAGCAGATCGCCCAGGTCGAGACCATCGTCAACCGCGAGATCCTGGAAAACCACGCGACCCAGGCCCAGCACATGTCGATGGACGACGCGATCAAGCACGGCGCGATGGCCCTGTTCGGCGAGAAGTACGGCGACACCGTGCGCGTGCTGGACATCGGCTCGTCGAAGGAACTGTGCGGCGGCGTGCACGTCACCCGCACCGGCGACATCGGCCTGTTCAAGATCGTGGCCGAATCGGGCGTGGCCGCCGGCATCCGCCGCGTGGAAGCCGTGACGGGCGAGGGCGCGCTGGCGCTGGTGCAGTCGATCAACCGCAAGCTGAACGAAGCGGCCGGCGCCCTGAAGACGAGCCCGGACGAACTGCCGAGCCGCATCGCCCAGGTGCAGGACCAGGTCAAGTCGCTGGAGAAGGAAATCGCCGCGCTGAAGTCGAAACTGGCCGCCGGCCAGGGCGACGAACTGGTGACCCAAGCCATCGACGTGAACGGCATCAAGGTGCTGGCCGCGACGCTGGAAGGCGCGGACGTCGCCAACCTGCGCGAGACGATGGACAAGCTGAAGGACAAGCTCGGCACGGCCGCCATCGTGCTGGCGTCGGTGCTTGAGGGCAAGGTCAGCCTGATCGCCGGTGTGACGGCGGACGCCACGTCCAAGGTCAAGGCGGGCGACCTCGTCAACTTCGTCGCCAAGCAGGTCGGCGGCAAGGGCGGCGGCCGCCCGGACATGGCCCAGGCCGGCGGTACGGACCCGGCGGCGCTGCCGCAGGCGCTGGCCGGCGTGGCGGGCTGGGTGGGCGAGCGCGTCTCGGCGTAACCTCCGCTACCGATGCCGCTGCGACGCGTGTTGCGGCGGCATGATGACCCGTCGTCCCCGGCACTGCCGGAAACGACTCCCCGCGCAGGCGGGGACCCAAGTGCTGCATGGCATTCCGATAGCGCATGCAAGCTTGGGCCCCCGCCTACGCGGGGGCGACGGGTCTAAACATACGGTTAGAATAGCCGTGTGTTCTGCGATCCCTTTCTTTCAGTCACTTCCACCTCAGTTTTTACCAACTGTCAAGTAATTGCCGTTGTTACAACGCAACATGGATACCAAATTTTGGTGCGCCGCGTCATAATGGGCCAATTGGAGTAATATCCGATCCACCGCCCCCACTACCAGCAGGCACTCGATGAGCGAAACCATAATCGACACCGGCACGATCGAGGTCCAGAAGGACCTGGATGCGCGTGGCTTGAACTGCCCGTTGCCGATCCTGAAAGCCAAGAAGGCGCTGGCCGAACTGACCAGTGGCGAGGTGCTGCGCATCGTCGCCACCGACACCGGTTCGGTACGCGACTTCCAGGCCTTCGCCAAGCAGACCGGCAACGCCCTGCTGGCGCATACGGTCAGCAACGGCGAATTCACGTTCTGGCTGCGCCGCAAGTAACGCAGGCAACGCAAGACACACGCGCCGCCGACCCGCCGCCCACATCACCGCACCGGGGCCACCGAACGCTTCGAGCCCCCCGCGAGTTTTCTTCCGGAAATCCAAAACGCCGCCGCTACGAGCGCAACGCGCGCACGATTAGGGCATTTCCTCTAACCGAAAAACGCACGATCGTGCTTTAATTCTGACCTGAGCGGCATTTGCTTTTATAATTCGGATCATTTTTAGTCAGTCACCCATTCCATTTTCCAAAGGCACACTATGAAAGTCCTGGTACCCGTCAAACGCGTGGTCGACTACAACGTCAAGGTCCGCGTCAAGTCCGACGGCAGCGGCGTCGATATCGCCAACGTCAAAATGTCGATGAACCCGTTCGACGAGATCGCGGTGGAAGAAGCCACGCGCCTGAAGGAAGCCGGCAAGGTCACCGAGATCATTGCCGTGACCTGCGGCGTGGCCCAGGCCCAGGAAACCCTGCGTACCGCCATGGCCATCGGCGCCGACCGCGGCGTGCTGGTCGAGACCGGTCCGGAAATCGAGCCGCTGGCCGTGGCCAAGGTACTGAAGGCGCTGGCCGTCGAAGAGCAGCCGCAACTGATCATCCTGGGCAAGCAGGCGATCGACGACGATTCGAACCAGACCGGCCAGATGCTGGCTGCGCTGCTGGGCTGGCCGCAAGCGACGTTCGCGTCGAAGGTCGTGCTGGAAGACGGCAAGGTCACCGTGACCCGCGAAGTGGACGGCGGCCTGGAAACCGTGGCCTTGAGCCTGCCGGCGATCGTCACCACCGACCTGCGCCTGAACGAACCGCGCTACGTCACGCTGCCGAACATCATGAAGGCCAAGAAGAAGCCGCTGACGACCGTCAAGCCGGAAGACCTCGGCGTCGACGTCACCCCGCGCCTGAAGACCGTCAAGGTCGCCGAACCGGCCAAGCGCTCGGCCGGCGTCAAGGTCCCGGACGTCGCCACGCTGGTGCAGAAGCTGCGCACCGAAGCGAAAGTCATCTGATCGCGGCCTCGCGAACTCTATCTAAAGGAACATCATGGTCGCACTCGTCATCGCAGAACACGACAACGCCTCGCTGAAGGGCGTCACCCTCAACACCGTCACCGCAGCCGCGCAATGCGGCGGCGACGTCCACGTCCTGGTCGCCGGCAGCAACGCCGGTGCCGTCGCGGAAGCCGCCGCGAAAATCGCCGGCGTCTCGAAAGTGCTGGTCGCCGACGCGCCGCAATTCGCCGACGGCCTCGCGGAAAACGTCGCCGAGCAGATCCTGGCCGTCGCCGGCAGCTACTCGCACATCCTGGCGCCGGCCTCGGCCTTCGGCAAGAACATCCTGCCGCGCGTCGCCGCCAAGCTGGACGTCGCCCAGATCTCGGAAATCACCAAGGTCGATTCGCCCGACACGTTCGAGCGCCCGATCTACGCCGGCAACGCCATTGCCACCGTGCAGTCGACGGACAGCGTGAAGGTCATCACCGTGCGCGGCACCGGCTTCGACGCCGCTGCAGCCGAAGGCGGTTCGGCCGCCGTCGAGACCGTGACCGCCGTCGCGGATTCGGGCAAGTCGAGCTTCGTCGGCCGCGAACTGGCCAAGTCGGACCGTCCGGAACTGACCGGCGCCAAGATCGTTGTCTCCGGTGGCCGCGGCATGGGCTCGGGCGACAACTTCAAGATCCTGGAGCCGCTGGCCGACAAGCTGGGCGCCGCCATGGGCGCATCGCGCGCCGCCGTCGACGCCGGCTACGTGCCGAACGACTGGCAGGTCGGCCAGACCGGCAAGATCGTCGCCCCGACGCTGTACATCGCCGTCGGTATCTCGGGCGCGATCCAGCACTTGGCCGGCATGAAGGATTCGAAGACCATCGTCGCCATCAACAAGGATCCGGAAGCGCCGATCTTCTCGGTGGCCGATTACGGCATCGTGGGCGACCTGTTCGAGGTCGTGCCGGCCCTGGTCAAGGAACTGGGCTGATCTGACAGCATGGACACTTCGTCGCTCCCGGCATTGCCGGAAGCGACTTCCCGCGCAGGCGGGAACCCGATTGAGGTAGCGTACAACCGGCGTCCGCCGTTGCAGGCACGCCGGGATTGGGTTCCCGCCTTTTTTGCGGCCTGCGCATGACGTTTACGTAAAGAGAAACTAGGAGACCGCGGTGACCTACAACGCCCCCCTGAAAGACATGCTGTTCGTGCTGAACGAACTGGCCAACCTGTCCGAGATCAACCAGCTGCCCGGTTGCGAAGACGCGACGCCCGACACCGTCGAGGCCGTCCTGGAAGAAAACGCCAAATTCTGCGGCGAAGTCGTCGCCCCGCTGAACCACCCGGCCGACAAGGAGCCGAGCTTCTGGCACGACGGCGAGGTCACGACCTCGAAAGGCTTCAAGGAAGCGTTCAAGAGCTATGCCGACGCCGGCTGGCAGGGCGTGCAGCATCCGGCCGAATTCGGTGGCCAGGGCCTGCCGAAGCTGGTCGCCACGCCGTGCATCGAAATGCTGAATGCGTCGAACGTGGCGTTCGCCCTCGTCGCGCTGCTGACCGACGGCGCCATCGAGGCGATGCTGACCGCCGGCAGCGACGAACAGAAGACCCGGTTCATCGAGCCCTTGATCACCGGCAAGTGGACCGGCACGATGAACCTGACCGAGCCGCAGGCCGGTTCCGACCTGGCCGCCGTGCGCACGCGCGCCGTGCCGCAGGGCGACGGCACGTACAAGATCTTCGGCACCAAGATCTATATCACGTACGGTGAGCACGACATGGCCGAGAACATCATCCACCTCGTGCTGGCACGCACGCCGGACGCGCCCCCGGGCGTGAAGGGCATCTCGCTGTTCATCGTGCCGAAGTTCCACGTGAACGACGACGGTTCGCTGGGCGAGCGCAACGACGTGCACTGCGTGTCGATCGAGCACAAGCTGGGCATCAAGGCCAGCCCGACCGCCGTGCTGCAGTTCGGCGATCATGGCGGCGCCATCGGCACGCTCGTCGGCGAGGAAAACCGCGGCCTGGAATACATGTTCATCATGATGAACGCGGCCCGCTTCGGCGTCGGCATGCAGGGCATCGGCCTGGCCGAGCGCGCCTACCAGCAGGCCGTCGCGTTCGCGAAAGACCGCGTGCAGTCGCGCGCCGTCGAAGGGTCGAGCGGCCCGGTGGCCATCATCCAGCACCCGGACGTGCGCCGCATGCTGATGTCGATGCGCGCCCAGACGGAAGCGGCGCGCGCGCTGGCGTACGTCGGCGCCGGCCTGTCCGACCTGGCGCACAGCCATCCGGACGAAGCCGTCCGCAAGGCCAACCTGGCGACCTACGAGTACCTCGTGCCGGTCATCAAGGGCTGGTCGACGGAAATGAGCGAGAACGTCGCGCGCGACGGCGTCCAGGTGCACGGCGGCATGGGCTTCATCGAAGAGACGGGCGCCGCGCAGCACTACCGCGACGCCAAGATCCTGACGATCTACGAAGGCACGACCGCGATCCAGGCGAACGACCTCGTCGGCCGCAAGACGGTACGCGACGGCGGCGCCGTGGCGAAGGCCATCCTGGCGCAGGTGCGCGCGGTCGAGGCGCAGCTGGGCGACGCCCAGGACGCCGACCTGGCCGCGATCCGTACGCAGCTGGCGGCCGGCAGCACGGCGCTGGAAGCCGTCGTCGACTTCGTCGTGGCCAATACGAAGGCCGACCCGCGCGCCGTGTTCGCGGGCAGCGTGCTGTACCTGAAGCTGGCCGGCATCGTGCTGGGCGGCTGGCAGATGGCGCGCGCGGCCCTCGTGGCGCGGCGCAAGCTGGAGGCGGGCGAGGGCGATGCGTCGTTCCTGCGTGCCAAGATCGCCACGGCGCGCTTCTTTGCCGACCACATCCTGTCGGGCGCGGACGGCCTGCGCCACGCGATCGTGGACGGCAGCGCGGGCGTGCTGGCGCTGGACATCGAACAGTTCTGAACGCGTTCCCTGCGTACCTGAAAGCGGCCTGTGGGCCGCTTTCTTTTTGTGGGGCCGCCGCAGGTGCCGGCGGCGCTGCCGTCAGCCGTACGCGCCGCCCGTGTAGAGCAGGTCGAACAGGCGCGAAATGGCGCCGATCAGGACCGTCGTGCCGACCAGCATCGTCAGCACGACGAGCAGGATCACGAACCAGTGCGAATGCGAGCGGCGGCCCGAGCCGGCGTTGTAGCGCGCATCCCATTTCTCGTCCGGCATCAGGCCATAAAACAGCGCTTCGCCGCACCCGACGATGGCGGACACGATGATCGGCAGCAGCACGTAGAACGGATCGGGCGCGTGGCCGAGCCCATAGACGAGGCCGGCCACGGGCAGGCTGCACACGTGCAGCAGGCCGATGCGGTCGACGCTGCCCTTGAGGTAGAAACGGTGGATGCCGAGCCCGCCGAGCAGGAAGGCGAGGGCGGTGGTGAGCGTCTTGTTCTTGTGCTGCGACATCGCGTGCTTGTTTTAAGGAAAGCCATCAGTATCGTCCAAAACGGCCCGAGCCGCACGCGCTTTCGCGCGCTGCCATGGACTGCCGGCGCCGAAGGGGGCAGGCTGGCGGCGGCGTCGTCAAGCGGCCGGGGTCATATAGTGGCGGAGGACGGCAAAATAGGCGATAATCTTGGATTCGGCCGGGACTGCGCGCCCAGCGTTCTTGGTTTTTAGATAAACGCTTGCTGATGCACGGTGTAGCGCGCTATAATCGTCGGCTTTCTCCGTCCAGCACAATTTTTTGGAAATATTATGGTCGTTATTCGTTTAGCTCGTGGTGGTGCCAAGAAGCGCCCGTTCTACAACATCGTTGCAACCGACTCGCGCAATCGCCGCGACGGCCGTTTCATCGAGCGCATCGGTTTCTACAACCCGATGGCTTCGGGCAAAGAAGTCGGCCTGAACATCACCGCTGACCGCCTGTCGTACTGGCAAGGCGTGGGCGCGCAACTGTC
>Ga0308166_1003784_pt1 | contig 12572 bp, 11 predicted proteins | sample PhyCR2_2_FD_202137 | JGI IMG/M metagenome (GOLD analysis project Ga0308166, IMG submission 202137) | Phyllosphere microbial communities from UC Gill Tract Community Farm, Albany, California, United States - DLSLCC.R2 | ecosystem: Host-associated > Plants > Phyllosphere > Unclassified | place... | reverse complement strand
GCCGGATCGACCGGCTTGCCCTGCTGGCGTATCTCGAAATGCAGTTTGACCGTGTCGGCATCGGAATCGCCCATCTCCGCGATCGCCTGGCCCTTGGTCACGTTCTGACCTTCCTTCACCAGGATGGTGCGGTTATGCGCATACGCCGACAGCAGGCTGTTGCTGTGTTTAACAATCACGAGATTACCATATCCGCGGATGCCGCTACCGGCATACATCACCTTCCCCGAACCGGCCGCCATCACCTGCTGGCCCATCTTGCCGGCGATGTCGATGCCCTTGTTCTTGCCCTCGTCAAAGGTGGCGACGATCTTGCCGTCGGACGGCCACATCCAGCTCAGCTTCTCGTCGTCGTTGGCGGTCACGGTCGTGCCCGGCGTCACGCCAGCCGCGATCACTTTTTCCGCCTTCGGATTCTCTTCCCGCGCCAGCGATTCGCTGTACGGCTTCTTGGCCCCGCTCGGTTCCGTCTTCTTCGGCACCGGCGGCGTCTTCTCGGCGCCCGGCAGCGTGATCGGCGACGTCACGACGGCGCTGCCGTTGCTGCCGCCGCGCTCGGCCTGCGCCACCTTCAGCACCTGTCCCACCTTGATGTCGTCCGGGTCGGCCAGGTTGTTCCAGGCGACGAGGTCGCGGTAACTCTGGCCGTGGTCGAGGGCGATGCGCAGCAGCGTGTCGCCGCGGCGCACGGTATAGGTGCCGCGGGCGTCCGGCTTGTTGTCCTCGGCGATCGGCGTCGGTGCCGGCTGCGGACGCGGACGGAATGCGGCGGCGGTCGGCGCCGGACGGTCGATCACGGGAGCTACACGGGTCTCGGTGCTGCAGGCGGACAAGATGCCGAGGCTAAGAGTCAACAGGGCTAAGCGGGGTGTAAGTTTCATTCTCTCTAATTCTTTTTACAACAATCTGGCATTCAGGCGACGCCTGGCCGCAGCGGCACGAAATGGCAGACTTCCAGCGGCTCGCCCGTCCATTCCGCCTTGCCGATGCGGGTAATGCGCTGCAAGTGCTGGACCTGAGCGCCGACGGGCGCCACCAGGCGGGCGCCGATAGCCATCTGTTCGAGCAGTGCGCGCGGCACCTCGAGACCGGCCGCCGCCACGATGATGCCATCGAACGGGGCGGCCTGCGGGAGCCCTAGCATACCATCTCCGTGCTGCAGGCGCAGATTGGCAATACGCAACGGGCGCAGATTGGCCTTCGCCAGCTCATGTAACGGCTTGATGCGCTCGATGGAATACACCTCCTGCGCCACGCACGACAGCACGGCGGCCTGGTAGCCGCAGCCCGTGCCGATCTCGAGCACGCGGCGCAGCGGCTGGCCATTCTCCTTGAGCAGTTCGATCATGCGCGCCACGATGTACGGCTGCGAAATCGTCTGGTTGTGCCCGATCGGCAGCGAGATGTCGGCATACGCCTGGGCCAGCATGCCCGGCTCGACGAACAGGTGGCGCGGCACGGTTTCGAGCGCGCCCAGCACCTGCGCATCCTTGACGCCCTGGCGCGCCACCCGCGCCGCCATCGCGCGGCGCGGCGCTTCCGTCGCGGCCAGCTCGGACCGAGCGAGCGTCTGCTGCGGCTGCGCCGGCTTCGCGGCGCCCGGGGCGGGTACCGGCGTGCCGCGTCCGCCGGGCGGCTGCGCCTGGCTGTTTTCGCGCGCGTTCTGGGTCGCCGTCTGCGGCGTGGCGACCGGCGCCGGCGCAGCGGGCTTTCGCGTGTTTCCGCCCGTTACGGACGAAAGCGGCAAAGGAAACTGGCTGCGCTTCTCGCTCATCCCAGCCCTCGCCGCAGCAAGGCCAGCTGGTCGCGGTGCGTGAGGTCGACCTGCAGCGGGGTCACCGAGACGCAGCCCTGGCTCGTCGCATGGAAATCCGTGCCCTCGCCCGCGTCGCGGCAGGCGCCCGGCGCGCCGATCCAGAAAATCTCGCGCCCGCGCGGGTCCTGGCCGCGGATGACGGGCTCGGCCTGGTGCCGCCGGCCGAGACGGGTCGGCACGAGCGGCCCCATCTGATCGTACGGCAGGTTCGGAATATTTACGTTCAGCAGGTACGGCGCGTCGAGCATGTCGAAGCGGCGCAGCACGATGTCGCGCGCCACCCGCGCCGCCGATTCCACTTCGGCCCAGCCGTGATGCACCTGGGAAAATGCGATGGCCGGGATGCCGAACAGATAGGCTTCCGTCGCCGCCGCGACGGTGCCGGAATACAGCGTGTCGTCGCCCATGTTCTGGCCGTTGTTGATGCCGGAAACGACCAGGTCCGGACGCGCGTCGAGCATCCCCGTCAATGCGATGTGCACGCAGTCGGTCGGGGTGCCGTTCACAAAATAAAACCCGTTGGCAGCCTTCGACACCGACAGCGGGCGGTCCAGCGACAGCGAGTTGGACGCGCCCGAACGATTGCTGTCCGGCGCGACCACCACGATGTCGGCGACCTGTGCCAACGCATCGGCCAGGGCATTGATGCCGGGGGCGAGATAGCCGTCGTCGTTACTGATTAGGATACGCATGCAGCGATTTTACCTGAAGCAACGGCCAGATCGATCGATTGTATTGCACATTTATCGGCCGTCCCGACACATTCCGCGCCCCGCCGGGCACGCCCTTCCGGCGGGGCGCCGCGTCAACCCGGTACCAGCGGGCGCCCCTCGGCGGCCTGGATCAACGCCCCTTCGAGCGACGACACTTCGTCCAGCGTGAAGGCCAGCAGCGCGTCCTTGTCGCCTTCCTGCAGATAGACCTGCTTGATCATCGCGGCGCCGCGCCGTCGTAGCGGATGCGCGACACTCGGCCGCAGGATCGTCGAGCGCAGGCTGTCCGCCAGCGCGCGGGCTTCGCGCGGGCTGCGGCTGTCGATCAGTTCCTGCAGGCGCGACAGCTTGTCGCCCAGCGCATCCGGCGGCAGCTCGCCGGGCCGGCGCAGGGGCACGTGGCCGCGCTTGCCCTCTTCCATCGCGTGCAGGCCCTGTTCCAGCAGGATCACGTGCTGCTCGATGCGGCGCGCCGCCTCCAGCTCGCTTTGTTGACCAAGATACAACTGCGCCAGCCGGGCCAGTTCGCGCACGAGCGCGGGCGCCTGCGGGTCGGCCGAGCGCGCCCGCAGCGCCTCGACGGCCTGTACGAGCCGCACTTCGGGCAGCGGGCGCCACGGGAAGTGGCCGGGTTCGAGCCATTCGAGCAGCGCCTCGACGGCGCGCTGCGGGCCCAGCCGGTCGTGCTCGCCGGCCTGCAGCCGCCCCGCGGACAGCGGTATGCCGACGACGGTTGCCTGCGGCAGTTGCACTTCGTCCAGGTAGCTGTCGAGCGTTACGCTGCTCAGTCCGTAACAGTCGGCCAGCATCCGCTCCAGCCGCATCTGATAGCCGGCCTGCGCGGACGGGCCGCGCGCGCCGTCGCCGTGGCGCCAGCGCAGCCGGGCTTCGCCCGCGCCGTCGACCGGACAGGGCAATGGGTAGACGAGCAACGGCCGCTGTTCGTCCTCGTGGCTGCAACGGTAGTCGAGCGCGCGCGCGATGACGCCCTGCAAACCGTCCAGGCTGCGCGCATCGGGCGTGAACACGCCGACGATCTTGTCCGGCAACAGCGCCGTGCAGACGCTCGCCGCGGCCGAGCGGCCGCCGCGGCAATCGATCAGCACGTGGGCGAAACGTAGCGCGACCCGGGCCGCGAACGTGCGGAACAGCGCCGGGCAGGCGCAGAACAGCGCGTCCCAGTCGAGCCGGTCGGCGCGCTCGCCGTAGCTGTCGTCGAACCGGCCGGCACGCATCAGGTACAGCGGCCGGCTGTCGTCCACGCGCACGATGTAGTCGTCCCAGTCGAGCGTATCGAGCACGCGGCCGGCCAGCGCCTCGGCATCGTCGTCCGATGTGTTGCCACGTAATTGTTCACGGCAGGCTTCGAACAGCTCGAGCAGACCGCCCGCGCCCGACGCTTCGCCGGCACGGGAGAAATAGTGATGCAGACCCGGAGCTTCCAGGTCCCAGTCGATCATCAGCACCGGTGTCTTCGCATGTGCGCGCCCTGCGAACAGCCACGCGGCATGGGCCAGCGCCAGGCTGCGCACGGGGGCGCTGTCGTAGGAGTAGAACGTCGTCACCTCGCCGGCTTCGGCGGCCGGTACTGCGGTGATGCGGTTGGTTTCCATAAGGCTCCTCATTTTTTGGGGAAGGTGGGATCCGGTAAGGCACGCCATTCGGGTGGGACATCGGGAAGGACGAAATGGTTGCAGTCGTGCGTCGGGGGCATGGTCTTTTTCTGGTACTGGTAGTGCGTGACGATGCGCCTGACCATCTTGTCGATGTCCGGCAGAAAATCGGGATTGGATTTCAGGTCGGCCGTGGCCATCGTGAAGCGCGAGAAATCGACGTAGAACGTGGACTCGCTGATCTGGGGCGGCAGCCGGTCGGGGTGCTGCGTCATGATGACGGGAATGATCAGCTGGCTCGGCAGCGTGTACCACTTGCTGCGCTCGGCCTCGAGCATGCGCATCGCGGCATATTCGCGCCGCGTGTACGCGTGGGATTCGTATTTGGGCGTGTAGATGAGCACCATGCACACGCTCTCGCACATCGCGCGGGCGATTTTGCGGTCGAGGTCGTCGCCACCGCCCAGCTGCTCGGTGTCGATGAACAGTTCGTCTTCGTTGTCGAAATACGGTTCGAGATAACAGCGCAGCGCGTCGGCCAGCGTGGTCTTGAAGCGCCGCATGAGCTCGTGCCGCCCATGGGCGTAGCTGAAAAAGCAGCCGTAACGAATCGTCATTGCTCCCCCTAGTAGTCTGCCGTCGGCCGGGCCTATGAGACTCTAGACAAGTCACCCATCCTGCATGTTGCGGGAGCACAAACGAAAATCCCGGCCTGCGGCCGGGATCGAAGCGAAGAACGCACGGCCCGCGGCCGAAATCGAAGAGAAGAAGATACAACCCGCGGCCGAAATCGAAGAGAAGGGGTCAGAGCCCGAATTTGCTTTTTTGGGGCTCTGACCCCGAATTTCAGCCCGCGGCCCACCCCAGCAGCTCAGCCGCGACCGAAATCGAAGAGAAGGGGTCAGAGCCCGAATTTGCTTTTTTAGGGCTCTGACCCCGAATTTCAGCCCGCGGCCCAACCCAGCAGTTCAGCCCGCAACCCGATCGAAGCCAAAAATCACTCTTTAGGCCCCTTGAAGAACGCAATCACTTCCTCCTGCACCCGCGTCCGCCGGAACGGCGGCAAACTCTGCCAGATGCGCCGGCCATACGGCTTGCTGATCACGCGCGGGTCGCACAGCATCAGCACGCCGCGGTCCTCGACGTCGCGGATCAGGCGACCGGCGCCCTGCTTCAAATTGATGATGGCTTCCGGCAAGGTGTGATGGACGAAGCCGTTCATGCCCTTCTTTTCCATCACTTCGATGCGCGCGGCCAGCACGGGATCGTCCGGCGGTGCGAACGGCAGCTTGTCGATGATGACGAGCGACAGCGCCTCGCCGCGCACGTCCACGCCTTCCCAGAAGCTCTGGCTGCCGACGAGCACGGCGTTGCCCGCGTTGCGGAACGAATCGAGCAGTTCCGTGCGGCCCCGCTCGCCCTGCACGAACAGCGGGAAGTCCAGGCCGCGCGCGGCGAATTCCTCGCGCAAGCGCTCGGCCACGCGGTTGACGGCGCGGATGGTCGTGCACAGGAAGAAGCAGCGGCCGCCCGCCGCTTCGATCACGGGCAGCGCCATGTCGACGACGGCGTCCGTGTAGCCGAACGTGTTCGGTTCCGGCAGGCCGGTCGGGACGTACAGGAGGCCCTGCTCCGGGTAGTTGAACGGACTCGGCCAGGTCTGCGCCGGCTCGCCCGTCATGCCGAGCTGGGCGGTGAAATGCTTGAAGTCGTTCTTCACGGCCAGCGTGGCCGACGTGAAGATCCAGCTGCGCGGCGCGGCGGCGCGCTGGCCGGCAAAGATCGGCGCGATCGACAGCGGCGTCTTGTGCAGTTGCAGCGACGACGCGAACGCCTCCACCCACAGCACGGCGTCGTCGCCCTCGACCTCCTTGCCCTTCTTCGGGTCGGACTTCCATGCCTTGTACTGGTCCAGCAGTTCGATCGCGCGCACGCGGCACTGCTCGATCGTCTCGGCGCGCTCGGCCTGCGTTTCCAGCACGTCGATCAGGCCTTCCAGCTCTTCCTTCAGCTTGTCCAGCGCCGGGAAGAATTCCGAGCTCGGCGGAATCTGCGGCAGCGACAGGCGCGTGCCGCCGTCCGGGAATGTCAGGCGCAAATCGCGCGCGGCCTTCTCGACGACGGTCACGGTCTTGGCCCAGTCGACGCCGCCGCGCGCGTGCGCGAGGCCTTCGGCCAGCACGTCGCGGCACAGCTCCAGCACCTGCCCCGTCGACACGGACGTGCCGAAGAACAGCGTGGCCACTTCCGGCAACTGGTGCGCCTCGTCGAAGATGATCGTGTTAGCGGCCGGCAGCAGTTCGGCCATGCCGCCTTCCTTCAGCGCCACGTCCGCGAAGAACAGATGGTGGTTGACGACGACGACGTCGGCCTGCTGCGCCTCGCGCCGCGCCTTCATCACGAAGCAGTCCTGGTAGTACTGGCACTCCTGGCCGACGCAGTTTTCGCGCGTGGACGTCACGAGGTTCCAGACCGACGCCGTTTCCGGCACCTTGGTCAGTTCGGCCTTGTCGCCCGACTGGCTCATCTTGATGAAGCGCGAGATTTCGCGCAGGTGCCCAACGTCGTCGCGCGACGTGAGCCGGCCGTTCTGCAGTGTACGTTCCAAGTGGTAATGGCAGACGTAGTTCGAGCGGCCCTTCAGCAGCGCCACCGAGACGGGCGCGCGCAGCGCGGCGCGCACGGTCGGGATGTCGCGCGAGAACAATTGATCCTGCAAGTTCTTGGTGCCGGTCGACACGATCGTCTTGCCGCCCCACAGCAGCGCGGGGACCAGGTAGGCGAACGTCTTGCCCGTGCCCGTGCCGGCTTCCGCGATCAGGGTGCCCTGCGCGCCGATCGCGTGCGCGATCGCCTTCGCCATCTCGGTCTGCGACTGGCGCGGCTTGAACGTCCCGACGGCGGGCGCAAGCGGGCCGCCGGCGCCGAAGATGCGGTCGACTTCGGCGTCGTACTTGCCCGCGGGCTCGGAAGGCGCCTGCGCGGCGTCGGAAGGTTCGGCACCGGCGTCGGCGCCGGACAGGGGTAGATGATCGGTCAAAATGAACAGCGGATATCGGAAAGTGGGCCGGGCAGCCGGATCAGGCCGGAACGTCCGGCACCAGCTGCATCTTCAGCAGTGTGATGTGGTCTTTCAATTGCAGCTTGCGCTTCTTCAGGCGGCGCAGCTGCAACTGGTCGGAGTGACCGTCGCGGGTCAACATGTCGATGACGGCGTCGAGGTCGCGATGTTCCACGTCGAGTTCAATAATACGGCGCTGGATCTCCTGGACGTCGATCATGGTAGGCATTTCCGAACAGTTAAGCGTGCTGGGATGGATGGATGGCGCGGTTGCCCGCTGGCTCGGGGCGGCGCAATTCTTCGTTACGGCTTGCAACTCAAGTGCAAACCGGTGCATAGTTTAATCTACACTGTCGTTGCCGCCAACAAAGTTCAGCATGGCGGCATCGGAAAGCCACGTTTATGACCTCATACAAGATTGAAGCGGGAACCGCGCAGCACATCGGCAACCGCCCGCAACAAAACGACCGCGTCGCCCTGATGACGGGCGCCCGCGCGCCCGGCTACGTCCTCGCCGTCCTCGCCGACGGCATTGCCGGCGCGGCCGGCGCGGAACAGGTGCTGCATACGGCCAAGCAGGTATTCGACGAATTCAAGCCGGGCGACCGCCCGACCGTCGAGCGTCTGCAGCAATTACTGCGCGACATCGTGCAGGAAACCCATCTCATCGTGAACATGAATGCCGTCGCGGCGCAGGCGGCGACGCCGGACCACGCCAGCTTCGTCGGCCTCGTGCTGACGCCGCACGGCGAGGCCGTGTGGGCGCACGTGGGCGATTCGCGGCTGTACTACTTCCATGGGGGCAAATGCGCGGCGCGCACGAGCGATGCGGGCTACGTCGACCACCTCGTGTCGAGCGACCGCCTGCCGCTGGAAGCGGCACGCAACCACCGCAAGTCGAAGCTGCTGCTGAATGTGCTGGGCAATAGCCGCAAGGATCCGTTCATCACGTTCGGCGAACGCTCGACGCTCGCCCCCGGCGATGCGTTCCTGCTGTGCTCGGACGGGCTGTGGCATTTCTTCACGGATGCCGAGCTGGGCGCGGCGACCGCGAAGGCCAGTCCGCGCCAGGCGTCCGAAATGCTGATCAACAAGGCCGGCGAGCGCTCCCAGGGCAAGGGCGGCAATTGCAGCATGGCGATCGTGAAGCTGGTCAAGCCGGCGCTCGACCCGCTCTGACGCGACGGGGCGGCGCACCGCCCCGCCCTCACTTCGCGCCGGCGTCCTTGGCGTCCTTGGCGTCCTTCGCGTCCGCCGCCTCCTTGGTGTTGCCGGCTTCCTTCGCCGCCTTCGCAGCGCGTTCCGCCTTGCGCTGCGCCACCTTGCGCTGGCGCTCTTCCGATTCGGCCTTGCGCGCCTCGTAGTCGTGCACGCTCTGCGCGCGTTTGCCGGCCTCGGCCGCTTCCTGGCGCTGCGCGGCGCGCACGCGGGCGTCGCGCTCGGCGATGCGGCCAGGGGCCGTCGGGGTGCGCGGCGGCGGCAGCGGCGTCGGCGCCGGTGCCGCTTTCGGCGGCTCGGCGGCGAGACGCGCTTCCTGCGCCTGGAAGCGGCGCTCGGCTTCGGCGACGTTACGGTCGCGCTCGTCGGCGATGGCCTGGCGCTTGAAGCGCTCGGCCTGTACCTCGATCGCGCGCTGGGCCGCGAGCGCGGTGCGGTGCTGTTCCTTCGCTTCGTCCAGGCAGCGCGTCACGAAGAACTTGTCGTAGCAGACCCGCTGGCGCTCGAAGAAGCGCGTCTCGATCGCCGCGCGCTCGCGCGCCACCGCGGACAGCTGCTGGTCGGCCTGGGCGACGGACGTCACGGGCGGCGGCGGCACGTCGCGCGGCACCGGCTCCGGGCCGGCGCAGGCCGCCAGCAGCGCGGCGAGCAACAATGCGGGCGCCGCGCGCAAGGCGCGGCGGACTGTGACGAAGTCAGCTTTCATTCGGTTCCTTTGATCGTTCAGGCCAGGGAATCGGCCGCGCCGCGGCGTTCTGCCAGCATGTATTCACGCGACTGCATCTCAATGATACGCGACACGGTGCGATGGAACTCGTTCGACATCGCGCCCTCGGTATACAGCCCCTCGGGTTCGACCTCGGCCGACATGATCAGCTTGACCTTGTGATCGTAGAACACGTCGACCAGCCACGTGAAGCGGCGCGCCTCCGACGACATCGCGGCCGACATGCGCGGCACGCCCGACAGGATCACCGTGTGGAACTGGCTCGACAGCTCCAGGTAGTCGTTCTGCGAGCGCGGCCCGCCGCACAGCGTGGCGAAATCGAACCAGATGACGCCGCCGGCGCGGCGCAGCGCGCGCAGCTCGCGCTGCTCGATGTGCACGCGCGGGTCCTCGTCGGCGGTGTCGGCGACCTTCGCGTACGTGTCGCGCAGCGCCTTGTCGGCCGTGGCGCCGAGCGGCGTGTAATACGCCTGCACCTGTTCCAGCGCGCGGTGGCGGTAGTCGATGCCGGCGTCGACGTTCATGACGTCCATCTTGTCCTTGATCAGGGCGATGGTCGGCAGCATGCGGTCGCGGTGCAGGCCGTCCGGGTACAGCTTGTCCGGGTCGTAGTTCGACGTCATCACGAACGACACCCCGTGCTCGAACAGCGCCCCGAGCAGGTTGTACATGATCATCGCGTCGGCGACGTCGTTCACGTGGAACTCGTCGAAGCAGATCAGGCGGTATTTCTTGGCGATGCGCTTGGCGACTTCGAGCAGCGGGTCTTCCATGCCCTTCAGTTCGTCCAGCTGGCGGTGCACCGCGCGCATGAATTCGTGGAAGTGCAGGCGCGTCTTGCGCACGACCGGCACGACCGAGTAGAAGCTGTCCATGAGGAAGGACTTGCCGCGCCCCACGCCGCCCCACATGTAAACGCCGCGCGGGACGTCCGGCCGGTTGATCAGGCGCTTGAACGTGGACGAGCGCCGGGCCTTGTACCCGACCCATTCGTCGTAGGCCTGCTGCAGGCGGTCGACGGCGCGCTGTTGCGCGGCATCGGACTTGAAGCCGCGCTCGGTCAGCGCGTGCTGGTAGTACTCTTGGACGTTCATGGAAATGGACCGCATAAAGACAGGGGTGGACGGCATTGCCGTCCACCCCTGGTCGGGCCGGAGCCCGTCATACAGGTTTTAGAAGTTCAGCGAACGCTTGTCGACGGCGAGCGCGGCTTCCTTGGTCGCTTCGGACAGCGACGGGTGGGCGTGGCAGATGCGGGCGATGTCTTCCGACGACGCACGGAATTCCATCGCGACGACGGCTTCCGAGATCAGCTCGGACGCGACCGGGCCGATGATGTGCACGCCCAGGATTTCGTCGGTCGTCGCGTCGGCCAGGAATTTCACCATGCCCGACGTGTCGCCCAGCGCGCGCGCACGGCCGTTGGCCATGAACGGGAACGTGCCGGCTTTATAGGCGACGCCTTCCTTCTTGAGCTGCTGCTCGGTCTTGCCGACCCACGCGATTTCCGGCGAGGTGTAGATGACCCACGGGATCGTGTTGAAGTTGACGTGGCCATGCTGGCCGGCGATGCGCTCGGCGACCGCGACGCCCTCTTCTTCCGCCTTGTGCGCCAGCATCGGGCCGCGCACGACGTCGCCCACGGCCCAGATGCCCGGGACGTTGGTGCGGCATTCGTCGTCGACGGCGATGAAGCCGCGCTCGTCCAGCTGGACGCCCACGGTCTCGATACCCAGGCCCGTCGTGTTCGGCACGCGGCCGATCGAGACGATCAGGCGGTCGAACGTGGCCGACTGCGCGGCGCCCGAGGCGTCGGCGTAGTCCACGGTGACGCTGTTGTCGCCCTTGGTGACGCTGTTGATCTTCACGCCCAGGTGGATGTTCAGGCCCTGCTTGGCGAACAGCTTGTGCGCTTCCTTGGCGATCTGCTCGTCGACCGCGCCCAGGAACGTCGGCAGGCCTTCCAGCACGGTGACTTCCGCGCCCAGGCGGCGCCACACGGAGCCCATTTCCAGGCCGATCACGCCGGCGCCGATGACGCCCAGCTTGGCCGGGACGGCATCGATGGTCAGCGCGCCCGTGTTCGACAGGATGACTTTCTCGTCGAACGGTGCGCCCGGCAGTTCGCGCGCGTTCGAGCCGGTCGCGACGATCACGTTCTTGGCGGTGATCGAATCGGTGGTCGTGCCCGAGACGTTGATGGCGTAGCCTTCACCGGCCTTGCCGGCCAGCGTGCCGCGGCCGTGGAAGAAGGTGACCTTGTTTTTCTTGAACAGGTAGACGATGCCGTCGTTGTTGGCCTTGACGACGCCATCCTTGCGCTTGAGCATCTGGCCCAGGTTCAGCGACAGGCCGGCGACGTCGATGCCGTGCTCGGCGAACGCGTGACCCGCGTGCTCGAAGTGTTCCGACGATTGCAGCAGCGCCTTCGACGGGATGCAGCCGACGTTGGTGCAGGTGCCGCCCAGTGCCGGGCCGCCCTTGGCGTTCTGCCACTCGTCGATGCAGGCGGTCTTGAAGCCCAGCTGCGCAGCGCGGATGGCAGCGATGTAGCCGCCGGGACCGCCGCCGATCACGACGACGTCGAATTGTTTTTCAGTGCTCATCTAACGTTTTCCTTTTTGGTCCCGGATTGACGTCACCCCCGCGCAGGCGGGGGCCCAAGTCAAGTGCACCGGCGCCGCATGCTGTGCGGCTTCGCGCTGCTTACATTGGGTCCCCGCCTGCGCGGGGACGACGGTATTTCGGGTTTCGTATTCGTCACTCGTCCGGAATCACTCTTCCGGCACGAAAATCCACAACAACAGGTAAATCACGAAGCCGAAGCCGAAGGTGATGGCGAATACCGTGAACACAAGCCGCCATATCCACGCATCCACGCCCGACACCCGGGCGAGGCCGCCGCACACACCGCCCAGCCAGCGGTCGGTGCGCGAGCGGCGCAGCATGTTCAGCTCGGACGCGAAGCTGCCGTCGGCGGACGCGCCCTTGTTCAGGTTCACCGTCGACGCGCCGGACAGCACGCGCGCCTTCGCCTGTTCGAATTCGGCGTCGGAGAGGACGCCGGCCTGGTGCAGTTCGTGCAAACGCTTGATTTCATCGGCGATCATGATCGTTCCTTCCATCAGACAGACGCACGAGCGCGCCAGGCCGGCGCACCCCTCGTGACGTGATTACAGGTCGAGCAGCAGGCGGGCCGGATCTTCCAGCGCGTCCTTCATCGCGACCAGGCCCAGGACGGCTTCGCGGCCGTCGATGATGCGGTGGTCGTACGACATTGCCAGGTAGTTCATCGGGCGGATGACGATCTGGCCGTTCTCGACGACGGCGCGGTCCTTGGTCGCGTGCACGCCCAGGATCGCCGACTGCGGCGGGTTGATGATCGGGGTCGACAGCATCGAGCCGAACGTGCCGCCGTTCGAGA
>Ga0308166_1003781_pt1 | contig 12581 bp, 12 predicted proteins | sample PhyCR2_2_FD_202137 | JGI IMG/M metagenome (GOLD analysis project Ga0308166, IMG submission 202137) | Phyllosphere microbial communities from UC Gill Tract Community Farm, Albany, California, United States - DLSLCC.R2 | ecosystem: Host-associated > Plants > Phyllosphere > Unclassified | place... | reverse complement strand
GCTCTCGGCTACCGGTCGTTCTCGGACTTCCTGAAGTCGCGCGAGAACATCGCCGAGCTCGAGGAGACCGGACACGAACGCCTGGTGAAGCTGCGGGACTCGGCTTCCTGACGGCGGCCACGGCCACCGCCGCTCATTCCTCGAAGTCGTACTCCTGGAAGGCCGCCACCTCGGGAACCCACCGCTCCGACACGAACGCAGTGTGCGCCGGGTGCTCGTTGTACGCGCGGTAGGCCGCGACATCACGGAACACCATGGAGAACTGGTGCTCCAGATCGCTCTTCGGGCTCACCTGCCTGCGGATCGTGAAGTCCTCGACCCCGGGGATCGTCGTGAGAACCGCCCGGCCGGTGGCGAGGAACTCGCGCTCCTCTGCCGAACCCGCCTCGTGGACCAGTCGGAAGACGACGGTGTGCTGGATGGTCATGGGGTGGCTCCGGTCTCCTGGTTGCTGAAGGCGGCATCGAAGGATGCCGTGGGCAGCGGCCACAGCAGCGACCGCACGTGGTGGAGGGCCTCGGGTGCTCCGTGCAGCCGATCCATGCCGGCATCCTCCCACTCGATCGAGATCGGGCCGTCGTAGCCGATCGCCTCGAGTGCGCGGAAAGCGTCCTCCCACGGCACATCGCCGTGACCCGTCGAGACGAAGTCCCAGCCGCGCCGCGGGTCACCCCACGGCAGATGCGAGCCGAGCACCCCCGCCCTGCCGTTGCGCGGGCGCATGCGGGTGTCCTTGCAGTCCACGTGATAGATGCGGTCGGCGAAATCGACGATGAATCCCACCGGATCGATGTTCTGCCACATCATGTGCGACGGGTCCCAGTTGAAGCCGAACGCCGCTCGGTGGTCGATCGCTTCCAGCGCACGCACCGACGACCAGTAGTCGTAGGCGATCTCGCCCGGGTGCACCTCGTGGGCGAAGCGCACGCCCTCGCCGTCGAACACGTCGAGGATCGGGTTCCAGCGGGCGGCGAAGTCCTCGAAGCCACCCTCGATGACGGATGCCGGCACCGGAGGGAACATCGCCACGTAGGGCCAGATCGACGAACCGGTGAACCCGACGACCGTGTCGATGCCGAGTTTGCGCGCCACCCGCGCGGCGCGCGTCATGTCGTCGGCTGCCCGCTGCCGCACGCCCTCGGCGTCGCCGTCGCCCCACACGTAGTCACGCAGGATCGCCTGGTGACGGAAGTCGATCGGCGCATCGCAGACGGCTTGGCCGGCGAGGTGGTTCGAGATCGCGAAGATCTTCAATCCGTGCCGGTCGAGGATCTCGATGCGCGAGGCGACGTACGCGTCGTCCTCGTCGGCCCGCCGCAGATCGAGGTGATCGCCCGAGGCCGCGACCTCGAGCCCGTCGTACCCCCATTCAGCCGCGAGCCGCGCCACCTCCTCGAACGGCAGGTCGGCCCACTGGCCGGTGAACAGCGTGACGGGGCGGGTGGTCATGGACACTCCTTCGTATCGCGTGACGGTGTCAGGCGCCGAGCGCCCTGAGAGCATGGATGCTGCGGCGGGCGAGTTCGTCCTGGCTCGGTGCGAGCGGACGCCAGACGGATGCCGCGACCGCGATCGTCGCATTCTCGCCGGTGAAGCTCTCCAGCCCGAGGGTTGCGTGGTAACCGGCATCGTCGAGAGCCCTCAGCAGCTCCGGCCAATCGGTGTGATCGTCGCCGACCGCCCCCCGATCACTGCCGCACACCTGCACGTGCGCGATCGCCGACCCGGCCGCGCGGATCGCTCGGGCGGGCTTCTTCTCCTCGATGTTGAGGTGGTACGTGTCCAGTGCCAGTCCGACACCCGCGCGGAGCAGCGGTTCGAGCGCATCCAGGCTCTGCTCGACCGTGTTGAGCACGCTGGTCTCATATCGATTGAGCGGCTCGATCGCCAGGACGATGCCCCTGGAGGCGGCCTCGTCGGCCAGGGGGCGGAGATTCTCGCGCAGCTCGCGCACGGCGTCCGTGCGCTCCTCCGGCGTCATCCTCCAGGTCACGCCGGTCGGAGCATAGAAGGGGCCGGCGACGACATCCGACCCGAGCGTGACGGCCGCATCCATGCACGATCGCAGGTAGTCCTGGGTCGCGGCCACGTCGCCCGCTCTCGCGAGCAGCGACCGACCGGGGCCCATGGCCCCGACCACGACCGCGCCGAGTCCTGCTCCGTCCAGCACCTCGCGGGTGCGGCCGGGGTCCCAGTCGCCGACGTTCTCGAGCGGCAGCTCCAACGCCTGATAGCCCATCTCCGCGGCCTTCCGCGCGAGAGGCTCGAGCGTCGCATCGGTGAGCGGCGACGTCCACACCCACGTGTTGACGGCGATCGTGCGAGGCATCCTGCTCCTTCGGGGATGACGCGTGTGCTCCCACCCTCCATCCACGGGTGCGCGGAGGGAAGGGTGGGAGCGTCACTGCGGGTTACGGGATCTGGCGTTCCTGCCAGACCGTCGGGTAGCCGGGCAGGTTCTCCCCGCCGAACTTGGCGTAGTGCCCGTCAGGCATCCCGTCGTTCGCCTCGAGGTAGTCGTCGAGCTCGGCCTCGGTGATCGGCTTCTGCGGCAGCACCCACTCCTTCGGAACCTCTTCGCCGGCGAAGACCATCTGCGCGGCGAGCAGCGGCGTGCGCCACTGGAAGTTCGAGTACACCGGCGCGAGACCCGTGAGACCCGTCTCCTTCCACTTGCGCAGGAAGCTCATCTCGTCCTCGCCCGTCATCACCGGGTAGTCGGCACCGGCATCCTCGAATGCCTCGATCGCCGCGACCGCGCCGTCACCGGCATCCATCCAGATGCCCTGCACGTCGCCCTTGGCGAGCTCGTCGCTGATGATGCTCTTGATCTCGGCGGGGTCCGCACCCGTGAAGTAGTCCACGGCCTCGATGCCCGCCTCGTCGAAGAGCTTCTCGGCGGCAGCCCACCGATGCTCGAGCACGTCGACACCCGGGAGGATTCGCAGGGCCACGACCTTGTCCCCCTCTTCGAGGTTGTCGATGAGGAACTCGGCCGTGTCGATGCCCCACGCGAATCCGCCGATCGGGTGGATGAACGTGACGGGACAGTCGGTGTTGACCCCGCGGTCGAACACGATGACCGGTTTCCCGGTCTCGCACGCGCGCTCGACCGCCGGAGTCATCGCCGCCGTGCTGTTCGGCGAGATGAGGAAGACATCACAGCCGCCCTCCGCGATGAAGTAGTCGATGTCGGCGATCTGCGTGTCGTCGGAGTCCTGCGCGTCGCGGGTCTCCATCTCGCTGATCGCTCCGGCCTCCTGCAGCGACTTGAGCTGCTCGTTCATCGTGATCCAGCCGGTCTGGCGCCACGGGTTCGAGATCGACGCGTTCGCGAAGCAGGCCTTCTTGGCCCCCTCGCTCGCGAACGCGGACGTGTCGACCATCTCCGCGTTGATGTGCTGGAGGTACGGTTCATCAGCCGGGCCCTGAGGCTCGACACCGCGCTCTTCCATCTGCTTGTCGAAGAGCTCCTGATCGAACCACTCGGTGGTCTCGGCCGATTCGTCAGGACTGTCGGATTCGGCCGGCGCCACGGACGGGTCTGTCGTACACCCGGCGAGCGCGATGAGGCCGAAGAGAGCCACCCCTGCGGTGGCGATCCTCATTGATCGTCGCATTGCTAATCTCCTCTGGTTTCTGTGTGGATGGTGCGGGTTGTTGCGGTGGGTACGGGTTCTGCGGTTCCTGCGCTCCCGAGTTCGGGAGAGCTCCGCGGGCCTCGTCTGCGCCGGGCGCGGAAGGCGACGGCGGAGTAGGCGACGGCGGCGATGATGATGACGCCCTGCACAGCGTCGCGCAGCGTCGAGGGGACGCCGGCGATGTTCAACAGCATGAACAGCGCCTCGAGCGCGAAAGCACCTGCGGCGGCGGCGACGATCCAGCCGCGCCCGCCTCCGAGCACGACGCCACCGAGGACGACAGCCGTGATCGCGACGAACTCGTAGCCGCGTCCGACCGACGGGTGCACACCCGCGTAGCCGACCAGCAGCACGGCCGAGAGCGTCGCCGAGAGCGACGAGATCATGAACGCGCGGGTCGTGACCCAGGCGCTTCGCGCTCCGGCGAAGTCGACCGCCGTCGCGTTGTCGCCGACGGCGATGAGCAGCTTGCCGAGCGGGCGCTTCGTGATCCAGATGCCGAGCGCGAGCCACCCGATCAGGATGAACACCGCCCAGGGGATGAACTCGAGGACGGGCACATCGCGTATCCCGCCACGGCCGATCTCACGGAAGCTGTCTGCGGGGTTGCCGGTGGCGGCTCCGCCCGTCCACCACATGACGCCGCCCAGAAGAGCGAGCATCATGCCCAGCGTCACGATGAACGACGGCACCTTGAGCAGCGTCGTGATCACGCCGTTGACGAGGCCGACGACGGCGCCGAACACGATCATGAGCAGGAGCACGGGGATCGTGCGGGCGTCGTCCTGCCCCACGAGGTTGCCGGCGATGATCACCTGCGCGGTGATGAGCGACCCCTGCGACAGGTCGAACTCTCCGGCGATGATGACGAAATACTGACCGATCGCGACGATCGCGATCGGAGCCACCCGCTGGATGAACCGCATGAACTGACCGGGCTCCGCGAAGCTCGGATTGAGGATGGTCACGGCGACGAGCAGGATGACGAGCAGCAGGAACACCGCGCCTCGGGGGCTCACGAGTGTGCGCAGGACGTTCATGCGCGTCCTCCTTCCGCCGGGGTGCTCGTATCGGCGAGCTCTGATGCGGCAGCCGCCATCTCGGGCTCGGCCGCCTTGGTGGCGTCATCGCCCCCGGTCCTCGTTCCCCCTGGGCCGAAGCGCGGACGGCGACGCACGATCGCGCGACGGCTGTAGACCGCGACGGCCGCGACGATCACGACGCCGCGCACCACGTCCTTGAGGAACGGGTTCACCTGCATCACGCTCATCACGCTGTCGACCACCGCGAGGATCGCGACACCGCCGATCGCGCCCCAGATCGAGCCGCGGCCTCCGAGCAGCAGCGTGCCGCCCAGCACGACGGCTGCGATGGAGAGCAGCGCATATCCGCCCTGCTGACCGACGGTCGGGCTGCCGACGCCGAGCCTGCTCGCGAGGAGCAGTCCGGCGAGCCCCGCGAAGACCGAGCACAGCACGTGCGCGGCGATCAGCGGCGGGCGCGTGCGCACTCCCGAAAGCCGGGCGATGTCGGGATCCCCGCCGACGGCGTACAGGTGCGCGCCGGTGCGGGTGCGGTTCAGCAGGAACCACACGACCACGGCGAGCGCGATCATGATGATGGTCGACACCGGAATCGGTCCGACTCCCGTGGCCCCGATGAGCTGGAACTCCCACGGCACGTTCCCCGCCGAGCCTTCGAAGTTGGTGTTGAGGATGCCCTGCAGGATGAGGCCGACGCCGAGCGTCGCGATGAACCCGTTCACCTTGAGCACGGTGACGATGAGTCCGTTGACGAGTCCGATCCCGGCGCAGACGAGCAGAGTGACCAGGACTGCGGCGGGGATGTTGCCGGGATTCCCGTTCATGATCGTGGCGGCGAGCAGGCTCGAGAGACTGATGACGTACGTGACCGAGAGGTCGAGAGAGGCGCCGAGCACCACGAGCGTCTGGCCGATCGCGACGAGTCCGAGCACGCTCATCCCGGTGAGGATGTCGCGGATGTTGCCGGCGCTGAAGAAGTTGCGTCCGACGGTCGCCACGAGGATCGCGCCCACGATCAGGGCGAGGATCAGGATGCCGAGGACGATGACCGTCGAGTCGATCCGCACGCGCTTCATCGTGCACCTCCGTCAGTGGTCTCGTCGTGCGGGGGGATCGCTCCGGTCGCGGCCCCGAGGATCTCGTGCTCGGCGGACCCTGCCGGCAGTTCGGCGACGAGCTCGCCGTCGTGCATGACGAGGATCCGGTCGCTCATGCCGATCACCTCGGGGAGTTCGCTCGAGACCATCAGCACGGCCTTGCCCTGTGCCGCGAGATCCCGCATGAGCTGGTAGACCGCGTACTTCGCACCGACGTCGATGCCGCGGGTCGGCTCGTCGAAGAGCACGATCTGCGGCTGTGTGAGCAGCCATTTCGCCAGCACGACCTTCTGCTGGTTGCCGCCCGAGAGGAAGCGCACCTCCTGGTCGAGTCCGCGCGAGCTGATCTCGAGCGAGCTGAGGACCCCCGGCACCTCACGACGAGAGGGCGATGTGCGAGCGGAGAACACGCTCCGGATGACGAGCAGCGAATTGTCGAGCACCGACTGGCCCAGCGCCAGCCCTTGCGCCTTGCGGTCTTCGGAGACGAGTGCGAGCCCGGCCCGCACCGCTGCACGGGCGCTCGTGATGCGTGCAGGTGCGCCGTCGACGCGCATGCTCCCTCGGGCGAACGGATCGATTCCGAAGATGCCCTCCACGAGCTCGGTGCGTCCGGATCCCTGCAGGCCGGCGATCCCGACGATCTCCCCCGCGCGGAGCGTGAGCGAGACCTCGTCGACGAACGCATTGCCGCAGCCTTCGAGCTCGAGCCGCGGCTCGCCGACGGCCGTGCCTTCGACGGCATCGGGGAAGTACGACTGGATCGACCGGCCCACCATGCGGCGCACGAGCTCGTCGGTCGTCAGGTCGGCCGTCGCGTCAGTCGAGACGAGCGCGCCGTCCTTGAGGATAGTGATGCGGTCGCAGAGGTCGAAGATCTCCTTCAGTCGATGCGAGACGTAGATCACGGCCACACCTCGGGAGGTGAGACGCCGGATGATCGCGTAGAGCAGCTCGACCTCGCGGTCGCTGAGCGCGGCCGTCGGCTCATCCATCGAGATGACTCGCGCATCGAACGACAGCGCCTTCACGATCTCGACGATCTGCTGCTCGGCGACCGTCAGCGAGCCGACGCGCGCCTGGGGATCGATGAACGAGACGCCGAGATCCGCGAGAAGCTCCGCAGTCCGGGTGACCATGGCCCTGCGGTCGACGAAACCGCCGCGGCGGGGCTCGCGCCCGAGGTACACGTTCTGTGCGACCGTGCGTTCGGGGAGCAGCGTGAACTCCTGGAAGACGGTCACGATCCCGTCGTCCATCGCCTGCCGGGGATGCGTGTGGTGCACCTCTGCCCCCCGGTATCGAACGGTGCCCTCGTCGGCCGGCTGCACTCCGGCGATGATCTTCATGAGTGTGGACTTTCCCGCACCGTTCTCGCCCACCAGGCCGTGCACCTCACCGGGACGCACGTCGAAGTCGATGCCCGTGAGCACCTCGACTCCGAAGAAAGACTTGCGGATCCCCGACACCTCGAGCACCGCCTGCGTGTCGACCGCTGCGGTCATGCCGCCACCTCCGTCCAGCGACCGTCTGTGCGTGCGGAGGCGAGAACGGCCTCGGTCAGCACGGCGGATCGATATCCGTCTTCGAATGTCGGCAGACCCGCCGGATGCGCGCCGCCGATCGCCGCGTACACATCGGCGATGAATCCGTTGAACGCGTCCTGATAGCCCATCGCGTGCCCGGAGGGGACCCGCTGCAGACGGGCCGAATCGGGGGCAGCCGTGGCGGGGTCACGCAGCAGGACACGTGATTCCTGCCGCATCCCGATCCACAGCTCCTCCGGACGCTCCTGCTCGAAGCGCAGGCTCTGCAGCGATCCGTGCAGTTCGAGGGTCAGCGCGTTCTTGCGCCCTGCGGCCATCTGCGAGACGAGCAGCGTGCCGAGCGCACCCGAGTCCGTCTCGACGAGTATCGCGACGATGTCCTCGGTGTCCACCGTCTGCCCTGCCCGCTCGTCGAACACGCGACGGGTGCGCGCGCTGAGAGAACGGATGCGCTCCCCGATCACGAACTCGATCAGGTCGCAGAGGTGCGAGCCGATGTCGGCGAACGCCCTGGATGCACCGCCGGTGGCCGATCGCACCCGCCAGTCGTCGTCGCTCGGGAGCAGCATCCAGTCCTGCAGGTACGAGCAGTCGAGCGTCAGGAGCTCTCCGACGTCCCCCTGGGCGACGCGGGCACGCGCCTCGCGCACCATCGGGTGGTACCGGTAGACGAAGGGCACGGCGGCGACCCGACCGCGACGAGCCGCGAGGTCGACGAGTCGCTTCGCGTCGTCGGCGTTCGTCGCCAGCGGCTTCTCGCAGACCACGTGCTTGCCCGCGTCGAGGGCACGCAGGGCGAGGTCGGCATGGGTGGAATTGGGGGTGCAGATGTGCACCACATCGATGTCGTCGGCGTCGAGCAGCGCGGCCACGTCGATCTCGGCGCGGCCGGCTCCGAGCTCGTCGGCCGCCTGCCTGCTGCCCGATGCGGAGCGTGTGGCGACGGCGCGGAGCTCGCCACCTGCGTCGCGGGCCGCGGTGCGATGCACGCGGGCCATGAATCCTCCGCCGAGGATGCCGGCTCGGATCGTTCCGAGACCGGTGTCTGTGACATCCGTTGTCATGCCGGTGAGTCTGACACAGCGTCGGCAACTTTTGCTAGACCTCTGTCAAAAGTTCTTTGTAACGAAACGGAAGTCAATCGAGGACGCACGGAAGTGCTGTGGTTTACTGACGCAATGGTTGACGCACTTCGCCCCGCCGCGGCGGCGAATCCCGGTGCCGGCGAGATCTTCCAGATCCTTCGCGACGGCACCGCCCGCACCAAGGCCGAGCTTGCTGCCCTCACCGGTCTCGCCCGCTCGACGGTGGCGCTGCGCGTCGACGCGCTCCTGGCCGCCGGTCTGCTGCGCCCGGCAGGAGAGGCGGTATCGACCGGCGGACGCCCGCCCGCCCGGCTCGCCTTCAATTCCCGCGCCGGAGTGGTGCTGGCCGTCGATCTCGGCGCGACGCATGCGACTGTCGCCGTCGCCGACCTCGCCGGGGTGATCCTCGATTCACGCACACGCACGATCGACATCGGCGACGGACCCGAGAGCCTGCTCGATGTGATCCTCGCCGACGGCGCTGCCCTTCTCGACGCTCCCGCATCCGCGGGCATCTCGCTGCTCGGCATCGGGATCGGCGTGCCGGGTCCGGTCGAGCACTCGACGGGACGACCGACCAATCCGCCGATCATGCCGGGCTGGGACCGCTTCGACGTCCCCGGCTACGTGCAGCGCACTTTCGACGTGCCGGTGCTCGTCGACAACGACGTCAACATCCTCGCCCTCGGCGAGCATGCCACGACCTGGCCGCACGTCGACGACCTGATCTTCGTCAAGGTGTCGACCGGGATCGGCGCGGGGATCATCGCGGGCGGACAGCTGCAGCGCGGCGCGCAGGGCTCGGCAGGCGACATGGGGCACGTGCAGGTTCCGAACGGCGCCGGCTCGGCACGCGACCCCGGCGACGAGCGGGACCTCGAGGCGCTGGCCAGCGGCGCCGCGCTCGCGACGGCTCTGCGTGCGGGCGGCCATGAGGCGAACAGCCCTTCCGACGTCGTCGACCTCGTGCGCTCGGGCAATGCCGCGGCCATCGAGGCCACGCGACAGGCGGGTCGCGATGTGGGCGAGGTCCTCGCCACGGTCGTCAACCTGCTCAACCCGTCGATCATCGTGTTGGGCGGAAGTATCGCCCGGGCCGGCGAGCATCTCCTCGCCGGCGTGCGCGAGGTCGTCTACCGCCGCTCGATCCCCCTCGCGACGCAGCATCTCGCGATCGTGCAGTCGCAGGCCGGTGACCGAGCGGCCGTGCTCGGCGCAGCGATCATGGTCGCCCGCGAGGTGCTCTCCCCCGCTAACGTCGACCGCCATGTAGCGGCGAGGACGCGCTGACCGCGCCTCCCCACCGCCACACCGGTGGTGTATCTCAGAGGGTCGACTCGAACGGGTCGAAGGCGGCGTCGATCGCTCCGACCTCGTCGATCGTGCTCTCGACCTTCACGAAGCCGCGCGATTCGGCCGCCTCCTCGATGGACAGCAGGGTGTCGAGCACGTGGTATCCGAACTCGCCGGTGGCGACGTGCGCACGCCCCGCCGCGATCGAGCGCGCCATGTCGAGCAGTCCGACACCGCGGCCGGAGACGACGCCTTCCTGTTCGACATCGACGATGTCCTGCACGGTCGGCTCCGGGGGCACGAACACGCGGGACAGCGGCCGGGTGATGGTGATCGGTCCGCCGAACGTGTTCGGGTCGGGGATCACGATCGTGCCCTCCGTGCCGGTGATCTCCACGATGCCCTGACGCAGCAGAGGAGAGTCGGTGCTGTACAGGCTCTGCGCCTGTCCGCCCTGCTCGAAGTCCATCAGCACGCTCAGCGTCGAGGGGATCTCGACGGGGAACTCGTGACCTGCGAGCTCGCCCACCTGCACCGTGCGGGTCGGCGTGCCCTGCAGCCCGAGGGCAGCGACCGCCGCGACGGGACCGAACACGTGCACGAGCGCCGAGACGTAATACGGCCCCATGTCGAGCAGGGGGCCTGCACCCTTGGCGTACAGGAACGCGGGGTTCGGGTGGAAGATCTCCGGCCCCTGCCACTGGAAGGTGGTCTGGGCGAAGAGCGGACGACCGATGTCGCCGCGCGCGATCGCACGCTTCGCGGTCTGCACACCGGGACCGAGGACGGTATCGGGGGCGACGCCGACGCGGAGCCCCGCGGCATCCGCCTTCTGAAGCAGCCGCAGCGACTCGTCGCGGTTCACGCCGATCGGCTTCTCCGTCCAGACGTGCTTGCCCGCCGCGATGATCGCCTCGGACACCTCGACGTGGACAGCCGGGATCGTCAGGTTCACGACGATGTCGATCTCGGGATCGTTCAGCACCGCATCGACGCCACCCGCACGCGGGACGCCGTACTTCTCGGCCTGCGCCCGTGCACGGTCGACGAGCAGGTCGCCGATGGCGAGCACCTGCACATCGGGAAAGGTCGTGAGGTTCGACAGGTACTGGTCGCTGATGTTGCCTGCGCCGATGATGCCGACGCCGACGGGGCCGTTGCCGACGGCCATCAGCCGGCCACCTTCTGGTCGAGGTAGACGCGGCTGCGCTCGACGGCGGCCCACAGGTCGCCCTCGTAGTGGTCGAACTCCACGATGGCCAGCTCGAGCGCGGGGGCTGCGGCGATGGCCTCGACGAGCGGAACAGCGCCCTCGCCCGCTGGCACCTGGTCGGCGGGCGGGTAGGCCGCGAGAAGGGCGGGGTCGAGTGTGCCGTCCTTGGCGTGCACCGCGATCACCCGGTCACCGAGGCGCTGCAGCAGGGCGACGGGGTCGACGCCTCCGCGGGCGACCCAGTACAGGTCGACCTCGAGCACGACGCGCTCGTCGAGCAGTCCGGCGAGGACCTCGAGTCCGGTGACGCCGTCGAACACGGCCTCGAGCTCATGCGCGTGGTTGTGGTAGCCGACGCGCACGCCGACGCTCGAGCCGACGGCCGCAGCCTCGTTGAGCAGGCGGGCCGTCTCCTCGATCTGCTCGACCGACTCCCAGCGGGCGGGCTCGGTGTACGGATCGATGACCGTGCCCATGCCGAGCACCTTGGCCGCGGCGAACACCTCGGCCGGAGACGGAACGGGAAGCGTGGTGCCGCTGCCGTCGGGGTTCACGAACGACTGCGAGGCGAGGAACGCGTGGCCCGAGGGCGCGGTGAGGCCCGCGCTCTGCAGCGCATCGGCCATCGGCTGCGCTCGGCGCACGAAATCGTAGGGCTCGACAGCGGTGAATCCCCGGGCGGCGACCTCTTTCAGGGAGCCTTCGAGGTCGGCCTCCAGCTGGTCCTTGATCGTGAACAGCTGGATGGAAGTCTGGATCGTCACTGGTCTCTCCTTCAATCTTCGGCGACGTGCGGGCGCATCGACCCGTCTGTCCGAGCACGCTATCACCAAATACCTCCGCGCGGAAGTTTTGGTTTCGCTACACTCGACCCATGACCGACGCCCCCCGCACGACCGACGACGAGGACCGCCCACGTCCGCGCGGCGCGTATGCGAAAGGGATCGCCCGCCGTCAGGAGATCCTGGATCGGGCGATCGAGGTCTTCGCCGCACGGGGTGCTGATCGCACGAGCCTGCGCGCTATCGCGAGCGCCGTCGGCGTCACGCACTCCGCCCTGACCCACTACTTCGGCTCGCTCGAAGAGCTGCTGGTGGCCGTCTACCAGGAGAGCACGGCTCCCGAGAGACAGCAGCCGGATACGCTCCCCGAGGATGCCACCCCCACCTCGCGCATGCTCGAGTCCGCGCGCACCAACCGCGAGATCCCCGGTCTCGTGCAGCTCTACTCGACCCTCGTCGCCGCCGCACTCGAAGAGGGGCACCCCGCGGCGCGGGACTTCGCCACGACTCGCTTCGCCCGCCTGCGCACGGACATGGCCGACGTCATCCGCCGCCAGCAGGAGGGCGGACTCATGCGCGACGATGTGGATGCCGGTGCCGTGGCGGCACTCATCGTCGCGGCCTCCGACGGCCTGCAGACACAGTGGCTGCTCGACGACTCTGCACCCCAGCAGGAGGCGCTCGCGCTGCTCGACCGACTGCTGCGGCCGCCCGCTCGGTAGGGTGAAGGTGTGACAGCAGCGGACACCGCACAGGGGTCGCCCTACGAGCGGGCTCTCGGCGAGCGCATCTCCGAACTCCATCCGAAGACCGCCTGGTACTTCCGCACCATTCCCGACGGCCACGTCGGAGTCGGCACCGGCGTGTTCACGACTGCGGG
>Ga0308166_1003780_pt1 | contig 12587 bp, 12 predicted proteins | sample PhyCR2_2_FD_202137 | JGI IMG/M metagenome (GOLD analysis project Ga0308166, IMG submission 202137) | Phyllosphere microbial communities from UC Gill Tract Community Farm, Albany, California, United States - DLSLCC.R2 | ecosystem: Host-associated > Plants > Phyllosphere > Unclassified | place... | reverse complement strand
CGAGCCTGCCAACTCGTCGGAAAAGAAACTTTATGCTCTCGACATCTTTCTTCTTCCACAAACGGAAACGACCCGCTATAATGCGGCCTCGCTTGCAGCGACCGCAACGCACCGAATAAGGAGAGGTGGCAGAGTGGTCGAATGTACCTGACTCGAAATCAGGCGTACGGGTGACCGTACCGTGGGTTCGAATCCCACCCTCTCCGCCAGTAGTAAGAAAAAGGCTCCCTTTGGGAGCCTTTTTTGTTTTCGATGGTCGCGGCCTATGTCTCGGGCCGGCCGGCCAGCGGCATCGAGTCCAGCGTGCTGCGCGCCTAGGGGAGCGACCAGGCGAGGCTAGTTTTGATATCAAGAATGCGTTATCATTAAGGTCGATGCCGCTTCCCGGCCCTTGCGGAGTCGCGGCGTCGTCCTTATCGACCGCCGGCTCACCGCCAGAAAGATTCCTGATTCGTGAAACGACAGCTCCTGACCCTGACCGTCGCATCGGTCCTGCCGCTGCTTGCCCATGCCGACCCGGCAGCCCAGTCCGACGAACCCTCGACGGTCATGGGCGAGGTGCGGGTCAGTGCCGCGCGCAATGCCGGCGCTCTGCTCAGCAACCGCATCCTGACCTCGGTCGACGTGCTGGGCAGCGAACAGATCGAGGACAAGACCGTCGGCAACAGCTGGGAACTGGTGGGCCAGCTGCCGGGCGTGCAGCTGACGGAATTTCGCATGGGCGCCGAGTCGGGCAAGGCGACCTTCCGCGCCTTTAACGGCGAGGGCTACATCAACGGCATCAAGGTGCTGATCGACGGCATCCCGAGCAACGTCAACAGCGGCAACCAGCGTTTCATCGACATGGTCTTTCCGCTGGAAATAGACTTTATCGAAGTCGTGCGCGGCACCAACGACCCGCGCTATGGCCTGCACAATATCGGCGGCAACATCAACCTCGGCACGCGCCAGGGCGGCACCTACACCGACAGCCGCTTGACCGCCGGCAGCTTCGGCACGCGCGAGCTGCAGTTCGCGCTGGGCCGCGAAAGCGGCGGTTTCGCCCAGAACTATTTTCTGGCGAAGCAGGACAGCAGTGGTTACCGCGCCCACAGCGATTCCGACAAGTATTCGCTTGGCGCCAAATGGTTCTTCGCATCGAGCGACAAGCGCCTGAAGGCCGGCCTGGTCTTGCGCACCTATCGCCACGATGCGGAAGAGCCCGGCTTCCTGACGGCTGCGGAGATGGCGCGCGACCGCGGCCAGTCGCCCCGCAAGAACGCCAACGACGTGACCGGCCGCGAGATGCGGCATGCCAGCGTCCACCTCGACTGGCAGATCACGCCCGACGCCTTCCTCAGCAACAAGCTCTACTTCAACGATTACCGGGACGACCGCCGCGTCACCTTCACCGCCAACCCGGCCGGCACCGCGCCACGCCAGCGCCGCCTGTGGGACGAGGAGCAGGTCGGCCTGCTGAGCACGCTGACCCTGCGCCTCGACGAACGCGCCACGGTCGAGACCGGCGTCAGCACCGAGCGCCAGGACAACCGCTACGGCCGCCTGCGCTACGCCTACGCCGTGCCGAGCGATTTCACCACGCCGGCGCTGGTCCAGAACGACGACCGCTATTTCCTGAACAACGTGGGCGCCTATGCCCAGGCCATCCTGAAGCTGGGCGCTACCTTCAGGATCGTGCCCGGCCTGCGCCTGGACCGCTTCACCGGCCACATGCCGCTGAAGGATGGCAGCGCGCTGCGCCTGCAGGAATCCGGCTGGATCAGGCAGCCGAAGTTGAGCATGGTGTACAGCCCCTTGCAGGGCGTGAGCGTGTACGGTAACTGGGGCCGCAGCTTCCAGGTGCTGACCGGTTCCGGCGCACCGGCCTACCTGGCGCCGGGCCAGGCGAAGTTTGCGCCGTCGATCAATACCGGCAAGGAAGTCGGCGTCAAGTTCCGGCCCGCTGCGCACACCGAACTGCGGCTTGCGGCCTGGCGCCAGGATGCCACCGATGAAGTGGCCAACATGCCGGCGACCGGCACCACGGTCGGCCTGGGCGAGACGCGCAGGCAAGGAGTCGACCTGCAGGTGTCCGGCAAGCCGACCGCAAAGCTCGACCTGTGGTTCTCGCACTCGCTGCAGAAAGCCGAAGTGATGCGCGCGTTCACGGCCGAGGGCGTGTCGCTGGCGGGCAAGGAAGTGTTCGCCACGCCGCGCACCATCACGAATGCGGGCGCCGAATACCGCCTGTCGGACACATGGCGGCTGGGCCTGCAGGGGCGCGCGCAGGGCAGCTATTTCATCGACAACCTGAATGCCGCAGGCAAGTTCGGCGGCTTCGTGCTGTTCGACGCGAACCTGCGCTACACGGTGTCCGAGCGCGCCAGCATCGACTTCCAGCTCAAGAACCTGGCCGGCCGCCGCCATGCCTATGCGTGGTATGACAATTTCTTCTGGCCAGCCGCCGATGCGCAGGCAATGTTCGCGCCGGGACCGGGCCGCGCCGCCTATCTGTCGCTGAACCTGAAACTGTAGGAGCTGGCAGATGCAGACACCGCCAGCCCAGGCCCAGCGCCGCATCCTCGGCATCGACGCGCTGCGCGGCCTTGTCATGGTTTTCATGATGGCCGACCATGTCCGCGAGACCTTCCTGCTGCACCTGCAGGTGTCCGATCCGATGGACGTGGCGACCACGTCCGCGCCGCTATTCATCTCGCGCCTGGTCGCCCACCTGTGCGCGCCGGTCTTCGTGTTCCTGACCGGGCTGTCGGCTTTCCTGTACGCCTCGCGCCAGGCCGATGGTCCGCGTGCGGCCGCGGGCTTTCTCGCGAAGCGCGGGCTGTTCCTCGTCGTGCTGGAGCTGACCGTGATCAATTTCGCCTGGACGGCGAGCTTTCCGCCGAAAGTGATCTACCTGCAGGTGATCTGGGCCATCGGCCTGTCGATGCTGGCCCTGGCCGCCCTGGTGCGCCTGCCGCGCGCGGCCCTGGTCGCGCTCGGTTTCGTGATCGTGGCCGGGCACAACCTGCTCGATGGGCTGCACTTCGCGGCCGGGCACCCGCTGCATGCGGTGTGGGCGGTGCTGCACGACCGCGGCTGGATCGAAGCCTCGGACACGCTGCGCCTGCGCACCTCGTATCCGGTGCTGCCCTGGATCGGCATCATTTGCCTGGGCTATGCCTGCGGCCCCTGGTTCGCCCAGGGCCGGGCGGCGCCGGCGCCCCAGCGCCGCCTGCTGGCCTGGTCCGCGGCTGCCCTGGGCTTGTTTGTCGTGCTGCGCGCGCTGAATGTCTACGGCGACCGGCCGTGGGCTGTCGGCGCCTCGGGCGGCGAAACGCTGATGGGCTTTTTCAACGTGACCAAGTATCCGCCGTCGCTGCTGTTCGCGGCGCTGACGCTGGGCATCGGCATGCTGCTGCTGGAGCGGCTGCTGGCGCTGCTGGAGCGCAGGAACGAACGCCTGGCCGGATGGCTGGCGGTGCTGGGGTCGGCGCCGATGTTCTTCTACATCCTGCACCTGTACGTGCTGCAACTGATCGCACGTGGACTGGCGGCGGGTGGCATCGCGCCGCGCATGGATGGGGTGTGGCAGGTCTGGGCCTTGGCCGCCGTGCTGACCCTGGCGCTGTATCCGGCGGTGCGCGCCTTTGCGCGTTTCAAGGCGCGGCGGCGCGACCTGGCATGGCTCAAGTACTTGTAGGACACGTAGCGGCCCCGGCCTGACGCCGGGCGGCGTTGCGGGACGCGCGGCGCCGGAGGGCAGGGGCGGGGCCCTCGCCCAGGGGCCTCTCTCAACGCTTCTCGTTTGGCGTTCTTGTTTGTTCTCTTTTTCTCTCTATTCGTACTTGTCGAAACGGCAGGGGGAAAATGAGAAGAAAAGAGAAGAAATGAGAACGCCAAAAGAGACATCCTGGTAGACGGGTGGGGTGTGCGTGCCCCACGGACGGCTGGCCGCGCAGGCTCAGCCGCGCAGGGTGGCGTGCAGCCAGACGGCCGCGATCCGCTCCACGTCCTCGTAGCCTTCGCAGTCGAGCTGGCCGCCGAAGATGTCCGGGTCGAGTTCCTCGTAGCGCCAGCCTGAACAGCGCGCGTCGAGCTTCGGCCGCACCGTCTCCAGGAATTCGTCGCGAGCGTCGACGATCGCGACGCCCGTGTACAGCAGCAGCGTGCCGCCCGGCCGCAGGCGTTCCAGCGCCGCCTCGACGATGTCGACCGACAGCGCGGCGCCGTGCATGCCGCCGCCATGGCGGTAGCGCAATTCCGACGGGTCGAGGATATAGGGCGGGTTCGACAGCACCAGGTCGAAGCCGCCCTCCAGGTCTTTCAGCAGATCGCTGTGCAGGGCCGGTACCTTGGCCGCCCCTGCCAGGCGCGCGTTCACGGCCGCCAGTGCCAGCGCGAACGGGTTGATGTCGGCCCCCACCGACTCGCACTCCGCGAAGCGGCAGGCGACCTCGATCGCGCCGGCGCCGCTGCCGGTGCCGATGTCCACCGCGCGGCGCGGCGGCGCCATGGTGTCCATCGAGCGCTGCAGGGCGGCGACATAGCGGTAGGTATCGGGCCCGAAGAAGACCGCGTCGTCCTCGCGCGTCGGAAACGCCGAATGGAAATACAGCCGCTCGCCGATGGTCGAAGCACGCACCGTGGCGCACAGGCGGCCGTCGCGCTCGCGCAGCACGCCGGCGCGGCGCATCAGCGCGAGCATCGCCGCCGGCAGCGTGTCCTCGGTGAACGGCCGGCTCCAGCCGAATACCCCGCGCAGGTCGCGCGCAAGTTCGTTGCCCTCGCGGCCGTTGACGCGGCGGTGGCTGGCGGGCGTGATGGTGACGAAGCGGTAGCCTGCATGGCGCAGGGCCTGGCCCAGTTCGAACAGGGCGTCGGGGTCGTGGAGGGAAGAGGTCATCACGTGAGGATCGTGGATTCATTCCGACGACTCTGTTCGCTGGCGCACATAGTCATGAGCCGGCGATAAATGACTTATGTGAATGCCCGAACATACCGGCGCGGCGGCGCCGTCCATACTGCTACCATGGCCAGAACGGCAAGGCGCCGGCAGCGCCCGAGGACCACGTATTCAGCACAAGGAGCATCATGAAGCCACTCTTACCGGACCAGGAACATGCGCGCGTCGCCCGTGAAGTCGAGCGCGAACGCAACGAGCGCCACCTGAACGACGAGGCCCGCGCCGGGCTCGCCGTCGACGACGAATTCCGCCTCAAGGACGCACGCGAGAGCATGAACTCCTCCAACCTGCGGCGGTCGAAATGAAGTGGGAAGGGGGACGTGAAAGCGATAACGTCGAGGACCGCCGTGGAAACGGCGGCGGCGGAGGCGGCGGGTTCGGCCTGGGCGGTCGCTCGATCGGCCTGGGAACGGTGGCGATCGCGCTGGTGGCATCGATCTTCTTCGGTGTCGATCCGTGCGTGGTGCTGGGCCTGCTCGGCGGTGGCGGCGAACCGGCGCCCCAGGTGCAGCAGCGCCAGGCCGACGCGCCGCCCGCCACCGACCGCGAGACGCGCTTCGTGCGAACCGTGCTTGGCTTCACCGAAGATGCCTGGACGCCTTTGTTCCGTGAACAAGGCCAGACCTACAAGGCGCCGCGCCTGGTGCTGTTCGAGGGCCGTACCGATACCGCCTGCGGCACCGGCAACAGTGCCACCGGGCCGTTCTATTGTCCGCCCGACCAGACCGTCTATATCGACCTGAGCTTCTTCCGCCTGATGCAGCAGCGCTTCAACGTGGCCGGCGAGTTTGCCCAGGCCTATGTCATTGCCCACGAAGTCGGGCACCACGTGCAGAATCTGCTCGGCATCTCCGACCAGGTCCACAACGCCCAGCAGAACGCCTCCGAAAAGCAGGGCAATGCGCTGTCGGTGCGGCTGGAACTCCAGGCCGATTGCCTGGCCGGCGTCTGGGCCTACCATGCCAACCAGAAGCAGGCGATCCTGGAGAGCGGCGACGTCGAGACCGCCCTGGCCGCCGCCACCGCCATCGGCGACGACACCCTGCAGCGCCAGTCGCAGGGAACCGTGGTGCCGGATTCGTTCACCCACGGCAGCTCGGCGCAGCGGGTGCGCTGGTTCCGGCGCGGTATCGACAGCGGCGATGTCCAACAGTGCAATACCTTCGATGCGCGCCAGCTGTGAAGGAGCCGGGAGGGCACTGCCACGCGGAACGGGAGCTTTCCTGATGTGAATAAAATATGCAAATATGTGAAATTTTCCGAAAAATATTTGCATAATCTATCCCAGGGGTAACGTACACGTTGTCGTTTTGGCCTAATCTTGGAAGAACTGATACGTCCGCATGACGCGGCTATCGCATACTTTCGAGGAGGAATCCATGCTGGCAATGAATTACCGCGGACCCTACCGCGTGCGCGCCCAACACAAGCCCGACCCCGTCATCGAACACCCGGGCGACGCCATCGTGCGCGTGACGCGCGCATGCATCTGCGGCTCCGACCTGCACCTGTACCATGGCATGGTGCCCGACACCCGTGTCGGCCACACCTTCGGCCACGAGTTCATCGGTGTCGTCGAAGACGTGGGGTCCGGCGTCCAGAACCTGAAGGTCGGCGACCGCGTGCTGGTCCCGTTCAATATCTTCTGCGGGTCCTGCTTCTTTTGCCAGAAAGAGCTCTACGGTAATTGCCACAACGTGAACGCGGAAGCGACCGCGGTCGGCGGCATCTACGGCTATTCGCACACGGCCGGCGGCTACGACGGCGGCCAGGCCGAATACGTGCGCGTGCCGATGGCCGACGTCGGCCCGATGGTGATCCCCGAAGACATCGTCGACGACGATGCCGTGCTGCTCACCGATGCCCTGCCCACCGGCTACCAGGCCGCCGAGATGGGCAGCATCAAGGAAGGCGACACCGTGGTCGTGTTCGGCGCCGGCCCGGTCGGCATCTTTGCCGCCAAGTCCGCCTGGCTGTTCGGCGCGGGGCGCGTGATCGTGGTCGACGAGGTCGAGTACCGGCTCGAATTCGTCAAGCGCTATGCCCAGTGCGAGGTGGTCAACTTCAAGGACGTGGGCGACATGGCCCTGCACATCAAGAAGATGACCGACTGGCTCGGCGCCGACGTCTGCATCGACGCCGTCGGCGGCGACGCGGCCGGCAGCGTGGCGCAGACCGTCACCGGCCGCCTGCTCAAGATGCAGGCCGGCGCCGCCACCGTCCTGCACTGGTGCATCAACTCGGTGCGCAAGGGCGGCAACGTCTCGATCGTCGGCGTCTACGGCCCGACCTTCAACATGGTGCCGATGGGGAATGCGCTGAACAAGGGCATCACCATGCGCATGAACCAGGCCAGCGTCAAGCGCCACCTGCCGCGCCTCATCGAGCACATCCGCGCCGGCCACATCGATCCGAAGCAGATCATCACCCACCGCATTCCGCTGGAAGAAGTGTCGGACGCCTACCACATCTTCTCGAGCAAACTGGACAACTGCATCAAGCCGATCCTGATCCCGCCACGTGCCCACGAGGTGCGCGCGGTCACGGCCAGCGTCGCGAAATAAGGAGCCAAGCATGGAAAGCCGCACCGACATGAAACAGCACGACCACCATCATGGCCACGACCACAGCCTGGACGAACCCTGCCACCACGGCCACACCACCGAGGTGCAACCGCCGCTGCGCGCCATCCGTCCGACCCGCGACCAGCTGAGCCACATCAAGGGCTGGGGCGCCGACCTCGAACGCGAAAACCGTCCCGCCGTGCCGATGGAGCGCACGCCGCCGCGCTACACCCCGGCCGATATCCCCGAACCCTCGCCGCAGCCGCAGCGGGTCGAGGTGCTGGTCTCGACCGAGCGCCCCGGCATCACCCAGCTGTTCGGCACCGCCCAGCCGCCGTCGGGCGTGTCGGGCCTGATCCGCCGCGCCGCCTACGCCCTGACCGAGAACGACATCCGCCGCTGGCTGCTGCTGCTCGCCGCCGACCGCGTGCACGTGGTCGAAGGCGTGGTCGAGGACCTGGCCCAGGGCCACGTCCCGAACATCCTCGGCGAAATGGGCATCAAGTCCGAGTGGCAGTACAACAAGGCCGGGCTGGCGAAGAAGGTCGCGATCGCGGGCGCCATCGGCGCCGCCGCCTACTTCCTGCTAAAACGCGGCAAGGAAGAGCGCTACGACCGCTGGGACTGATTCCGGCTGCACTTCTTGCGTTTAAGCAATAAAGGGTCGTGAGGCTCGTCCACACTTCGAGGGTTACCGGTTTGCCTGTGCTGCCGGCACGATTCGAATGGAGACGAGATGACCCACCGCACAATCCCGCTGGCCGCGCTGCTGTGCAGCGCGCTTTGCGTCCTGCCGGCGACCGGCGCGCTCGCCGCGCCGATGATGGGCGCGCCAAAGGCGGCCTCCGCGCAAGAGAAGGCTGCGCTGGTAGCGAAACTGGCGGCGCAGCGCAGCAGCCGCGGACTCGACGACAACCACGGCTTCGCCGTGACGGGGCAGCATCCCGGCGTGCAGGGCACCCAGGTGGTGCGCGCGGCCCATACCTACAAGGGCCTGCGCATCTTCGGTTCCGAGTCGGTGCTGGTGCTCGACACGGCCGGCGCCATCGTCTCCGAGGCGGCTTCCGAGCGGCGCCTGCACCTGGGCCGCGGCAACGCCAACCGCCTGCGTCCGATCACGGCCGACTTCAGCGTCAAGCCGGCCATCTTTTCCAAGGCCGCCATCGACGCCGCGGTCGCGGCCACGGCGGCGCCGGCCGCCGCCCCTGCCGCCGCCGCCGCCATCCACGTGGTGCCGCCGAGCGCCGAGCTCCTGATCTACCCGCTGATGCGCATCGAACGCACCCCTGGCGCCGCCGACAAGCTCGAGGCCGAGCTGAACGCGGTCGACGTGGTCGAGGTGGTCGACCACTACGAACTGGCCTACCTGGTGCGCACCCGCATGCAGCGCGGCGGACAACCCCTGTACCACGACACCATCGTCAGCGCGAAGGACGCCCGCATCATCGACCGCTGGAGCATGGTGCAATCCGTGATCGGCATCGGCAAGAGCCAGTACAACGGCGAGGTGCCGGTCAGCACCACGCTGGCCGACGGCACCTACCGCATGCTCGACCCCGAGCGCGGCACCGGCGGCACTTATGGCGCGATGGCGATCACCAACGCCAACAACGGCAGCAGCGCCGGCGCGATGTACACCAATGCCACCAATACCTGGGGCGACGGCAAGCAGTACGTGCGCGGCGGCAGCACCACGAACGAGAACGGCCAGACCGCGGCCGTCAACGCCATGTGGGGCCTGATGAATACCTATGACGCGCTGAAGAACGTGCTCGGCTGGCGCTCGCTGGACGGCCACGACACCGCCACCTATATCGCGGTGCACGTCAACACCGCCTACGACAACGCCTACTACAGCGACACCTGCGCCTGCATGTTCATCGGCGACGGCTCCAGCTTCACCAGCCTGGGTTCGATCGACGTGATCGGCCACGAGATGGGCCATGGGGTCACCGCCGCCACCTCCGGTCTGGTGTACTCCGGCGAATCGGGCGGGCTGAACGAATCGAGTTCCGACATCGGCGGCGAAATCGTCGAAGCCTATGCGCGCGCCGGCGGCAAGGGCGAGGCGATCCCGGACAAGGGCAACGACTGGATGCTGGGCACCGAGCTCAGCCGCGACCGGACGCCGCTGCGCTGGATGTACCGCCCAAGCAAGGACGGCAGCAGCCCGGACGCCTGGAGCACGGCGCTGCGCCGCCTCGACGTCCACTACAGCAGCGGACCGAACAACCGCATGTTCTACTTCCTGGCGCAGGGCTCGAAACCGGAAAAGGACGGGGATTACTACAGCAAGTACCTGGTGAAGTCGCCGGCGGCCATGACCGGTATCGGCACCGACAAGGCCTTCAAGATCTGGTTCAAGGCCAACACCACCAAGTTCACGTCGAGCACGAACTACGCCCAGGCGCGCGAGAAGATGGTCGAGGCCGCGCAGGAACTGTATGGCGTGGCGAGTGCCGAGGCGATCGCCGTGCAGCGGGCCTACGCCGCGATCAATGTGGGGGCGGATGTGGATGAAGTCGGTCCGTAGCCGGACGCAGTCCTTGGCGCCCACCGTACGAACATCCGCCGGGCACCGCGGATTGCCGCGGCGGACATCTCGCGAAACTCAATCCCCCAGCATCGGATACGGATTGACCGGCGTCCCTTTCCACCACTGCTTCTCGGGCGTCAGCGCCACCACCGCGAAATGCAGGTGCGGCGCATTCGGATCGGCGTTCCCGGTCGCGCCGACATAGCCGATCAGGTCGCCACGCTTGAGCTGCATGCCTTCCTTCACGCCATCCGCATAGCGCTGCAGGTGGGCGTAGTAATACGCATGTTTTTCGCTGGGATCGAATTGGTACAGCGTGATCCCTCCGGGCTTGCTGTTGAAAAGCTTTACCACCCGGCCATCCCCGGCCGCGCGCACCGGCGTGCCGGCCGGCGCCATGATGTCGAGCGCCTCGTGGTGGCGTTCCTGGCCGCGCGGTTGGTCGAAGGTATCGCTCAATTGCGCCAGGGCGACTCCCTCGACCGGCACCAGCAGCTTGCCCGGCATGCTGCCGTCGGCCGTCGGTTGCGGCGCCGAGGGCGTGCCGGTGGCGGCTTGCGTGGCGGGACGGATCGGCAGGTCGGCGTCGGCCAGGTCGGTCTGCACCAGCGGACTGTCGGGCGGCGCCGCCGCCGGGGCAGCCGGCGGCGCGGGCAGGGCGCCACCGTCGGTGATGATCGGATCGGGCGCGTCCGCGATCTCGCGCAGGTAGACGAACAGTCCGCCCGCACCCACCAGCACGCCCAGCAAGAATGTGACCAGCCATCTCATGCGCTACCTCCTTGACGATACGCCCGGCGCCGCGCCGGCGCGGGTGATTACTCCTGCAGGACCACCTCGGTGCCGGCGCCCACCACCTGCGCCACGGCGGCGGCGCTCCAGTTGGTCAGGCGGATGCAGCCGTGCGACTCGGTCTTGCCGATGAACTTCGGCACCGGCGTGCCATGGATGCCGTAGTGCGGCTTGGACAAATCGATCCAGGCCACGCCCACCGGATTGTTCGGGCCGGCGGCGACCGTGGCCTTCTTGTGGCCGGGGTCGGCATCCCAGAACAGTTTCGGGTTGTAGTTGTAGGTCGGGTTCGGATACACGCCCTCGATCTTCCAGTTGCCGACCGGGAGCGGGTCGTGCTCGCTGCCGGTCGAGGCCGGGAACTGGGCGATCAGGCGGTCGGCGCCGTCGAACAGCATCAGCACCTTGCGGCTGTCGCTGACGACGACCTTGCTGGCCTGGGGCAGCGCGGCGCCGCCGTGCACGGCCGGCACCTGGATCTGCTCGCCGGCGCGGGCGAAGTTCTTGCCCGGGTTCAGGCGTTGCAGCAGGTCGGGACTGGCATGGAATTTTTCACCCAGGCCCTCGAGCGGCGAGGCATAGCCCAGCTTGTCGAGCTTGGACTTTTCCATCATGTCTTCGGGAATCTTGACGAAGGGACCGTCGACGTCCTCGCCGGTCAGCACATAGGTGGTGAGGGGTGGCGTCGTCGAGCTTGCCGCTGGCCTCGAGGTTGCGGGTCTTCTGGAAGCTGGCCAGGGCCTGGCGCATGTTCGAGCCATAGGCGCCGTCGATCTCGCCCGGCGAGAAATGCAGGCGGTCGAGCAGGACCTGGGCGCGCAGCAGGCGCTCGAATTCGGCGCGCTCGGCGGCGGCGTCGAGCGGGGCGGCCTGGCCCGGCTGGACCGGGGCGGGGGCTTGCGCGCCCGGCTGGGCGGCCTGCGGTGCCTGGGCAGGCGCCGTGGCCTGGGCGGATGCCAGGGTCGGGGCCAAGGCGGCGGCGCCGGCAAAGGCGGCCGAGACGAGGGTAGTAATCATTTTCTGCATGGGGCACCTGCGTACGTACTGAAAGAAACCTCAGCGTAGGCGTGACCCCGGTTCCGGTCTGTGCGGAAACGTACTGAGCAATCCCCCGGCCACAGGCGCTACAATCGCCCGCATGACTCACGATGCCACATCCTGCAGCATCACGCTGCAACCGCTCGGCTGCACCTTCGCGGCCGGCGGCAAGACCATCCTGCAGGCGGCGGAAGCGGCCGGCGTGGAGCTGCCCAGCTCCTGCCGCAACGGCACCTGCCGCACCTGCCTCTGCCGCCTCGAGAGCGGCGCGGTGCGCTACCTGGTCGAATGGCCGGGCCTGTCGATCGAGGAAAAGCGCGAGGACTACCTGCTGCCCTGCGTCGCCGTGCCGCTCGGCGACGTGGTGGTCAAGGCGCCGCTGGCGAAGCGGAAGCCGCTGCCTTAGTTCCCGTCTTGGCCAGCGCGCGCTCGATCGCACCCAGCACCTGCGGCCAGGCGGGCGAGGTGGCGGCCACCTCGTCGTAATGGCTGGCGCCCGGCAGGATGACGACCTCGGCGGCGTCGCCGGCGGCCTGGGCGCGGCGCGCGTAATCGTGGGCCACGCGCGGCGGCGAAATGGTGTCGCGTTCGCCCGTGACGAGGATCGTGTGGCTGCCGTTGGGCATCAGCTCGGCGGCATTCGTGTCGGCGTACACGTCGGGCCGGTCCGCGCTCGGTTCGCCCGCCAGTTCCGGCGTATCGCGGCCGCAACTTT
>Ga0308166_1003779_pt1 | contig 12587 bp, 6 predicted proteins | sample PhyCR2_2_FD_202137 | JGI IMG/M metagenome (GOLD analysis project Ga0308166, IMG submission 202137) | Phyllosphere microbial communities from UC Gill Tract Community Farm, Albany, California, United States - DLSLCC.R2 | ecosystem: Host-associated > Plants > Phyllosphere > Unclassified | place... | reverse complement strand
CCGCGTGCGCGTGCAGACCCTCGGCGCCGCGATCAACGTGCTGGCGCAAGGCATCCCGTTCTTCCACGCCGGCCAGGAAATCCTGCGCTCGAAATCGCTCGACCGCGACAGCTACAACGCGGGCGATTGGTTCAACAAGCTGGATTACAGCTACGCGTCGAATAACTTCGGCGTCGGCCTGCCGATGGCGGGGCAGAACCAGGACAACTGGTCCTTGATGGCGCCCATCCTCGCCAACCCGCTGATCAAGCCGGACACGCGCGCGATCCTCGCCGCGAAGAACGCGTTCGAGGACTTCCTCGCGATCCGCGCGGACAGCACGCTGTTCCGCATGCGCACGGCGCAGGACGTGATCGACCGCCTGAAGTTCTACAACGTGGGACCGAACCAGGTGCCGGGCCTCGTCGCGCTGAGCATCGATGGTGCGCGCTATCCGGGCGCCCGGTACAAGGCGGTCGTCGTCGTGTTCAACGTCGACAAGATCCCGAAGACCATCATGATCCCGGAACTGAAGGGCCGCAAGCTGCAGCTGCATCGCATCCAGCGCAACGGCAGCGACGACGTCGTGAAGGCCTCCACCTTCGTGCCCGGCGTCGGCATCTTCGCGATCCCGGCGCGCACGGCGGCGGTGTTCGTGCAGAACGCGAACGACTGATCGGCGTGCAATGAAAAAGGGCCGGGGATGCGATCTCCGGCCCGTGTGCCATGGCGCGTTGCGACTCAGGGCTTGCCGGCTGCCCAGTTGTTGGTGCCGCTGCCGTTGGTGCGGTCGTTCTCGAGCGCCTGCTTGTCGACGATCGTCAGGTTGTCCGTGCGGCTCGGCGCCTTGCGCGGGATGAGGGTGCCGGTCGGCGTGTAGCTCGAATCGAGGTAGGTGTTGCCACCTTGCGTCGGTTTGGCGCCGTCGGCGGCGCAGCCGGACAGCAGGATGGCGGTGGCCGCCAGGATCGGCGGAACGATGCGGTTCATTACGTTACTCTCCTGTAGTGAGTTGCGGTTGGCAGGTCATTTGATGCAGACGGCACGCACCATCTTGATGTCGGTGACGCCGCCCAGGATCTTCTCGATGCCGTCCATTTTCAGGGTCAGCATCCCGTCCTCCAGCGCGGCCGCGAGCAGGTCGGCCACGCGTGCGTGCTCGGTCAGCAGGCGCTTGATACGCTCGCTGCCCAGCATCAGTTCATGCAGGCCGACGCGCCCGCGGTATCCCTTGTTGCATTCGGCGCAGCCCACGGCGCGGTACAGCGTGAAGCGCCCGGAAGCGTCGCCGTGGCGCTGGCGCCAGCCGGCCAGCACGGCCGCGCGCGCGGCCTGCGGGTCCGTCTTGTACAAGGCCTGGCCGCGCAGCTCTTCGCAGTACTCGTCGAGCAACGCCTCCACCTCGGCGTCGTCCGGGCGGTAGGGCTGGCGGCACGCGGTGCACAGGCGGCGTGCAAGGCGCTGCGCCAGGATGCCCAGCAGGGCGTCGGCAAAATTGAATGGGTCCATGCCCATGTCGAGCAGGCGCACGACCGATTCCGGCGCGCTGTTCGTGTGCAGGGTCGAGAACACGAGGTGGCCCGTCAGCGAGGCCTCGATGCCCGTGCTGACGGTCTCGCGGTCACGCATCTCGCCGACCATGATCACGTCCGGATCGGCGCGCAGGAATGCGCGCATGACGGTGGCGAAGTCGAGGCCCGTCTTGCGGTTGACCTGCACCTGGCGCAGGCCCTTCTGGGTGATCTCGACCGGATCCTCGGCGGTCCAGATCTTGGTCTCCGGCGTGTTCAGGTGCGCGAGGATCGAGTGCAGCGTCGTCGTCTTGCCCGAGCCGGTCGGCCCGCACACGAAGAACAGGCCGTACGGCTTGGCGACGGCGGCCTTCAGGCGCGCCAGGTTGTGCGGCAGGATGCCCAGGCTGTCGAGCGGGATCGGTTCGCCGGCCTGCAGGATGCGCATCACGACGTCCTCGACGCCGCCGCTGGACGGGATCGTCGCCACGCGCAGTTCGATGTCGAGCGGACCGTATTTGCGGAAGCGGATCTTGCCGTCCTGCGGCTTGCGCCGCTCGGAGATGTCGAGGTCGCACATGATTTTTACGCGCGCGACGAGGGCGTTGCGGTAGCTGGCCGGAATCTCGATGTAAGGTACGAGCACGCCGTCCTTGCGGAAGCGGATGCCCGTCTTGCCGCGGCCCGGCTGCGGTTCGATGTGGATGTCGGACGCGCCCTGGCGGTGCGCGTCGACGATGATCCGGTTCAGCAGCTTCACCAGTTCGTTCTCGACGGCGGCCGAGACCTCGGTGCTGCCGCCCTCCGTCTCCTCGTCCGGATCGCCTTCCTCGTCCAGGTGCGACAGCAGTTCGCCGACACTCCCTTCGTCGGCCACGGGGGCGCCGAAGAACTGGGTCACCGTAAGGCGCAGGTCGTGCCGGGTCGTCACGCGCCACGCGATGCGCGCGCGACCGAACACCTGCGCGGCGATGTGGCTGGCGGCCACCCGCTCCGGGTCCAGCGCCATCAGCACGAGGCCGTCGGGACCATCTTCCAGCGGCAGCCAGCCGTGTTCGAGCGCGTACTGCGGCTTCAGGTTGCGCAGCAGCTCGACGGGCTTCACGCGCTCGGCGCGGAACGCTTCGTAGGGCAGGCCGCAGTACGCCGACAGCGCCTCGCCGATCTGGCCCGGCTTCAGGTGGAAGTCGGACAGCAGCACGTCCTCGATGTCGGCATCGCGCTCGCGCGCGAGGCGCGTGGCCAGTTCCAGTTCCTGCACGGCGAGGACCGCGCGCGTGACGAGGGCATCGTAGCGGCCGCGCGGCAGCGGGGCGCGCAGGCGCTGGCTGAACGCGACGGCCAGGGTGTCGCACAACTGCTTCACGCCGTCGAGGCACAGCTGGGGGAAGGGGCCGCCGGCGCGGTGGTTGATGAACTGGATGACGCCGAGCAGCGCACCGCCCGCGTCGATCAGCGGCGCCACTAGCATCTCGCGCGTGCGGTAGCCCGTGCGCTGGTCGACGCCGCGCTGGAAGCGTAGCGTGGGCGCCAGGCGGCGCAGCTCGGCCTCGTCGTAGACGTCGGCGATGTTGACGGTCGCGCGCGCCAGCGCCGCGAAGCCGGCGATGGAGCCGGGGCCGATCGGCAGCTGCAGGTGGCGGATTTCGGACAGGCCGGTCTTGACCTTGGCGACGAGGGCGTCCTGCGCCGGCGTGACGGCGTACAGCGTAAAGCGGTCGGCATCGAACAGGTCGCAGAAGTCCTGGCCCAGGTCGAGCATGATCTGGTCCAGGTTGGCGGTGGCGTGGATCCTCGTGGTGATCGCCTGCAGGCGGCGCTGGAAGTCGAGGCGCCGCGCCGTGTCGTCGGGCGCGCGCCGGTCTCCCTTGCGCTGGTCCACGAAGTCCCCGCTCATCAGAGCTCCACTTCCAGGCCTTCGAAAGCCAGCGTCACGGCGAGGCCGTTCAACCGGTCCCGCCAGCGCGCGACGGCCTGCGCGAACACCGCTTCCAGCTCGTCGTCCGAGCGGGTCGGCTCGTGGTGGGTGCAATACAGGCTGCGCGCGCCGACCTTCAGCGCCAGCGCGATGGCGCCGTCGAACGTGCCGTGGCCCCAGCCCTGCTTGGCGGGATATTCCTCGAGCGTGTATGAACAGTCGGCGACGAGCGCGTCGACGCCTTCCATGGCGCGCTCGATCTCCCGCTCGCGCCGCTCGATCTCGCGCTGGGCCGCGTCGTAGTCCGCGCCGCCGGGCGCGTGCGGGTTGAAGAACGCTTCGTGGTCGCCCGTGAAGAACATGGCGCGGCCGTTGCATTCGACGCGGTAGCCGAGGTTCGTCACGGGGTGGTTCATCACGACGTTGTGCACGACCACGTCGCCCACGGCGTGCGCCACGCCGATGTCCAGGGTCCGGTAGTCGATGGTGGCGTCCATCCGTTCCTCGCTGACGGGGAAGTAGCTGTTCTGCAGCTGCACACCCATCACATGCTCGATGCCCTGGCCGGTGACGGGATCGTGGGCGCCGTGCAGGCAGACCCGCGTACCCTTCACGAACAGCGGCGTGAAGAAGGGCAGGCCGTGGATGTGGTCCCAATGGCTGTGCGTGATGAAGATGTTGGCGCGCACGGGCGCGCCGTCTTCCGCGCGCCGGCGCATCAGGTCCTGGGCGAGCGCGTAGATCCCGGTGCCGGCGTCCAGCACCACGAGGGTGCCGTCGACGCCGCGCACCTCGATGCACGTAGTGTTGCCGCCGTAGCGCACGGTACGCGGCCCGGGGGACGGGATCGATCCGCGTACTCCCCAGAATCTGAATTTCATCGGGACTCCCTTGCTGTGCAGCCTCGTCGTCTGCTCTGTCTTTTGTCGCGGCCAGGCCAGCACCGTTGCAATATATGTCAGATCATAACGTTTATTTGTAACTGATTATCTGGAATTTGCAATTATGCATCGGTTGGTGTACAGCGGGGCGTAATGACGTTACACTGTGGTAGAATTTCACAGCGGCAATTAATGTGGCGATACATCACATGCAAGAGCTCACCCCGGCCAATATCGTGGAGCGCCTCGACCTGCTCACGGAGGTCAGCGTCGCCCTCGGCGACGGCCATGACATCGGCACCTTTCTCGACCGCATCCTGAAGGTCGCCAAGAGCATGACGCATGCGGACGGCGGCACGCTGTACCGCCCGAGCAGCGACGAGCGCAGCCTGTGCTTCCACATCTCGCTGAACGACACGCTGGACCTCTACCAGGGCGGCGCCAGTGGTGTGTCCATCGACCTGCCGCCGATTCCCCTGTACGACCAGCACGGCAACAAGAACCTCGCGTCGGTGGCGGCCTATGCGGCCAACTTCCACCAGTCCGTGAACATCGCCGACGTCTACCAGGCCGATGTCTTCAACTTCTCGGGCATGCGTTCGTTCGACCAGACGTTCGGCTACCGGTCCAAGTCGATCCTGACGGTGCCGATGACGAACCACGAGGGCGAACTGCTCGGCGTGCTCCAGCTGATCAACGCGAAGGACCGGGACACCGGCGAGATCGTCGCATTCTCCGACACCGACCAGCGCTTCATCGAGGCGCTGGCGGCGCAGGCGGCCGTCGCGCTCACGAACCAGCAGCTCGTCGTGCAGATGGAACAGCTGCTGGAAGCCCTCGTCAACCTGATCAACATCGGCATCGACGAAAAATCGCCGTACACGGGCCGCCATTGCCAGTTCGTGCCGGAGCTGACGATGATGCTGGCCGAGGCCGTGCACGAGACACCCCTCGGGCCGATGGCGTCGTTCCGCATGAACGACCGCGACCGCCGCGAACTGTGGCTGGCCGGCCTGCTGCACGACTGCGGCAAGATCACGACGCCGGTCCACGTCGTCGACAAGGCGACGAAGCTGGAAACGATCTTCGACCGCATCCACATGATCGACACGCGCTTCGAGGTGCTGCTGCGCGACGCCGAGATCCGCGCGCTGAAGGAGCAATGCCAGCCCGAGGCGAACCGCGCCGCGATCGCCGACCGCCTCGCGTCCGAGCAGGCGCGCCTGCGCGCGGACCGCGACTTCCTGCGCCAGGCGAACATCGGCGGCGAAGGCATGTCGCCGGACGACCAGGAGCGCGTGCGCCGCATCGCCGCGGTCCGCTGGACGGGGCCGGACGGCCAGGAACGGGACTTCCTCGACGAGGACGAAGTACGCAACCTGACCGTGCGCTTTGGTACACTCAACGACGATGAACGCAAGATCATCAACAACCACATCGTCGTGACGATCCGCATGCTCGAATCCCTGCCCTGGCCGAAGCACCTCAAGAACGTCCCGGAATACGCCGGCGGCCACCACGAGCGCATGGACGGCAAGGGCTATCCGCGCGGTCTCACGCGCGAGCAGATGTCCGTGCAGGCGCGCGTGATGGCCATCGCCGACATCTTCGAGGCCTTGACGGCGCGCGACCGCCCGTACAAGAAGGGCAAGTCGCTGTCGGAATCGCTCCATATCCTGGGCAAGTTCGCCCTCAACGGCCACATCGACCCGGACCTGTTCGACATCTTCGTGCGCCAGAAGGTGTACCTGAAATTCGCGCGCAAGAACCTGGATCCGTCGCAGATCGACCACGTCGACGAGGCGGCGATCCCGGGCTACACGCCGTGAAGCTGCTGCGCCGCTACGGCGCGCGCTGGGCACTGGGCCTGGCGCTCACGCTGGCCGCGCTGGCCTACGTGATGGGCATGTGGAGCAGCCATGCGATCGCGCGCCAGGACACCATCATCGGCGATGTGCGCATGCGCCTGGAGGCGCCCGTGCTCGATCCGCGCATCGTCATCGTCGACATCGACACGAAGAGCCTCGGCGAGGTCGGGCGTTTTCCCTGGAGCCGCAACGTGCTGGCGAAGCTCGTCGACCAGCTGGCCGGGCACTACGGCGCCGCCGCGATCGGCTTCGACATCTCCTTTCCCGAGCCGGACACGAGTTCCGGCTATGCGGTGCTGGACCGCCTGGCGGCGCACGAGCTGAAGGACGTTCCCGCGCTGCGCGCGCAACTGGCGCAGCTGCAACCGGCGCTCGACTACGACGGCCTGTTCGCGCAAGCGCTGCAAGGCCGGCCCGTCGTGCTGGGCTATAACCTGGCCGCCGTGAAGCGGGGCGTGCTGCCGGCGCCCGCGTTCACGGCGGCCGACCTGCGGGGGCGCGAACTGGTCGCCTACGCGGCGGACGGCTACGAGGCCAACCTGGCGCGCCTGCAGGCGGCCGCGCGCGGCGCCGGCAGCTTCACGGTGATCTCCGACGACGACGGCATGGTGCGATCCAGTTCGCTGCTGCAGCAGATCGGCGACGGCTACTACCCGTCGCTGGCGCTGGCGACGGCCGCCGTGTATCTGGATGCCAGCAAGCTGACGCCGGACTTCGGCAAGTACGATGCGGACAGCGGCGCCGCCGACGCCATCCGCGTGGTGGGAACGCGCGGCAAGCGCCGCATCCCGGTCGGCCTTGGCCTGCTCACGGCCGTGCAGTTCCGCGGCACGGGCGGGCCGCAGGGCGGGGCGTTCCGCTACGTGTCGGCCGCGGACGTGCTGGCGGGACGGGTGGACCCGCGCGTGCTGAAGGGCGCGATCGTGCTGGTGGGGACGACGGCGCCCGGCCTGCAGGACTTGCGCGCCACCCCTGTCAACAAGGAGTACCCGGGCGTCGAGGTGCACGCCAACGTCATCAAGTCCATCCTCGACCAGCACTACAAGACGCATCCCGATTACGCGTCCGGCATCGAGTTCGCGCAGGTGATCGTCGTCGGGCTGGCGTTGTCGCTGCTGCTGCCGGCCCTCGCGCCGCTGGCGGCCGTGCTCACGTCCGGCATCGCCTTCGCGGCCGTCGTGGGCCTCAACTGGTACGCCTACCGTGCGCTCGACTGGACGACCGACATGTTCATCTGCCTGTTGCTGGTGGCCGTGCTGTTCGTGCTGAACCTGGCGTGGGGCTGGTTCTTCGAGCACCGCAAGGGCCGCGCGCTGGTCTCGCGCTTCGGCGAATACGTGGCGCCGGAACTGGTCGCGCAGATGGCCGAGAATCCCGAAGCCTATACGATGGAAGGCGAAAGCCGCGAGCTGTCCGTGATGTTCGTCGACGTGCGCGGCTTCACGACGATCTCGGAAGGCCTGTCGCCGAAGGCGCTGCGCGAGTACATCAATCGCTATCTCACGGCGATGTCCGAGGACATCCGCGGCAGCCACCAGGGCACGCTCGACAAATACATCGGCGACGCCGTGATGGCCTTCTGGGGCGCGCCCGTCGCCTTCGCCGACCACGCGAGCCGCGCGGTGGCCACGTCGCTGCTGATGCAGGCCAGCGCGGCGCGCCTGAACGAGGATTTCCAGCGGCGCGGCTGGCCCCCGCTCGCGATCGGCATCGGCATCAACTCGGGCCTGATGCACGTGGGCGACATGGGTTCCGCGATCCGCCGCGCCTACACGGTGATGGGCGACGCGGTGAACCTGGGCTCGCGCCTGGAAGGCATCACGAAGGTGTACGGCGTCGGGATCGCGGTGGGCCAGGCGACGCGCCTGGCCGCCCCCGAATTCGTCTACCGTGAACTGGATCTCGTCCGTGTAAAAGGCAAGAACGAGCCGGTGGCGATCTTCGAACCGCTCGGCAAGCCGGCCGATCTCGATCCCGCCGTGCTGGACGAGCTGGCCGCGTGGGATGGGGCGCTCGCCAAGGTGCGCGCGCAGGACTGGGATGGCGCGCAAGGCGCGATCGCGGCGCTACACGCGGCGCATCCGCAGCGCGCGCTCTACACCCTGTACCTGGAACGGATCGCGCATTGGCGTGCGGATCCGCCGGGGGCAGGGTGGGATGGCGTGACGACGTTCGAGATGAAATGACAGTGGCTCGTCGTTCCCGCGAAAGCGGGAACCTATGCTGGTCGGCCGAATCCCGTACCCTGGAAACGCAGCAAGTTCGATCGACAGACTGACTTCGGCGCCTCGGCATGGTCCCCCGCCTCCGCGGGGGCGACGGCGGATGTATCGGTCGCACAACGCCGTGCCCGCTATTCCCCCCATCCCGTGGGGAAGATGCCGGCATTCTCCACTATTTTTCTCTCAAGCAAGTAAAACCTCTTTACACTCGTCGAGGGGCCCGGGGATGCATGGGCCAGAACAATAACGATATGGTCATCCACAACATGAAACTACGCTTGGCACGCCTGGTCGCGGGCTCGGTGCTGGCTGCCGCCGTCGGCGCCGCCTGGGCCGACGATGCGATCCGGTTCGAGATCAGCCGCTTCGACGTGAGCGGCAATACGCTGCTGCCCGCCGCCGACGTGCAGGCCGCCGTCGCCCCGTACACGGGCACGGGCCGCGATTTCGGCGACGTCCAGCGCGCGCTGGAAGCGCTCGAGGCGCTGTACCACGCGCGCGGCTGGAACGTCGTCACCGTCCAGTTGCCGGAACAGGAACTCAATGGCGGCGTCGTGCGCCTGCACGTGGTGCAGACGACCGTGCGCCAGGTCGAGGTGACGGGCAACCGCTGGTTCTCCGAGGCGAACGTGCGCGCGAGCCTGCCCACGCTGGTCCCGGGCGCGACGCCCAACCTGGCCGAGGTGTCGCGCAACCTCCGACTCGTCAACGAGAACCCGGCGAAGAGGGTCAAGCTGAGCCTCGCCGGTGCGAACGGCGAAGACGCGGTCGACGCGAAGGTCGAAGTGGCCGACGAGCGTCCGTGGAAGGTGATGGTCAATGCCGACAACACGGGCACCGAGTCCACCGGCCAGACCCACGCGGGCGTGCTGCTGCAGCATGCGAACCTGTGGGGCCGCGACCACGTGGGCACGCTGCAGTACACGACGACGGCCGAGCGTCCGGACCGCGTGGCCGTGTGGGCCGCCGGCTACCACGTGCCGCTGTACGCGCTGGGCGATTCGATCGACCTGTTCGCGAGCTATTCGGACGTCGATTCGGGCGCCGTCAACGCCGGCCTGTTCGACCTCGCCGTGAGCGGCAAGGGCACGGTCTACGGCGGCCGCTACAACCACGTGCTGGCCAAGCGCGGCAACCTGGAGAGCCGCATCGTCCTTGGCTTCGACGTCAAGGCCTACCGCAACAACGTCGTCTTCGGCACGCAGAATTTCGGCAACGACGTCACCGTGCGTCCGCTGAGCATCGCCTGGGCCGGCAGCCACGCGACGGCCGACGGCCAGGCCGATTTCTCCATCGCCCTGCTGCAGAACGTACCGGGCGGCTCGCGCGGCAGCGCGGACGACTTCGCGGCCGTGCGCAGCGGCGCCAAGGCAGGCTACCGCATGGTGCGTTTCGCGGCCGCCTTCACCAACGTCGTGGCACGCGACTGGCAGACGCGCGTGCTGCTGAACGGCCAGTGGACGCACGACGCGCTGGTGCCGGGCGAGCAGTTCGGCGCCGGCGGCGCGACGTCCGTGCGCGGCTTCGGCGAGCGCGATCTCGCGACGGACACGGGCATCGTCTCCAACATCGAACTGTACACGCCCGACCTGTGCGGCCGCGCGGGCTGGCAATGCCGCCTGCTCGGCTTCTACGACACGGCCTGGGGCGAGCGCAATCGCGCACTCCCGGCCGAGCTGCATCGCACCGCGATCTCCAGCACGGGCCTCGGCCTGCGTGTCTCGGCGGGCGGCGCGGCCAGCGTGCAGCTCGACTACGGCCACGGCCTGCACGTGGGCCAGGTGGCGGCCACCAGCAGGAACAAGCTCCACGTGCGCGTGGCGCTCGCGTATTGAGGATCCATCCATGACTTCTTCCATCCAAAGACGGCTCGGTGCGCTGCTGCTCGCGGCGTGTTACTGCGCCACCGGTTCCGCCGCGCCCACGCTGCCGCAGGTCGTCGCGGGCCAGGCGACGTTCAACCAGCAGGGCAACGTGTTCTCGATCACGAACACGCCCGGCGCGATCATCAACTGGCAGAGCTTCAATATCGGCGCAGGCGAGGTCACCCGCTTCATCCAGCAGGGCGCGGACAGCGCGGTGCTGAACCGCGTGCTGGGCCAGGACCCGACGAAGATCCTCGGCGCGTTGCAATCGAACGGCAAGGTCTTCCTGATCAACCCGAACGGCATCCTGTTCGGCCAGGGCGCGCGCGTGGACGTGAACGGCCTCGTGGCCTCCACGCTGGACATCGGCGATGCCGACTTCCGGGCGGGCCGCAAGCGCTTCCAGGCCGGCACCGTCGCGGGCAGCGTGCGCAACGAAGGCACGATCGCGACGCCGTCCGGCGGCCAGGTCTTCCTGATCGCGCCGCACGTCGAGAACACGGGCATCGTCACGGCGCCGAACGGCGACGTGATCCTCGCGGCGGGCCACAGCGTGCAGCTGGTGGATTCGAACGATCCGGACCTGCGTGTGGAGCTTTCCGCGCCGGCCGGACAGGCCATCAACCTGGGCCAGGTGATCGCGCAGGGCGGCCGCATCGGCATCTACGGCGCGCTCGTGAACCAGCGCGGCGTCGTCAACGCGGACAGCGCCGTCATGGGCGCGAACGGCCGCGTCGTCCTGAAAGCGACCCGCGCGGTAGCGCTGGACGCGGGCAGCGTGACGCGCGCCGCCGGTAGCGCGGGCGCGGACGGCGGCACGGTGCAGGTGCTGGGCGAGCAGGTGAATGTCGCCGCCGGCGCGGGCGTGGATGCGAGCGGCCGCAATGGCGGCACGGTGCTCGTCGGCGGCGGCTGGCAGGGCGGCGGCGGCATCGTGCGCGCGCAGACCACCAGCGTCGCGAAAGGCGCCGTCATCCGCGCCGACGGCAGTGCCGGCAACGGCGGCAAGGTCGTGCTGTGGTCCGACGGCGCGACGGCGGCGCACGGCGTCGTGTCCGCGCGCGGCAGCGCGGCCGGCGGCAAGGTCGAGACGTCGGGCCATGCGCTCGACGTGGACGGCATCGCGGTCGACGCCTCCGGCAGCAAAGGGAAGAACGGCACGTGGCTGCTGGATCCGTACGACATCGAGGTCGTGGCGGGCGGCACGGCGGGCACGGACAACGTCACCCGCGTGGCGCCCGCCATGTTGACGGCCCCCGGCACGGACGTCGTCCTGCAGGCGGAGCACGACCTCACCATCACGGACGCGCTGGACGCAGCCGCCAGCGTACGCGCGACGGCGCGCAACGACATCCGCATCAACGCCCAGGTGAGCGCGGGCGGCGACCTCGATTTCCGCGCGCAGAATGCGTTCATGCTGGGCGCCAACGGCCTGCTCAAGACCGGGAACTACATCGACATCAGCGCCAACCAGATCACGCTGGCGGGTGGCATCGCCGGTACCGGGCAGCTGCCGATCCTGACCCTGACGTCGGCCGATCCGGGCCGCGCCATCAGCATCGGCACGGGCACCGGGAGCACGGGGGCGCTGGCGCTGGACGCCGCATCCCTGCAGCGCCTGAGCACCAACCTGTTCGAGATCAACGTGGGCAACAGCGCGCACAAGGGGACCGTGTCCGTCGACAGCGCGCTCTCCGCCGCGACCAATGTGGTGCTGGAAAACGCCGGCGACATCCACATCGGCGCGCCCGTCGACCTGACCGCGAATGCGGCCAGCCGCTTCATCGCGAGCCAGTACGCCGATGGCGGCCGGATCGACGTCGCGGGCAGCGTGAAGGCTGCGAAATCCGTGCTGCTGCAGGGCGACCGGCTCGGGATCGGCGCGACCGTATCCGCCGACAAGGTCACGCTGCAGCCCAGCAGCACGGGCACGCACATCAGCATCGGCGGCACGGGACAGTCCGACGGCTTCATGATCGGCCAGGCGGCCCTGTCCAATGTGCAGACGAACGATCTCACGATCGGCGGGCTGGCCGGCGGCTGGGGCGGCATCGACGTCGACGGCGCCGCGAGCTTCGCGGGCGCGAAGCTGACCCTCGATGCGGGTGCCGGCGAGCTGGCGATCAAGGAAGCGTTGGGCGCAACCGGCACGCTGGCGCTGGCGTCGACCGCGCGCATCTATGAACAGGACAGCGGCACCATCAGGGCGGGCAACGTGGCGCTGCGCGGCGGCCAGGTGATTCTCACTGGTGCCAACGAGATCGGCACGCTGTCCGGCAGCGCGGGCGGCGACACGTTCCACGTCGTGAACCGGGGTGCCCTGCGCATCGGCACCGTCGACGG
>Ga0308166_1003776_pt1 | contig 12590 bp, 11 predicted proteins | sample PhyCR2_2_FD_202137 | JGI IMG/M metagenome (GOLD analysis project Ga0308166, IMG submission 202137) | Phyllosphere microbial communities from UC Gill Tract Community Farm, Albany, California, United States - DLSLCC.R2 | ecosystem: Host-associated > Plants > Phyllosphere > Unclassified | place... | reverse complement strand
GTAAAAATCGTCCAAAAAAATAATTATTCGTGGTGCGAGGAAGGGGACTCGAACCCCTACACCATTGCTGGCGTCAGGACCTAAACCTGGTGCGTCTACCAATTTCGCCATCCTCGCGCAGGATTGCAGATCTTGCCACAAAAACAAAGGGCGCCCGACAAAGAAACCGGCCGCCCTGAATCCAATGTCTAGGGGCTACAACTTCAACCCGATATTTTACTGGATTTTCTGACACGATTGGGCAGATTTTAATTCACGCGTGCCGGGCGCCGCCCATTCGTTCGCTCATCCATTAAATCATTCGACATATCAAGCATTTACGGCCGGCGCATGGACGGGGCGCTTGACGCGGAACCAGGCCGCATACAGCGCCGGCAGGAACAGCAGCGTGAGCGCCGTCGCCACCAGCAGGCCGCCCATGATCGCCACCGCCATCGGGCCCCAGAACACCGAGCGCGACAGCGGGATCATCGCCAGCGCCGCCGCCGCGGCCGTCAGCAGGATCGGCCGGCAGCGCCGCACGGCGCTCTCGACGATCGCATCCCACGGCGCATGCCCCGCGGCGATGTCCTTCTCGATCTGGTCGACGAGGATCACGGAATTCCGGACGATCATGCCGAACAGCGCGATCACACCGAGGTTGGCGACGAAGCCGAACGGCTCGCGGAAGATCAGCAGCGCCATCGCCGCGCCGGCGATCCCCAGCGGCCCCGTGAGGAACACCATTACGGCGCGCGAGAAGCTGTGCAGCTGCAGCATCAGCAGGGTGAACACGATGAACAGCACGAGCGGCACGTTGGCCGAGATCGAGTCTTCCGCCTGCGCGCTGCTCGACGCCGCGCCTTCCAGCTTGATGCGGTAGCCGGCCGGCAGCTTCGCGCGCAGCGCCGCCAGCTTGACGTCGAGCTGGTCGGAGACGGTCGGCCCCTGCACGCCCTCGACGACGTCGGACTGGACCATGATCGCCCACTCGCGGCCGTAGCGCCAGACGATGCCCGGCTCCCACACGAATTCGATGCGCGCCAGCTGCGACAGCGGCACGGCGCGTCCGGACGGCGTCGCCACGTTCGTGTTCGCCAGCACCGACATGTTCGAACGCTCGTCCAGCGGCTGGCGCACGGCGATGTCGATCAGGCGGTTGCTTTCGCGGAACTGGCCGACCGTCGTCCCCGACAGCACGGTGGCGATCGTGCGGCGCACCGACTGCGACGTCACGCCGAGCGCGCGCATCTTGTCCTGGTCGAGGTCCAGGCGCAGCACCTTGACGGATTCGTTCCAGTTGTCGTTCACGCCGACGGTGTTGGGGTTGGCGGTCATGATGTCGCGCACCTGGTCCGCGAGCTTGCGCACGACGCCGATGTCCGGACCGATCACCTGGAACTGCACCGGATACGGCACCGGCGGCCCGTTCGGCAGCAGTTTCACGCGGCCGCGCACTTCCGGGAAGTCGGTGCGGAAGGCATGTTCGATCTTCTTGCGCAGCGCTTCGCGCTGGGCCACGGTCTTCGGCAGCACGACGAACTGCGACACGTTCGACTGCGGGAAGATCTGGTCCAGTGGCAGGTAGAAGCGCGGGCTGCCCGTGCCGATGTACGAGGTCACGCTTTCGGTTTCCGGCTGCGCGCGCGCGAACTTCTCGAATTTCACCGCCAGCGCCTCGTTGGCGGCGAAGCTCGTGCCCTCCGGCGCCCACATCTCGACCATCAGCTCGGGCCGGCTGGAATCGGGAAAGAACTGCTTCTCGATGAACTTGAAGCCGAACACGCCGAGGAAGAACACGCCGAGCGACAGCGCGATCGTCGTCTTGCGCCACTCGACGCACCAGTTGACGAGGCGGCGGAAGCGCTGGTATGCCGGCGTGTCGAACACGTCGTGGCCGTGCTGGCCGTCGCCGTGCGGCTGCACGCGCAGCAGCAGGAAACCGATGTACGGCGTGAACGTGACCGCGGCGACCCACGACACCAGCAGCGCGATCGCGTTCACGGAAAACATCGCGAACGTGTATTCGCCCGCCGCCGACTGCGCCAGCCCGATCGGCAGGAAGCCGGCCGCCGTGATCAGGGTCCCGGTCAGCATCGGGAAGGCCGTCGATGTGTACGCGAACGTGGCCGCGTCGAAGCGCGACATGCCCTCCTCCATCTTGCGAACCATCATCTCGACCGCGATGATGGCGTCGTCCACCAGCAGGCCGAGCGCGATGATCAACGCGCCGAGCGAGATCTTGTGCAGCGAGATGTCGAAGATGCGCATGAACAGGAACGTGATCGCCAGCACGAGCGGGATCGTCAGCGCCACGACGAGGCCGGGGCGCACGTCCAGGCGCAACCTCGGCTTGCGATGCAGGCCCAGCGCGACGAACGAGACGGCGAGCACGACGACGACCGCCTCGATCAGGCTGTGCATGAATTCGCTGACGGACGCCGTGACGGCCGCCGGCTGGTTCGACACGCGCTCCAGCTCGATGCCGACCGGCAGCTCGCTGCGGATGCGCGCGACGGTCTGTTCCAGTCCCTTGCCGAGCTGGATGATGTTGCCGCCCTTTTCCATGGACACGCCCAGGCCGATGACTTCCTTGCCGTTGAAGCGCATCTTGTCGTGCGGCGGATCGGCGTAGGCACGCTGCACAGTCGCGAAGTCGCCGAGACGGAACGTCGTGCCGCCGGCGCGCAGGCTCAGGTCCTCCAGCTGCTTGATCGTCTTGAGGCCGCCGGTGACGCGCACCTGCAGGTTTTCCAGCGGCGTGACGAGCACGCCGGCCGATTCGATGCCGTTCTGCGTGGCGATCTGGTTGACGATCTGCTCCAGCGGAATGCCCAGCTGCGCGAACTTCTGTTGCGAGAACAGGATGTTGATCCTTTCTTCCTGCACGCCGAACTGCTCGACCTTCGACACCAGCGGCACGGCGAGCAGCTGCTGCCGCACGAAATCGGCATAGTCGCGCATTTCGCCATACGTGAAGCCGTCGCCGGACAGCGCGAAGATCGAGCCGTACGTGTCGCCGAATTCGTCGTTGAAGAACGGCCCCACGACGCCGGCCGGCAGCGTGCCGCCGATGTCGCCGATCTTCTTCCTCACCTGGTACCAGACGCCCGGCACCTCTTTCGGCGGCGCCGATTCGCGCAGCTCCATGATGATCGTCGTCTCGCCGGGCTTGGAAAAGCTGCGCAGCTTGTCGATGTACGGCGTTTCCTGCAGCTTGCGTTCGAGCTTGTCGGCGACCTGCTCGGCCATCTGCACGGCGGTGGCGCCGGGCCAGTAGGCCGTGACGACCATGGCGCGGAACGTGAACGGCGGGTCCTCGTCCTGGCCCAGCTTGTTGTAGCTGACGATGCCGCCGATCAGCAGCGCGGCGATCAGGTAGCGGGTCAGCGGGATGTTTTCCAGCGCCCAGCGCGACAGGTTGAAGCCCCTCATTTCCGGACCCCGCCGGCTTCCGCCTCGGCATCCGGGCGGCGCGCCACGTCGGCCGCCAGCACGGTTACCTTCTGGCCCGGCTTGAGCAGGTTAACGCCGGCCGTGACGATCGTCTGGCCCGGCTTCACGCCGCCCGCCAGCAGCACGTCGTTGCCGGACACGCCCGCGACCTGTACCGGCACGAGACGCACGGCGCCGTTCTCGATCACCCACACGGACGTCGCGCCCTTGTTCTGGTAGAGCGCGGGCAGCGGCACGCGCAGCGCGCTGCCGGCATCCGCCTGCGCCAGCTGCACGACCGCGGTCATGCCGAGGCGCACGTCGTCCTGCGGCGGAATCGCCACCTTCACCGTGTACGTGCGCGTGGCCGGGTCGGCCACCGGCGCCACTTCGCGGATCCTGCCGCGCATGCTGCGGTTTGGATCGGCCCACAGCTTGACCTTGACGGCGCCGACGCTGCGCAGCTCGTCGACCTGGTCTTCCGGCACGCCGATCACGACTTCCTTCTCGTCCGTCCGGGCGACGCGCACGACCGGCGTACCGGCCTGGACGACTTGTCCGACTTCGGCGTCGATGGCGGTGACGACGCCGTCCGTGTCCGACACGAGGCTGGCATAGCCGGTCTGGTTGGCCTGCTCGCGCGCCGCGGCGCGCGCCGCTTCCACGCTGGCCTGCGCCGAGTGCGCCGCCGCCACCTTCTGGTCGAGCACGGCCTGGCTGACGAAATTCTGGCTGCGCAGGTCCTGGTAGCGCTTCATGTCGGCGCGCGCCAGCTCGTAATTCGTCTGGGCGGCGCGCAAATTGGCCTGCGCCTGCTGCTGGCCGAGGCGCAGGTCCTGCGGATCGAGCTGCATCAGCATCTGGCCCTTCTTGACGACCGTGCCGACGTCGACCTTGCGGGCGCTGATCTTGCCGCCGACGCGAAAACCGAGACGCGATTCGTAGCGGGGCCGCACGTCGCCGGAAAACTCGGCCGATGCGCCGACGCTGCCGGCGGCCAGCGTGAGCGCGCGCACGGGGCGCACGTCGGCGGCGGGCGCCTCGCTGCGGGAGCACCCGGCCAGCAGCGCCGCGCACAGCGCCAGCGCGATGAAAGAAGGGACGGCGCCGGCGCGGCGCGGGGACGTCGAGAGAAAAGCAGTCATTGTTTTCCTCATGCTGGCCCGGCCGGGATGGCGGGGCACTGTCGTGGTGTGAGCCGAACCATTATAATCACGCCATTATCACCAGTAAATGACTTTAGAGTCAGCAATCAAATCCGCCGCATGGCCGTCGACCATTACGAGAATTTTCCTGTCGCTTCGATCCTGCTGCCGCGCCGCCTCGTGCCCGCGGTGGAGGCGATCTACGCGTTCGCGCGCAGCGCCGACGACCTGGCCGACGAGGGCGACGCCGCCACGGCCGAACGCCTCGCCGCGCTGGGCGCGTACGAGGCCGCGCTGGACGGCATCGCCGCCGGCACGCCGCCCGCCGATCCGATGTTCGCCCGGCTCGCCGCCGTGCTGGCGCAATACCGCCTGCCGCAACAGCCGCTGCGCGACCTGCTCAGCGCGTTCAAGCAGGACGTCGTCACGACGCGCTATCCCGATTTCGCCGCACTGCGCGATTATTGCCGCCGCTCGGCCGATCCCGTCGGCCGGCTGATGCTCGGCCTGTACGGCATCGACGACGCCGAGAGCCTGCGCGCATCGGACGCGATCTGCACGTCGCTCCAGCTGATCAACTTCTGGCAGGACGTCGCCATCGACATCGCCAAGGGCCGCATCTATATTCCGCTGGACGACCTGGCGCGCTTCGGCGTGCCGGAAGACGCGATCGCGCAGGGCCGCGCCGATGCCGCCTGGCGCGCGCTGATGCAGTTCCAGATCGGACGGGCACGCGCGCTGATGCTGGAGGGCGCGCCGCTGGCGACGCGCCTGCCGGGCCGCATCGGCTGGGAACTGCGCATGGTCGTGCAGGGCGGCCTGCGCATCCTGGAAGCGATCGAACGCGTCGACTACGACGTGTTCCGGCGCCGTCCGCGCATCAAGCGGCTCGACTGGCTCGTCGTCGGCTGGCGCGCGCTGCGCATGTAGCGCCGCGCCACCGCAGAATCCGCCCGCAGTCCGGGCGCCATCGGCTAAGATAGCGGACTTGCTCCGCGCGTTTGTACTTTTACTATGTCCCCCGACGAATACTGCCAACAAAAGACCGCACAAAGCGGCTCCAGCTTCTACTACAGCTTCCTGTTCCTGCCGCCGGAGCGCCGGCGCGCGATCACGGCGCTGTACGCGTTCTGCCGGGAAGTCGATGACACCGTGGACGAGGCGACCGACCAGTCCGTCGCGCGCATCAAGCTCGCGTGGTGGCGCAACGAAGTCACGCAGATGTACTCGGGCACGCCCACGCATCCCGTGATGCTGGCGCTGAAGCCCCACCTGGCGCCGTACGACCTGAAGCAGGAACACCTGCAGGCGATCATCGACGGCATGGAGATGGACCTCGACCAGTCGCGCTACCTCGATTTTCCGAACCTGAAGAAATACTGCTGGCACGTGGCGGGGGTCGTCGGCATCCTGTCCGCCAGCATCTTCGGCGTGACGGACCCGCGCACGCTGGAATACGCGGAAAAGCTGGGCCTCGCGTTCCAGCTGACGAACATCATCCGCGACGTCGGCGAAGACGCGCGCAAGGGCCGCATCTACCTGCCGATCAACGAGCTGCAGCAGTTCGGCGTGACGGCGGCCGACCTGCTGAACGCGCGCCACAGCGAGAAGTTCGAAGCGCTGATGGCCTTCCAGGCCGAGCGCGCGCAGAAGTACTACGACGAAGCGTTCGCGCTGCTGCCGAAGGAAGACCGGCGCGCGCAGCGTCCGGGCCTGATGATGGCCGCGATCTACCGCACGCTGCTGGTCGAGATCCAGCGCGACAACTATCACGTCCTCACCCAGAAGATTTCCCTGACGCCGCTGCGCAAGCTGTGGCTCGCGTGGAAGACGTATGTCCGCGGCTAAGGACAGCGCGGGCAAACGGGTGGCGGTCGTCGGCGGCGGCTGGGCCGGCTGCGCGGCGGCCGTCGCCCTGCTCGATGCCGGCTGCGCCGTCACCCTGTTCGAAGCGGCGCGCACCCTCGGCGGGCGCGCCCGCGCGATCGAGACCGACGGCCGCACCCTCGACAACGGCCAGCACATCATGCTGGGCGCCTACGCCGACACGCTGCGGCTGATGCGCCGCGTCGGCGTCGACCCGGCGCAAGCCCTGCTCCGGCTGCCGCTGCAGATGCGCTACCCGGCCGCCGACGCGGGCATGGACTTCGTCGCCCCGCGCCTGCCGGCGCCGCTGCACATGCTCGTGGCGCTGCTGCGCGCCCGCGGCCTGGACCGCGCCGACAAGCTGGCCCTGGCCCGCTTCACGACCAGCGCCCGCTGGATGGACTGGCAGCTCAACGACGACTGCAGCGTCGCCGTGCTGCTGGAGCGCTTCGACCAGACCGAACGCCTGATCCGCCTGATGTGGCGTCCGCTGTGCCTGGCGGCGCTGAACACCGCGCCCGAACACGCGTCGGCCCAGGTATTCCTCGCCGTGCTGCGCGACAGCCTGGGCGCGAAGCGCGCCGCCTCCGACATGCTGATTCCGCGCGTGCTGCTCGACGCCGCGTTCCCCGCGGCCGCGCGCCGCTACCTGGAAAGCCGCGGCGCCGCCGTGCATACGGGCTGCCGCATCGACGCGCTCGGCCCCGACGGCGGCACCTGGTGCCTGCGCGCGGGCGCCGACGTGCACCCGGTCGACGCGCTCGTCCTCGCCGCGCCGCCGTGGCAGGCGGCCGCCCTGCTGCGGCCCCTGGACGGCGCCGCGGCCACGGTCGCGCAGCTGGACGCGTTCGCGTACGAGCCGATCGCCACCGTCTACCTGCAATACGGGAGCGAGGTGCGCCTGCCCATGCCGTTCTGCGCGCTGGCCGATGCGCCGGCCGCCGGGCGCTGGGGCCAGTTCGTGTTCGACCGGGGCCAGCTCGACGCCGGCCAGGCGGGATTGCTCGCCGTCGTCATCAGCGGCGCGGACGCGGCGGCGGCCGTCGGCCAAGACGCGCTGGCGCAGGCCGTCGCCGCGCAGCTGGCGACGGCGTTCGGCATGCCGGCGCTCGGCCGGCCGCACTGGACCCGCACGATCACGGAAAAGCGCGCGACGTTCGCCTGCACCCCGGGCCTGGCACGGCCGGCCAACGACGTCGGGCTGCCCGGCCTGGCGCTGGCCGGCGACTACACGGCGGGCGACTACCCGGCCACGCTGGAGTCGGCCGTGCGCAGCGGCCTGGCGGCGGCGCGCGTCCTGACGGGGGCCGCGGGGCAATGAGGGGCCGCCGGCCGTCGCGCCGGGCTGCGCCCTGCCCCGCGTTTCGTGCAGTCTGTCGCACGGCGGTGGCGCGCGCCGCATGCGAACCGTACAGTGGCATCATCGAAACATGTGACGACGGACATGCAAATGAACCTCCAGCTCGGCTTGCGTACCCTGGCGTTGCTCGCCCTCGTGGCCGCGGCGACGGTCGTACTGGTCCACCCCGGCACGGCGCCCGACCCGGCGCTGACCGCCATGCTGCTGCTCGGCCGCAGCTGACGATGCTCCTAATGCCGCAAAGCAAGGAATCCTGATGGGCAAACTGGAATACCTCGACGCGCTCAAGCGGGCCATGCTCGGGCTGCCGCCCGACGTCCAGGCGAAGACGCTGGCCTATTACGAACAGCGCTTCGTCGACGGGACGGCCGTCGGCCGCAGCGAGCCGGACGTGGCGCGCGAACTCGACGATCCCACCAAGATCGCCATGACGCTGCGCGCCAGCGCGCACCTGCACGCTTTCACGGAAAAGAAAAATCCCGTCAACCTGGTGCGCCTGCTGGTCTCGGCCGTGGGACTGGCCATCTTCAACCTGTTCATGATCGTCCCGGCGCTCGTGTATTCGGCGCTGTTGTTCTGCCTGTACATCGCCGCGCTGGCGTTCTACCTGGCCGGCATCGCGACGACGGCGAGCGGCCTGGCCGGCGCCAACGAACTCGTGCTCGACTGGCCGAGCCGCTTCGTCACGATCGACGACGACGGCCGCGGACGCCAGGTGCGCGTCGACATCGGCAGCCGCGGCATCGAGGTGACGACGGAGCGGCCGAAAATCGCCGAGCCGCTGCCCCCCGCCGAGAAAGCCGAAGCGGGCGACGACGAGGCGGCCGACAACGCGCGCGCGGCGCGGCGCGAACATTCGCGGGCGATGCGCGGCGCGGAAGCGCTGGCCGACAGCACCCTGCGCATCAGCACCGAGATGGACGCCGATTCGCGCACGACGCAGACCCTGTTCGGCCTGGGGCTCGTCCTGGGCGGCATCGCGCTGTTCCTGCTGTCGCTCGTCGTCACGCGCTACACGCTGGTCGGCCTGAAACGCTACCTGCAGATGAACCGTTCCCTGCTCAAGGGCAGCTGAGGCACCATGCGCGCACTCCTCAACATCGGCGCCAGCCTGCTCGTCCTGGCCTTCCTCCTGATCGGCGTGTCGTACAGCATGCTGCGGGCGCAGGGCACGAATGGCGCGTCCAGCCCGGGCAGCCGCCTCGTCGCCACCGAAGGCCGCCCGCTCGCCAAGGCCGTCGCCAAGGTCGACCTGAGCGGTCCCGTCAACCTCACCCTGCGCCAGGGCGCGGCGCCCGCGCTGGAAGTGCGCGGCGAGCAGCGGCTGCTGGCCAATATCGACACGACCGTCGACGGCGACATGCTGCGCATCGGCCCGCGCGGCATCCTGCTGCGCCACCGCACGCCGATCGAAGTGATCGTCACGCTGCCGCAGCTGGAATCGCTGAGCGTCAACGGCAGCGGCGAGCACACCGTCAGCGGGTTCGCCGGCGACCACCTGGACGTGGCGCTGGACGGTTCCGGCAGCATGCGCTTCAACGGCCGCTATCGCGCCATCACGGCCGCCGTGCACGGCAGCGGCGAACTGGAACTGACCGGCGGCACGAGCGACACCGTGGACGCCGCCGTGGTCGGTTCCGGCCGCCTCACGCTGGTCGGCGCCAGCCGCACGCTGCGCGCCGCGCTGCGCGGCTCCGGCGACCTCGATGCGCGCCACCTGCGTGCGGACGAGGTCGACTACATGCAGCAGGGCTCCGGCGACGGCGCCGTGTATGCCCGCAAGCGCCTGCACGCGGAACTGGTCGGCAGCGGCGACGCGCGCGTCTACGGCAACCCGGACGAGCGCTCCGTCAAGCGCGAAGGCAGCGGTTCCGTCAGCTTCGAGGAGTGACGCCGCCGGCGTCCAGCCAGGCCAGCGCCGCGCGCCCGGCCGCGCGCGCGCTGCCGAAGCACGCCGTCAACAGATAGCCGCCGGTCGGCGCTTCCCAGTCGACCATCTCCCCCGCCACGAACACGCCCGGCAGCGCGCGCAGCATCGCGCCGCCGGCCAGCGCATCGAAACGTACGCCGCCCGCGCTGCTGATCGCTTCGTCGATGGGGCGCGGGCGCTTGAGCACGAGCGGCAGCGCCTTGAGCGCACGCGCCAGCCGCGCCGGATCGGCGTACTCCGCCTTGGACAGGCACTCGTGCAGCAGGCCGGATTTGACGCCCTTGATGCCCAGCCGGCTCTGCAGGTGGCTGGCCATCGAGCGCGTGCCGCGCGGGCGCAGCACCTCGTCCAGCACCCGCTGTGGATCGTGGTCGGGCAAGAGGTCGAGCAGCACGGTGGCGCTGCCGCCCTGCGCGATGCGGTCGCGGATCGGCGCCGACAGCGCATACACGAGGCTGCCCTCGATCCCGGTCGCCGTGACGACGAACTGGCCCTTGCGGAAGATCGGCCGCGCCGCGCCGTCGCCGGCCAGCGCCAGCGCCACGGTCGTCAGCGGCGCGCCGGCGTGGCGCTCGGCGAAGTGCGCGCTCCAGTCGGCGTCGAAGCCGCAGTTCGCGGGCACGAGCGGCGCAACCTCGATGCCGCGGTCCTGCAGCAGCGGCACCCACGCGCCGTCCGATCCGAGCCGCGCCCAGCTGGCCCCGCCCAGCGCCAGCACGACGGCGCTGCCTTCGACCGCAACGACGCGCGTCCCGTCGGGCGTATCGAAGCGCAGCGCGCCGCCGTCCCAGCCCTGCCAGCGGTGGCGCATGTGGAACACGACGCCGGCTTCGCGCAGCCGGTGCAGCCACGCGCGCAGCAGCGGCGCCGCTTTCATCTCAGTAGGGAACACGCGGCCGGACGTCCCGACGAACGTGTCGATGCCGAGACCGTGGATCCAGGCGCGCACCGCATCCGGCGGAAAGGCGTCGAGCCAGGGCCGGACGTCGTCCCGGCGCGTGCCGTAGCGGCCGGCGAACGCCGCGAAGTCGTCCGCGTGCGTGATGTTCATGCCGCCCTTGCCGGCCAACAGGAACTTGCGGCCGACGGACGGCATCGCATCGTACAGGTCGACGCGCGCGCCGCCGGCCGCGAGCACCTCGGCCGCCATCAGGCCGGCGGGACCGCCGCCGATGACGACGGCATGGCGGGTTGGGGAAACGGATGACGGAGCGGACATGGCGGCGGCGTGGCAACGAAAGGCGAGCATTGTAGACGAAACGCCGGTCAGGCCCAACATCGATGTAAAGGGTGCTTGACATCGGGCGCGGCCGCGCCTACGATGTAAAGCGTACTTTACATGACATCCTTTTACCTGGAGGTGTACGATGCACGAACAACGCGTGGCACGGGCCTACCGTGCCGAACTTTTCATGGCCATCGCCGTGTACGTGGTGCTGCTGCTGGCCTCGATCGGCTACGGCCGCCCGCTGCCCGATGGCGCTCTGCGCACGGCCGTGCTGCTGGCGCCGATGATCGGCTTCGGCCTGATGATCCGCGCGATCGCCCGCCACGTGCGCCGCATCGACGAGTACCAGCGCCTGCGCCTCCTGGAAGGCCTGGCGCTGGCGTTCGCCATCACCGGCGCCGTCACCTTCAGCTACGGCTTCCTCGAAACAGCCGGGTACCCGAAGCTGTCGATGTTCACCGTATGGATGGTGATGGGCGCCAGCTGGGGTGCCGTGTGCATCGCGCGTGCGCTGCAGGCGCGCCGCACCGTCGAACCATGAAGAACGCCATCCGCGAACTGCGCGCCGCGCGCGGCTGGAGCCAGGCCCACCTGGCCGGGCTGCTGGACGTGTCGCGCCAGACCGTCATCGCCATCGAGACGGGGCGCTACGACCCGAGCCTGCCGCTGGCGTTTTCGCTCGCCCGGCTGTTCGAACAACCGATCGAAACCATTTTCTTCCCGGACCAGGAGACCGCATGAACATCCTTCGCAACAAGGCCGCCCTGTTGGCCCTCGCCGTCACGTTCGCCATTTGCGCGCAGCAGCAGTCGCATGCCCAGGCCCCGGCGTCGGCGCCGAACCGCTTCGCCGCGAACATCGCGCCGGCCGAGCGCTTCGAGATCGGCGGCGTGCTGGTCGAACGCCACGGCAGCCGCGGCCGCCCGCTGATCCTGGTCCCCGGCCTCGCCAGCGGCAGCTGGGTCTGGCAGGACACGGTGCGCGCGTTCTCCCCCGACCACGCCGTCTACGTGCTGACCCTGCCGGGCTTCGATGGCCGCCCGCCGGCCGGCCCGGCGCCGTTCGCCGCGGCGCGCGCCGCCGTCGAGACATTGATCGCCACCCGCCGGCTCGACAAGCCCGTCCTCGTCGGCCACAGCCTCGGCGGGATCCTGGCGCTGGCCGTCGCCGAAGACAAGCCGGCGGCGGTCGGCGGCGTGGTCAGCATCGACGGCCTGCCCGTGATGCCCGGCGCGGAAGACATGACGCCGGAGCAGCGCGCGCAGTTCGCCGAGAAGACGCGCGCCCGCATCGGCCAGCCGCAGCCGGCGCAGTTCGCCGCGCAGCAGCAGGGCTATATGCGCACGATCGGCGTGCTCGACATGGACAAGGCGGACGCGCTCGCGCAGCTGTCGGCGCGCAGCGACCCGGCCTCGGTCGGCCTGTGGGCGGCGGACGTGCTGACCGTCGACCTGCGTGGGCAACTGAAAGCGATCCAGGCCCCCGTGCTGGCCGTCGTGCCCTATTTCGACCTGGACGGCGCCCAGCAGGGCCTCACGGCCCCGGCCAAGGCGGACTACTACCGCGCGCTGCTGGACGGTACGCCCAAGCTGCAGGTGGTGACGGTGGCGCCGGCGCGCCACTTCGCGATGTTCGACCAGCCCCAGG
>Ga0308166_1003774_pt1 | contig 12592 bp, 9 predicted proteins | sample PhyCR2_2_FD_202137 | JGI IMG/M metagenome (GOLD analysis project Ga0308166, IMG submission 202137) | Phyllosphere microbial communities from UC Gill Tract Community Farm, Albany, California, United States - DLSLCC.R2 | ecosystem: Host-associated > Plants > Phyllosphere > Unclassified | place... | reverse complement strand
AGCTCCGGATAGACGAAGCGCCGGCCCCAGACGTTGCGCACGGCTTCCCGCACCAGCGAGCGCGACGAGCACTTCAGCGAGTAGATGAGCGGACTGAACGAAAAGGTCAGCGTCGGCATGTTACCGCAGCTCCATCAGGATCTTATTGTAAATTTTTGCAACATTGTTACCAAGAATATCATACGTCCGGCAGCTTCTTACGTACGGTGGGCCACGTAGCGCCAGCTCGGCCGCAAGGAGCTCATCATTTAACAATTGCAGTACGGCATCGGCGAACGGGGCGGGTTCCATCGGCACGCACAACCCGGCGCCACTCTCGTCGATCACGCGTTGCTGGTCGGGGATGTCGTTGGCGACGCCGGGAATACCGAGCGCCAGGTATTCGACCAGCTTGGTCGGCGACGAGACGTCGAACAGCGTACCGCGCGGAATCGGCGACAGGCCGACCTCGGCCCGCACGGCATAGCCGAGCGCGGTGCGCTGCGGCAGCCAGCCGGTCAGCAGCACGTGATCCTGCAGGCCGCGCGCCGCGATGTCCCGGCGCATCCACGCCATCTCGTCGTCCGACGGCGCGTCGCCTGCGATCACGAGCAGCACGCGCGGTTCGTGCGCGCGCAGCAGCGCGGCCACGTCGAGCAGGAAATCCGAGCGGCGCGAGCGCGCGACCCGTCCGAGGTACAGGACGACGCGGCGTCCGGCCAGGCGCGGATCGACGACCGGCGCGATACGGGCGCGGTCGAACAGGCGGACGTCGACGCCCATCGGCACGGCCGTCATGCGCGCGCGCGGCACGCCCTGCGCCGCCAGCCAGTCGGCCATGGCGTCGCTCTGCACGAACACGTGACGCGCGCCGGGCAGCACGAGACGCCGCAGCGCCGCGCGCGCCGCGCGGGCGCGCAGCGCGTGGCCCAGCCAGGCAAGCGTGCGGCCCTGGCGCCGGACGTCGTCGCGGCGCGCTTCGTAGCCTTCGACGATGGGGAACGACATCCAGTAGAGGAACGGCACGCCGAGCAGCGCGGCGACCATGCGGCCCAGCACGCCGCTGGCGATCTTGTCGCGCACCTGGATGCAGTCCGGCCGTCCCCGGCGCAGCGCGCGCGCCAGGCCGAGCAGGTCCCACAGCGGCGCGCACACGCTCCACAGGCGGCTGTCGAGCGAACCCACGACGTCCATGCCGCCGGCCGGCCACGGCGCGGCGTCGCCGCTGCCGCCCTGCCCCACGAGGTCCGTGGCGACGCCGTGGCGCGGCAGTGCGGTGCCGAACAGGGTGAGCACGTCGGCGCGGATGGGCGGCAGCGCGTCGCGCACGACGAACAGGATGGAACGGGTGCGTGCCGCGCGGGCCGGCTGTTTTTTCTGGCTGTCCATGACTTCCTTGTCCGATGAACAACAACAGGACCAGTGTAGCCATTCCGGGTACACACAAATTGCGCCAGACTCAGGGTGGACCGGATTTTTTCGAAGTTTTTCGAAATGATTCCAGCAGATTATTTCTCACTCGAATTCTTGCGGAAAATAATCTGTCTTGCGTTCAAAAGGTCCGCAACGCCAGCAGACGCGGCAGCAGCGCGGCGCTGAGCCGGCTGTCGAGCTTGCGGCAGAAATGGGCATGCGACGCGGCGATGCGTGCGAAATCCGCTTCGACGAGGATCGCGGGGTGGCGCGCCCCATCCTGGGGCCATTGGACGTAGCGGAAATTGTGGCCCAGCACGCGGCGCGCGAACGGCGAATTCATGATGAGGGTCTGGAAGAACAGTTCGTCCGGACACGCGCAGTAGCGGAAGAAGCGCACGAGCCCCGGTTCGCGGTCGACCCGCCCGAGGACGTGGCGCACGCACGCCTGCGACAGCGCCCACCACGACGAGCCGCCGTACGGCTGCATGCCGCCCGGCAGACGGCGCGTCCGGCCCGCCGTGCGCAGCATCCGGTTGACCAGCCGGCAGGCCAGTTCACGCGCATACGGCCCCTGGTCGCTACAGAAATACTGATACCTGCCTTCGGCCGCCCACTGCCCGGGCGCCGTGCCGATGGATATGACGTCGAGCAACTCATAGCCCGACAATTGCTCCATCGCCCGTTTCAGGCGGACATTGGACAGCAGCGGAAAATCCTGGGCGCTGAGGAAGGTCACCTTGTCGTACGCGGGCACCTCGGCGTCGATCTGCGCCAGCGCATTCAGGGCGGCCTGCACCTGGCTGAACGCGCCCCAGTGGACGTCCACGCGCCGCGTCACCTGGCGCGCATACGGGTGGATGCCGGCGGGATCGAGCGCGCACTTGCGGTCGAGGTTGACGTACACGACGAACGCGTCGTCGCGCAACTGTTCCACCAGGGCGTTGAGCTGGTCCAGGTCCTTGTGGGCCTGGATCAGGAATACCTGAGTCGTCATCGTCGGCGCCGGAAAGAGGCATATCACGGATCAGTTGCACGGACGCAGGGATCACTCCCTGCGTCCGGCGTACACGCGGGCAAAAAAAATCCTCCGGCGCCGCGGGCCCCGGAGGATGGACGCCTGCGCGCCGAGTCTAGCAGTCCGGCGCGCGGACGCCTTAATTCAGGTTGATGGTTTGCGGTCCGACCGTCACCGTGCGGCTCGTGCCGGTTCCGCTCACCTTGACGGCCGGACGCTTGCAGCCCACGTCCAGCAGCACGAGGTACTCGGCCGTCGCGCCGGCGGCGGTCTTCAGGTAGAACGCGCCATGGTCTTCGACGACGCCGGACTTGGGCGCCGGTCCCGTCCACCTGGCGAACGGCGCGTTGCCGTTGAGGTCGCGCAGGCACACGGATTGTCCGCCCGCCGCGATCTTGACGCTGCCCGCATTCTCGACCGTCATGGCGACCGGCGCGTGCACGTTCCACTCGAACGTGTGGGCGGCCGGGGCCTTCAGCGTGTCGCGCACGACCATCGCGTTCTGGCCGCGCAGGTACCAGACCTGGCGCTGCGCCTGCGTCAGCACGCCGGCATAGGCCGGGGTCGCGTCGCCCTTGGCATAGTCATAGGCCGCCTGCGTCGAGAACGCCGTGATGTTGCCGTTGTGCTGCAGCTGCTCGCGGTAGCCGTCGACGTTCTGGCCCTTGCCGCCGTCGAACGTGATCGCGTTCTGCGAGCGGGTCTGGTGGTACCAGCTCGACCACAGCGACGAGCCGTACCAGTCGTACCAGCCGGCCTTGACGAGCAGCGGCTGGCCCGCGACGGACAGCAGCAGGCCGTTCTGGTCGCCATGGCTGTGGTTGAACGAACCGTAGGGGCTCGACTTGAAGAAGAACGACGTGCGGTTGGTCGCCGAGATGTCGCTGTGCATCGCGACCCAGCCCGTGCTCGGCAGGTACGCGGCGTTGGGCGGCGGCGTCTTGACGTTCGTGGCCGTGATCGGCATCGGATACGGCGCCTGCACCACGGACAGCGAATCTTCCGTGCCCGCCAGCCTGGACACGAACCAGGCGGCGTGCGGCGACGTCATGCGGTTGGCGAACGCGCGGTACACGCGCGGATCCGGCTTCGTCTCGGAACCGTCGCCGAACGCATGCACTCTGGCGCCCGGCGGCGTGAACTCCGCGGCGAAGTCGAGGAAGCCCAGGGTCCAGGGCTTGGCGTACATGTTGACGCCGGTCGCCTGGGCGATCGGATCCCACAATGCCGTCATGTAGCCGGCCGCGTATTCACCGTAGGCGGTGCCGTTGGCATAGCCGCCTTCCTGCCCCGACCACGGCGACGGCGTGTTCACGTAGGCACGGAACGCGAAGTCGAACCACGTCTGCGCTTCCGGGATGTCGCCCAGCGCCAGCGTCGAGATCAGCGACATGTAGATCATCAGCGTGCTGCCGTGCGAATCGAACGGGTACTGGTCGAGACGGCCGTTGTCGCCCGCGAGATTGTTGTACATCTCGGTGACGCGCGTCCTGGTGACGGCGAGCCAGCGCGCCTTGCGGGTCGCGTCCACGTCGCCCGCCAGCAAGTCGGCCGCCTTGAGCAGCGTCACCGCGATCTGGCGCGTGGCCTGGTCCTGGTTGGCGTAGCTGGTCGGGCCGGTCGGGCTCAGCGCCGCCAGCTGGTCGCCGCGCTTGAACGCTTCGTTCAGGAACGTCGTGTCTTTCTTGAGGCGCCACAGCAGCGCGGCCGCTTCCAGCTGGCGCGTCGCTTCATTGATGCGGTTGCGCACGTCGGTCTGCTGCGTGGCCATTGCCGACGTCATCGGCGACGTGATCTTGATGGGCCAGCGCGCATCGGACAGATTCGGCAGCGCCGTCATCTGCAGCTTGACTTCGTTGATGAGGCGGCTGACGTAAGGATCCAGCTCGGCCTTCCTGGCCGCGCTCCACGTCGCATACGGGGCGAACGTGGGACCGAGCGAACGGGGGTGCGGCTTGGCCTGGATGCGGGCGCGCAGCGTGGCGTTGTCCGGCACTTCGAACACGGTCGACGTGCTTGTGATCGAGAACGCACGCGGCGTCGACCAGTCGCTCGAACCGGATGGACGTACGCGCCACGTGTAGTTGCCCGCTGCCAGGGCCTTGGTCGGCAGATACCAGTTGCGGTCGACCGTCGCCTTCAGCGCCGAGCCGCCGGCCGGCGTGATCTCGACATCGTATTTGGCGGGACCGGTCGGATGACGCGCCCACGTAAAACCGGGCGGATTCTGCGCCTGCGCGGCGCCATTGTCCGGGGTCGGCTGGACGACCAGCGGATCCGTTGACCTGGCCCAATCGGCGTGCGCGCTGAACGACCACATCAGCGATGACAGGGCAGCCGCGACGGCCAAACCTTTACGGGAAAACTTCATGCATGTGCTCCAAGGAAATTGTTCGGACTTCTCGGGAGGCCCAGCCGGCTCGGCAGCCCGGACACGCCTCATGTCACAATTCGCCCATACCGATAAGCGCTGTGAGGAGGCGAAATATTACCCCAAGAAATTTTACACACGGAAAAATTTCCCTATAAAAATCAAAGATTTTCCTTGAAATTGGCGTGAACTTTTTCGACTGATCGAGGTCTGGAAGTATCCTTGTTTCCAGAAACGCCACGGACGTTTTTTAACAAAGTAGAATTTCTGGAAACTTTGCCATCGCGGCAGAATCGGACGCGCGGCCCGCGTCTGCCGGTTGGATGATTGGCGTGGCGGCCGGATGCGGCATGCCGTTCCGACTGCATCAATGGCAGCCCGTGCAGTGCTTGCCCACGCCGTTGCGGCTGGCGGGGCGGCGTGCGTTGCCGCCCGTGTGCGGCGACCCGATGGGTGGAGCGCGGCGGCGGCCGGGTGACGGGTGCCGGGTGATGGGTGCCGGGTACCGGCGGAGCGTGAACGCGGGTTGGGTGCGTCGACCGGTCTCGCGGTACGGATGCGCTTGCCTTTAAGTTGTCCCGGTAGCGCTGACGTTGCGCTACCGCCGCCCTTCGTCAAGACGTGTCCGACTGTGACGGCGCCGTTGCGGTGCCGCCAGGATGCCGTGCCCCGTCAGTGCGCGGCCGCCGGGGTTGCCGCGCGCGCCGCCTCGGCGTGCAGCGCACGCATGCGTTTCAGGTAGCGCAGGCAATAGATGCCGAACGCGACCGGCGCCTGCGCCATGTAACGGCGCCGCACCATGAACTCTTCGCGGCGTGCCTCCATCCGGTTGGCGGACGAGACGCTGCCCGCGTGGTCGCGGAATACCGTCAACGGCCGGTCGACGGTGGCGGGCCGCGCCACCCGTCCCAGGCGCAGCCACAGGTCGATGTCCATCGCGTACTTCAGCGTCTCGTCGAACATGCCCACGCGCCCGAACACGCTGCGCCGGATGAACACGGCCGGATGCGGCACAGACGCGCGCCCGGCAACGTAGGCGCGGTAGCTGAACGGCACCAGCCGGTACGGCGGCATCATCCGTCCATCCTTGAGCACCTGCACGGTGCCGAACACCCAGTCCACGCGCTCGCGCGCGAAGCGTTCGGCCACGGTGGCCAGCACGTCGTCGTCCACGTAGTAATCGTCCGAATGCAGGTGCGCCACAAAGTCGCCGCTGGCCGCTTCGATGCCGCGGTTCATGGCGCGGCTGATGCCGCCGGCGACGTCGCGCAGCACCCGTTTGCGGCCCGGATACGCGGCGATCATGTCGAGCGTGCCGTCCGTCGAGCCGCCGTCGACGAACACGTGTTCGACGTCGCGGCAGGTCTGGCGCTGCACCGACGCCAGTGTGTCGGCCAGCGTGGCGGCGCTGTTCCAGGTGCACGTGACGATCGAGAAGGTCGGCCTGTTCATGGTCACTCGCGATAAAAGTCCAGCACTTGCGGCACGGCGTGGGACACGTCCATCGGGAAGGCATCGGGCAACGGCACGGTGCGCGGCGCGCGGCCGAGGATGTGTACCAGCCGCTCGACCAGGCGCGGCATGGTCTCGACCAGCTGCAATTGCCCGTCGTAGTACTGGTAAGCCGCCAGCTCCGGCGTACCGCCGCGCGCCAGCGCCACGCACTGCCTGCCCAGCGCGAGCCCTTCCAGCACGGTGGTGCCGCAGGGCTCTTCCCATACCGACGGAATCACCAGCACGTGGCTGCGCGCGGACATGCGGATGACATCGTCGTAGCCCAGCCAGCCGAGGAAGCGCACCTGCGGCCCGGCGTATTGCTGCTCGAGGGCCTTGCGCAGCGGCCCGTCGCCGACGATGGTCACGCGCGCATGCCGCGGCAGCCACCCCTGCACCTGCGCGAGGAATTCGCCGAAGCCCTTGCCTGAATCGATGCGGCCAACCAGCAGCACGTCGCCCGCCCGCACCTCGTCCGGCGCGGCGGCGCGTTCGCGCAGGTACGGATAACGGATGAAGTTGTGGATCACGCGGGCGCGCGACAGATCGGCATCCGGCACCGCGCGCAGGAACGCCCGGCGCAGGAAATCGGACACGAAGATGGTCTTGTGGCGCGAGAAGGCCTCGGCGGTTTCAAGCCGGTAGCGGCGCACCGCCATGCCGGACATCGAGCGCCGCAGCGCGTTCGGGGCCGGATGGATGCAGGCGGCGCAGTCGCGCGCGTCCGTCGTCGTGCAGACGTGTTCTTGCGTGAAGCGCAGGTGGATCACGCATTCGCTGCCCTGGTCGTGCCGCGTCTGGACGAAATTTACGCTAGCGGGCACGTACCGCCCCGCCATCGGCAGATGACCGTGATAGTGCACGACGTCGTACCGCCGGACCTCGCGCAGCAGCGCGCGCGCCACGCGGCGGGCGAACCATGGCCGCTTGACCGGGTTGAAGAAGCCGAGCTGCGATTCTTTCCAGTTGGGATGCGCGAACGAAAAGCCGGGCAGCACGCGTCCGCGAAAGCCGATGTCGGCCGCGCTGCCGCCGTGGAAACGGTCGCTGCACCCCATGATGTCGACGTCGTGCCCCGCCTCGAGCAGCGCGTTGGCCAGCGTGACCACATGTTTGCCGAGGCCGCCGATTTGGGTTCCCGGCAGGTCTTCCGACACCATCAGGATCTTCACACCGTTTTCCTCATCGACAACCAGCCTTTCATGCGCGCCCAGGCGAGTTCCCTGTCGTCCGGTTCGATCACGACCAACACGCCGTACGCCCCCAGCAGCGCGATCGTCGCCAGCACCAGCAACAGGCGGTGGAGCGGCGTGCCGCATGCCGCATTGGCCGCGTGCGCGCCCAGCGCCACCGCGACCACGCCGAGCGCGCCCGGCGCATACGAGGCGCGCACCAGGTCGCCCAGCCGCGCCGGTACGGTGCGGCCGTGCACGGCCACGAGGAACGCGGCGCTCAGCAACACGGAGGCGAGCAGATGCCCCCAGGCCGCGCCCGCGATGCCCCACCCGGCCACGCCGAGATAGACGACCACCAGCCCGACCGCCGCGCGCGCCAGCGCGAACAGGCCGGAAAAGCGCGGGTGGCCCATGCCGTCGTTGACGAGCGACGGCAGGCTCGTCAGCGAATCGACGAACTGCGACAGGGCCATCACGGCCAGCACGACCTGGCCGGCGCGTGCGAAAAGCGGGTTCATCCAATAATACAGAATCTGGTACGAAAACACGGCGACGAGCACGAGCACGGCGCCGTTGAGGAAGACGACGTAGCGGCTGGCCTTCAGGTAGAGCCGCTTCAGGCGGTCGAGCTCTCCGCGTGCCGCGAGCGCGCTGGCGGCGGGGAAAAACACGCCGGACAGCCGGTAGGTGAGGCTCAGGATGCGGTTGGCGAGCGTCGCGGCGACGGTGAAATACGCGAGCCCCGTGACGCCGACCAGCGCGCCGATGATCAGCTTGTCCGCATACGCGTACGACAGCGTCGCGAAACGGCTCAGGAAGGCATACGCGGAAAAACCCAGCAGTTCACGCCGGATCGCCGCGCCCGCGCGGCGGTAGCGCAGCGCCGGCAGCAGGCGCCGGATGCAGCGCCACAGCACGAGACAGTTGACCGCGCTCGCGACGATGCGCACCAGGATCACCGCGAACAGGCCATGGCCCAGCATCAGCACGGCGACCGTGAGCAGCGGCACGCCGGTACCGAACAGCATCTCGACACCGCCGGCGATGTCGTAGCGCATCAAGGCCTGCGGCACGCTCTGCAGGTAGCTCTGCAGCTGGCCGAGGAAGAAGCCGAATGCGGCCAGCCGCAGCGTCGCGATGGCCTCGACTTCGAGCTCGGCCGGCACCGAAAACACGCGCGTGACGAACCAGCGCGCGCCGCACCACAGGCCGAGTCCACCCGCGAGACCGAGCAGCGCATACACGGACAGCCCGAAAAACACGGTTTCGTCGATCCGTTCCTGATTGCCGGGCTGGTGCCGGTCGGCATTGAATGCGGCCAGGAACTTGACGGACCCGGCCGTGACATTGATGTCGATGACGGCGAAGTAGCCGACGATCGCCGTCACGAGCGAGTACACGCCGTAGCTGGCATCGCCCAGCCCGTGGACGACGAGCGGCACGGTGCCCAGCGCTACCAGCGCCGGGATCACGGCGCCGAGCAGGTTGGCCCAGGCGTTGCGTACGAGGCCGAGGTTCATGCGGGCTCCGCGGCAGCGTGGGCGAAACGGCGACCGGCGGCCGCGACCGGGGGCTCGTGCGTCGACCGCGCATGGGCCGGCCACGCCTGCACTTCCGCGGCGCGGGCCGCGGCCAGCGCCACGTATGGCAGCGCGAGGCAGACGGCCAGCATCTGCGTCGTGCGCACCTGCGGAAACGGCGTGCCGACCAGCAGGTCCGGCAGCATGAACGCGAGTCCCGCGGCACCGGCCGTGGCCAGCCCCAGCAGGTCGGGCGGAAGCGTGCGCCCTGCCTGGCGCGCGCAGCGTACGAACGCCCAGATCGTGCCGCCGAGCAGGACCAGGCCGGGCAGCCCCGCCTTCAGCGCAATGTGCAGCACGCCGCTGTGCAGGAACAGGCCGCCGTCCGCGCCGGCCTGCCACGCGATCTGCCGGTAGCCGGCGTAGCGGCCCCAGGCGCCGATGCCGGTGAGCGGATGCGCGAGGAAGTCGGCCAGCGCGTAGTTCAGTTCCAGCACGCGCTCGCTCTGGGCACCGGTGCGCGTCGATGCCATGTCGTAGAACAGGCTCGACAATCCGCCGCCCGCGCCTTGGGTATGCCCCAGGCGCCGAACCGCCGCGGCCAGCAGACCCGCGCCGACCACGGGTGCGCCGAGCAACAGCAGCACGATGCGCCGCCGCGGCGGAAACCGCAGCGCGACGACCGCCAGCGCCAGCGCGAAGCCGATCCACGCGGTACGGCGGTAGGACAGCACGATGCAGACGGCCGTCGTGCATAGGGTGGTCCAGTCCAGTACGACCCAGAACGGTGCGCGCCGTACTCCCGAGGCCCGACAGAGGTTGACCGCGGCGATGGCGCACGCGACCGTGCACAGCAGGCTGTCGTTGATGTCGAAGAACGTCAGCTTGATCCGGATGTCGTTCATGTTCGCATACACATTGTTCGGGTCGCCGCCGAGAAAGGCCCAGCGCACGAGACCGAACAGGGCCCGACCGAGTCCGGCCAGCAGGACGAAGCGCGTCAGCTCGAGCGCGTGCGCACGGGTCGGGAACGCCAGCAACAGCAGCCCGACGAGCGGGGCCATCCAGGCGACGTTGGAAAAGCCGGACGGCGCCAGCGCCTGCGCCAGCGTGACGTCGGCAAACAATGCCACCGCCACATGGCCACCCAGCAGCGCGCACCAGCCCAGGAACCAGGGTCGCAGGCTGCAGGGCGGCACCGGCTGGCGCCGAAACCCGGCGGCGACGCGCGCGCAGCACCAGGCGCCGGCCATGCACCACAGCAGCAACGGAAAGAACAGCTGGCCGGAACCGCGGCTATAGATGCCGGGCGAGCTGGTCGTTGCCAGCGAGCCGTAGCTCGTCGAGTTCGTGCAGAACAGTAGCGCGAGGTAGCCATACGCCAGCACGCGCGGCCATACGAGGCCCACGCCCATGCCGGCCACGACGAGCAGCGCCAGCACGGCGGCGGCGATGAAGGGCAGCGAGGCGAACAACAGCATGAGCAGGTTGTCCATGGCCGCTCAATCCTTGCCGGTGGCGGCGCCGAGCAGGCGCGTACGATCGCGCGGCGCCATCGCGCCCAGCAACTGGGTCAGGAAGCGGTCCTGCGCGCGCCAGGCGCCCTGCTCGTCGGCGCCGACGGTCGACACCCGCACGAGCATGCCGTCGGGTATTCGTCCCGTCAGGCCATACAGGAAGCGCTGGTATTTCTGGCCGAGGCCCGACATCACGGCCTTGTCGCCGATCGTTACCCAGTACGTGATCGGTTCGTTGCGCGCGCCCTGGCGCGCAACGAGACGCTGGACGGGCACGCTGCCGTACGGCGTGGGCAGCACCGACGTGCGGTCGCGCACCAGCTCGAAGCCCTGGGCCACGTAGCAGACTTCCGGCAAATGCAGCTGCAGCTGCTTGCTTTGGTCGCCGCCATACGCGATCGACAGCATCACGCGCCGTCCGTCGCCGTCGACGTAGGTGCGCGCGAGCGTCTGGTCGTACAGCGTCGCGATGAGTGCCTTCTGCGTCGCATCGGGTACCACGGGCGCGACCGTGTCGTCCACGGTCCAGTGGCCGAAGCGGCGCGGAATCATGGTCGCCAGGTCGAACGACGCCTGCGCCGCGGCCGCCTTGCGCGTCGGCGTCAGCGCGCCCGTCAGGGCCGACGTGCCCGCCATCGCCACGCCCAGGATCATGCTGGCGACGAACGTCCGCTTCATGCCGCCTCCTTCGCTGCCGGCCCGGCGCACGCGACGGCACGGTGGCGCAGCGTCCACTGCAGCGCAGAATCGAGCGACAGGATCAGCACGAGTGCGGTGACGAACAACACCATGCCGGCGAAGCCATGCAGGAAGCCCTGCCCGGCCGCGTCGCCCCAGTAATACGTGATCAGGGTCAGCACGACGACGCGGGTGACGTTGGCCGAAAACGAGATCGGCACGATGCACAGTGCCAGACCGACGTTGCGAAACGCCGAAGGATGGCGCATCAGGTTCAGGTAGAACAGGCCGAGCGCTTCCAGGGTCAGCAGCGTCTGCAGGCCGGCGCACGCGTCCGCCACGAGCAGCTGGTAGGGGCCGATCTGCAGGATCACGCCGGCCCGCCCGATCGGGTAGCCGAGCGCGAACAGCAGGTGTTCCGTGGCCCACGACACGGCCAGCTTCATCGGCATCGTCACGGCCGCCACGAATTCGCTCGGCAGCGGCACCATGAACAGCATGAAGAAGAACGGGAACCACAGCACGCGCAACGCACCGCCGCCGCGCTTGACAAGCAGCACGGCCGCCATCACGAGGATGATCGACAGGATCTCCAGCATCAGGATCTGTTGCGCGCGTCCCAGCAGATGCGCGGCAAGGCCGATGGCGAGCACGGGCCAGCCCACCCATCCCGGCCGTACCGGCGTGGTGGCCGCCAGAACGTCGGGCCATTTGCGGTAGACGAGCCACAGCGCCAGGCCGAAGATGATCGGTCCGTGCCCCTGCTCCTCGCCGATCCAGGGCCCGGTGAACAAATCGTACAGCGTGGGCACGAACAGCACCGCCAGGCCGAGGAAGACGGGCCACCATTCGGGCAGCAACGGCGGGTGGATCACGTGCGGACGTGCGCCGGCGTCCATGTCAGAACTCCACCGTCACGGCGCCGAGCACGTCGCAGCCGGCATCCGCGAGCTGGCCGGCGGCGCGGGCAAGGTGCGCGAGCCGGGTGACGTGGTGGCGCGCGACCAGCAGCGCCCCGCCCGCGCGGACGGCCACGGGCACCGCATCGGCGCCGGCCTCGAACGGCGGCACGTCGTACAGGACGATGTCGTAGCGGCTTTCCAGCGCGGCATTCAGGTGACGGAAGCCATCCCGGGCCAGCAATTCCTGCGGGTTCGGCGGCAACGTACCGGCCGGCAGGACCGACAGCTCGGGGAAGGCCGGCACGGGCGCGATCACGTCGAGGTCGGCACGACCGGCCAGCAGATCGGACAGGCCCTGGCGCATCTCGAGCGCGAACGCCGCCTGCTGGCGCGGAGCGCGCAGGTTCGCATCCACCAGCAGCGTCCGCTCGCCCAGTTGCGCGAACACGATCGCCAGGTTGGATGCGCACAGCGTGGCATCGTCGGCGGGCGTCACGCCGACGATGGCCAGCGCCCGGCGCCCAC
>Ga0308166_1003773_pt1 | contig 12594 bp, 10 predicted proteins | sample PhyCR2_2_FD_202137 | JGI IMG/M metagenome (GOLD analysis project Ga0308166, IMG submission 202137) | Phyllosphere microbial communities from UC Gill Tract Community Farm, Albany, California, United States - DLSLCC.R2 | ecosystem: Host-associated > Plants > Phyllosphere > Unclassified | place... | reverse complement strand
CGATATATGGAAGAGGTTATTGCCGCAGGACGCGTGAGTGTAAACGGTCGTGTTGCCCAAGTGGGTGAGCGCATTGAACCAGGCGATGAATTACGCATTGATGGCCGCAAAGTTCAGTTTCAGATTGAAGATGAAATTCGTCGTCGTGTTTTGATTTACTATAAACCAGAAGGCGAAATTTGTTCACGTAATGATCCTGAAAAACGCCCAACCGTATTTGATCATTTACCACAAATTGCAAATGACCGCTGGGTAATGGTAGGCCGTCTGGATATTAACAGTACTGGTTTATTATTATTTACAAATGATGGTGAGCTTGCTAACCGCTTAATGCATCCATCAAATGAAATTGAACGTGAATATGCCGTTCGAGTGATGGGTGAAGTAACACCTAAAATACGCCAAAAAATGGTAACTGGTGTCGAACTTGAAGATGGTCCAGCTAAATTTGAATCTTTCTCGGAAATTGGTGGTGAAGGTATTAACCGCTGGTACCAAGTGGTAGTGAAAGAAGGTCGTAACCGTGAGGTTCGTCGTATTTTTGAATCACAAGAACTTAAAGTAAGCCGCTTATTACGCACACGCTACGGTACAGTTATTTTACCACGCGAATTACGTACTGGCCGCTGGATGGAACTCGATAAAACTGATATCGACAATCTAGCAAAATCTGTTGAGTTAAAACCACGCCAAGGCACAGGCTTATTTGGTATGGCAAAACGTCGTACAGACCGTATGACCGAAAAACCAATGGCAGCTCGTCGTGGCGGCTTCTTGCGTCAACAACGTCGTGATGATGAAAAAGAAGCTCCTGTTAACACTGGAAACCAACGTAAATCAACTGGTTTTAACCGTGGTTCTAAGAAGTTCTAAAACATTCAATAGCAATAAAAAACCGCTCTAATTTGAGCGGTTTTTTATTGCTATTTTGGCTTTAGTTCATCTTAGCCAACTCAATCCACTCTGCTTCAGGAAAGTGAATTGCTAAGTAATCCTTCAGGTAATTTGAGGTATCTTGAGAAATCAATGGATCTTTAGATTCATCTTTTAAGTTATAAACCAAAGCTTTTAATTTAAGCCCACGAGACTTAAGTGCTTCAAGACTAAGTAGTGTATGGTTGATACTTCCTAAACGTCCAGAAGTCACTAAAATTACAGGAAATTGATACTGCGCTACATAATCAATAGTGAGCAGATGAGTGGTTAATGGAACCATCAAACCTCCTGCCCCTTCTAACAATACAACTTCAAAACGCTCAGCCAATGTTTGAGTAGCATTCTCAATTTTTTGAAAATCAATTTCTCGGTTATCTAGGCGTGTTGCTAAATGAGGTGATGCAGGATAGCTAAAAATTTCCGGCATGGTGAGCTTATCATGATCTTCTTGAAACCAACCTTGCCCCATAATTTCACGATGTTTTTCAATATCTTCAGAAATATCAGCATTACCTGTTTGAATGAGTTTTTGGGTAATTACTTTTTTACCTTGTTCAGTCCATAATTTTGCTAAGAACCCCGTGGCATAGGTTTTACCAATTTCGGTATCAATTCCACTCACAAAATAAATCTGACCGCTCATTTAACTCTCCGGGCAATACAATAAATCGGATGATATGTTAAGGAATAACCCTCGGCATGTTTAAACCGTTCATAATCTTGATAAAACTGCTGTAAAGTTTGCTTGTTCCAACGATGCTGTGCTGTGGCTGTTACACCTGTTGATTTTAAATGCTGCAATACAGCTTTAGGGGAATCGAAATAGAGCTGAGCTTCTGCCTCAGATAAATGTAAAATCTCAAAACCAGCCTGAGTTAAGGCACTATTCCAATTTTCGATAGACCAATAAATTAAGCCTTGACCAGTGAGCTCTTTAATTTCAATTAAATTTTTTGGCCCAAAGGTTGAAAAGCATAACCAGCCGTGTTCATTTAAAGCCGCCTGACAATGTTCAAGTAATTGCGGTAAATCTTGCATCCACTGCAAAGCTGAACCAGAAACAATCATATCGAGCTGCTTGGGAAGTTTTAACGTTTCAACATCCCCAATTAACCATTCTAACTTTTCTTGATAAGTAAAATGTTGCTGCACATCGACATATAAATCATTTAAAACTAAATGCTCAAGCTGAAAGTATGCTGTGATTAAATGCGTTAGGTTACCCGACCCACAACCAATTTCAAAAACACGTGGCATATTTACAGGGCAAAATTGCTGAAGCAAACCCATTAAATTTTGACAAATTTGTTTTTGGACAATAGCGTGCTCTGAATAACTCTGCCCTGCTTTAGCGAATCGTTGGGCAACTAAGGTTTTATTCAAACTCACAGGTAACTCACCAATGTTTCAAGCTCCTGCTGCTGTACCATTGAGGTCAAAGAAATACGCAAACGAGAACTATTTTGAGGAACGGTTGGTGGACGTACAGGCATGGCATAAAAACCATTTTCTTGAACCTGCTTTGCTTTTTCTATTGCAGCCTGACTTTCGCCCACAATAATTGGAATAATATGGCTTGTTGATGGACTAACGTAACCCTTTTTCACAACAGCATGTTGCAGATACTGACTAATATTTTGTAAATGTTCACGCTGGGGTTGAGCGTGTAATACTTTTTGGAACACAAAGTTTGCCCATGCCATAACAATCGGGGGTTGGGCAGTACTAAAAATAAGTGGACGCATTTTATTAATTAAATAGTCTTTAATAATGGGATGACAAATAACGTAGCCACCCACTGCTGCCAATGCTTTACCTAATGTTCCCACTAGAAAATCAATATCTTGAATAACATTGTATTGCTCAGCACATCCTAAACCTTGTTGTCCACGTACACCGATTGAATGCGCTTCATCGACATAGAGCATAGTTTTGGCAAAACGTTTTTTGAGCTGGACTAAAGCAGCTAAATCAGTTTCATCACCATCCATGCTAAAAATACTTTCAGTCACCACAATAATGCGTTCAATCTTGTCGTCATCATGATATTTTTGCAAAAGTTGTTCTAGATGCTTTAAGTCATTATGGCGATAACGTACATATTGACTGCCAGATAAACGGATCCCGTCAATCATGCTCGCATGGACTAACTTATCTGCCAAAATTAAAGTTTTGCTATCAGCAACGGCTGGCAAAATACCAATATTCATGTGATAGCCACTATTAAATAGCAGAGCCGACCGACCACCAAATGCTTCACTTAGGCTATTTTCTAATTGTTCATATTCTTCAAAATTACCCGTTAATAATCGTGAGGATGATGAACTAAAGTAGCTTCGTTCCACTGGATAGCTATCTAAAAATTCTTGACGAAGATTGATATCAGCCGCCAGTCCAAGATAATCATTTGAAGCCAAGTTGAGCATTGTTTTATTTTGAATTGTAATAAAACGGCCATGCTGCACATTTTGGGTAAATTGTCGAAAATTGCCTTGTTGTTTTAACTCATCTAACTGAGTAGAAAAATGATCAAGCAATGACATCTCAACTTTCCCCCTTCATGGTTTCAACAACCTCAACCAACTGTTCAAGCAAATAGCTTAATTCTTGATTGGTTATTACATAAGGCGGCATAACATAAACTAGTTTGCCAAAAGGTCGAATCCAGATTCCCCTATCTACAAACTGTTTCTGTAAAGTTTTCATATCAACATTAAAGTTGAGTTCTACTACACCAATAGCACCTAGCACTCGCACATCAGCAATGTAATCAAGCTCACTTAAAGGCGTCAAATATTGAGTAAGCTGTTGTTCAATTCGCTTAATGTTGGCTTGCCAATCTTGTTCAATCAATAATTGTGTACTTTTTAAAGCAACAGCACATGCAAGTGGATTAGCCATAAAGGTTGGACCATGCATAAATACGCCAGCCTGTCCCTGACTAATCGTTTCTGCAACATGCTTTGTCGTTAAAGTAGCAGACAAAGTCATATAGCCACCAGTTAGTCCTTTACCTATGCACATGATGTCAGGTTCAACCTGGGCATGTTCCCACGCAAAAAGCTTACCAGTGCGACCAAAGCCTGTGGCAATTTCATCAAAAATTAAGAGCAAGTTATATTGTTCACAAAGTGCTTTGGCCTGACGCAAATATTCAGGGTGATAAAAACGCATGCCTCCCGCACCTTGTACAATCGGCTCAATAATGAGTGCAGCTAAATTTTGATGATTTAATTGAATTGCATTTTCTAACTCTGCAATATCTTCTTGGTTCCACTCTTCATGAAATTTGACTTGAGGCGCAGTAACAAAAAGGCGGTTTGGTAAACTCGTACCAAAAATCTGATGCATGCCTGTGACTGGATCACACACAGACATCGCATTCCATGTATCACCGTGATAGCCCGAACGCGTTGTAATAAAGTTGGTTTTCTGCGGTTGACCTTGAGCAGTCCAGAATTGGACAGCCATTTTTAAGGCTACTTCAACGGCAACAGAACCCGAATCTGCATAAAAAATTTTATCGAGACTTGGTGGGGTAATTTTTAAAAGGATTTTTCCTAGCTCAATTGCAGGGTCATGAGTTAATCCACCAAACATGATATGAGACATGTTTTGTAATTGATCCGTGACCGCCTGATTGAGTTCAGGATGATTGTAACCGTGAATAGCACACCACCATGAAGACATCCCATCAATGAGAGTTCGCCCATCATCTAATTCAATTGTCGCACCATAAGCACGCTTAACTTTAAATGTAGGTAACGGATTGGTCATGGAAGTATAAGGATGCCAAATATGTTCCAAATCAAAATTATCGGTCATCCTAGTTACCCTTTACAGCAATCAAATCTTTCATTTAACACATGTTAAACCTGTTAAGAATGAAAGAAAATTGCGAGATCAATCAAAGCTTATTAACTTTGCTGATGATTTGTTAAAAATTGGCAGATTTCTTCAATTGTGTGCTCGACCTGTAGGTACGGAAAAGCATGAGTCGCGTCTTTTAACAGCTTATATTTTATCTTTTCTGTCGCTATATTTTGGAAATTCAGTTCAATTTTGCAAGGAATGACACCATCTTGCTCGGCCAATAAATGAAGTTGTAAGCCTGGGTAATTTTTCAAGTTATCTACTAAGTTTAGCTGCTCTAACATTTCTAAACCTTGTAACAATAGTTCTTGAGGTTGATCATTTATTAAATTTTGTAGGGTTAACCAATCTTGTTTTGCTTGTGCTGAACCTTGAGTAATTAAATAACAAAAACGCTTTAAAGTTGCTTGCGGATCTTGTGTAAAAGACTGCTTAAAACGTTTAAATACTTGTGATGGCATAGCGGTATGCCAAGAATCATTAGCCACAAAGCATGGATTTGAGGCCAGTGTAATTAGGGTTTTAGCCTTTCCAGTGCTTTGATAAAAACGTTCAACCAATACAGTAGCGAGCTGACCTCCTAGAGACCAGCCTATTACAATATCGATTTCATTTAAAAAATTAAGCTGAGTTTGAAAACTATTATCTAAAACATTAAAAATATTAATGAGTTGAGTTTCATATCCATTTTGTTCTAAATGCAATTTTAAGGATTGTAAAGGTTCAATGCCTACTCCCCACCCCGTAATCAATAAAATTTTATTTTGTAACTTCATATTCGTACTCATGCCGCATTTTGTGAGGATTATATATTAATCTATAGAAAAAATATCTTTCAAAATCAACATGGAGTATCAAGACTATGAAGTTAAATCAACTATTTAAAATTTATTAATATTATGAAACATATTAAAAAGTAAGAACTATAATATTTATATGAACTATACAAAAAATTAATTATCTAAACATTGAAGCCACTCAAAAAACAACATACTCCACACTTCGCCTATAAATCTATTATGCAATGTAATTAATGTTAATACTTATGTTTTTTTATTAAAAAAAATGACTCATCAATTCATTTTAATGTTAGAAGATTAATTATTGATCAAAAAATATTAGGTAATCTAAATGAAGAGTCAAAATTCATTATCTGATGGGAGAGTAAAGGATACATTTTTTGTTACACCTAGTGATATTATCAACAATTTAGTTGCTGATAAAGATTACTGCTTATTTTTAGATATTGATGGAACCTTATCTCCCTTTCAAATTAATCCTGAGCAAAGTTTTATTCCTAATTCAACATTAGAAATAATTAAAGAAATAATTGAATTAAATATACGCGTCATCGCCGTCACAGGCCGTGATGTAGCAACTGCTCAAAAGCTTTTAAAGCCTATTGAAATTCCTATTGCTGGTTTACATGGTTTAGATATTCATGTTGATTCGAATACTACTATTCGACCAGACTTAACTGATATTAATTTTAAAAAATTAAAACAAGATATTATACAAGCTTGCAAAACATATCCTGAATTGCTAATTGAAGATAAAGGGTACTCTGTTGCTTTACATTATAGAAAAAATCCTGAATTAGAAAATAACGCGATTTATATTATGCAGCAGATTAAATATTTTTATCCTCAACTAAAAATCAGTAAAGGTAAATATGTTATTGAATTAATACCTAAACAAGCAAATAAAGGTCAAGCAATTCAAACTATATTAAATCATTTTAATTCCCCATTATCTTATCCCATTTTTATTGGAGATGATTTAACCGATGAATCAGGTTTTATTTTTACTAATCAAAAATCAGGTATTTCAATTAAGGTAGGTTCTGGTGAAACAGAAGCTAAATACAGATTAAAAGATATTAATAATGTCGCTAATTTTCTTTTTTTATTTCAAGACAGAATAAAAAAACTATATGTCAAAAATAGCCAAAATCAGAATGGAGAACAATTATGTCTAAATTAATCGTGTTATCGAATCGAATAAGTATGCCTTCTGGTAAAGCAGCGGCTGGTGGCCTCGCTGTAGCTGTACAAGATGCCTTAAATGATAGCAATGGCATCTGGTTAGGCTGGAATGGGCAGCAAATTACCGATAGCGAAGCTCCAGAATTTGAACAAACCTACTCTCAGGGAATTGATTACATTACCTGCCCTCTTACTCATCAGCAATATGCACAATATTACTGTGGGTTTGCGAATAAAGTTTTGTGGCCAGCGATGCATAGCCGTGATGATCTAATTGAATATGATGCCCAAGAATATAATACGTATCAAAAGGTCAACCGATTATTTGCTCAAAAGCTAAAACAGCTTGCTCAACCTGAAGATATTATTTGGGTACATGATTACCACTTTTTTAGCGTGGCACGTTACTGCCGTGAATTAGGCATGCAAAATAAAATTGGCTTCTTTTTACACATTCCTTTTGCAAGCCTTAATATTTGGCGCAAAGTTCCAGTGGCACTCGAGTTAATTCAAGACTTGAGCCAATATGATGTGATCGGTTTACAGACCCAAACTGACCAAAATGCATGTATGCAAACATGTATTAGTTTACTGGAAGCCCAAAAAATTCAATCTAACCGTATTAGCTACAAGAAACGCCAAGTACTGATTAAGTCATATCCGATTGGAGTTCAACCTGAGCTTATTCAACAACAAGCTCAAGAGAGTGCTCACGCCCCTTCTGTATTCAATTTTGAAGAAATACCTCGGCAAAAAACAATTATCGGGGTTGACCGAATTGATTATTCGAAAGGTTTACTTGAACGTTTTAATGCATTTGCCACTTTCTTAGAAACCAACCCTGAATATCATGGTCTAGTTCGGCATATTCAAGTAGCAACACCCTCTCGCACCGACATTCCAGTTTATCAACGCTTACACCAACGTTTTAAAGCAAAGCTTGAGTTGATTAATGAAGAATTTGCGCATGAAGATTGGAGACCGGTAGATTGTTGCTATGACACTGTTCAGCATCACAGCCTTATGCATATTTATCGTAATTCAGATATTTGCTGGATCAGTTCACTACGAGATGGTATGAATCTAGTGGCTAAAGAATATATTGCTGCCCAAGATCCAGAAAATCCTGGTGTTCTCATTTTATCTAAATATGCTGGTGCTGCTGAGCAAATGTCTCAAGCACTGATTGTTGACCCACAAGATAGGGCTGCCATGATAGATACGTTAAAAATTGCTTTGGAGATGTCCAAAGCAGAACGAATCAATCGTTATCAACAATTGATAGAGGGTTTAACTGCTTGTGATTTGACCCATTGGCGGAATAATTTCTTGGATGATCTCGAAAATGTTTCGACTTCAATGATGAAACCGCAACAATCATTGCAAGAGAAATATCAATCGATCTATCAGGTCTTATAAATTCAAATAAAAAAACATCGAGAAGCTAAGCTTCTCGATGTTCTATAGATTAATTTTTAATCTATAAATTAACTCGCCTTAATTACCGTAAAGCGGTTAAGTAAAGCAATAATAAAAAGCAATACAGCTACGCCTGTTAAAACAGTGCTTAAACTAGTCCATTCGCCGATTAAACCAATTAAAGCAGGCCCACTTAGCGAACCTGTATAGGCAATAGTAGATACCAAGGATAGTGCTGCCGCCTTAGGCATATCGTTTTGTCGACCCACGCGAGAAAACATGACTGGCACAATATTAGAACAGCCTAAACCGAGAAGAGCGTAGCCTAATATAACCACCTGCCAAATAGGAGCAGTCACAATAACAGCCATACCAATTGCTGCACCAATGGCACTATAAGTCACAATACTTTTTTCACCCCATTGCTTAAGCAAAATATAACCTGCAAAACGCCCTGTGGTCATACTAAGTGCGAAAAATGTATATGCTAGCCCTGCAAAAGCAGGATTAAGTTGATATTTACTTGTTAAATAAATACCACCCCAATCCATTGCCGCGCCTTCTGATAAAAAGGCAATAAAACACATCATACCAATAAGCAAAATAATGCCATTAGGCCGAAAGTGTTTTTGGGGCTTATCAATCATTTCGTCATCTGGTCGTTCATCTTGTTCAAAACTCGTTAAACAAGAAGGAATTGCTATTCCCCCAATAACGAGCAGAATCATTACAACTGACAATGTACTCATTAAAGGAGAAAGTCCTACTGCCAATAAAGCAGTTACGAGCATAGCGCCTGTTAAGCCACCCAGACTACACATGCCATGAAAGCTAGACATCAAAGCACGCAAGCTATGCTTTTCAACGACTACAGCTTGTAAATTTATTGCTACACCAAGACATCCTGCTGCTGAACCAAAAATAAATAGTGCTACAGCCATCATTACAATGCTATTCCACATTGTTAGGCTCGGTAATAAAACCATGAGTAGCATTAATGCTAATGCAATTAATGGACGACACCCCCAGCGCTTTACTAAAGCGCCAGTAGCTGGCATCGCAATCATCGATCCAATTCCCATACACAAGAGAAGTAAACCGAAATCTGCGTGATTTAAATTTAAACGCTGCTGTGCAAAAGGAATGAGTGGTGCCCAAGCTGCCGTCGCAAAACCTAAACTAAAAAAGCTAAGGCGTGTTGCGAGACGTTGTGTGCTTAGGAGAGTAGCTGTATCTAAAACAGCAGGTTTGGTAAATAACATATTTTACAAGCTCACCATAAAATCATTGGCGATCCATACCAACCGATTTTCCATAGAAAAACCCTTGCCTCATTAAATTTCTAGGCAAGGGTTTTGTTGGCGAAATTATATCCAATTTCATAAAAAAAACAGGGGGTGTGATACAATTTTTCTGACTTTTTTGTAACTGCCAAAGCCTTACGTAGTAAGGCTTTGAATATATTCATTTTGGATAAAATTAATTTTTATAAATTTAATTTATTCTAAAAAAAGTTAATAAAAAACCCAGCTAAAGCTGGGTCTTCTAAATCAAATTTGAGATTGAATATAATTTTGCAAACCAATCAACTCAATTAAACGTAATTGCTTTTCTAACCAATATGTATGGTCTTCTTCAGTGTCAGATAATTGTTGACGTAACATATCACGGCTAATGTAATCGCCCTTCTCTTCACAAAGCTTGATACCTGTCGCTAACTTTTCACGAACGTGATATTCAAGCGCCAAATCAGCTTTTAAACAAGATACAACGTCTGTACCAACATTGATATCTTCACGATGCATGTTTGGTTTAGCGCCTAAGAACAATACACGGCGAATGATCGCATCAGCATGAGAAGCTTCTTCTTGCATCTCATGATCAATACGTTCATAAATTTTATTTAAGCCCCAATCCTCATACATACGAGAATGGATGAGATATTGATCACGGGCAGCCAATTCTCCGCCAATGAGCATATTTAAATAGTCTATGACTTCTGGATTGCCACGCATAATAAATCTCCTATCGTATGAGTCCATTATGGTCAATCTTAAAAATGAATGCAAAGCAAAAATTAGTTAAGTTTATGATTTTTATCAAATTAAAATGAGAAACATACGCATTTACAGTTTAAGTTATTTTAATTTCCCCTGCAAAAATAAACGCTTGTCTGATTTATATGCTCAGACAAGCGTTTAAATATGCCTAAAACCATCAATTTATTAATTTGTAACTAAAAACAATGGTTCTTATTTCGCAGAGCGTATTAGCTCAAAGTCTGTCCATAACCTGCCATAAGTGATAAAAAGTCATTTTCATTCATGACTGTAATACCCAGTTTTGCGGCTTTTTCTAATTTTGAACCTGCTTTTTCACCTGCCACTACACATTTAGTTTTGCTCGACACACTACCACTCACACGTGCACCCAATGCTTGCAACATCTGAGTCGCCTGATCACGGGTCATCTGCTCGAGTGTGCCTGTTAAAACCCAACTCTCGCCATTTAATGGCTGACGTGTTGGTGCTGTCGGTGCATCCCAATGAATTCCTGCTGCAATTAAGCGATCAAGCACTTCAAGGTTATGCGGTGCTAAGAAGAAGTCAGCAATCCATTCTGCGGTAATATCACCCACATCTGGTGTTTTCTTCAAAGCTTCAACATCTGCTGCTTTAAGTGCTTCTAAGGTTTGGAAAGTATTGGCTAGCATTCTGGCAGTAGTTTCACCTACCCCACGAATTCCCAAAGCATAAATAAAACGTGCAAGAGTTGTCTTCTTACTAGCTTCAATGGCATCAATCAGATTTTGTACCGATTTCTCTCCCATTTTTTCAATGCCAAGTAACGTTTCTCGGTGTTCATGCAAATGATAGATGTCAGCAACATCTTTAAGTAAATCGAGATGTAATAAAGACTCTACCCAACGATCACCTAAACCTTCAATGTCGAGAGCTTTACGTGACACAAAATGACGAATGGCTTCAATTCGCTGAGCAGCACAATAAAGCCCGCCAGAACAACGCGCTAAAGCTTCACCTTCTGGCATCACAACAGGTGAGGCACAAACAGGACAGCTTTCAGGTAAGTGTACAATTTCAGCATCAGCCGAGCGGAATTCTGGCCAGACTTTTTCTACTTTAGGAATAACATCGCCCGTACGATAAACACTCACCGTATCGCCAACACGCACATCAAGACGATGGATTTCACCAATGTTATGTAAAGTTACATTAGAAACCGTCACCCCACCCACAAATACAGGGTTTAAGCGTGCTACTGGGGTCAAAGTTCCAGTGCGCCCTACTTGCCAATCAATCTGATCAACTGTAGTTAATGCAGCTTGTGCAGGAAATTTATAGGCAGTCGCCCAACGAGGTTCACGGCTTAAAAATCCAAGTTGCTGTTGCTGTTTTAAATCATCAACCTTTACAACCATCCCATCAATTTCAACTTGAAGATCTGGACGCTCTTTTTGAATTTGCTCATAGCGCTGCTGTACTTCTTGAATTGAATTACACAAATATTGGCGTTCAGCAATTTCAAACCCAAGTTGTGTTAGCCATTGGAGGCTATCGTGCATGGTGGTTAAGCCATGATTTGGTTCGCACTGGGCAATACCATACGCATAAAAGGCTAAAGGTCGACTAGCAGCAATATTAGGATCGAGCTGTCTTAAACTACCAGCTGCTGCATTACGTGGGTTCGCAAATGTTTTATCCCCTTTTGCTTCTTGATCGGCATTGAGTTTTTCAAAGCCAGACTTTGGCATGAGGACTTCACCACGTACTTCAAGCAACCGTGGGATTTCAAGATGATCTGAATGTAACACTTTAGGTAAATTGCGAATGGTTTTAACATTTTGGGTAATGTCTTCTCCAGTTTCTCCGTCACCACGTGTAACTCCACGTGTTAACACCCCATTTTCATACCAAAGCGAAATCGCAAGACCATCAAGTTTTAGTTCTACTTCGTATTGTACTTTTTGATTAGGCAAACGCTCTTCAACGCGACGTGCAAATGCAAACAAGTCTTCCTGATTAAAAACATTCCCTAAAGAAAGCATAGGGACCACATGGGTCACGCTTTGAAATTTAGAGAGCGCTTGCCCACCTACTTTTGTAGTTGGCGAATCAGATTGGATAAGGTCAGGATATTGCTCTTCTAAAGCTTTTAACTGGTGAAATAAATGATCATATTCACTGTCCGAGATTGTAGGCTGATCCATGACGTAATATGCATGGTTATACTTTGCAATCAGTTGAATAAGCTGACGCATCTGTTCGATCACGGAAGTTGTTGCCATTATGTTATTCACCATAAAAAAGGGTGGAAATTTATCCACCCTGAGCTGCGACTAAATTTGTTGCAATTATCGCAA
>Ga0308166_1003771_pt1 | contig 12603 bp, 10 predicted proteins | sample PhyCR2_2_FD_202137 | JGI IMG/M metagenome (GOLD analysis project Ga0308166, IMG submission 202137) | Phyllosphere microbial communities from UC Gill Tract Community Farm, Albany, California, United States - DLSLCC.R2 | ecosystem: Host-associated > Plants > Phyllosphere > Unclassified | place... | reverse complement strand
CCTTGAATAACGTTACCCATCAGGCTCTTGAACCCGTCCGTCACGCCATTGAGCTGGTTACCGATGGTGCTCTTCAGGTCGAAGTTGCCGCACATCAAATCCGAGCTCCAGCCCAGGTTCATCCCCAGGCGCTGCATATTGCCACGCGTCGCCGGCTGCGATATCACCGAGCCTCCGCCCAGGGAATAGAACAGTTTGTCCGAGACCGCGCCGCTTGCGTTCTTCCCGTAACCGATATTGCTGTCATTCACCTGGGGCAGTGAAATACCAAACAAGGCACTGTCATTGTCGTCGGCGTACGCATTCGCACCGCTCAGTGCCAGGCAGCCCGCAATCAGCAGGGGCAGCACGCGGTGGCGCTCCTGCAAGGTGTACTTAGTCATTGTGTTTTTCATCATTCATGCCTCAGAAATCTGTGCTGTAGAGGAAACGCTGCCCGCGGCGCTGGCAGCAGCTGTAGGTTTGCCACAGGGCAAAGGCAGCGTTCGCATCCGCAGCCGGCGGATGTTCACCGTCCGGGAATACCGCGCAGGACTGGCTGAGCTGCGGCGCCAGGCGTTGCCATTTGTGGTTGCTGGTTCCTGTATTTTCCTGAACCGCACCTGGTGGCCAGTACCCTTCCGAGCGCTGACCTATCAGGGGCTGGTAGACGTGCGGCTGACCAGAGCGAGTAATGATGTCCGCCACCCGCTGTGCCACCAGAGCACCCGCCTTGTCGTCATCGACCTGGGTCACAAATCCCGAACGGGGATAGACGTTGCCCCACATATTCGCGGCTGCCTGACTACCAACCTCGCGCTGACCAGGCACCAATGCTTCGGGATAGAGAGATTCCGGCATGCCAGTACGCCATGCCAGGCTGTCCAGCGTGCTGAGGAAATACGGCACGAAGGGGGTCGCCGCACTGCGGCACGAATAGCCGGCAATGCTGCCGCCAATCAGGGTCGTCGCCGGATGGCCAATGGCGTCAGCGTATTTGAAATGCAGGTTGGTTTTGCGCTGCCCGGGGGTTTTCAGCTCATTGTTGCCACCGCCGGCTGCAACGCCGCCCAGTGCGCTGGTGATACTGCTCTCGAGTCCGCCGGCGGCCTGACTGACCATCGACATCTCACGCCACGGATTGCCTCCCGGGGTGTTATACGCCGACACCACCGCCTCCGGGATGAAATGGCTAACTTTGACCGAAGTTCGGACAGTGCAGCCGCCCCAACTGCAGAACAACCAGTAGCAAATGCCGCTGACGCGCCAGCTGATGCAGGACTGCGACACCGCACTGACAACAATCTGTGCGCTGTTGAGCGCGGCATTCGCCGCCGGCACGCCGGCCGCAGAAAGCATCATGGCTACACCGAGGGATTTAAGGGTCAGCCGGGGTTGTCCGGAAGACGCCAACTGCAAGGGAAATCGTTGCATGTCACTGGCCCTCCAGTGACTTCGCGTGCAACGCGGTGGCCCGGGCGATATCAGCGGTGCCATACACCACATCCCGATTGTCAAACACGACCGCGGGGACCTTTTTGACGCCCAGTTCCCAGGCGCGCACCACCGCACGGTAAACCGTCGCCAGCTCCTGTTCATGCACCTGCCATTGTGGTGACTGAAGTACGGCTTGCGCCTGCCGCTGCGCTTCATCCGGGTTCGACGACAGTGCGCCGAAGAGCTGCGTCTGCAACTGCTCCGGACCGTCAAGATAAATCACGGTCACGGAAGCATCATTATTCGTCGGAGGATGGTGGGAATCGGTATACAGTACCGTGCCGGCAAGCACCGATGCCGGCATCAGCAGAGGAAACAACGTCAGCAACGTGCTGATTTTCATGGCGTGCACTCCTGCGTGGATAGAATCCACACAGGGTGCTATGACGTGGTCAGAAAGGCAGCAAAGAAGTCTTTATTCGATTACAAAAGTTTCCCTATGTTCAGTCCTGGAAATCATCGTTTTCGATGTAATAGCGGACCGCTTGAAGAAGTTCCACACGCCCAGAAGCCGGGCTGTGCTCTAATTTATTGTCAATAATCGCCTTAAAGATTGGCGCTTCAAGGAAAGTGCCGTAGTTATCTTCAAAATCCATTTCTTCGTCTTCGTTTTCAGCAATATAATAACTACCTTTGACTATATCCTCTTCAGAAGAAAGGCTGAACGATGGCGAGACATACAGCCAACCTACATCAGGCAAGCCATCTTTCATTTGCAGCAACTCATCAAAACTATTAATAACAATCATTTAAATCTCCACTATTTTCTGCAGGATGTCCCGCCGCCCCATTTATTACGACCACCAGTTCCATCCGGATGGTAGATTTTATGGTAACTTTTATGATCATTAAAATCTGCCAACTGCAGTGAACCAGGGGAATCACCGTGGTGCCACGTCATTCCTTTAGGTGATGATCCTCTGAATTGACCATTTCTCATCGGTTGAACGTGCTCCACAACACCTGGGTATTTAACTTGTATCTCTCGTTTAAAGTCAGGGTCTACTTGCAAACGCTTATATACCGACTCGTTTGCACGGCTAAAGTGCTCTTTATCCGTCATTGTATACTCTGAAGGATCCAAAGTATGTTCATGGAATATATGGTACTTCCCTAAACCACGTTCACCCTCGCCGCGGTATAGCCCTAGCGGGTCAATCCATCCCAGTGGATTCGGCGCATACTGATACAAGTTTAACCCGCCACGCAACCCGATCGGATCCTGCGTGGTAAAACGCCCCACTTCAGGTTCATAGTAACGGAACAGGTTGTAGTGCAGCCCGCTTTCCTTATCCTGGTATTGCCCTGCATATCTCAGCGGCTGATCGTAGACGACTCCATTGCGTTGTTCGACGCCGGCGGCCGTCTGTCCCTGCAACTTGCCGAAGGTGTCGTAGTTGCCCGACCAGCGCAGGTTACCTTCAACGTCGGTGACTTCCAGTGGCGCGCTGTTGAGATCGGTGTGCAGCCAGTAGACGTCTGCCTGTTTGCCATCACCCGCCTGTTCGAGCGCGGCCAGCGGCGTCCAGGCACTGGCAGGATCGTAGCTCCAGGTTCTGCGCGTGCCGTTGTCCCGCTGCTCCTGCAGCAGCCGGTAGCCCTCCCACAGAAAACGCGTCGTTACCGGCGCTTTACCTTTGTAGGTAACCATTTTGCGTGTGCGACGCCCAAGCGCATCATAGTGATACTCCGCCTCAAATTCGCCCTCTGGGCCCCGGCCACGTGCCTGTATCAGGCGGTTATCGGCATCGTAACGGTAATGCTGTTCATACATCCCGTTCCGCCGGCTGACCAGGTTGCCCCAGGCGTCGTAACGGTAGAATAGCTGTTGCCAGTACGTCAGGCGATTGCCGGCGATCGGCGCCAGCGGTAAATGTCTGTCGACATCGTCATTTGGGCTTCGCCAGCCCAGCAGGTTATCGGCACCGTCATACACCAGACGGTTACCGGCCTTTCCCTGGCGGCTTTCCCGGTGCTGCAGCAGGCGCCCTTCCGCGTCGTAGCCGTAGTGCACCTCGCCGCGCAGCGCATCGCAGACAGACTCAAGTTCACCACGGCCGGTATAGCGGAACACCCGCCACAATACGCCGTCTTCCGGTTTGGTTATCTGCCCGTGGCTGAGAGCACTACTTTGCCAGCTGCGGCGCCCCAGCACATCGTATTGCCGCTGCTGATGCAGCGCGCCCTGCGTACGGCCAGTTTCCCGGTGCAGGCGATCGCGGGTGAACTCGCTCACCAGTTGTTGATTGAACTTGATGGCGCTGGCATGTCCGGAACCATAGTACAGCCACTGCAGTTGGTCGCCCTGTGGTAGCGTCAACGCTTGCAGGTTGGCCAGCGCGTCCCATTGGTACTGCAGCTCGCCGTTGACCCCTTGTTCGGCCAGCAGATTGCCGGCTTTGTCGTAGCGCAGCTGTACGCTGTCCGGCTCGATGCCCAGCTCGGCGCCGGCAGCGGTTGGCGTGCGCGTCAGGCAGCTCATACGCCCCACGGCATCATACTGATAGTGCCACTCGGCGCTGCCGTTGCTGCGCCAGGTTAATTGACCCGCTTCGTCATAGCGGAATCGGTGCAGCCGCTGAACCGGCGGTGCCGAGGCGTCCTGCGGGCCGGTTTCCCGGTGCTCGGTCAGTTGGCCATCGGGACCATAACGGTAAAAGTGATCGGTATTGTCCGGACGGCGCTCGGCCGTCAGCCGGCCAACGGCATCGTGACTGAAGTGGTATTCTCCACCGTTACCGTTTTCGATGCTGGTCAACCAACCGCGGCAGTTGTAGTGATAGCGGCGCGTACGGTGGATGCGGTCGGTGATGCTGACCGGCTGACCCAGCAGGTTGTACTGCCAGTGAGTCTCACTGCCGAGCGGGTCCTGGTGTACGGCCAGCTGCCCCTGCACGTTCCAGGCAAACCGCTCTTCACTGCCGTCCGGATGGAGCAACGTCTGTAACCGGCCGGCGCGGTCCCAGCTATATCGGGTCAGGTTTCCTTCCGCGTCGGTGCGGTGCGTCAGCTGGCCTAATGCGTCATAGGCGTAGGCGGTCACGCTGCCAGAGCAGTCAGTGTAGCGCGTCAGCAACCCTTGCGCGTTCCATGCCAGTTTCGCCTCACCACCCTGCGCATCAATAATGCTCTCTGGCAGGCTTTCTTCATCGTCGGAATACCGGTAACGGGTGATGTTACCCAACGCATCAATCTGCTGCGTCGGACGTCCCAGGGTATCCCAATGCTGGAACACCTGGCTGCCGTCCGACCAGGTCACCGAGAACAGGCGCCCGCTGTTGCGGGAATACTGGTAAGTAGTGGTACGCCCCAGCGGGTCGGTTTCGCTCAGCAAGCGGCCGTAACGGTCCCACTCACTCTGGAGCTGCGCGCCGCCCGGGAGCACCACACCGCACAGTTCATCGCGCTCATAGATAAATGCCGTTTTTCTACCGTCAAAATCCGTAAACTGCGCCACGTTGTCGTCGTCATCCAGTTGCCACATCGCCTGTTTGCCGTCATCACGCACGGCCCGGCGCACGCCGCCGGCAAAATCATAGTGCAAGGACAGTTCTTCGCCGGCGCTGTGGCGCCAGGCAATCACCCGGGGCAATCCCTCAATCTCCTGCCACAGATATTCATTCAACAAACCCTGGCGATCCTGATGGCTGGCCATGAGTCCATCACGCCAGGTAAAACGCCGGGTAACTTCGCCGGCGCGGTTGCTGACGTCAATCAGTTGCCCCTCATCATCGTAACCATAGTGCACCAGCGGCAGCTCGCCGTCAGGGGTATACAGCAGCACGGTGCTCAGCCGGGACAGCCCATTGGTGGTTGTCAGGTAGCGGCACACCAGTCGCTGGCCGGCGCTGTCGACCAGCTCGCTCAGCCGGCCGTGGTCGTCGTGGAACAGAGAAATCGCGTTGCCGGTGAGGTCAGTCATCATCTGCAGCCGGCTCGGCTCATCACTCAACGCCGGGTAGTGCCAGCTCTGCTCGCTGACGTCGAATACCTGCCAGCTGCCGTCGGCGTTGTGCATCAGCCAGCACTTTTCGGCTTCGCAGTAGGTTTTATGGCCTTTGGGCACCATCGGGAAAGAGACATAGTCGCCGGATGGCGCGCGCCACACCAGGCCGTCCTGATACAGCTGCAGGCTGCTCTCCCAGAACAGGCTCCAGCCGCGTCCCAGCACGCTCTCTGCCGGGTTGCCGCTGCGCCAGTAACGCTGCCACTCGACCGGCAGGCGCGACGGCAGCACAAAATCCAGCTCGTCATCACCGGACAGGAATTTCTGGCCGCTGACGATATCCACCGGCCGGGCGATAATGCCGGCAGCGGCCGTAGCCGTCATTAACGTGCCAAAGCGGCAGGCAACGCGACCCAGCTTATTGATGCCGGGCAGTTTGCCCAGCAGTTTGCCCAGCGCCCCCAGCTTGCCGGCGGCGCCACCCACGCCGCCCACCAGGCCGGCGAACAGCAGCGTCAGGTCAGAGACCTTGTACAGCCAATCCGGCACTTCGGGCTTGATCGGCAAAGTGGTGACGGTGCCGCCGCCGATAAACACGTTGGGCGAGCCTTCCATCACCTGCGCGTCGCAGTTGGTTTTGTCCCCCACGCGCGAGGCGGGCTGGCCGTTGATGCTGACCTTGTCGGAGCCCTGCGCCATCTGCATGCTCGGGCCGTCGTCGCTGCAGGCCACCTGGCTATGGGTGGCGAGCGCGGCGGGTTTGCCGTTGATGAAGACGTTGGAGGAGCCGGTGACGATATTGCCTTTAGGGGTTAGGCTACCGGCACCGGCGTCGGCAATGCCGTCGCGCGCCGCGGTGGCCGCCTCCCCGGTGAGATACCCTACCGCCAGGCTGGCGCCGATGAGCAGTACGCCAACGCCGATACAGGATGCCGCCAGGCCGGCGACGAACAGCGCCCCCGCCGCCACCGCGCCTGCGGCGGCGATCAGGCCGCCGACAATGGTGCCGGCAATCATGCCGGCCAGGGCATGGGAATGCCCGATAATATCGCCGACGCGGGCCGCTTCGGTCATCGTAAGGTCCTTTTACGTGAAGAGTTCATCGTTATGCCGTCCGGTAGCTGCTCAGCACATGCAACAGCAGCGCGTCGTCTTGCGGCGTCAGCTTGCGCGCCATCGCCAGGGTGAACACCAGCACCCGACCTTCCGCCAGCGCGAACACCGCCTGGTTTTGCCAGATGCGTTTGCCGTCGCGCAGGTAGCTGGCGCGCACCCACTCGCCGGCTGCCAGCTCGTCGCCCAACGTCGCAGGTTCGCGGCTTTTTAACGCCCAGCCCTTCAGGCTTTGACCCAGCACTTCCAGCTGACGGCTGACATAGCCGTCGAGGGCTTCTGCTGGTTGCAATGCATCGCGGGAAATATTGACTGAGGGAGAAACTTCATCGCCGGCCAGCAACACGTTGACAGTGCGGTCGACATAACCTTCCGGTAAGGCAACACTACCTTCTGTAAAGGCACAACGGGAGAAATCAGGCATCGCAGGGTCCCTTTGCTTAACGAAGGTTTAATCATCGCATAAGAAAAGTGCGAAGGAAAACCTCCGGGTACCAACCACACAGCAATCAGTTAGTCGTTCAGTACTGCAAAAACGGCTTCTTCGATAAACACCACCGTGTCTGTTAAAAATGGAGATACGAATGCCGAGTGAGCATCGTCAAATCTGCCCGTTTGACGCCTGATAAATTTAGCCTCAATGACATGGCGGTCCCGGTTAACCACTTCCATAATAATGGTCTCATTAAATTTATCGCTAATCCCGTCGGTAAGCTGAATTTTGATTTGCGAACCTTTTGTTATGGTGGCCAAAGTTTCTTCATCAAGCATAGGTTTTGGCTCAGCTAGCTGGTCAAGTTTCATTATCAATGACACATCGCCCATTATTTAACCAAGCCAGTATAACATGATGCTACGTCCGGATACTGATATATCCAACGCATAAAAAAACCGGCCAAGAGGCCGGTAGAAAACAACATACAAGTTTAAAGAAACAAAAGCGTTCTGGCTCATTGCAGACCTGAACTAATTGACCCGAAACCGCCCACACAGCTCGCTCAGGTGGAGAAGCAGGTACACCACATCCGCCGCGTCCGGCACGGTGACATACCAGCGCGGATGATCATACTCCTCCGGCTGGGGCCACAACGTACTGCCGGTCACCGAGATCAGCACATCGATGCAACGCCCCAGTCGCCCCTCAAGATGCAGAGCCACACTGGTACGACTCCCGATGCGATGCGGGTGGGCCGTAAGTTGGACCGGCCCCAACAGCCGATCGCGGATAGCCGCACAGAACGTCTTAAGTCGCCGCGCATCCGTTTCGCTTAAAGTGGCCACGCCCTGCGGAGGAAGTGTGAATAACGACGGTTCACGACAGACCTGACCATGCGGTCGAACAACCGGTTCCGGGTATTTCAGGGTCATCATGCAGCCCGTGCCTCCCCGTTCGCCGCCAGGCCGCGCAGGCGGTCAAGCTTTTGCGCTACCCTTCGCGCCGCCTCGAGCTCGCTGCAGCCAAATTCCTGCATCAGCGCGCGGCGTTCGGCCTTCTCTTCTTTTTCGGTCATCCCCAGCGCCAGGTACAGGCTCGGCGGTACTGCACGGAACAGCGCCTCGAGTTTTTTCGACAGCACCACACCTTCGGTATAACAGCCGGAGAGTTTGCTGGCCGACAGCAGCACCGCCTTTTGCTCATCGGTCAGCGCCTTGAAGCGGGCAATGTCGTTGACCTCCTCCGGCGGCATCGTCAGACAAACCCACCACTCCGCCATATTCAACATTTTCTCGGCAATATCCGGGAAGTCTTTCAGGTTCTGCGTGGCCAGCCACAGCCAGGCGCCGAGCTTACGCCACATTTTGACGATTTTGGTCATGTACGGCGCCAACAGCGGGTTCACCGTCACGATGTGCGCCTCATCCACCGCGAACACGATATCACGCTCCGAGTACTGGTCCCGTTCGGCAATGTTGTTGATGGTGTTGGTCAGGCTCACCATCGTCAGCGCCATCTGCGCCTCATAGCCTTCACGTGCCAGATGCCCAAGGTCAATCAGGGTCACATCCGCCTCTGGCCACAGGCTGCCTTCGCGGTTAAACAGCTCCGCTTCAAAACTGCCGGCCTGGGTAAACATCCCGAGCGACTCCGCCATTTCCGCCGCTTTGGCCCGGCGCTGCTCATTACGGATATCACTCCCTTCGTCTTTGGATATGGCATACAGCGCCTTCTGCAGGTCTGCCGGCAACATCTGCCGCCCTTCGTCATAGGTCTGCCGCGCAGCCATCAGCAACGCCTCGCGGATCATCGCGCGGTCGGCGCGTTTCAGTTCATGTTCTTCCTTCGCATCGCCGCCGGTGATCATCATGCGCGCCGAGATCTCCATTTCCCCCAGGTAATCGCGCTTGTCCTCATCCTCGTCGTCATCGGCATCGATGTCCGGCAGGTCATTTTCATCCAGGGCCAGCGTCGTTAATTCGTCTTCGACCAGCTTGTGCGCGTAGGAAAACGGCGGCAACGAGACGCCACTGCCCGGCTTGATGCTCACCTTGTTGACGCTGAGCCCCTGGCTCTCGAAGTAATCGGCGAGCAGTCCGAACGAGTTCCCCGCTTCGGCAATAAACAGCCGCGGTCGGTGTATTGCCATCAGCTGCGACAGGGTCGCACACAGCGTCGCAGATTTCCCCGCGCCGGTCGGACCAAAATACAGCATGTGCGCATTCTGACTCCGGTCGTGCTTGTTGAGCGGATCAAACGTCAGCGTATCCCCACCGCGGTTGAAGAAGCTCATGCCGGGGTGACCGGTCCCGGTTTCGCGGCCGGTCACCGGTAACAGGCCGGCCAGATGCTGTACCCAGGTCAGGCGGGTGTACCAGTGTTTCTTGTCCGTCTCCGGGTTAAAACACATCGGCAACGCCCGCAGATAGGTATTGAGCGGCGCCACATCAAACTCCGGGCGAACCGGCTGCAGGCCGGCGCCAAGCAACACGTTGGTGAGCTCGACACGTTTGTGATTGAGCGTGGTCAGATCGCCGGCGCGCAGCAGGAAGGTGATACCGGCACGGTACAGTTTGTGGCGATTGCCCAGGTACTCTTTCACCTGCGCCACGTCCTGGCGCACGCGGCCGGATTCGGTATTTTCGCCGACGGCATTTTTCGACAGCTTGTTAAAATCGTTTTCCAGCGTGTCCTGCGGCTGCACCACGATGGTCATGCACAGCATCGTCCCTTCCGGAAACATATCCATCAGCGCGTTGATTTTTTTCTCGCCACGCTTCATCTCTCCGGTGATGGTGCCGGGCTCTGGCGGGCGGCGCAGCTTCTCGACCGGGATCGCGCAATGCGCCTGATTATCGAACCACCACACCCCCTGGTCCGGATCGGACACGGGCGGGGTGAACAGCAGGGTTTCGGCAAAATCATTCTGCACCGGCATTGCGCCTTCCGGCGTATCACGGCTGTCAAAATAGGCGGCATCGCGGTACAGCGTCTCTTTATCCACCCACTCCGGGCTGGGGTTAAAATGACGCAGCAGCCAGTCGTGAACCTGGCCGCCATTTTGCCGCACACATACCACGCCGGCCCCGGCCAGCGCCCCCGTCACACGCTCACAGGTCTGATTCAGCATGGCGATCGGTGGCATCGGATCATGATTGCTCTTACCCATCCAGCGATAGACCACCATGCGAGTCCGGCGTTGCTGCCCACGCCATGGCTGGTCTGTTATCAGCGTATCTTTGAACAGGCCTTCCGGACGGGCAATCCCGCGCAGATGACGCTCGGTTTCTTTCAGCCATGACTCAGACAGCTGAGAACCCTGCGCATGCGGCTTGATATACCCTCTCAGCCGGTCAAGGTACGCATCGACGTTGTTCTCGTCCTGGCAGAAGAACTGCACGATCCAGGGGTTTTCATCATGTTCGTCAAAGGAGTCCTGCAGGGCATCCTCCACCGTATCGCGCATCTGCTCCAGGCGATCGTCTGTGCGTCCCTCGGTGGCCACCGGTGTGATGTCAAAAACTGCCCCGACGGATACGCCGTCATCGAGCAGGATACACTGCTCATGGTCGAGAAACTCCGCCCAGGGCAGGTAATCAACGATGGACGGATTGGCGTGATACACCTGCTGCTCATCCTTTACCGTCATCTTGCCCTGGCGCCGTAATGGCTCACGGCCATCTACAGACAGCGGCACACCGTCCTCGGTCACGTTCAGTGCGCCCTGGGCAGCAGCCGCCGACTTTTTACGTGTCAGGCGCTTTTTATCAAACAGGGGAAACCGCATCAGTAAGCCTCCGTCCGTTCACCCGGCATCGCATACTGCACCTGGCTGTAGAAGGGAAACACGGTGCTGTAGCCCGGCACCGGCGCGTTGCCATCCGCCAGGTGCGGATACACATACATCACCAGGTCGGGATTCGGCAGGCGCGGGAACTGCTGGCTGATTTCGCTTTCCTGCGTGCGGCTGTAGCTGCGATCGCTCGCGGCTGTTGCCTGGCTTTCGCTCTCGGTGAGCGGTCGGCGCAGACTGTCGCGCGCCGCCACCGCATTGCGCGCCGTTCCGCCGCCATCCTCACCCTGCCACAATTCCAGCATCGAGCTGTCGCCCGGTGGCAGCATTTCCTCTTTCGACGTTGAACAGCCGGTCAGTGCGATAGCGCCGACCATCATCGCGACGGCCATAACTCGATTAAACAGATTTTTCCGCATGATTATCATTCTCTTATAAGCAAACACAGCAGGAGCAGCACACCCAGCCAAAACGCGCTGCAGGACAGCAAAACCAGCGCCCAACCCTGTGGGCGATTCATCCTTTCGCATTGACGCCACAGCATGCCTTTTCTCCTCTGAATGACGCGTTAATCCAGCCCGCCGGTGCTGCCGACTTCGCCAGGCAGTCTGAAGTCGTCGTAACGCACCTTGCGCCCTTTGGTCTCAAAGTCGATCGCCAGCTGGCGGGTAATGTGCACGGCCAGCTTCTGGCCCGGCGGAACATACACGGCGTCGAACATCATGCCGTAGCGCTCACGCACCCAATCGGCAGTCTCTTTCATCCCGCCGGACAGCGCCTTGCCCAGCACGGCCTGACCGGCATTACCAGTCATGGTCGAGGTGATGCCATTCACATTGTTTTGCGTGGTGTATTGCCCCTGACTGATCCCTTCCCCGGCGGCGCTGGCGGCCGACAAGGCGGCGATCGTCGGCAGATAGGTCGAGGCATTGGACTTACGCTCTCCACCGATGCACGGGATACCGTTGTCATCGGAGATCCAGCCAATGCCGGCGGTGGTGCTGACATCTTTCGCATTACTGCCTGCATTATTGTTACTGCCGTTGGCATTCATGTTGGTATTGGGTTTTGGCAGGGTGCGGACCGTCCCGTCCGCAAACACGAAGGTGATGCTGTTGACCTGGCCGCGCACGCACGACAACGTCCAGTCCCCGCTGGCGGTACCCGAGACAATCGCACCCTCGACGTCCGGCAGCTCGATGCCGTTCGCCGTCAGGTTGTCTTTGCCAATCATCAGCTTGAATGGGTAGGGGTCGGTCACCGTACCGTTGATCGGCACCCGGCCCAACAGCGCCGTCATGGCGCGGCTGCCCACCAGGGTGGAATTCTCGGGCAGGGTAAACACCGGCTCGGCGTTCTCCTCCGCCCCTTTTTCATTGGTATGCCCTTTTACCTGCTGCTCATAGGCCGCTTTTTGGCGTGTGATCGCATTGTCGGACAGGAACGACGTCGGGAACTGCGGGCCGTCTTTGGCACTGTTCGGATTGCGCGGGTCGGGTTCTTTCATGTCCTTCGGTCCGACCCACATCAAGCCATCCTGACCAGGAGCGGCACCACCGTCCCCGGCGCCCATGCCATCCAGTCCAAGCCCCAGCGGAATATCACTGTCGCTTTTTCCCTTGTCCTTGTTCGCACTCAACTGCTCGGTCAGCGTCTGGATTTTCCCCATCAGCGTCTGCTGCTCCTGCTGGAGCTGTTGCTGGCGCTGCTGTGCTTGTTTTTGGAAGCCGGCCACGGCCTCATTGACCTGACCGGACACATTGGTATTGCGCTTGCGAAGTTCTTCGTTTTCTTTCAGCACTTTATCAATGTTTTTCTGCAGCTCGGCCTGCTGGGTTC
>Ga0308166_1003768_pt1 | contig 12610 bp, 8 predicted proteins | sample PhyCR2_2_FD_202137 | JGI IMG/M metagenome (GOLD analysis project Ga0308166, IMG submission 202137) | Phyllosphere microbial communities from UC Gill Tract Community Farm, Albany, California, United States - DLSLCC.R2 | ecosystem: Host-associated > Plants > Phyllosphere > Unclassified | place... | reverse complement strand
TTTAACCGTTTAACACGCACCCGTGATGCGCTGGTTGCGGATTTCCCGGGGCTGACGCGTGACCGTAAGTACGGTCGTGCAGAGGTGGAAGGACGCGAGTTCATCTGTATCGATACCGGTGGTATCGACGGGACAGAAGACGGCGTTGAAACCCGCATGGCGGAGCAGTCTCTGCTGGCAATCGAAGAGGCAGACGTGGTGCTGTTTATGGTGGATGCCCGTGCTGGCCTGATGCCTGCGGATTCCGCCATTGCTAAACATCTGCGTTCGCGTGAAAAACCGACCTTCCTGGTGGCGAACAAAACTGATGGTATCGATGCCGATCAGGCGATCGCCGATTTCTGGTCTTTAGGTCTGGGTGATATCTACCCGATCGCCGCATCGCATGGCCGCGGCGTGACCAGCCTGCTGGAAACCGTTCTGCTGCCGTGGGTTGACGAAGTGAACCCGCCGGAAGAGGTGGACGAAGACGCGGCATACTGGGCGCAGTTCGAAGACGGTGAAGAAGGCGAAGAAGAAGAGCCTGAAGAGACATTCAACCCGCAGGATCTGCCGATTAAACTGGCCATTGTGGGGCGTCCAAACGTAGGTAAGTCTACGCTCACTAACCGTATTTTGGGCGAAGAGCGTGTGGTGGTATACGACATGCCGGGCACCACCCGCGACAGCATCTACATCCCGATGGAGCGTGATGAGCGTGAGTATGTGCTCATCGACACCGCGGGCGTGCGTAAGCGCGGAAAAATCACCGATGTGGTGGAGAAATTCTCCGTCATTAAAACCCTGCAGGCGATTGAAGATGCCAACGTTGTGCTGCTGGTTATCGATGCGCGTGAAGGTATCTCCGATCAGGACTTGTCGCTGCTCGGCTTTATCCTCAATAGTGGGCGCTCACTGGTTATCGTGGTGAACAAATGGGATGGCCTGAGCAATGAAGTTCGTGAGCAGGTGAAAGAGACGCTGGACTTCCGTCTGGGCTTCATCGACTTTGCTCGCGTGCACTTTATCTCTGCGCTGCACGGCAGCGGTGTGGGTAACCTGTTCGACTCCGTGCGTGAAGCGTATGACAGCTCCACCCGTCGTCAGAGCACCGCTATGCTGACCCGCATCATGAACATGGCAGCAGAAGACCATCAGCCGCCGCTGGTACGTGGCCGTCGCGTGAAGCTTAAATACGCCCACGCCGGTGGTTATAACCCGCCAATCGTGGTGATTCACGGCAACCAGGTGAAAGACCTGCCGGATTCCTACAAGCGTTATCTGATGAACTACTTCCGTAAATCGCTGGACGTGATGGGCACCCCTATCCGTATCCAGTTCAAGGAAGGGGATAACCCGTTTGCTAACAAGCGCAACACCCTTACGCCAAACCAGATGCGTAAGCGTAAGCGTTTGATTAAGCACATTAAGAAAAGCAAATAAACTTTGCCTGTCTCACAAAAACCCGCGCCTGTCGCGGGTTTTTTTCGCCCATACAAAACGCCTGCCTTCCCTGTGTGAAGTCAATCACTATTCGCTTTTAACCATGTTTAAATCTAAGAAAGTAGACAATCGTCGAATTTTCATCTTAAAGTCCAGGGTCTGGTACTAGACAAAACTAGCGCCTGGTTATCAAATGGTTAACTCATTTTTCGCCGCATGTAAAAAATCGGTCAGATACGTAACTGGCCGGCGTACGCGCGGTGCTTTCAGCACAACGACATACCTTTCGGGAGAATTATGCAATCCTCTGTTAATCAAAAAGAAAGCCGAACGTTCATCGGCCATCCTTATCCGCTCGGTTCGCTGTTCTTTACCGAGATGTGGGAGCGTTTCTCGTTTTACGGCATTCGTCCCTTACTGATCCTCTTTATGGCCGCCACCGTCTATGACGGCGGCATGGGGCTGGCGCGTGAAAACGCCTCGGCGATTGTCGGTATCTTCGCTGGTACCATGTACCTGGCCGCGCTGCCGGGTGGCTGGCTGGCCGATAACTGGCTCGGCCAGCAGCGAGCCGTATGGTACGGTTCGATTCTGATTGCGCTCGGCCACCTGTCGATTGCGCTCTCGGCGGTGATGGGGAACAACCTGTTCTTTATCGGCCTGATGTTTATTGTGCTGGGATCGGGCCTGTTCAAGACCTGTATCTCCGTGATGGTCGGCACCCTGTATAAAAAAGGCGATGCGCGTCGTGACGGCGGATTCTCGTTGTTCTATATGGGCATCAACATGGGCTCGTTCATTGCGCCGCTGATTTCCGGCTGGTTGATTAAAACCCACGGCTGGCACTGGGGCTTTGGTATTGGCGGCATAGGGATGCTGGTGGCGCTGATTATCTTCCGCGTGTTTGCTGTCCCGTCCATGAAGCGCTACGACAGCGAAGTGGGCCTCGATTCCACCTGGAACAGCCCGGTGGTCAAACGCAACGGCGTGGGCGCGTGGCTGCTGGCGCTGGCGGTTGGGGTAGCGGTTCTCGTCACGCTGATCGCCCAGGGGGTCATTGTGATTAACCCGGTCGCGGTGGCCAGTATGCTGGTCTATGTGATTGCGGCATCCGTTGCGCTCTACTTTATTTATCTGTTCATCTTCGCGGGTCTGACCCGTAAAGAGCGCGCCAGACTGCTGGTCTGCTTTATCCTGCTGGTTTCCGCTGCGTTCTTCTGGTCCGCGTTTGAACAGAAACCGACTTCCTTTAACCTGTTTGCCAACGACTACACCAATCGCATGATCGGAGATTTCGAAATTCCGGCCGTATGGTTCCAGTCGATCAACGCCCTGTTCATCATTCTGCTGGCGCCGGTATTCAGTTGGGCGTGGCCGAAGCTTGCCACCATGAACATTCGCCCGAGCAGTATCACCAAGTTTGTTATCGGTATTCTCTGTGCGGCGGCGGGCTTTGGCCTGATGATGCTGGCGGCGCAGAATGTGCTGAGCAACGGTGGGGCAGGGGTTTCGCCGTTCTGGCTGGTAGGCAGTATTTTGATGCTGACGCTGGGTGAGCTGTGTCTGAGCCCGATTGGTCTGGCCACCATGACCCTGCTGGCGCCAGAAAGAATGCGCGGCCAGATGATGGGGCTGTGGTTCTGCGCAAGTGCGTTGGGTAACCTGGCTGCCGGTCTGATTGGCGGCCACGTGAAGGCAGACCAGCTGGATATGCTGCCAGATCTCTTCGCGCGTTGCTCCATCGCGCTGCTGATTTGTGCTGCGGTACTGATCGTTCTCATTGTGCCGGTTCGTCGCATGCTGGAAAATGCCCGGACGAAACCTGCCACTGAGGCGGTATAATCGATCTGCCGGGGCGACCGCTTCGCCCCGGCAACCTGCTTAAGGAGTTACTATGTCGATCGCCTGTCCAACCTGCCATGCCGAGCTGGAGCCGCAAAACGGCGTGGCTTACTGCGAACACTGTCACAAAGATATTGCGCTCGAAGCCCGCTGCCCGGAGTGCCATCAGCCACTCCAGGTATTAAAGGCCTGCGGTGCGGTGGACTATTTCTGCCAGAACGGCCACGGCCTGATCTCTAAAAAACGCGTGGAGTTCGTCCCTGTCGGGGCTTAATCACACACGCAGCCTTCGCCTTTCTGCCAGAGTTCAACCAGCGATTCGGGCGCTTCCTGCTCCGGTACCAGCACAATAATATCGGTATACTGCGCTTCGTTGTGCCGGGTCCAGAAGATCTGGATACGAAAATAACGCTGGTCACCGCTGCCTGGTGACGACGTCTGACCAGGCGGTTGCCCACGCGGAATGGCCTGCTCCAGAATACTCACCACGCGCTGACGCTGCGCCTCATTGAGAGATGAGAGCGTGATGGTGCGCTGGCCGCTCAGCCTGGGAATAAAAGCGACGCCGCCTTCCCGGGCCAGCTCAACCACGGCGTCATCCGTCAGTTCCGGAACCTGCATTTACAGCACTCCCACCTGTTCCCAGGCTTGTCTTATCGCCGCCCCGACGTCGCTGCCCGAGCGCTTTTCGCCGTGGGCTATCGTCAGTTTTGCGAAGGCATCAAAATCCGCATCTTGTGGCAGATTGCGATCGCAAACTGTGTCGTACCAGGCATAACCCGCTTTTTCCCAGGCATAGCCGCCGATTGCCGTTGCGGCCAGATAAAACGCCCGGTTGGGAATGCCGGAGTTCAGGTGGACGCCGCCGTTATCTTCACGCGTTTTGATGAAATCCTTCATGTGCGCCGGTTGCGGATCTTTACCGAGCAGAGGATCGTCATAGGCGGTGCCCGGCTCCGACATGGAGCGCAACCCTTTGCCGTTAATCCCTTTCGCCAGCAGACCTTCGCCAATCAGCCAGTCGGCCTGGTCGGCGGTTTGCTTCAGGTGATACTGTTTAACCAGCGAGCCAAACACGTCCGACAGGGACTCATTCAGCGCACCCGATTGTTCAAAATAGATCAGCCCGGCTTCGGTCTCGGTAACGCCATGGCTGAGTTCGTGCGCCACAACGTCGATGGCAATGGTAAAACGGTTAAATATTTCCCCGTCGCCATCGCCAAAGACCATCTGCTGACCGTTCCAGAAGGCGTTCTGGTATTCCCGGCCATAATGCACGGTGCCGGTGAGGATCAGCCCTTTATTATCGAGCGAGTCACGCTGGTATTCTTTCCAGAAGAAATCGTGGGTGATGCCTAAATAGTCATAGGCTTCATCGACCGCCACATCCCCATTGGACGGCTGGCCTTCATAGCGCACCTGCGTGCCCGGCAGCTCCTGGGTCTGTTTCGCATCGTAGATATCACGCTCCAGCTGTCCGGCTTTGCTCACGTGCGGCGCGGCTGGTTTACCGGGCATGTGGGCCATCAGCGTCTGAACATGGGTTAAAGTCTGGCGGGCGCAGCGCTGCTGCGGCTCTGAACCGCTTTCGATAATACGACGAAGAATATAGGGGGGGATCACGCTGTGAATTCGGGTCATGCAACTCTCCTGTTTTCTGGCAATGCCGAAAAAAGAATCTTCTTAAGTGTAAAACATTAAACCGGTGCTGGTTGTAAGTCGGACAATTCATCTCCTTAAAAACTGGCGCAACGCTTCACCACCGTTTAGGTTTTTTAAACGGCATTAACTAAGAGGAGCGTAATGAACAGGCAGACTTCGCTGAGCATAACCGGGTTTTCAATCATCGCGGTGACCTATGGTATGGCAAGGTTTTCGTGGGGCCTGATGCTGCCTGATATCCGCCAGGCTATCCCTTTCACCCCGCAGGTGGCGGGGTTTATAGCCTCCTGTAGTTATGCGGCGTATTGCATGTCGATATTTATGGCCTCATACCTTATTGCGCGCGTAGGGCCTCGTTTGCCCGCCTTGCTGGCGGCCATCGCCGCCGCCGCGGGGTTGTTCATTCTCGCGACTTCGGCACATTCAACGATGCTGGCGATAGGTTTATTTATTGCCGGGCTGAGCTCCGGCCTGGCCTCACCGGCCCTTGCCGGGGCGGTTAATGACAGGATCGCCTCCGACCGTCAGCTTCATGTGAATACCACCATCAATGCCGGAACGAGCGGTGGGATCATTCTCTCGGTGCCCGTTCTGTTTTTCATGCCCGGGGGCTGGCGGGCAGCCTGCGTTGTGTTCGCCATTATGGCACTGCTGTGCCTGCCGGCTTTGTGGCGGTATCTGCCGTCATCTGCGGCGAAATCCCGCGAGTCAACGCCAAAGGTGCTATCTATCGTACGCAAACCCGGCATGTTTCGGCTGCTGGGGATTGCCTTTATCAGCGGTATGGCCAGCGCCGCATGGTGGAGCTTTGGCCCGGAAATACTTATGCGTCACACGGAGCTGGATAGCGCAGCGACCAATGTTCTCTGGCTGATAAGCGGCGGGGCGGGGATTGTTGCCATATTTACCGGAAGTATGGCAAGGCGTATCGGCATGCGGGGGGTCTATCGTTTATCCCAGATCTTCATGGCCATTTCTCTGGCGGTTCTGACAGTAAGCCACGGTTTCTCCTGGTGGCTTATTCCGGCAGTGGCCATGAGCGGCGCGGGGTATGTGATTTTGTCCGGGGTATTGCTGGTGAAGGGGGCAGAGATCGCACATCCTTCACCTGCGGCTGGAGTCAGCCTGGCCTTTCTTATGCTGGCAGGTGGGCAGGTTGTGGGGGCTATCCTTTTTGGCCTGCTTCTGGGGTTAACGAGCGCAGTGGCTGCGCTGGCGATTTTTTCAGGCATGTCCTGGCTGATGCTAGCCGTCACGCCAGAGAGCCATCGCTGATTACGCCTTTTTACGGGCGCGAGGTTTTTTTACCGGCATCACGCCTTTCACTTCGCTTTCCACCCAGCCGTCCGACAGACGGGTGGTCAGCACGTCTCCGGCTTTCACCTGTTTGGTTTGCTTCAGCACTTTGCCGTCAGTGGCGGTGGTAACGCTATAGCCGCGTGCCAGGGTAGAAAGTGGGCTAACCGCTTCAAGATGGGTCACCGCATTGCCAAAGCGTTCGCGGGTGGTGCTAAGTCGTGCCCGGACAGTTTCTGCCAGACGATACTCCAGCTGCTGAATGCGCGTTTGTGCGCGGTAAATTTTCGGCTGCGGGTTTTGCTGGTTCAGGCGCTGCGTCACGCGCTGCTGACGCGACATCGCGCGCTTGAGCTGATTATCCAGCGCGAAGTTCATCCGCTGGCGCAGACGCTCCAGCACGGTTTGCTGACGCGCAAGGCGAAGCTGTGGATGCTGCTGCTGCAGGCGGTGATGAAGCTGGGTAAAGCGGCGGGTACGGTTAGCGAGGAAGTAGTCCATCGCCATCTCCAGGCGCTGCTGGCCGTTCTGGATCTGACGCAGCAGCTCCAGCTGATTGCGGCTCACCACTTCCGCCGCAGCAGACGGCGTAGGCGCGCGTAAATCCGCAACGAAATCGGCTATCGTCACATCCGTTTCATGCCCGACCGCGCTCACGATGGGAATAGCACTCGCAAAAATCGCCCGCGCCACGCGCTCGTCGTTGAAGCTCCACAAATCTTCCAGCGAGCCGCCGCCACGCCCAACGATTAATACGTCGCACTCATGACGCGCGTTCGCCAGCTCGATGGCACGCACAATCTGGCCTGGCGCATCGTCACCCTGAACAGCGGTCGGGTAGATGATGACGGGCAGGGAAGGATCGCGACGCTTGAGGACGTGCAAAATATCGTGCAGCGCGGCACCGGTTTTCGAAGTGATTACCCCAACGCAGTGGGCTGGTGAGGGCAGGGGCTTTTTATACTGCTGGTCGAACAACCCCTCTTGCGAAAGCGCAGCCTTAAGCTGTTCATACTTCTGCTGGAGTAAGCCTTCGCCCGCAGGTTGCATGCTCTCGACGATGATCTGGTAGTCGCCGCGCGGTTCATACAGCGTAATATTGGCGCGCACCAGCACCTGCTGGCCATGCTGAGGACGAAACGTCACGCGGCGGTTGCTGTTGCGGAACATGGCGCAGCGCACCTGGGCGGTGTCGTCTTTTAACGTAAAGTACCAGTGGCCGGAAGCGGGCTGCGTGAAGTTAGAGATCTCGCCGCTGATCCAGACCTGCCCCATTTCCCGCTCAAGCAGCAAACGCACCGTCTGATTCAGGCGGCTGACAGTATAAATTGAGGGGGATTGAGAGGATAACATGTGAGCGGGATCAAATTCTAAATCAGCAAGTTATTCAGTCGATAGTAACCTGCTGAGAGGTGAGTGCAAGGTTTTTTTATAAAAAAGTGTGGATGCAATCGGTTACGCTCTGTATAATGCCACGGCAATATTTAACCACCCAGGTCAGAGATATTGCCCATGCTACGTATCGCTAAAGAAGCACTGACGTTCACTCCACCGTTCTGCCGAATACTGCCGATCTCAGCACGCAGTTGACGAAAACCATTCGCCTGAACATTCCTATGCTCTCTGCGGCAATGGACACCGTGACTGAAGCGCGCCTGGCTATTGCCCTGGCACAGGAAGGTGGCATTGGCTTTATTCACAAAAACATGTCTATCGAGCGTCAGGCGGAAGAAGTTCGCCGCGTGAAGAAGCATGAATCCGGCATCGTATCCGATCCACAGACCGTTCTGCCAACCACCACCCTGCACGAAGTGAAAGCCCTGACCGAACGTAACGGCTTTGCCGGTTACCCGGTGGTGACCGAAGAGAACGAGCTGGTGGGTATCATCACCGGCCGTGACGTGCGTTTCGTGACCGACCTGAACCAGCCGGTTAGCGTATATATGACACCAAAAGAGCGTCTGGTGACCGTGCGTGAAGGTGAAGCGCGTGATGTCGTCTTCGCAAAAATGCACGAAAAACGCGTTGAGAAAGCGCTGGTTGTGGATGCGAACTTCCACCTGCGCGGTATGATCACCGTTAAAGACTTCCAGAAAGCAGAACGTAAACCTAACGCCTGTAAAGACGAGCATGGCCGTCTGCGCGTTGGCGCTGCGGTTGGCGCAGGTGCCGGTAACGAAGAGCGTGTTGATGCGCTGGTTGCCGCAGGCGTTGACGTGCTGCTGATTGACTCCTCCCACGGCCACTCCGAAGGCGTTCTGCAGCGTATTCGCGACACCCGTGCGAAATATCCTGATCTGCAGATCATCGGCGGTAACGTGGCGACGGGCGCAGGTGCTCGCGCGCTGGCTGACGCAGGTTGCAGCGCGGTGAAAGTGGGTATCGGCCCTGGCTCCATCTGTACAACCCGTATCGTGACCGGTGTAGGTGTTCCACAGATCACTGCGGTTTCTGACGCGGTTGAAGCGCTGGAAGGCACCGGTATTCCGGTCATCGCAGACGGCGGTATCCGCTTCTCTGGCGACATCGCTAAAGCGATCGCCGCAGGTGCTTCCGCGGTGATGGTTGGCTCCATGCTGGCAGGGACTGAAGAATCCCCGGGTGAAATCGAACTCTACCAGGGCCGTTCTTACAAATCTTACCGTGGTATGGGCTCTCTGGGCGCGATGTCTAAAGGTTCTTCTGACCGTTACTTCCAGACCGATAACGCTGCTGACAAACTGGTGCCGGAAGGTATCGAAGGCCGCGTTGCCTATAAAGGCCGTCTGAAAGAGATCATTCACCAGCAGATGGGCGGCCTGCGCTCCTGTATGGGTCTGACCGGCTGTGGTACCATTGACCTGCTGCGTACTAAAGCGGAATTCGTACGCATCAGCGGTGCGGGTATCCAGGAGAGCCACGTTCACGACGTGACGATCACCAAAGAGTCCCCGAACTACCGTCTGGGCTCCTGATAAGTTTCCGCGCCCGATCCAGTTACTCTATGGATTTCGGGTTGCAGGAAGGCGGCAAGTCCATGAGACCCCGGGAGCATAGTTAACTATGTGACCGGGGCGAATGGACGCAGCCAACGCACCTGCAGCCTGAAAGACGACGAGTAAATCGGGCGCTCTGTTTTTGTTTCACTTGCCTCGGAATTAGCGTCAATGACGGAAAACATTCATAAACATCGCATTCTCATCCTGGACTTCGGTTCTCAGTACACTCAGCTGGTGGCGCGTCGCGTACGTGAACTGGGCGTTTACTGTGAGCTGTGGGCGTGGGATGTCACGGAAGCACAGATTCGCGAATTCAATCCAAGCGGCATCATCCTGTCCGGCGGCCCGGAAAGTACCACCGAAGAGAACAGCCCGCGCGCGCCGCAGTACGTGTTCGAAGCTGGCGTGCCGGTATTCGGCGTTTGCTACGGCATGCAGACCATGGCAATGCAGCTGGGCGGCCACGTGGAAGGCTCTAACGAGCGCGAGTTTGGCTACGCACAGGTAGAAGTCGTCACCGACAGCGCGCTGGTGCGCGGTATCGAAGACTCCCTGACCGCAGACGGTAAACCGCTGCTGGACGTGTGGATGAGCCACGGCGACAAAGTCACCGCCATCCCGTCTGACTTCGTGACCGTTGCCAGTACCGAAAGCTGCCCGTTTGCCATCATGGCGAACGAAGAAAAACGCTTCTACGGCGTGCAGTTCCACCCGGAAGTGACCCACACCCGTCAGGGTATGCGCATGCTGGAGCGCTTCGTTCGCGACATCTGCCAGTGTGAAGCTCTGTGGACCCCGGCAAAAATCATCGACGACGCCGTTGAGCGTATCCGCCAGCAGGTTGGCGATGACAAAGTGATCCTCGGCCTCTCCGGCGGCGTGGACTCCTCCGTGACCGCGATGCTGCTGCACCGCGCCATCGGTAAAAACCTGACCTGCGTCTTCGTGGACAACGGTCTGCTGCGTCTGAACGAAGCCCAGCAGGTTATGGACATGTTCGGCGACCACTTCGGTCTGAACATCATTCACGTGGAAGGCGAGCAGCGCTTCCTGGACGCGCTGAAAGGCGAGAACGATCCGGAAGCGAAACGTAAAATCATCGGCCGCGTGTTCGTGGAAGTGTTCGACGAAGAAGCGCTGAAGCTGGAAGACGTGAAGTGGCTGGCGCAGGGCACTATCTACCCTGACGTGATCGAGTCTGCGGCCTCCGCAACCGGTAAAGCACACGTCATCAAATCTCACCACAACGTGGGCGGCCTGCCGAAAGAGATGAAGATGGGCCTGGTTGAACCGCTGCGCGAGCTGTTCAAAGACGAAGTGCGTAAGATTGGTCTGGAACTGGGTCTGCCGTACGACATGCTCTACCGTCACCCGTTCCCGGGTCCGGGTCTGGGCGTGCGCGTGCTGGGCGAAGTGAAGAAAGAGTACTGCGACCTGCTGCGTCGCGCGGACGCGATCTTCATCGAAGAGCTGCACAAAGCTGACCTGTACAACAAGGTAAGCCAGGCGTTCACCGTGTTCCTGCCGGTTCGCTCCGTCGGTGTGATGGGCGATGGCCGTAAGTACGACTGGGTTGTTTCCCTGCGTGCGGTGGAAACCATCGACTTCATGACCGCGCACTGGGCGCACCTGCCGTATGACTTCTTAGGGCGCGTGTCTAACCGCATCATCAACGAAGTGAACGGCATTTCCCGCGTGGTGTATGACATCAGCGGTAAGCCACCGGCTACGATTGAGTGGGAATGAGTCCGCTCCCGGCACTGTCTGGCACGATCTAGCAAGAAATACCTTGGAGCCCGCTCAATTGCGGGCTTTCGGCTTTTAGGTGCTGGCAATTTTTGGCAGCTTTGTGCATCTATGTGGCATAGGATGGGGCATTCACTTAGCCAAGTGTTATGCTTGGCGTTCGATAACATATCGCCTCTGCCGAGGGGAGCATAGTATCAAATCCCACCATTCGCCCGATTTCATTCGTTTTTCCTACTTTTTTGATGTGTTTCTGAGCATAGTATTTTTTGAACGTAATCCGCGAACCCCAAGCCAAACCTAAAGAAAAACTCTACAAGGTGAATGACCGGGATAGGTTCTACGTGGGCGTCACGGCAGTGGGCTCAATCTCCTTTCGCTACAACTACTCGATGAGTCGCTTGTGTCGGAATCGATCGACAAGCTGGCTAGCTCCCACTGGCAGAAGTCGGCCTCAACCTGGTGGGCACCGTGGCTCAAATAAAGATGATCAAGCTGGGCTACTTATCAAACCGCGCTACCAATCTCAATCTAGTGAGATATGAGTTTGTATGTATTTCTCATCATGGTGGAGTTTCTTATTCTTTAAAATTTCAGTGGGCGGAACTGAAGTAGTGGCGTAACTATAAATCAAACTACCGCTACAAGCATGACCGATCAGCGACAATGTTCTCTCTATATTTATATCGCTGCGTTTTAAATTATTTTTGGTCGTAATATAACCCTCCAGTCAGAGTTGGCATGTAGGTGGTGATTTCTGGATATAACACGGTCGTGCTTGATGCTGCCAAAAACATATAACTGCAAAAAAGATGAAAGTGCAGATTTTTATTATCAACTGGCGCCAGGAAACGATTCTTTGCTGGGGATTTTTTTGTGGGAGGATACATCCATGATTTACCATTTGAATGCATATAGAGAGCGATTCCGTCTTCGACACTTAAAATCATATTATGCTTGTGATGATTCTTTACATCGGATTCGTACCAATCATCAATCTCATTAGCAAATGTTTTGGGATCAAAGTCAAAGCCCTCACATATAAGTATAGATAAAATTTGATCATATTCGATTTCTTCTCTATTGAAAGGATATGAAATTATTGAGGCATCTCTAAAGATCGGAGTCGCTGGGAGTGAAATGTCTGCCGTAGCTTTTACTCGCGCTAATTTGTTCAAAGCATCTCGCAGTCCTGCTTTGGACAGGCGACTCTTGACTTCTCCAATAGCGCAAACTCCTTCAATAGGAAAAAAACGCTGATGCTCATTCGATTCTATTCGCGGCACTGCCGACGGGGCATAAATCACGATGTCCGCTTGGGTAGAAATTTCCCCAGCTGAGTTCATTAGAAAACCTGTACCGATTTCAAGTCTTGCGGGCACGCACAACTTTAAGAATCCTCGAATAATTTCTTCCCTGTAGGTGCCAAATTCACCAGAGTGTATTAGTTTTCCCGTTTTTGGAGATACAAATGTTTGGCGTGAGGCAGCTGAAAAAGAATGCCTAAAGAGTTCGATTTTCTCATTCAAAAGCGCGCTAAATGCTGGGTTCATTAGTTGGCTCTATTCTATTTAAAACGATCCGGTTAACGGCGAAAACTGTCGAATTTTGATCGACAGTAGCCCAATCATAGCGAAGCGCGCGCAAGTTCATCCACCAAAGAG
>Ga0308166_1003761_pt1 | contig 12636 bp, 3 predicted proteins | sample PhyCR2_2_FD_202137 | JGI IMG/M metagenome (GOLD analysis project Ga0308166, IMG submission 202137) | Phyllosphere microbial communities from UC Gill Tract Community Farm, Albany, California, United States - DLSLCC.R2 | ecosystem: Host-associated > Plants > Phyllosphere > Unclassified | place... | reverse complement strand
AGCCGTGCATCACGCAGCGTGAAGCGGGCGATATTGGCCTGGGTGGTGCCGGGTCTGACCGGGTTCCACGGATTGACCGGCTTATCGGTGAAATCCCACACCTCGGGCATTGGCCACACCAGGCTGGCGCCGCTGATCACCGAGATCAAGACAAGCTCCGACCGGCCTACTTGGCCGCCCGGCCGCACGATCTCGTACCAGACGTCCACGCTTTGATCCAGGTTGGGATCGATCAGGGTGGCGCGATCCACCGACACCCGGATCACCCCGGTGCTGGACACGGGCGCTTCGAGGATCCGAGCAGCGCTTTGGCCCTGCCAGTGCACCTTCAACATACCGCCGACGAACACGGTGTCGACGATATTGACCTTGACGTTGAATGCACCGGTCAGGTTATCCACGTCCAGCTCGTCGTCGGCGGTGAGCGCCGGCTCGAACTCCGGTACGGGCAGCAGAATAGCTTTTCCGGCGATGTTGAGCGGCAGCACGTTGGAGACGTAGGTCACCGACGCCGTGCCCGGCACGATCAGGTTGTAGTGAAGCTCGACGCTGCCGCCGGAGATTTCTTCGGCCCAGCCTTTCTGCACCTTGAAGGTGACGGCATCGCCGATACTGGCCGGCGTGACCGTCTGGGTCAGCTCGTGGTGAAAGGTATCACCCGCGTCGTTGATGCCTTCCCACACCAATTGGACCAAGGTGTCGTGCACGAACGCGGTGTTGGCCGGGGCGGTGAGGTCGAAGGTGGCGCTGGAAATCTTGTTCAGGTCCAGCAGACCGCCTGGAGCATCGGGGGCTACCAGGGCTGGCAGGTCGATGGCGGTGCCGATCACCTGCGCCTGGGCATTGACTGAACGCGCGGTGGTACCGTCGGTGACCGCTTCATAGAACACGATCGTCTCGCTGTTGACCAGGCTGCGACCCAGCACGTTGGGCACGGTGAAGGTGTGGAATTCCGCGCTGCCGAACCGGATCGGGCCAAGGCTGAAGTCCAGATAAGGCCAATCCTCAGGCTGGCCGGTGAAGTGCAGGGTGATGTCGGCGGTGGGGCTGATGGTGTTTTGCATCACCATGATGTCGATGTCCGAGCCGGCCAGGCTGTCCATGTGCAAGGTGTCGTTGACTTCGCGCGCGATGAGGGGCGCAGGCAAGGTGGCCACGGGCGTCACGTTGCTGAAGGCGCTCTGGCTGTACAGCGAATAGTTTCGCACGGCGTCGTAGACGTGGTAACGCACCACGATGTTGTTGCCGGGACGCGCAAGAATGACCGCCTGCGGCACCTCGACATACACCACGCGCCCCACCTGAGCCGCGGTCAGAGGTGGCGCCACAACCCCGGCCCCGCCCCAGAACACGGTGATCACATCGCCTTCGGCCATGTTGGCGTACGCTGGCACCCCCACCGGCACGGTGGTCACGGCGTTGGGATTTGAAATGCTCTCGGGAACGTCCACAGGCGCCAGCAGATTGGGGTTGACCCCAGGCTCGCTCGGATCCCCCGGCGGGTTGCCCGGCACGGTGGTCTTGACCCGCACGCTGACGGGGCAGGAGGCCTCCTCGGTAGCGCTATCGGAGCCGGTGAAAGCGCGGTAGTGCACGGTGTTGTCCGAGTCACCGCGCGGCAGCTCGCGTGCCGGAATGTAGGTCAGCAGGGCCTGGGTTTCGTCGATCACGACACGGGTGTCGACGGGGTTGTCGTTGAGGTAGAGCACCACGGTCTGGCCGGTTTCGATACCGTAATAGACAGGTACTACGACCGTGGCTTCGCCGGATTCGACATGGGACTGGTTGATGCCACCGGTGTAGTTGGCGGGAATGTGAGGCGGTCGCAGGGTGGGCATGATGGAGGTGTGGCGGTTGAACAGTTGGAGCAGTGCGCGAGGAGGATTTTTCACGATGGTTCACCTTGGGGTGGGGAATGTCCGCTGCCCGACGACGTCTTGTGCGTAAAACGCCCGGACTCAGATGATTTGCTGCTGCGTGCCGAACTCAAGTAATCCTTGGTCATCAGCTCGCAAGCCTCCGAGCGACGACTGGAGGCCTGCGTAGAGCGTCACTTTCCGTTTAACGCTCTTTTGGTGGGCCGACAGTGAACGTACGCGGCGCAGAGGATTCACCGGCGCCCTGGAGCTCCTTGGCTGTCAACGAGTGAGGTCCTGTTGCCAGCCCTGTCAGGACCAGGCTCCAGACACCGCTGGCGTCTGCGGTGGCGATGCCCTTGGCGGCCTGACCGTCGTAGATCATTACCACCGGGCTGGCCAGGGCCGTGCCTGTAAGCGCAATACGGGTATCGGACGTGCTGCCGCCATTGCTGACTTCGCCCTGCGAATCCCGCACGCTGACGATGACCGGTCGCGTCCCGGCCAGAACGCTGAACGTGCGTGGCGCAGACACAAGGCCGTTGCCATAGATCGCCTTGACGGTGAGCGAGTGAGGCCCAGGCAACAGACCGGTCAGGTTGAAGATCCAGACGCCGCCGTTACCGGCGGTGGCTCTGCCCCTGGAGGTCTGAGCGTCGAAAACTTCCACGACCTGACCCGCCGAAGCGATCCCGGCCAGCAGCACATCGGCATCGGATGTGGTGCCACCTTCGCTGACCTCGCCGTGGGAATCGTGCACACTGGAAAGGATGGGTTTCATCTCGGCCAAGGTGCTGAACGTCCGCGCAACCGACACCTGACCGCTGCCGTACATGGCCTTGGCGGTTACCGAGTGAGCGCCGATTGCCAGCCCCGTCAGGTTGAAGGTCCATGCTCCGTTGGCATTCACATGGGCACTGCCCAATGTGGTCTGGCCGTCGAACAGCTCTACAGCCTGATTGGCTGCAGCTGTACCGGAGACCGTCAGGTGGGTGTCGACCGTTGTGCCACCGTTGCTCACCTCACCCTGCAAATCGCGCACGCTGTCGATGGTCGGTTTGGCATCGACCCAGATGATGAACGTACGCGGCGCCGAGACCAGCCCTGACCCATAGCGCGCCTTGGCCGTGATCGAATGCGTGCCGATCGCCAGATTCGTCAGGGACGCGGTCCACTCGCCATTGCTGCCAACCGCGACAGTGCCTTTCGAAGTCGGCCCGTCAAAGAGCTCCACGCTCTGCGCCGCCATCGCTGCACCTGCGACCGTTACCGACGTGTCGGTGGTTGCCGATCCCTGGCTCAGCTCTTTGCCCGAGTCCCGCACGCTGGTAATCGCCGGATGGATTTCCGGCCTGGGTGGGGTGACGGCTTGTTCGCTGACATGAAAGCTGTAAGGCGATGCGGCGCTGAGGTCGACCCGAACCAATGGAATGACCTGGCCCGTCACAGTGAAATAGTCACGTTGTATGAACTGCGCACCTGCCAGGCCGACTTCGCGATTCTGCCGGTAGTGGTAGAAAACGGCCTCCAAAGGCAGCGCGGTCGTGGTACCGGTCGGCCATGTTTCGAGCATGACCTCATTGTGATAAGGCCGCTCCTGGCTCGGCACCAGAAAATGATCACGCACCGCCAGGCTCAAGGCAAATGCGGCAGGATCAGCGCCAAACGAGCACTGATGCAAATTGCGTGAACCACTACCCACAGCGTTGTAATGAGTTTTCCACCGATCGATGGTATCGACAACGGGTGTTTGCGTAGCACAGGGCCCGCTGTTACTGGGATACGATGGGTGGGGGCCGCAGCCTTTCTGCGTTGTTCGACTGACCGTGGATGCATTGGTCGGGTATGAGCACAATACCCTCACGTCACGTTGGCCATCCTGGGCACTGGCGGCGCTGTTCTTGAAGATGAATCCCTGCGTTTCGTTAGCGGCGAACTGTTGAATACCGAGATCTTTTCGCAAGTAGGAAAAGGATATACCGCCAATCGTGATCGATGTGGGGCTTGGGTCCCATGCGTGATAGCGAGTATTGGCACCCGTCGTGCGCATGAAGACACCGTTGCAGAAGTAAGCCGCCTTGCCATTGCAATCGTTGCGAGTGTCCGTGTACCGCCTGTTCAATGCCTCGGCAACGAGCCGACCCTGCTCGAAGGCCTCGGACACAATCGACACACTGATATTGTCGGAACGTATGGTGGTGCCGACGCCGCCCACTTTGTAGGTGTAGTAAAGCGTCGCCGTGGTGTCCTGACTTTCCTGCAGCCATGCCTTGGGCAACTCAAAGGCGAGCGGTGCAGTACCTGCTGCTGTCTGAGTGACCGTTGAGTGACTATGGGCGCCGACCCAGTACACTTTCACTGTGTCCTGGGGTGTCATGCCGGGGTAACGTACGCGAACGGCGGCTGTTGAACCCACGGCACTGAGGTTGAGGGTGTTGTCGACCACCCCATCCATGGAAAACACCGATGCGCTTTCGAGCACCTGCACCGGTAGCGATGCCGAGCGCAGGGATTCGCCCACGCCATTGATCTTGTAGGTGTAATACAGATCCACGGTGCGCCCGATGTTGGCTTCCAACCAGGAAACTGGCAGTTCGAACTCCAGCGGGTTGGAGCCGGTAGCGGTTTGGGTCGCAGTGCTTTCCGATATTACGCCTGACCAGTAGACCTTCAGCGTATCGCCTGCTGCCATGTCGGGTGAGCGTACTCGCACGTGCGCAACGCTGGTGATCGTATCGACCTGAACTTTACCGTTATAGGCTTCCTCGACAATGAACAATGGGTAGGCGCGAGTTGAAGAATCTATACGCGCCGTACTGGGGGGCATGCCCCCAGGCGGTTCGGATCGATGCAGACTTTCCGTGCAGCCGACCAGACTCAACAGCGCGCACAACAGCACTCGACAACTCAGATGCCTATACATGACATATTCCTTCCACCTGTATTACATGGGTCTCAGGGCAGCAGTTCGCACCCCGCCGGCAGTTGAAAAGATGCTGCCGGTGGGTTGTTCTTTTTTATAGCGAGAGCCTGATCGACCCTCGATGATGTGGGCTTTAAAGTTTCAAACGCTGCCGTCGAGAGAAGAGTTTCAATTCGCCTGCTCTAGGCGCGACGTTGTAGTGACTGCAACCGTCCGGTCCGGTTTATTGTTCGAGTCCCGCACGCGGGTAACGGTAGGAGCGGTTTCCGGCACGGGTGGGGTAATACCCTGTTCGCTGGGGTGGAAGCTGAAGGGGAGCTCGGCATTGAGGTCGACTCGAATCAACGGAAGGAATTGACCTGTCACATTGAAATAGTCACGTTGTATGAACTGCGCGCCTGCCAGGCCGACTTCGCGGGTTTGCTGGGAGAGATAGAATACGGCCTCCAAAGGCAGAGCAGTGGTAGTGCCGGTTGGCCATGTTTCGAGCATGACTTCATTGTGATAAGGCCGCTCCTGGCTGGGCACCAGAAAATGATTCCGCACCCTTAGACTTAATAGGAATTCCTCCGCATCGGCGCGGAACGAGCACTGGTGAAGGTTGCGCTGCGAATAGTTGCCGCTACCACCGACAGCGTTGTAATGTTTTTTCCAACTCTCCACGTCATACACTGAAGGGTTCTGCCAGTAACACTCTTCGCTGGTCCCTGGGTACGATGAGTGCTCACCACATCCTTTTTCCGCTCTTCGGGCGTCAGTGGCTGCATCACTGGGGTATGAGCACAACACCTTCACATCGAGTTGGCCATCATATGTGTTGGCGGCGCTGTTCTTGAAGATGATCCCTTGGGTCTCGCTTCGTAGAAAACGCCGAATGCCCAGATCTTCCCGCACGTAGGAAAAGGAGATACCGCCAATGGCGATCGAGGTGGGGCTGGGGTCCCACGCGTGATAGCTGGACTTGGCACCTGTTGTGCGCATGAAGACACCGCTGCAGAAGTAAGCAGCCTTGCCATTGCAGTCGTCGTAGCTGCCCCTGTAACGGTTGTTCAATCCAGCGGCAACGAACCGACCCGACTCGAACAGTTCGGGAACGATAGACACACTGATGTTTTCAGAGCGTATCTCAGGGCCTGCTCCGCCTACCTGGCGGGTGTAGTAAAGTGTCGCCCTGGTGCCCTGACTTTCCTGTAGCCACGCCCTGGGCAGGTCAAACTTGCGAGGCTTGGTACCACTGACTGTCTGAGTGGCCGTCGAGTGACTTTGAGTGCCAACCCAGTGCACCTTTACCGTGTCCCCGTCTTGCATGCCGGGGTAACGTACGTGAACCCTGGCCGTTGATTCGTCGGCACGCAGGTACAGGTTGTTATCGACCACGCCATCCACGGAAAATACCGATTCGCCGTCGATGACCTGCATAAATGGCCATCGCGTAACATAATATTTGCCCGTGCCATTGATCTTATAATTGAGATGCATATCCACGGTGCGCCCGACGCTGGATTCGAGCCAGGCCACGGGTAGTTCGAACTCCAGTGGATCCGAACCGGTAGCGGTTTGAACTGGAGTGTTTTCGCCCGTCTTGCCTAGCCACACGATCCACACTTGGTCACCTGCCTTCATTTCGGGTATGCGCGCTCGCACATGAACGACTTCCGAGACCGTATCGACATGAAGTTTGCCGTTGTAAACCTCTTCGATGGTGAGCAGCGGGTAGGCACGAGCGGTTGAATCCAAAGGTGCCGTACTAGTGGCCCGAGCCTTCGGCTGTTCGTATCGATCAAAACGTTCCGTACAGCCAGCCAGACCCAGCAATACGCACAACAGCATTTGACACTTCAGACTTCTATACATGACCCGCTCCTTACATCTGTTCCAACTCGTCATCCGGGCAGCCGTTTGCACCGCGCCGGTCGTCATGAAGACGCTCCCGGGCGGTTTATCCAACCTGTGAGGCGAGGGCTTGATCAGCCCCCTATGCTGTTTTCAAAGTTGCAGACGTAGCAGTCGAGAGAACAGTTTGAGTTCGCCTGTTCTGCGCAAGACGCTGTAGTTGACGAGCACCATTTTGCCGGTATTCTCCGTCAGCCATTGCGCAGGAATAGAGAAGGGCTTGATCACTCCAGTCTGCATCGACGCCTCGGCGGTTTCATGGGTGGTTACCCCAGTCCATCGCACCGTGACTCGATGCCCGGTGAGTTGCGCGGGATAAAGCACTGTAACTTCACGGCGTGTGGAGTCGAATCGAGGAGCCGGTAATTCAATGTCTTGTCCCGTGACATGCAGCGTACGGACCACTGACGACAGGCGTTGACCGTTGCCATACACCGTGTAGTCGATATCGGCCTGGGCTCTGATGACATCGATGACTTCAAGGCGTGGAATCTGGAAGTCCAATGTGCGTGGGAGAGTCGTTTCCACAATGTCGGACTGATAGACATACCCGTCGTGACTCCATCTGACCCTGACCGTATAGGTGGCTTGTGGGTCAATATCGAACGTACCAGCGCTGATGCGGGCGCGAACCGTGATGTGGCGAGCTGTGTGCACCGTGGCGAAATCCAACGTCCAGTTGGGTGCTTCCAGTACTTCAGGCGGTGCCAATATGATGCCGGTCGACTTCACCGTGTAGATTTTCGGTGTAAAGACAACGGCAGCCGCTTCGCTCGTTCCTCCCCCTGTGTCCACTTTCAACGTCAGCGTCAATGAGCTGGCATCCTTGAGCCCCTTGAGCTCGCCGACAGGTAGAGTAAATGTTTTGCTTCCTGTGTTCGCCCAGCCTTGGTCAACGACGCTGGGTGGGCCAATCAGCTGTTTGCTATAAGCGCTGCCATCCTGATTGATCCCCGACAATGTCAGCCATGCCGATTGTCCTTGGGTAATGAACGGCCATCCGCTGACGCGCAGGGTAGCGTCGGTGGTGAGGCTGCCAACGTCGAATTCCGGCCCGGCTCCGCCGTTGGCAGCCTGGAGGATGATCAACTCGCTCAACGCCGAGGATGGCAGAGCTTGCAACTGTTGCATCAATATGTCGGATAAAGTACCCGGTGTGCCGGCCAGAATCGGCAGATAGAGCACCTCCACTGTCTTGCCCAGCGATTCGGCCAGAATGCTGGAGGGTATTTCGCCTTGGGCAACGCCTGCCGTGGTAACAGGTATCAAGTCCATACTCAGAGTTGTGCCGTCTGGCAGCCTCCAGAGGGGGGCCACTGCATCGTTCACCTGCAGCCGTGCATCACGCACCACAAAGCGGGCGACATTGGCCTGGGTGGTGCCGGGTCTGACCGGGTTCCACGGATTGACCGGCTTATCGGTGAAATCCCACACCTCGGGCATAGGCCATGCCACGCTGGCGCCGTTGATGACCGTCACCAGGACATGCCCCGACCGGCCCACCCGACCATCCGGCCGCACGATCTCGTACCAGACGTCCACGCTTTGATCCAGGTTGGGATCGATCAAGGTGGCGCGATCCACCGACACCCGGATCACCCCGGTGCTGGACACCGGCGCTTCGAGGATCCGAGCAGCGCTTTGGCCCTGCCAGTACACCTTCAATGTACCGCCGACGAACACGGTGTCGACGATGTTGACCTTGACGTTGAACGCTCCGGTCAGCTTGTCCACGTCCAGTTGGTCATCGGCGGTGAGTTCCGGCTCGAATCCCGGCACGGGCAGCAGAGTGGTTTCCCCGGCGACGTTGAGTGGCAGCATGTTGGAGACGTAGGTCACCGGCAGATTGCCCGGCACGATCAGGTTGTAGTGGAGCTCGACGCTGCCGCCGGCGATTTCTTCGGCCCAGCTTTTCTGCACCTTGAAGGTAACGGCGGCGCCGGCAGTGGTTGGCGTAACCGTCTGGGTCAGCTCGTGGTGAAAAGCATCCCCCGCGCCATTGAAGCCTTCCCACACCAGTTGCACCAAGGTGTCGTGCACGAACGCGGTGTTGGCCGGGGCGGTGAGGTCGAAGGTGGCGCCAGTAATCTTGTCCGGGTCCAGCACACCGCCCTGGGCATCGGGAGCTACCGGGGCTGGCAGGTCGATGGCGGTGCCGATCACCTGCGCCTGGGCATTGAGTGAACGCGCGGTGGTACCGTTGGTGACCGCTTCGTAGAACACGATCGTCTCGCTGTTGACCAGGCTGCGGCCCAGCACGTTGGGCACGGTGAAGGTGTGGAACCCCGCGCCGCCGAACCGGATCGGACCAAGGCTGAAGTCCAGATAAGGCCAATCCTCAGGCTGGCCCGTGAAGTGCAGGGTGATGTCGGCGGTGGGGCTGATGTTGTTTTGCATCACCATGATGTCGATGTCCGAGCCGGCCAGGCTGTCCATGTTCAAGGTGTCGTTGACTTCGCGCGCGATGAGGGGCGCAAGCAAGGTGGCCACAGGCGTCACGTTGCTGAAGGCGCTTTGGCTGTAGAGCGAATAGTTTCGTACGGCGTCGTAGACGTGGTAGCGCACCACGATGTTGTTGCCGGGACGCGCGGCGACGATCGCCTGCGGCACCTCGACATACACCACGCGCCCCACCTGAGCCGCGGTCAGAGGTGGCGCCACAACCCCGGCCCCGCCCCAGAACACGGTGATCACATCGCCTTCGGCCATGTTGGCGTACACCGGCACCCCCACCGGCACGGTGGTCACCGCCGCCGGATCGGGAATGCTCGGCGGCACGTCTACAGGCGCCAGCAGGTAGGGGTTGACCCCAGGCTCACTCGGATCCCCCGGCGGGTTGCCCGGCACGGTGGTCTTGACCCGCACGCTGACTGGGTAGGAGGCCTCCTCGTTGACGCCGTTGAAGCCGGTGAAGGCGTGGTAGTGCACGATGTTGTCCGAGTCACCGCGGGGCAGCTCGTGTGCCGGAATGTAGGTCAGCAGCGCCTGGTTCTCATCGATCACGACACGGGTGTCGACAGGGTTGTCGTTGAAGTAGAGCACCACGATCTGACCGGTTTCGATACCGGAGTAGACAGGTACCACAACCGAAGTTTCGCCGGATTCGATATGGCCCTGATTGAAGCCGCCGGTATGGTTGGCGGGAATCCTGGGCGGTAGCAGGGTGGGCGGGAATACATGGCGCGTGCCCAAAGTGCCAGAGGCCGAGGGCACGTTGCGATTGAACAGTTTGGCCAGCAGTTCGCGGGGCGGGTTTTTCACGATGGTTCACCTCGGAGAAGTTGAGGGAGTATCGAAAGTGTGAGGAGCAGTGCGATAAAACAAGTATCGCCTGGTGAAGGAAGTTAGTCCGGGAAATTGATAAAAGCAAACGGCGCCATAACTGGTTAGATGGGCGAGGAAGTGCATATAACTTCATGTATCGAAACGAGTTTTGTGGAGGCGTGGGGCTGATGGAGGTACGAAAGAAATTAAGTATATTTTTGTACATGAAATCTTGTTGGGAAAAATATAATTCAATGTGGCCATAACTTGCGTACCAGAGTCGGCATTGGTCGGGCGGCTGCCTGAAAAAAACTACAGACGAGTGCAGCAATGTCATGGTTTTTTATTGCCGAAAGGATCGATGCCCGCTTGAACAATCGGGTGGTTGGCAGTTTGAAAGAAGGGAAAAAATAGATTGGACGAAGAAGATGATAGAGCATGGCCAGCCGCCTGTTGGCGGCTGTCGAGGCGAACATTGAATAGCCAGGTGTTCAGCTTGCCGAACACCTGGCGCTCGGGACTATCTGTAGGTAAGCTCAACATTGTCAATCAGAATTTCTCTATTATATCCCCCAACTCTATACCTTGTACATTTGCGATCTGGATTGGAGGAAATTCTTCGAGCACCAGCGGCTACCTGTATAGTCTCAGTTGTTTCGTCCGAATAGGTGAAGGTTATAGGGCCGCCAGTGTCTAAATAGACTCCCATTGCGATGCTCATCACTTCGTAATCCAGTACTCCGCGAGAACTAGCGTTGGCGGAGAGGCTCGTGACTGAAAATCTCGTCCCTGTAATGAAAGGTGGATAATCTAGCCCATCTTTAACTCTCGGGCTCGGAGAGCCATCCATCAGTACGCCACCGACCATATGGCCGCAGCCAGTTACATACTCTCGCCCTTCAAAGTCATAAAAATTCGGAGCTCCTTGACGCCCCCCTACAATAAGCGACACGGACTCAGATGTTTCGGCTACCGCCTCCTGAGTCCTGGCGACCGAGTAACTGAAATTTACCGCCATATCCTTGCTCTTGATGGCGATCTCTTTGGGGACATGAAGAACAACAGGACCCAACGCGACTATTTTTTGGGGCGCGATCGTGTAACTGTTGGCCGAAACAGCGCTTGTCCAGCGTCCGCTCAGCCATTGGCCTACTTCCATATTGGTATACTGTGGCACGGTGATGACAACCCCGGAATCCGGTACTTGCTCAGGATCCAGGTGTCCATCAGTAACTCCCGCCACGCTGGGTGCAGGCAAGTCAAGCTCAAGCATGCGCATGATAATTTCTCCTTTGGGAAATAGAGTGGCGGAAGCCTCCGCACCGGTTCCAGCCAGATCGACTTTCAATTCGAGATGCAACGCCGAAGCATTTTCCAACCGCAGCAGCAGGCTACGCTCGAGCACCCGGCGGATGCCGGAAGTGACTTCCGACGGTTGCACGGTATAGGGTCCGGACACGCGTTCGCTGTAGGCCTCGCCATCGTCCAGCGTGCCTTTCACGTACATCCAGAATGTCTGCCCTTCGGCGATCAAGGGCCAGGGGTCTACCGCTATCGTGGCACTGCCGGTGAAGGTATTGAGGTTCAGCGCGGGAGGCGTGCCTGCGGCTTCGACGAAACGCGGTGCGCTCAATGCGCTTTCCGGCAGTGGCAACACCCGCAGGCTCAACGTCGGCGAAGCCACCCCCGACGTGCCGCCCACCAGGATCACGTTCGTCACTTCCACCGTCTTGCCCAAACTGGCCGCAAGGACGCTCGCCGGCACCGGCGCCCGCGCCTCGCCGTTGGTGGCATTGGCCCAGTCGAATGCCAGATCTCGGCCCTCCACACGCCACACCACCGCCAGGATGTCCCCAGGTTTGAGACGGGCATCGCGCACCACCACGGTGGCCGTGTTGGCATCGGAGGTGCCGGCTTTCACCGGGTTCAGCGGGTTCACTGGCTTGTCGCTGGCATCCCACACTTCGGGCATCGGCCACGTCTGGCTGGCGCCGCTGATCACCGAGATCAATACATGCCCCGACCGACCGATCCGGCCATCCGGCCGCACCAGCTCGTACCAGACGTCCACGCTTTGGTCCAGATTGGGATCGATCAGGGTGGCGCGATCCACCGATACCCGGATCACCCCGGTGCTGGACACGGGGGCCTCAAGAATCTGATTCGCGCTTTGCCCCTGCCAGTGCACCCTCAACGTACCGCCGACGAATGCGGCGTTGGTGACGTTGACCTTGACGTGGAACGACCCGGTCAGATTGTCCACGTCCAGCTCGTCAGCGGCACCGAGTTTCGGCTCGAACTCCGGGATGGGCAGCAGGGTAGTTTCCCCGGCGACGTTGAGCGGCAGCATGTCGGACGCGTAGGTTACTGGCGCAGTGCCTGGCACGACCAGGTTGTAGTAGAGCTCGACGCTGCCCCCGGCGATTTCCTCGGCCCAGCCCTTTTGCACCTTGAAGGTCACGGCGTAGCCGGCAGTGGCTGACGTAACCGTCTGGGTCAGCTCATGGTGAAAGATATCGCCCGCGCCGTTGATGCCCTCCCATACCAGTTGCACCTGGGTGTCGTGAACGAAAGCAGTGTTGGCCGGGGCGGTGAGGTCGAAGCTGGCGCCAATGATCTTGTCCGGGTCCAGCAGACCGCCTGGAGCATCGAGGGATTTAGGGGCTGGCAGGTCGATGGCGGTGCCGATCACCTGCGCCT
>Ga0308166_1003760_pt1 | contig 12637 bp, 12 predicted proteins | sample PhyCR2_2_FD_202137 | JGI IMG/M metagenome (GOLD analysis project Ga0308166, IMG submission 202137) | Phyllosphere microbial communities from UC Gill Tract Community Farm, Albany, California, United States - DLSLCC.R2 | ecosystem: Host-associated > Plants > Phyllosphere > Unclassified | place... | reverse complement strand
ACGTGAAAGAGACGGAAAACTGTGTAAAGCGTCTGCAGCAGATGGGTGTGCAGGTGAACGGTGCCATTCTCAATGATATCGTGAAATCTGCGGCGCTGTATTACAGCGCGGGGTATAGCCATTTCGATTACGGCTATACCCCGAAGGAAAAGCGGCGTGAGGGTTAGTGCTTCACCAGCGTGGCGAAGTAATACACCAGGGGAATGGCGAGGATCCAAAGACCGACGGGGATATCGCGCCATTTCCCGGCTATCGCTTTGATAACGATATAAAACAGCAGCCCGCCCGCAATACCGGTCCCGAAACTGTTGGCAATCAGCGTAATCATCACCATCATCAACACCGGCAAGCCGTCGGTGAAGTTCGCCAGATCAACCTTACGTAAACCGCTAAACATATTCAGCCCGATGAGGATCAGGGCGGGCGCCGTGGCTTCTTTCGGGATCATCAGCGCCACAGGGGTAAACAGCAGCATCAGCAGGAACATTACCGCCGCGGCCAGCGCGGTCATGCCGGTTTTGCCGCCGGCTTCTGCGGCTGCGGACGATTCAATCAGCGCCGTGGCGGCAGGAATGCCTACCCACGGGCCAATCGCGGCGGCAATGGAGTCCACCATAAACGGGCGGTTAATGTTTGGCATATTGCCTTCTTCATCCAGCAGCCCTGCTTCCCCGCCCACCGCCAGCGTTGTTCCCATGGTGGAGAAAAACTCGGAGGCGAAGAAGACAAACAGGAACGGCAGAAAGGCAATATTCAGCGCGCCCAGCATATCGACATGCCCGAGGACGGGAGCGATGGAGTGGGGCACATCGATAAAACTGGCGGGTAATTTCGTGACGCCCATCGGAATACCCACGAGGGTCGCGAGCAGGATAGCCCACAGGATCGCACCCGGAATACGACGAGCCTGCAGGCCGATAGCCAGGAACAGGCCGAGTAACGCCACCAGTGCACCGGGTGATAAAAAATCTCCCAGCATCAGTGCGTTCGTTTTGGCATTCGCCAGCACCAGCCCGGCGTTGCGGAAACCGAGTACGGCGACAAACAGCCCGATGGAGGCCGTCAGCCCCAGCTTGATGGACTGCGGCACCGAGCGGGTCACCACTTCACGCAGGCCAAACCGGGTCAGCAGAAAGAATAAAATCCCCGACCAGCAGGCGATACCCAGACCAATTTGCCAGCCAATGCCTTCACTGCCCGCAAGCGTCACCCCGACCAGCACCGAGCCACCAATTCCTGGCCCGACGATAAACGGCAGGTTGGCGTAAAACGCCATCAGCAGCGTCCCGGCAACGAAGACCAGAATGGTGCCCGTGGTCGCGGCGCCTTTATCCATTCCTCCCACGGCCAGCAGCCCCGGGATCACCACCAGCAAATAGGCGGCGGCGAGAAAACCGGTGATACCCGCCAGGCACTCGGTGCGCACGGTGCTCCCGCGTGCACGGAGTGCAAAACGACGTTCAAGCCAGCGCCCTGGTGCTGGCGAATTAACGGTATTGTCGGCCATTATCCGGCTCTCCTTCGGTATTATTGTGTGTTGTCCGGGGTTTCCCGGTAAGAAATCAGCGGATCGACAATCTGGCGCGTGCTGCCATCGGTCAGTCCAAGATCGGTCAAGTGTGGCCCGGCATTACAGGCAAGGCAGGTTCCTTCGATGGCCTTAAAGACCCGATACGGCGGTTCCCAGTCGGCAATCAGACTGCTGCGATCGCGCAGCGTCCTGAACTGCAGCGCCAGCTCGGCAGGTGGCAGTTCCGACAGCATGCCCGCAATCGGCATGGCAACGTGGGCAATCACGTCACCCTGTTGCGCCAGCGCCATGCCACCACCGCTGTTGATAAGCGTATTGGCAGCCAGCGCCATATCGTTCGGATCGCGGCCCAAAACCACCAGGTTGTGAGAGTCGTGCGAGTAGCTGGTGGCAATCGCCCCGCGCAGTTCCCCCCAGCCTTGAAGCAGGGCAATTTGCGGTTTTGCTGCATGACGGGCATGGCGATGCTGAACCCAGATCAGGCTAAAGCCGTCCGGGATCTGCACGCACCCGTTGCGCACCTGCACATCTGTTTCACCCCAGCGGGTAAAGCGCGCGCCGCAGATGTGGCGCAAGCGAGCCACGCCATGGTTCGCGTTGCCAATGCGCATGCAAAAATCATCAGCGGTCAGGGCAGACAACCGTACGGTATCACGCGGCAACGTAAGAGGCGTATCAGCAACAGGTTCGAGCGTTGCCCCGTCCCGGGCAATCAGCTTTCCGGCGACGTAGACCTGGCGCGCCGTCAGTTTATCCAGCGAGTCAAACACCACCAGATCCGCGCGACGCCCGGCGGCAATCAGCCCCAGGTCGTTACGCTGCAGGCGTATGGCCGCATTGAGCGTTGCAAAACGCAGTGCGTCGGTGGCCGCTAATCCATGTTCAATCAGCAGGTTCAGCAGCGCGATGATCCCGCCTTTTTCCATGAGGATGTCTGGCGGAACATCATCGGTACAAACCGTGATGTGAGACGAAAGATGGGGGAGCGTTTTCAGGGCGCTGACAATATCGGGCAGCAGATAAGGGTGCGAACCGCGGATCTCCAGCGTCAGCCCGGCACGCAGTTTTTCCAGCGCATCGTCAGCTGACGTTAACTCATGGTCAGAAGTCACGCCTGCTGCCAGATAAGCCTGTAAATCCGCACCGCTGAGACCGCGGGCATGGCCTTCAATCAGCTTTCCGCTGTCGAGCCCGGCCTGCATAATTTCAAGCATACGCTGGCTGCCATTAAGCACCCCGTGCATGTCCATCACTTCAGCCACACCGCGCACTTCCGGCCAGCCAAGCAGGGTGTTCATCTCGTCTCCGGCAAAATCCGCCCCGGACATTTCCAGGCCGGGCGTTGAGGGCACGCTTGAAGGCGCGGCGACCATCACCTGCAGCGGCAGATTGCGGCTGGCCTCAATGGCAAAACGGACGCCGTCAATGCCCAGCACGTTGGCCAGTTCATGCGGATCCCAGAAGACCGCCGTGGTGCCCTGTGCAAGCACAATCTCCGCGTAGCGGGCGGGCATAAGATGGGAGCTTTCAAGGTGGACGTGGGTATCCATCAGCCCTGGCGACAGAAACTGGTTGTTCAGCGCGTGGGTCTCATGTGCGTCGTTGCGGCTGCCGCGCGGATGGACGCTGGCAATCAGTGATCCCACGATACCAACATCCGCTTCGCGGATCTCACCGGTGACCATATCCACAATACGGGTATCGGTGAGCAGCAGGTCAAAGGGCATTTCGCCTCGTGCAGCCTGAACGGCGCGGCGTCGGGTTTCAGCAGTCATGCAATTAACAGTTCCAGCATCAAAATAATGACGCTACTCTATGCACACGGCAAACGTTTGCCCAGCTGATAAAATTTATCGCCCGATAACCCCGGGTTATTCTGTGACGCGTGTAATGGATAATCATGACGGAACCCTGGCAGCGCTTGCCCGCGCTCTCTCTTCGACAGCTACAGTATTTTGTCACTCTGGCGCAGCTGCGTCATTTTACTGATACCGCCAGCAAACTGGCTATCAGCCAGCCGGCCCTCAGCAGTGCGTTGCGGCAAATCGAGACGGTGCTTGGGGGCAAACTGGTTAACCGGACCGCCTCGGCCGTGACGTTGACGGAGCTTGGCAATGCCATCCTGCCGCACGCGCAGCGGGTGCTCAGCGTGGCGCAGCTTGCGTTTGACGACATGCAGCACATTGTTCAGGCGGGCGGCGAAGGAACGGTGCGTATCGGGTTGATCCCTTCCGTGAGTTCGCTGCTGTTCCCCTTGTTGCCCCGGACGCTCGCGCAGGCTTTTCCCCGCCTCAGGGTGGAATTTCACGATCAAACCAACGATGCGCTGGTGGCCCAGCTGCTGAAAGGGCAGATTGATTTCGGCATTGGTGCGCTCGATAACTCTGTTCCCGACCAGCTGAACGTGTTTCCCTTACAGGATGACCCGTTTGTCGCGGTCATTCACAGCGACGATCCGCTGGCCGCGTCGGCGCACCTGCCCTGGAAGCAACTGGCAGGGCGGGATATCGCCGTGTTCTCAAAAGGCAATATTCAGCGTCTGGTTGCGGCGCTCGCGGAAAGCCACCGTTTGTCGTTGCCGACACGCTATCAGGTGGACTACATCGAAACTTTGTATGGTCTGGTGCGCTCGAAACTCGCCGTGGCGATTTTACCGCAGCTCTATACCACGCACCTCCAGGACCCGCAGCTCAGGGTGGTACATCTTCAACAACCGGCCCTGGCCCGCACGGTGGCGTTAATGCGTGCCCCGCAGCCGCTTCCTCCGCTTATCGAATCCTGCTTTACGCTGATGGCCGACACGTTGCGAACGAAATGACCCGACACTTCTTTACAGCGTGATGGCGCATTGCTCGCTAAGATGACCGTCGATTCATCAAGAGGTCACAATGGAAAACCGCAAATTCAGTCGACTGCGCCGCTGGGCGCGGGAAGGGATCATCTTCTTTCTGCTCGCGCTGGCCGTAATGTGGGGCGTGGATCAATACCGCAAGCCCACACTCCCCGCCAGCTTTAGCGCTGCACCGATGCACAGCATCGACGGAAAGATCCACGATATAACGGCACTCAGCCAGGAACGCCCGCTGCTGATATACGTATGGGCAACCTGGTGCAGCATCTGCCGGTTTACGACGCCCTCGGTCAATACGCTGGCAGAACAGGGTGGCAACGTCGTGAGTATCGCCATGCGTTCCGGCGACGATGCAAAGCTGGCGCGCTGGGTCGACAAGAAACAGCTGGTCATGCCGGTGGTCAACGATGCCAACGGTGCGCTGTCACAGGCGTGGCAGGTGAGCGTAACACCGACGCTGGTGATCGTGTCGAAGGGGGAAGTGGTCAGTACTACTACGGGGTGGACAAGTTACTGGGGAATGAAGCTCAGACTGTGGTGGGCAGGGCTGTAAAGAGAGCCCCTCTTCCGGCGGAAGAGGGGCTGGATATTACTTCGCCAGAACTTCCTGTGCGGTACGCTCAACCAGCGACAGCAGGACTTTAATGTCCTCCAGGGTCACGGTTGGGTTCAGCAGAGTCAGCTTCAGGCAGGTGACGCCGTTATGCTCGGTCACGCCGACGTTAGCACGGCCGGATTCCAGCAGCGCATCACCAATTTTCTGGTTCAGCAGGGCGATACCCGCGTCGTCCATCTGTACCTGTCCACGGAAGCGGAACAGTACGCTTGCCAGCTGCGGCTGCATAACCAGTTCCAGAGCAGGCTGCTCTTTCACGTAAGCCGCAACCTGCTGTGCCAGCGTAACACCGTGATCGATGATCGCCGCGTATTGTTCCTGACCCAGCGCTTCCAGGCTCATCCACAGCTTCAGCGCGTCGAAACGACGGGTCGTCTGCAGAGATTTGGACACCAGGTTAGGCACGCCAGCTTCTTCATCGAACTCAGAGTTCAGATAGGCCGCCTGATAGCGCATCAGCTCATAGTGGCGCGCTTCTTTGAGCAGGAACGCACCGCAGCTGATGGTCTGGAAGAACTGCTTGTGGAAGTCCAGAGTAACGGAATCCACCAGCTCGATACCGTCCAGGTAGTGACGATACTGCTCAGACATCAGCAGCGCGCCGCCCCAGGCCGCATCAACGTGTACCCAGATATTCTGTTTCGCCGCCAGTTCAGCAATGGCACGCAGCGGATCGATTGCACCTGCATCGGTAGTACCGGCAGTGGCAACAATCGCCAGGATCTGCTCGCCGTTAGCATTGCACTGCTCAATTTTCGCTGCCAGATCGTTGAGATCCATGCGCGAAAATTCATCCGTTTTCACCTGCACGACGGACTGGTAGCCCAGACCCATCAGCGCCATGTTCTTCTGCACGGAGAAGTGTGCGTTTTCAGAGCACAGCACGCGGATTTTACGCAGATCGCCAACCAGGCCGTCCTGCTGAACGGAATGACCCTGACGCGCGAAGAACGCATCACGGGCCAGCATCAGACCCATCAGGTTGCTCTGCGTGCCGCCGCTGGTGAACACACCGGCGTCGCCAGCCTGATAACCCACGCGGGTACGCAGCCATTCGATCAGCTTGATCTCAATGATGGTTGCGGACGGGCTTTGATCCCAGGAGTCCATGCTCTGGTTAGTGGCGTTAATCAGTACTTCCGCCGCCTGGCTAACCACCAGGCTTGGGCAGTGCAGGTGCGCCACACACTGCGGGTGATGAACGGACAGGCTGTCTTTCAGGAAGAACTCCACGGCGCGTTCAATCGCCGCTTCGTTGCCCAGCCCTTTCGGGTTGAAATCCAGCTTAATACGGTCGCGCAGTTCCGCGACCGTTTTGCCCTGATACATCTCAGGCTGTTTCAGCCACTGCATCACAGCCTGAGTGCTTTGTTCAATCGCCTGCTGGTAAGCTTCAATGCTCTGTGCAGAGGAGAACAAAATTGGGTTTGAATCTGACATCGTGTTCAACAACTCCGGTTACGCCGGGCGAACGCCCGCAGCAAGCAGCGCCTGCTCGAATTTATCCAGGAAGACTTTCAGCTCATCATCGCTGATCAGCAGGGAAGGCAGCAGACGCAGAACAATACCGTTGCGACCACCGCGCTCCAGAATCAGGCCGGCTTCGAAGCACTTCTTCTGAATCAGTGCAGACAGCTCGCCATCACCCGGGTAGCAACCCATGTGGTCTGCCGCTTCGTGTGGCTTAACGATCTCAATCCCGATCATCATGCCCAGGCCGCGAACGTGACCGATAACCGGATAGCGTTTCGCCATCTCGTTCAGCTGGCCTTTCAGCCATTCGCCCTGTGCGGCCACTTTGCCCGCGATGTTCTGGTCTTTCAGGATTTTCAGCGTTGTCAGACCGGTTGCCATTGCCAGCTGGTTGCCGCGGAAGGTACCGGTGTGGTGGCCCGGTGCCCACGCATCGAACTGTTTTTTGATGCCGAGTACCGCCAGTGGCAGACCGCCGCCAACCGCTTTAGACATCACGATGATGTCTGGCTCAATGCCCGCGTGTTCGAAGGCGAAGAATTTACCGGTACGGGCAAAGCCAGCCTGAACTTCGTCGAGGATCAGCAGAATGCCGTGTTCCTGAGTCACTTTACGGATGCGCTGCAGCCACTCAACCGGAGCCGGGTTCACGCCGCCTTCACCCTGAACGGCTTCAAGGATCACTGCCGCAGGTTTACGCACGCCGCTTTCAACGTCGTTGATCAGGTTTTCGAAATAGTAGGTCAGCGCTTTCACACCCGCCTCACCGCCGATACCCAGTGGGCAACGGTACTGGTGTGGGTAAGGCATGAACTGCACTTCTGGCATCATACCGTTAACCGCTTCTTTCGGAGACAGGTTGCCGGTAACGGCCAGTGCGCCGTGAGTCATACCGTGGTAACCACCAGAGAAGCTGATGATACCGCTACGACCGGTCACTTTTTTCGCCAGTTTCAGCGCCGCTTCAACGGCGTCAGCACCGGATGGACCGGTGAACTGCAGGCAGTACTCTTTGCCCTGACCAGGCAGCAGAGAGAGCAGATATTCTGAGAACGCGTCTTTCAGAGGCGTAGTCAGATCCAGAGTATGTAACGGCAAGCCGCTGGTAATGACATTTTGGATGCTTTTCAGCACATCAGGATGGTTATGTCCAAGCGCAAGGGTGCCTGCGCCTGCTAAACAGTCAAGGTATTCTTTATTGTCTGCATCGGTGATCCACACGCCTTCTGCTTTAGTGATTGCTAAAGGCAGTTTGCGCGGATAACTCCTGACGTTAGATTCAAACTCGGCCTGACGGGCCAGATAGGTTTCGTTGCTTTTGTGGGCATCTACGGTGTCAATACGGACTTTATCCGTCATCATATCACTCCTACAACCGCCGCTTCGTTATGAGCAACGATTGAATAAAAAGTTAAAAAACAGATGGGGGCCTGAAAAAAACGCCGCCAATATAGAGCCTTTTGTCACGAGGCTCAATGGTTAATTTGTTTACTGTTTTATGACATGCGGTACGGGGGAGGGAATATCCTCATTTTAAGAATAAAAATTGCGCTTTATGCCAAACAAAAACAGCCGGTTACGCGTATTTTGTCAGGACTGTAAAAAGAGAGAAAAGTGTGTGACAAATCGTGCCATTGAGGGACGTTAAGGGGGGCAGATAGCCCCTTTAAGCGCATTATCTCGACATTACCTGCAAAATATTTAGCTGGCTGGGTTGGTAGCCTGGCACACTTGCAACAGGTGGTAGGACATGAGAAAAGCGGTTCAGGGATTACAAGACGCTTTTTGCACACTTTTCCTTTATGTTCAGTTTGTTACGTGATTCATGGTTTGGACTGGTTGTAACGTCTTGGTACTTAGGGCTAAGGAAAGGGGCGGTAGAGTCTGCCGCAAAGTTTCGGCTGGATTGCTGTAAAGTTCATCAGTATGATTGCTGACTCAAGCAGGGATTGAGAAACCATTTATGGTAGACAAGGGTCGATACGATATGAAAGTGACTGATGAGGCTTTGTTACGTTCTGGTTTTACGCAGCCCGAATTGCAGAAGATAAAATGCAATATTGAAAAATATGGAGGAACGCTTGGAGAGGCCATAAATGACCTCGCTAGACGATTTGTTACCTTGGCGGGAGTGGTGAGTGCGTGTACCTTTGTCCTATTGCTACTTGTCGTCTTCAGCTCACCTGACAGAGCAATTGCATGGGGGCTGGCGATGGTCTTTGGGGTTGCCATTATGTCCTTCGCACAGCCTCCGGTAATTTCCTATAAATCCTGGCGTTACCGTAAAACCATCAAGGATTAACTGGTTCCATTTTCTGTTGTCAAAAGGTCGAAAATCACTTTTGCTTTAACACCATAACCGACAATCTTCATTGTTAACTTAGGGGGGCTCATTGTACTGACTTTGCGATAGTAATCGTGTGGAAGCCAGCGGAATAATCTCCAGGCTCCGGTTTTTCGAGCGAGTCCAGCTATGCTGTACACACCGGCAGCAAGAGTAACACCATTATAGAGAGCCAGGCCCGTGTTAGGATTAAATCCCATAAACTGGGCCGTATGCATCGCAGAGTCAGCAATAATACCTTGCGAGGGTTTATGTCCTGCTGGCTGATCAAAGTTGAGCACTTCTTTCGTTAATCCGTTCATTCCATCGGCAATCAAGACTGCCCCAGCCAGCATACCAATCGGCCCCATAGTGGATAACATCATAAAGCCACCAAAGAGAACCACGCCTGATAGAACCACATTTACAGCTGATATAACATAACCAACGATTTTATTATTTTCTCGAACAAATTCTATCTTCGCGTAAAGCTGTGCGGACTTGGTTCTTAACAGACGCTCATGTTCAATAGATTGTGTGTTTCAGCACGCAGATTTTTGATGCATACAATGCATTCTTCATCGGTTATAGCTCGTCGTGCTGTTTCAAATTCTTTCTCTACAACCTGTTTTATCTCTTAAACAAACTTGATACGAGTTATCCCATCTTGCAAATAGAATGCTGACAGCCGATTTGCTGTTTCGACGAGTTTCCGGGCTTCCAGATTCACCATGGTATCTGACCATGTTCTGTTCCAGTCCCTGTTGAGCAGCGTGATATCCATAAAGATTCCTTCCCAAAAACTCGCTTTCATGTCATAGCTATGCTGTTATTTTGTGTAGGTTATAACGGATAAGGGCTTACCATGCAATCCATTACAAATGAAAAAGACAATTCATTACAAAACAATCACTTCCAAAAAAATATCGATTATTTTGCCGCAATATTAGGTGAAGAAGTTTATAAACAATCAGCTCCAACAGAGAAACAATTAACTATATTAAGTGAAGCATATAAGCAAACGCTGGATACAAGAAAATTTGAGATTGAATTATACTGGAAAAGGGCTACTTTTATGTGGCCTGTAAATGGAGCATTACTTGTTCTTATTGGTATATTTGCAAAACTATTTTATGATGCCCCACTTGAGAAGCGGACAGAATACTTTTTAGCAATATCAGTTATTTCTTTATTAGGATACCTGATTTCCATGATTAGTAGTGGTATTTCTCAAAGCGGGAAGTACTGGCAAGAAAACTGGGAGTACCATTTAGATATGCTTGAGCCTTTCTTTTGTGGACATCTTTTTAAAACTCATATTTCACGCCGCCCTCAGCCATATTCAATATCTGAATTACAAGATACAGTCAATCTAATATTGATATTGTTATGGGTTCTTATTCTTACTTCTTCAGCAACCCAAACACCATTCTCTACCTGGCAGCAACTTACAGTTTTAGTATTTTCTTTTATATTGATTACCTACAAGTTAAAATACAACCCTTTCAGCAAGAAAAAATGGAACATAAAGCAGAGAGAGGTATAGTCTTCCATAGTTAGTCTGGAATGGTTGCCAGTAAATGTAATAAAGCGAAGTTCATGTTTTTATTTTAGGAAAGCCCCCTGTGCAACGTTTAATCAATAGGGGGCGGTTTACAGAGATAGTACTTACTTGACTGCTTCAAGTATTTCTTTTAGAAAATCATAGAAATTGTCAAATGATCCAAATACACTTTCTGTAGATATATTATCCCTAATTTCAAATAGATTGGATTTAGTGTCATATGTGAATAATGATATGCTATTTTCACCTATTACTAATCTTTCTGCAAGATCAGGATCTATAAAATCTTCATTATCTCTATAGAAATCATTCATTACAAATAGATTTTTAACTAATGGTTCAGGGGTAGACAAACTGAATAGAGTAAGACCGTCATATTCAAATCCGTCCATATACTCTAAAAATGTGATGTAGTCGGGTTGGTTGGAAAATAAAACACACAGTTCGTCTACTAAATTTTCTAACATTGGTGTTGTAGTTGAATCAGGTTTTCTGTTCAAAATACTATTAAGAAATGATTTCCCAATTGGGTCTTGAACTGGATACTCCCACTTAATCATTTCACTTTTCAGTTCTGCAAGAATGTTTTCTATTTTCATTTTCTTGATTCCATAAAGTTATTTAAGTGGGTAAATTGAACCAGTAGGTATTGCCCACGGTGTTACTCTACTTTCCCCTGGTACTAAATTTTTAACTGCTGACCTCTGCATGTTTGTAAAAATCTTATGAAATGGTTCCTTTTCGATTAACACTAAGTTCTTAAAAGAATTAGTACCACCATCATCTAATGGAAGTTTGTGGTGAACATCCCATCCATCTGGAGACTTCCCACTATTCATCCTAAGTAACTGTGATGGTGAAAAAATATTAGCTGCATCAGGAGTAGCAGCAATTTCTTTAACAAATTTCTTTCTTACTGTGCTATCGAATTCTTTTCTTAATAATGCTGCTTCTGCTGGATTTCTTTTAGTATAATTAATATCGGTAACTGTAATTCCATTAACTAATCTGGATTCACCTCTGAGTTTCCCCAGATAGCTTGTCATTTCATCATATAGTTGTGGGTTAGGTCGTTTCGCTAACAGAATGGAAGCCGCCGCAATAGCTGTACCTGCTGTTTGCTCATTCAGTACTTGATCATATCCCTTAACAGCGTCTCCACCTAACTGCTCTGCTGTTTTCCTGAAGCCCTCAACATTACCATTGTAGACACCGCCAGCCGCCAGTAGGCGTCCTGCGGCCTTGCTGTTAATCGTCTGGTATGTCGGCTCAGAAGCTGGTGCTGATGTTCCACCGGAGAAAGATAGTAAAAACGAAGTTGGGCGGGGCTTTCCTGAACAGTAGTACCTGCATCCTACAGAACTCCTGTATTCTTTCAGGATCTGTTCAGCACCATTCATTTCAAACGCCTGGTACTTCTTACAGATAAGCTGACCTTGGTCGTCGATATAGAAAAGCTCTCCAGGGGAACCATAGCGGTCTAACATCACGATTTCACCTCTGAAGACAAGGTATCTCAGGCGTCTTTCAGTATTGAACCCATAGGTATGATTGTTTTGGTAAGCATAGCTACGTGAATATGACGGGCGAGGTCTTAGCCCTTCAACGTGATAATGATCGCGATATCTGTCATCGAACTCGTATTCCTGCCTGATGTAATCCCATGTAACAGAAGGACGGGTTATCAGTTCATACTTCTCTGGTTCAAGGTTATCCCTTGAAAGGTAGAACAAGTTAAACCCCGGCAGACTAAAACTCATAACCAGCTCCTTTTGGTAACGGTTTTTGCATTTTATAACCAGAGAACACTGAAAACAAATGATTGCGTCTCAGCATCATTCATTATGAAAAAGGCCGCTTACGCGACCTTTTTTAACACAGCAATCATTGAGAGCGATCGAGTACCATGTACGCAGGCTCGCACATTTAATCTGACGCCGTATATATATCGATTGATATTGATTATAGAGATTGTGATGGTGGATCAGGTCAGAAGTTGATTTGAAAAGTATTAAGTTCTATTGTTTTCCTATGAGGTACAAAATGGGGTACAAGGTGAGGTACAGCGTGAAGATGTAATATTCGTAAGATCAATCTTGTATCAGCACGTGACTTGGCGTAACCTACTAATTGATAAAGAAATGTAATCTTCATGACTCGGGGTGCCCTTCTTAAATGAAGGCTGAGAAATACCCGTATTACCTGATCTGGATAATGCCAGCGTAGGGAAGTCAGATGCCTTCCCGGTCATCGCTTCTTCACGCACGGCAGGAGCGATA
>Ga0308166_1003755_pt1 | contig 12646 bp, 10 predicted proteins | sample PhyCR2_2_FD_202137 | JGI IMG/M metagenome (GOLD analysis project Ga0308166, IMG submission 202137) | Phyllosphere microbial communities from UC Gill Tract Community Farm, Albany, California, United States - DLSLCC.R2 | ecosystem: Host-associated > Plants > Phyllosphere > Unclassified | place... | reverse complement strand
GTCGTCGTCGAGCAGTTCTTCCAGCGGACCGAGGCCGACGGCTTCGTCGAGCACCTGCTTGGCCAGCAGGTCATGATCGAGTTCGCGCGGGATATCCTTGCCGAGCTCGCGCATGATCATCCGGATCAGGCCGCTGGTCTCGGCACGCAACTCGGCGTCGCTCATGCTCGAGACGTCGCGGCGACGCAGGTCGATCGTTTCCAGCAGGCGCAGGTGAATGCGCTGGCGCCAGTCGAATTCGAGGTCGCGGTAGCGCTGCGACGGCAGCGGCACGACTGCGAGATGCGCGGGCGGCGCGGCGGCCGGTGCCGGCGCCGACGCGCGGTCCGGGACTGCTTGCCGGGTCACAGGCTCTTCCCTGGGCGCGGCGTTGTCCGTCCGGCGCGCGGGAGTGACGGGCGCCTGCGCAGCCTGGGCGGCGTGCGGCGGCAGCAGGTCGTCTTCCTTCTCCACTTGCACGACGGGGACCGCGGCTTCCTCCTGCGCGGACAACAGGCTCACGCGCAGCTTGAACGAAGCGATCACCAGCACGTCGGCCGGCTTGACCGGACCGTAGTGGCCGTCCACGCGCTCGCCGTTGACCGTGATGCCGCCGTACGAACCCAGGTCTTCGACCAGGATGCCGGCGCTCGTCACGTACAGGCGCGCGTGCTGCTTGCTCACGCGCCAGCTGTTGAGGCGTACTTCGCATTCGCCGGACTTGCCGATCACGCATTCCGCGGGAACGTCGACCACGCGCTGCTGGCCATCGGCTTCGGTAATTTCCACTCGTAGCATGGGGACTCCTTATTTACCTTCGGTCAGCGGACGCAGCCATTGGACGGGAACCCAGCCACGCGCTTCGCCAGCCTGGACCGCGATCCAGTTGCCGCGGGCCGCCTGCGGCAGGGCCTGCACGACGCTGCCTTCGGCCAGTTTTTGCACGACCAGTGCATTCGTGTCCGGGCTGACGTACAGCGCAAGATTGTTCAGGATGACGCGGTAGCGCGTCTCGGACGCGGGCGCCGTGGTGGCCGTGACGGTAGCAGGGGCGACCGGTGCGACACCGGCGCTCTTCGTGCCCAGTGTCAGCGGTTTTCCGGTCTGGTCCTGGCGTGCCAGCGCGCCCTGCGCACTTGCCGTCAGGGCCTTCGTACCCACGGGCTCGACCTGGTCGGCAAGCACCCAGCCGGTGATGTCGCCGGCGCTCACGTTGCGCCACTGAACGCCGTTGACGACCTTGTTCGGCGCGGAGCCCGCGCGCACGACCGAGTTGTAGCCCAGTTCGAACAGCACCTGGCTGCGCGGGTCGGCCGCGGCACGGATCGCAAGCCCGTCCTTGGTCACGCGCAGGGTGTTGCCGGCGATGGCCACGGGTTGCGGGACGGCGGGTGCGACCGGTGCCGGCACAGGGGCGCCCGCGGACGGCAGCGGCGCTGCCGGATCTTCCGACGGGTCGCTGCCGTGCTGGTCAGGGCGGGCGGCATCGCTGCCCGGTTGCAGGGAATCGCTCAGGTACGGCGACGGTCCCATCTGTTCGCTCAGGCGTTCCTTGGTGCGCTGCACGCGGTCCACGAGTCCCGGGGTCTCGCTGTCGACGACCGTCGGCGTGACGAACACGACCAGTTCGGTTTCCTTGTTCTGGAAGCGCTTGGAGCGGAACAGGGCGCCCAGCACCGGAATGTTGCCGAGGAAGGGTACCTTGTCGACGTCGTTGCTGACGTTCCGCTGAAGCAGGCCCGACAGCACGATGGTCTCGCCGCTGCGCACGTTGAATTCGGTATTGGTCTTGCGGGTCAGCAGGGCAGGTCCGCCCGCGCTGGTGATACTGCGGTCGAGGTCACTGACTTCGGCCTCGATCGTGGCGCGAACGATGCCGTTCAAGCCGACTTTCGGCGCAATGTCGAGCTTGATGCCGTATTGCTTGAATTCGATGGTCGTGCCGAGGATCGACGTGACCGCATAAGGAATCTCGCCGCCGGCCAGGAAACTGGCCTTCGACCCGCTGCGCGCCGACAACTGTGGTTCGGCAAGCAGGCTCGCCTTGCCATTTTGTTCCAGCATGTTCAACTGGGCATTGAGGCCCATGTTGACGGCAGTGAGTGCCGACAGCGCGCTCGGCAGGATCAGGTCTTTCTGGCCCTCGAGGGGCTGGATGGGTTGCGTCGTCGTGGTGCTGATGACGATCTTGCCGCCGACGTTGCCGCGCGAGAGCGGCGACCAGACGGCACCGGCGGCCGCGCCGCCGGTGGCGGTCCATTTCAATCCCAGCTCACGCAGTTCCGTCTTCGGGAATTCCACGACCTTCACGTCCAGCAACACCATCTTTTCCCAGCCGACGGCGCTCGTGAAATTGACGATCTGCGGATAGCGCTTTCCCAGTTCGACGATCTTGTCGCGGTCGGCATCCGACAACTCGGCACCTTCGACGATGACCTTGTCGCCGACGATCGATGCCTTGGTCTTGGGAATACCGGACAGGAACGCCGCGATCTCGCGCGCGATACGGCTGGTGTCGCCCGGCACGACGTTGACTTTCAGGCGCTGGTAACGACCGTCGGCATTCCAGATAAACAGGGAACTTGTGCCGGCCGCGTTGCCGAAGATGATGGTTTCCTTGTCGTCGAGTACGGCGGCCGTCATGACGGAACCGTTGCCGACCGCGATGCGCGCCACGCCGGGCGTCGGGAACACGCGCGACTCGCCCGCGAAGAGTTCGATTTCCGGCACCTGGCCGGCGTCGTCCTGTTTTTCGATGGGGCGGTAGGCCTCTTTCGATTTGGCGGCCGTGCGCTTGCCGTTCGACTTCAGTTTCGGGGCGATGCCGTTGGGCAGCAGGGTGATGTTGCTCGGAGGACGCTGGGCTGCCGGTGCAGGCGCGGGCGCGGCCACATCGGCCGGCGCGGCGTTGAACTGGTCTTGCGCCGCGCTCTGGCTGCACAGGCCGGCCAGACTGAGGGCCAGCAGCAGTGGCGTCAGTGCGAACGGGGTAAAGGAATGGTTGGTCTTGCCGGTCATGGGTTACGTCGTTTTCAGGAATCGGATAAAAATCGGGCTCAGCGGATCGTGGCGGTAATCGGCGTGCGGTCGCCTCCCGCGGACGGGGCGGCCGGCGTGCCGGCGCCAGGTGCAACCGGGGCAACCGGAGCAACCGGTGCGTTCGCGGCGCCGGGTGCGTTCGCGGCTCTTGCCGGATACTGCGGCAGGCGCAGCGCGGCCGGGTCGATTGCCTGGCCGCCGCCATACAGCACTGGTATGCCGCGCCGTCCGGTGCCTGCCGGCTTGGGCGAACCCATGAGGGCACTCAGATCCATGCCGGCGGCACCAACCACCTGCTTGTCGGTCGGGTTGCGCAGCAGCGCCGTCATCTTGCCGGCGTCGCGCGCCACGATGAGGTTCTGCGCCTGCTGCGGCGTCGTGTCGATCGTGACCGTGGAGTAGCTGCGCTGCTCGCCGGTGGCCGGGTCGTCGACCGAACGCTGGCCGGTGGCCATCACCAGCACGTTCTGCATCAGCGGGAACGTGCGTTTCTTCCCGTCTTTTTCGAGGGTGATCATCAAGTCGATCGAGTCACCGGGTTCCAGCATCCCGGAAATCGAGTTGATTTCGTCTACCGCCACCGTCATGGCGCGATGACCGGGGTCGATACGCGCAGAGAATGTCGGCGCGCGCTGCGTTTCCATCAGGCCCCACAGGATCATTTCGCCGGCCTTGACCGGGTAGGCGAGGGCCTGGCCGTTGACACGGTCGAAGTCTTCCGGCGTCAGGGCCACCGAGTGGGCGTACTCCTGCGGCACCGAGCGCACGGCGACATTCTCCTGCGACAGTTTGGTCCCCTTGGCAACGTCGATCTTGGCGACGAGGACGACCACGCTATGGCTCTTGTTGCGGTTTTCGATCCGGTTGATCTGGTTGCGCAGGTAACTGTAGGCAGCAAACGCGGCCAGGCAACCGATCACCAGGGCGACGCCGAGGACGATCCAGGTCTTGTTCGGGCGAATACGGCGCAACTGGCCGAATTTTTCGATCTTCATGAATAAACTAGTTGGGCAAGGAAGTGGAGTAGCTGGTTTTCTGGTAAAGCTCCTGGAACATGTCCAGGACGATCTTCACCGTCGAGCGTTTGGTGCCGGGGTTGGCGGGATCGTCCTGGATCGGCACGAACAGGGCGACGGCCAGCGCACCGCACACCACGATGTATTCGACCAACGATTGCCCGCGCTGGGCACCTGCAGCAATCCGGCGTAAGGTTTTCATTTCAACTGCTCCATTAAAGTCACTGTATTAAGTACCACCACGCTGTCGCCTTGCGGATTGCGGCCGAGGATCACGATGGCTTCCTTGCCGCGGCCCTTGAACCAGAGCGACCTGCCGTTCGCAAGCATCGCCTTGGGATTGTCGGCCACCTGACCGCTGACCTGGTCCTCGCGTTCCAGGTGCATGCCGTCCGCCTGCATCATCCGCGCGATGCGGTCGCGGTTGACCGACTCGCCGTTGCGGTTGCTGAACATGATGTAGCGCGACATCTGTTGTCCGTCCCTGGACGACACCTGTTCAAGGATTCGGGTGCCACTCGGCAAACGGTCGAGCAGGCGCTGCGTGGCTTCGGCGGTGGCGTCGCTGCGGTCCGCCGCCGCTTTCAGGTGCGATATCGCGACCATGCCCCGCGTGCCGCCGGTTTGCGCTTCCAGTTGCACGGTCACGTAGAATTCGCCGCGCGCTTGCCCCAGCACGAGCTTGTCCCCGAGCTGGTTTTCCACGACGGGCGAACCCATGCTGCGGCGGAACCATGCCGCCACCTCGTCGCGCGGGGAGGGCGATACGAAACCGCGAATCCGCATCGGCAAGCCGCTTACGTTCATGTCGCTGCCGACGTCGAACTTGGACGAGTTCGGGGGCAGCGCCTGCGTCGGCCAGGCCGCCGTCGCGGCCGTTGCGGCAAACGCCATGACGAGCGCGCCGCCGCCCAACAGGCGGCGCAGGATGTCGTTGACCATGGCTTAGCGTCTCCGGTCGGCCGGGATGTCGTCGCGCCAAAAATCGAGTTCGCCCAGGCGTGCGCCGCAATGGGTAATACAGGGAACAGGAAATGTCTTGGGCAATTCGGCGGCACCGATGAGTGGGTCGAGTGCGACTTTCGCCGGCTTGAATTTGTTCGGATCCTCGAACACCACGCCGGGCACGACCCTCTCGTTGTTGATGCGCGATATCACCTGATCGGGGTCCGCTGCCTGCCAGCCGTCTACGAGGATCGTGGTCGAACGGGTCATCGTCAGCCCGATATTCTTGAATGTCTCGAACGTCTGGGCGAAGTTGCCTGCAAACGACGGCAGGTCGGCCACGGTGATGCTGACGTTCGCGCGATACAGGCCCGGCGCCTTCAAACCCAGTGCGTCGCGGACGTTGATGGCGCTGTGTTCGAACGGCTCTCCGTCGTTGGCGGCAACGTAGGCATTGGCATGGTTGGGACCGCTGGCTTCGCCGAAGCTCACGGTGATGTCGTTACCGAAGGTCTTGATCAGGGGATCGCCGTTTTGGTCGACCCAGAAAGGCTTGCGGTGCGCCGCGAAGTCGCCCGCCGTGTCGTTGGTCTTGATGGCGGCTTCCGCATTGCTGAAGAAGCGACGCGCGACTTCTTCCTTGAGCTGCGTCGGTGACTTGAAGCCGTCCTTCGCATTGTCGTTGCGCGTCATCGCCTCGAACGCGACGTAGCGGCTCGCCATTTCGGTCGCATGTGCCATGTCCTGGTATTTCGCGATGAAGGGAATAAGCAGGAACAGCGGCACCAGCACCAGGCAAATGACGATGAATTCCGTCAGTGCCTGGCCGCCCTGGCCGTGTGAGCGCTGCGCTGTCATTCGTCATCCCCTTCCTGCTTGGTAAAGCCGTTCAGGTAGGGAGTAAATACGGAGGCGCCGACGTCCGTGTTCTGCTTCACCCGGTCGGCGACCTGCATGCCGACGTTCGGCACGTTCATCTCGAGCAGGATGTTCGAAGCACCCGATGCGACGGCTTGCGCGGAGGGCACGAACGAGCCGCTGCGCATGAAGCATTGTGTGCCCTTGTGCGGGGTGGTCATGGCGACGACATCGCACTTGACGCCATCGAAGGTCTTGACGCTGCCGGTGTACCTGGGCGCTCCGCCGAGGACAGTTTGCATGGCTGCAGCCATGGCTGCCATCTGCGGATTTGCCTTCATCTTGGCAAGGTCCGCTTCCTGCTGACCAGGTGGCGGCATCGTTGCCACTACCTTGACCGGCGCCTGCTCATGACCTTTCGGGTCGCACTTGCCTTGGTAAGTCTTGTGTGCCAGATCAATGTCACACGTGCCGTACGAAGATTCAAGCACCGCAGTCCAGTATTCGGAATCGGACAGGCTGCAATCGATCGGGTTGACGCCAAAATGGATGCTGTGCGTGTACGTAATGCTGCGGTTGCGCGCGTAATAGCTGTCGATGCGGGATTCGATGACGGCTTCTTCCGGCCAAGTAGTCGGCGGATTGACCTTTTTTCCGCTGTTGGTGACCGCGGCGACGCATTTTTGCACGGATTGCTGGAGGGCTTTCAGCGATACGCCGGGTCCCTGCGGATCCAGCGTATGCCGGCTCACGTAATGCACGCGCACTTTTGCGCCACCTGCACTTTCATGCGGATGAGGCGAATTCAAAACGACGTCCTCGATGGGGCGCTTGGCGAACGCTGGCGCTTCGGACAGCAGTGCCGTGCCAAGCAGGATCAGGGCGCACTTGTGAAAACGGGAAGGCATCATCGGAAATCGGATCATGGATTGGCCTAGCGAAGGAGCGCGGCGGCTACGTCTGCCGTCGAGTTGCCGATCAGGTGGACTTGCCAGAACGGGTTGAACAGGCTGGCCAGCTCGGTGGCGCCATCGTCACGCTTGGGACGATCGAAAAACACTTCCGAAGTGGCGACGGCCGCCATGACGTTTTTTGCTTCTTTCCCTTGGAAAATGTTAAGTTCCCCGGTCGGTTTGATCTGCGACCGGCCCATGGAGGTCATCGCTTCCGTGTTGGCGCGCGTGAGACGGATGGCGAACTTCAGGCGCGGATCGCGTTTGTTTTCGTCCGTGTTCTCGGGTGTATAGGCGCGCGCTTTGGCAGAGAGGTCGTAATATTCAGGCACCCCGCTGTAGGGCAGGTCGTTTCCGCTGGCATATTGCCTCGCACGGACGGTGGCCGAGCCCATCGTCATGCTCGTGTCCGTTTTGCAGCCAGGAGGGTGAAACAGGTCTCCCAAGTGCCACGATTCCGTCCTGTACGTCGCGCGATCGGTAGCGCGCCATTCGGTGAAACCGTTCAGCGTGGTGGCGCTAGTGCGATTGGCATAGCCTTGAGGCTGAAAAAAACATCCCAGACTCGGGTTCGTATGGTCGCTCCAGGATCTGTCGCGAACGAAGTTATCGCGCATCGCGGCCTGGACCTCGAAATTCTTGAAACGTGTACGGTCGTTCCCCGTATAAGGCGAAATGAAAAGTCCGCCATCGAACATTGTCCAGTTGTCTGTCAACGGAATGGGATCGACCTTGACGATACCGTCGTCCTTGTAATTGGCATCGGCCACTTTTTGCATCAGGCTATGGCGAGCTGGCACCAGCGTGAGAAACATCGTGGACTGAGCCAATTTGAGATTCAATTTCGCGGCTTCACTGAAGCCCACCGCCGCTCTGCCGGCATACTCGACGGCCTGCGCGGCGTAAGTGATCACAGGCCTCGTGGGCGCATAAGCCAGTGCCATGCACAGGGGGGTATATTTCAACATCAAATGCGCGGCTGGGTCGTTATAGATCGTGGTGCAACCCAGATAAGGCGCATTGCCGGCATGCTGGTCGATATACTTGGCCCACGAAATGGTGCTCACCATCTGCGCGACCAGGATTTCATTCGCAACCATGGCGCGATTCGTGTACGAATTGAAGTTCAGCGCGCGTGCGTGCATGACGCCGGCGCTATAGGCCACCGCATCGGCTGTATTCACCAATTTGGTTTTTTCAGCCGATAATTGGCCGGTATTAAATAGAAAGAACAGCGACCCCAGGCTGGCCAGCATGACGAACAGACCGTAAATCATTGCCTGCCCCCCCTGACGCTTGAGACGCAGGGCTGGACGGGACTGGGGTACGCTATAGGACTTCATTGGGTCAGTGAGTTCTGATTATCAGTTCAACAGCCCGCTAGGCGGACAATGCGTTTTACTGAGCGCCGTCAGCAGCTTGATTGCCGAAGTTGGACAGTTTCCGGTCTTTATCGGCTTGAGTCTTGGCGTTGTCAGACGCGGTTTTGGCTTTAGCAATGGAGGCCGTACCATTGTTACCCGACACCTCTTGAGCGATAGCCGCCATCTGGTCACGGACGGTAGCGCCGAACAGCTGCGTGACGGCGATGGCGGCCACAGCGATCAGTGCCACGATGATGATGTACTCGGTCATGCCTTGACCGCGTTGCTTCAGTTTTTTCGAAACGATATTCATTTAATTCCCCGTGGAAAATAAAGTTAAAACTTGGAAATGGCGCTGCAGAATATTAGCTGGCACCGTACAAAGATTAAGAAGTGCGTCGTAATGCACAACTGTGTGCGGACGAGATATTAACCCAAGTTTTATATGATTTGTATCAGGGGATGTGACAATCTGGTGTGCTATTTAAGAGTATAAACGACTGTTTCTGCTTGTCAATTGCGCACTTTTGGGTGCGTGAATAATCACATTTCCACATCCTCTTTAACAATCGGTATGCGCAAGGGGGAATCACAGTGCATAGGCAAAAAATGTGATAATTGGTGAGTATTTGAAAGGAAACGGATGCAATTATTTAGTAGTGCTTGCGTTCATTGGCGTTGTTGACGGGGTTGTATGGATGCTACAGCTGAAAAGCCCGATGTCACAATTCGTGTCACATTCTGGCTATTTGAATCGTATACGCCGGCCGGATTCCCACTTTATTGCCATTGACGGGCCAGTGTCCGGCGACTCGAATCCGATGATTCGAAGCCGGGCTGTGGACACGCGCGCAGTAAAGAACATGGTGCAGTGAGTCGCCGGCAAGACACGGCATTGAGACTGGTTCGCGGCGCGCCCTCGGCCGTGGACACGCGCTTGAAAGAAGTCCGCGACCTTCGGTTGGTGATCTGGACAGTGGCGGTCGCGGCCGCAGTGTCCGGCACTGCACGTAGCGTCGCCACGCGGCGCGTCACCGGGCAGCCGTTCGCGCCCATGCGGCGTTTCCGTTGACGGAGAGGCGAACGGAAGCAAGCGTGCACATCGCAGCGTCGACGCCGCGTCGTGCCCGACTAGTATAAGAAAGCGTATTAGTCAGCGGCCCGTGTTGGCGAGCGTTCTGTCGCCGATCGGCTGCTCCGGTTCAGGATGCCTCCAGCCACGCCAGCACGTCCTCGGCGACCTCGTGCGTCAGCTCGAGTGCGACTTCCGCCACGCTCGCCGATCCCTTGGCAGCCGCCAGTGCGGCCAGCGCGCAGGCGAGGAATTCGTCGTCCCAGGCGCGGCCGGCCGCGGCGGCGATCAGGCGCGGCAGCGCGGCCAGGGCCGCGCCGTACGCCGCGCGCAGATCGTCGGGCACCGCGACGTCCCGGCGCCGGCGGAAGATGTCCACCCAGGTGGGAAACTGCAGGTAGACCGCGTCCGCGCGGTCCGGGGCCGTCGCCAGCGCACGCACGACGTGGGGCACGGCGGCGAACGACGCCGGATACACGTCGCCCTGGTGCGCCAGCGCGCTCCACAACGAGAACCAGGGTTCGGCGTCCGCATCGGCCGGCGGCAGCGTGGCGAGCTGCCGCAGCAGCGCCGGCATGTCGGCGGCACTGCCGTAGGCATGGGTGCGTGTTTGCCAGCGCGGGCTGTCGAGGGAAAGGCAGGGCAGGTCGAAATCGCTCGTCGTGGATCGTCGTCGTGATGGTAGTGATCGGGTAAAGCCGGCAGTATATCGACGCCGCTTGACCGCCACGCGACCGCCGCCGTCGCAGCATGCCCATGCTATCCTGCCGCCACCTCACCGCCGCCGTTTTCCCATGCTGACTTCACCCCTGCTCGCCGACCCGCGCATCGTGCACGGCTTCGGCACCCGCCACGACGACATGGCCGCGCTGCTGCCGGACTACTGGCCACGCCGGCCCGTCCAGCATGAACGGCACGGCACGCGCATCGCCGTCGTGAGCGCGCCAAACGAGGATTGCGGCGAGGCCGACGGCATGGTCACCGACCGACCCGGCCTGCTGCTCGCGATCGCCACCGCCGACTGCGTGCCGGTGCTGCTCGCGCGCCGCGACATGCGCGAGGTCGCCGCGCTGCACGTCGGCTGGCTCGGCGCGATGGACGGCATGGTCGATGCGTTCGCGACGCTCGTGCGCGCCCGCGGCGGCGTGCCGGACGACTGGCTTGCGGCCACCGGACCGGCGGCGCATCCCTGCTGCTACGAAGTGGGGCAGGAGGTGATCGACGGCTTCGTCGCGCGCTGGGATCTCGCGCCCGGGTTCGTCGCGCCGCGCGGCCGCCGGCTCGACCTGCCCGCGATCGTGCGGCGCCAGCTCGAGCGCGCCGGATTCGGTGGTGTGGCGGGCCGCACCGAATGCACGATGTGCGACCGCCGCGCCGACGGCCGCCACACCTTCCACAGCTACCGCCGCGACCGCGCGACACGCACACCGATCGTCGACGTGCACTGGTCCGTCATCGCCATCGCCGCGCGCTGAGCGCAGCGCGCGCGCGTCGCGGCGCATCCCATTTCACCGCATCTGCGCGGCACGCACATCGTCGCGGCGCGGACGTGCCCGGCCCATCGAGTCGCGCAAAGCACACGCCGTGCGGACCGCATCGCGATTTTTGCGAGGATTCGATTCGTGCCTCGCGCCATAAGCTGCGCACTGGGGCTATCATGCGCTCAATTCAACCTTGTCTGCTTTGCCACCAGCGACTGCGCCATGATCCGAGCCCACGCCCTCCACCACAACCCGCTGCGCGCAGACAGCGTGCAGGCCGGGCATGCGTGGACATGTTCCGGCAGCGGCGGCAGCGGCGGGAGACCGGCATGACGGACCGCTTCGCCTTTCACTACACGCCCGACGGCTACTCGACGCCGACCTCGCATCTGATGGGACACCGCGCCGCGGATGCCGGCCTGCTGCGCGCCATCGCGGCCGCGCCCGGCCTTGCGGCCGTCGGCTGCTTTGCCGGCGGACGGGCCCACGCGGACGAAGGGGCGCGCGTGCTGCGCGACCATGGCTTTGCTGGCGAGGTCGAATGGATCGCGCAGGACCGCCCGCAGGATCTGGCGCGCTTCGGCACGCTATACCATCCGACGCCCGCCATCGAACGCCTGGCATGGCGCCGCCTCGGCATCGGCGAACGCCGCTACAGCCTGTGCGGCATCGCGCATGCGACCGCCGGCCATGCCGCGATGACGAATTTGGCGAACCTGCTGGTCGCGCCCGTGCGCAGCTGGGACGCTGTGATCTGCACGTCGCGCGTCGTGCGCGATACCGTGCGCCGCGTGCTCGAGCGCCAGGCCGAGTATCTCGGTGCGCGCCTCGGCGCCCAGCGTTTCGAACTGCCGCAACTGCCCCTGATTCCGCTCGGCGTGCATGCCGCCGACTTCGATGCCGATGCCGCGCGCCGAGCAGGTGCGCGCCGGCAGCTGGGCATCGACGACGGCGACATTGCCTTCCTGTGCCTGAACCAGGTGCCGTTCCAGGCGGCCGCCCATCCGCAGCAGATGCTCGCCGCGCTCGGCAAGCTGGCACAAAGCGCCCGGCGCGTGCACCTCGTGCTGTGCGGCGGGTTCGCCGACGATGCTGCCGGCCAGGCGTTTCGCGAGGCCGCCGCGCAGCTGTGCCCATCGGTGCGCCTGTGCGTCGCGGACGACCGCGCGGTCGCGAGCCGGACCGATGCGCTCGCCGCTGCCGACGTCTTCCTGTCGCTCGCCGACAACGTGCAGGAATCGTTCGGCCTCGCCGCGCTCGAAGCGATGGCGGCCGGGCTGCCGTGCATCGTCAGCGACTGGAACGGCTACCGCGATACCGTGCGCGACGGCGTGGACGGCTACCGCATTCCGACCGTGATGCCGGGCGCGGGGGCGGGGCTCGATCTCGCGCAGCGCCATGACGACGGTGCCGACAGCCACGATCTCTACTGCGGACACGTGAGCCAGGCCGTCGCGCTCGACGGCGAGGCGCTCGCGCAGGCATGCGCGCGCCTGGCCGACGATGCCGGATTGCGGCGCACGCTGGGTGAGAACGGCAGGCAGCACGTGCGCGACCAGTTCGACTGGACTATCGTGTTCGAGCGCTACCGCGCGTTATGGCGCGAACTCGACGAACGGCGCCGCGCCGATGCGGCGCTCGGGCCCGCGCTGCCGGCCGCGGTGCCGGACCGGCTCGATCCGTTCGAGGCGTTCGCCACGTATCCGAGCATGCAGATCACGCCGGCGGCGACGGTCGAACTGGCGAGCGACGCATCGCTTGCGTTGCTGCGCCAGTACCGCGAGCTCGCGATCAACCGCTACGCGCACGCATCGCTGCCGACGCTGGAAGCGTTCGGACAGATCTTCGGTTCGATCGAATCGCGTCCGACGCAGGTCGACGAACTGCTCGATGCGCTTGGACCGTGCGACCGCCCGACTTTGCTGCGCGGACTGGCGTG
>Ga0308166_1003752_pt1 | contig 12655 bp, 9 predicted proteins | sample PhyCR2_2_FD_202137 | JGI IMG/M metagenome (GOLD analysis project Ga0308166, IMG submission 202137) | Phyllosphere microbial communities from UC Gill Tract Community Farm, Albany, California, United States - DLSLCC.R2 | ecosystem: Host-associated > Plants > Phyllosphere > Unclassified | place... | reverse complement strand
CGCTCGACGTCATGTACAGCTTGCCGTTCATGACGAGGGCGGTCGGCGCATACCGGTTCACGGGATAGCCGGTCGGCTCCACGAACTCCCAATTCTGCAGATCGTGCGACCACCAGTATCCTTTCGAATGCGACGCGAACAGCCAGTACCGGTCCTTGAACCGGACGACGGTCGGATCGGCCGCCTCCCGCAAGGACCGGAACTGGTATCGATAAGGCAGGTCCACCGGGTTCGCGTACGTGGCGAACCGGTCGCCTGCGGCAGCCGGTAACGTCACGGAAGCACCGATGACGATGGCGAACAACACGTTTCTGGCTTGGTGCATTCTCATTTCCTATTCCATTTGAATTCATCTTCCGTGAGCGGGATCGCCATCGTGACCACGAATCCCGCGCCGGGCGCCGTCTGGACACTCAAGGTGCCGCGCACGCCGTGTTCGAGTTCCAGCCGGCGTACCAGCGTGCGAATTCCCAGTCCGAGCGACGTCTTGAACGCGTCGGGGTCTGCGCCGGGGCCGTCGTCGCCGACCGTCAGCGTCAGCGCGCCTGCCCGGTCGTCGAGGTACGTGCGGATCAGGATCCGGCCCGGCCGGCGATATGGATTGATCGCATGCTTGATACTGTTTTCGACGAGCGGCTGCAACAACAGCGCCGGCAGCGGGCAATGTCCGGCCTTCTCGTCCAGTTCCCAGTCGACCTGCAGGCGCGGGCCGAGACGCAGGCTTTCCAGGTCGAGGTAATCGCGCACGAACTGCAATTCGTCGTCCAGAGTCACCAGATCGACCCCATTTTTTTCTGTTCGGAGCACGTAACGCAGCATGTCCGAGCATTGGAACAACGCCGTTTCGGCTGCCGCCGGACTGTTGCGCATCAGCGCGATGATCGAATGCAGCGTGTTGAACAGGAAATGCGGATTCAGCTTGTTGCGCAGCGCGCTCATTTCCGACGTGACCAGCAGGTGGTGCGCCAGCCGGGCCGCCTCGGTCTGACGCCGCCTGGCGTGCTCCATCCAGACGATGTGAAAAATCGCCGCGACGACGCAGTAAGTCATCACTGCATAGAGGAGTGGCCAGAAATACCACGCGAGCGGCTGCCGCACGCCGATCAGGAACCACAGCAACAGATAGCACATGAAGCCGTACAGCAGCGCGCCGCACGCATGGATCAGGACGGCGGCCCATGCTGCCGGACGCCGGCGTTCGAGGTAACCGCTCAATGGCCACAACAAGGCGAGGAAAAAGGCGTGCGGCGTGCTCTTCAGTATTGCAGATACGACCCGGGTATCGAATCTTCCCTGCCGCAGGTCGTCGACCTGCAGTGCAATCCCCATCAGCAGCAGGAATGCAACCCAGGCGCAAACATAGATGCGCCACATGCGGAAAGTCTGAGTCGGATCGTCGGAGTCCATGACGGCAGTGTGGCGCGTAACGCGGGCGGCTGTAACGTCTGAACGGACGATGAGGTTGCGCGAGAAACCAAGCAACATGGCCCATGCGGCTCGCGTCATTCGCCGCACCTGTCTCGCCATCGTGTCATTCGCTCGCTCGTCGTCCTACTGCCTTCGCATTTACATGACTCTTTTCTCCTCCCTCGATTCGCTCGTCTTCCTCATCTACTTCGTCGTGGTTGCCGGTTACGGCCTGTGGGTGTATCGGCGCAAGAAATCCGCTGCGGGCTCGTCGGCCTCGCACGAATACTTCCTTGCCGAGGGCTCGCTTTCCTGGTGGGCTATCGGCGCGTCGCTGATCGCATCGAACATCTCGGCCGAGCAGTTCATCGGCATGAGCGGCTCGGGCTTCCGCATCGGCATGGCCATCGCCGTATATGAACTGATGGCCGCCGTCACGCTCGTCATCGTCGCCGTGTTCTTCATGCCGGTCTACCTGAAAAACCACATCTACACGATGCCCCAGTTCCTCGAGCAGCGCTACGGCAAGGCCGTCGCCACGATGATGGCACTGTTCTGGCTCGGCCTGTACGTCGTCGTCAACCTGACCTCGATCCTGTACCTGGGCGCGCTGGCGATCGGCAGCATCGCCGGCCTGGGCGTCCTTCCGTGCATGCTGTTCCTGGCGGTCTTCGCGGCCGTGATCACGCTGGGCGGCATGAAGGTCATCGGATACACCGACGTCATCCAGGTGACGTGTCTGGTGGTCGGCGGTCTCGTCACGACCTGGATCGCGCTCGAACTGGTCGCAAGGTTCGGCGGCGACAGCGGTGCAATGCATGGTGCTGCCACCCTGTTCGACAAGGCACGCGATCACTTCAACATGGTCTTGCCGCGCAATGATCCGAACTACATGGACCTTCCCGGTCTCTCGACGCTGATCGGCGGCATGTGGATCGTAAACCTGAATTATTGGGGCTGTAACCAGTACATCACCCAGCGCGCGCTCGGCGCCGACCTGCCAACGGCGCGCAAGGGCCTGTTGTTCGCAGCATTCCTAAAGCTGTTGATGCCCCTGATCATCGTCCTGCCGGGCATCGCCGCATTCTCGCTGGACAAATCCGGTGCGCTGGGTGACGCGATGCGTCCGGGCGGCGAGCTGAATCCGGACCGCGCCTACCCTACCCTGCTCGCCCTGCTGCCCTCGGGCCTGAAGGGCGTGGCCTTCGCGGCGCTGACCGCGGCTGTCGTCGCATCGCTGGCCGGCAAAGCCAACAGCATCGCGACGATCTTCACCCTCGACATCTACAAGAAGACCTTTAACCAGGGCGCAAGCGAGCTCAAGTTGGTCTGGATCGGCCGCGTTACCGTTGTGGTCGCGCTGGTACTGGCCGTGGTGATCGCTCCGCTACTGGGCATCGACAAGAAAGGCGGCTTCCAATACATCCAGGAATACACCGGTTTCGTCTCGCCCGGCATCCTGGCGATGTTCCTGCTCGGCTTTTTCTGGAAACGGGCCACCCCGGCGGCGGCAATGTTCGCAACGGTCGGCGGCCTCGCATTCTCGATCGTGCTGAAGTTCCTGCCGCAGATGACGAACCTTGCCTTCCTGGCGCCATACGGTTTCGCCGTAGCCAACGGCCACGGCGTGTACGAAATGCCATTCCTGGACCGCATGTTCATCGTGTTCTGGGTCGTGATCGCGGGCATGGTCCTGCTCAGCACACTCGGTGCGCGCGGCAACGCCCTGCGTACGCTGCACGTCGACCGCAAGCTGTTCCACGTGGACGGGGCGTTCGCCTTCGGTTCTGCGGTGGTCTGCCTGCTGGTCGCCGCGATCTACGGCGTATGGTGGTGATCCCTTCGTCCCTGCCCGTTCCTGCCCAACCGTTTTACACCTGCCCAACCCACATAAGGCCTGAACCATGTTCGCCTCCTTACACTACCGCAATGGCAGCCATGCGCTGCGTAGTTCGCTAGCCAACGTCGCCTGTTGGTCCGTCGCAGGGGCGCTGGCCGCAAGCCCGGCAAGCGCAGCCGCAGTTCGGCCCCTCACAGGGCTCGACGCCCCCTCGATTTTTTCGGCCGAGTCGTTGGCACGTACCGACGCCCTCCTGCGCAAGATGACGGTCGACGAAAAACTGGGGCAGCTCAGCCAGCTGTTCCAGTTCCGGAAGTCATCCAAGCTCGACGGCATGGTGCGCGAAGGTAAGCTCGGATCAGTGCTGTTCGTGACGGACCCGGCGGAGATCAACCGCCTGCAACACTTGGCCGTCGAAGGATCGCGCTTCGGCATCCCGCTTCTGTTCGGCAGCGACGTAGTGCATGGTTATCGGACCATCTTCCCGGTACCCATCGCCCTGGCCGCGTCCTGGGATACCGCCCTCGTCGAACGCGCTAGCGCGATCGGCGCGATCGAGGCGCGTGCCGGTGGTATCGGCTGGACGTTCGCACCGATGGTCGACGTCGCGCGAGACCCGCGCTGGGGCCGCATCGTGGAAGGTGCCGGCGAAGACCCTTACCTCAATGCCGCGATGGCGACCGCGCAGGTTCGCGGCATCCAGGGACCCAGCTTGGGCACGCCGGGCCGGCTACTGGCGACAGTCAAGCACTTCGCCGGCTATGGCGCGAGCGAAGGCGGCCGTGATCACGACGCGGCCAACCTGTCGGACGCCCAGCTGCAAAACGTCTACCTGCCGCCGTTCCGGGCGGCGATCCAGGCCGGCGCAGGCACCATCATGAGCGCGTACATGGACTTGAACGACGTTCCGGCCACCGGCAACCGCTGGCTGCTGCGCGACGTCCTGCGCGGTCAATGGGGTTTCAAAGGGTTCGTCGTCAGCGACAACAACGCCGTGAACGACCTGGAACCGCACGGGTATGCGAGCGACAAGCGTGACGCCGCGCTCCACGCCTTCAAGTCCGGCGTTAACATGGAAATGGCCAGCTATTCCAACGCCTATGCCACCCTGCGCGACGCAGTCGACCAGCACGCCATCGATGTGGCGGAAGTGGACGCCGCAGCGCGCCCCATCCTCGCCACGAAGTTCCAGCTGGGTCTTTTTGAGCACCCCTACGTCGACGAAGCGAAGGCGCGCGCGGCGGTACAACGCGCGCCGGAATACCAGGCCGAAGCGCGTCTCGCGGCGGAGCGGTCGGCGGTGCTGCTGCGCAACGAAGGCAAACTGCTGCCACTCGATCCTGCGGCCTACAAGCGCATCGCGCTCATCGGCCCCCTGGCAGATTCACGCCAGGACACGCTCGGGCCATGGGTGTTCGCCCACGACCTGAACGACACCGTCACCATCGCACAGGGGTTGCGCACCAGGGTCGGCGCCAGCCTGACGGTCGACGTCGCACCCGGCGTCCAGATTCGCAGGACGACGCCGTCGCCGTTCGAATCGATTTTTAAAGAGAAGACGCCACCCGTCTGGGATGCCACCCGTGCCAGCGAAGAGTTCGAGAAAGCGCTGGCGATGGCGGGCAACGCGGATCTCGTCATCCTCGCGCTCGGCGAAAAACAGGACATGATCGGCGAATCCGCTTCCCGCTCGACGCTCGCGCTGCCCGGCGACCAGCAACGGCTCATGGAACGCGTGGTCGCGCTGGGCAAGCCGGTGGTTCTCCTGCTGATGAACGGCCGGCCGCTCGACATCGGCTGGGCCAATGCACACGTACCCGCAATTCTGGAACTGTGGTATCCCGGCGCACAGGGCGGCACCGCGGCAGCGAACCTGCTGTTCGGCGCGGCGAGTCCAGGCGGGAAACTGCCGTTCACCTGGCCGCGCAACGTGGGACAGGTTCCCCTCTACTACGGACACAACCTGACCCAGGATCCGCGCTACTGGAACGAACCGGGCAGTCCATTGTTCCCTTTCGGGTATGGGCTGAGCTATTCGACGTTCAAGGTCAGTGAGCTGCACCTGAGCAAATCGAAGATCCGCGCCGGGGAATCGATCGAGGCGACGGCCGTCGTCGAGAACACAGGTCCGGTGACTGCCGACCAGGTAGTCCAGCTCTACATCCATCAACGGTACGGCAGCGCCTCGCGGCCAGTACGCGAGCTCAAGGGGTTCGAACGCGTCACCCTGCGCCCTGCCGAGAAAAAGACGGTCCGTTTCACGCTCGGTCCCGACGAGCTTCGATACTGGAGCGCATCCGCGCACGACTGGGTCAACGAGGCCAGCACGTTCGACGTGTGGGTCGGTACCGACTCCAAGGCAACCCTCACGACGACGTTTATCCAACAATGATCGAAACCCGAGTTCCCTCCGCGCCATGCGTGCCGTACCACGACGGCCCGCGCCTGCTGGCCGACATCGGCGGCACCAACGCCCGCTTCGCACTGGAATTCAGCCCCGGCCGGATTGGACTGGTCGAGGTGCTGCGCTGCGCCGACCATGCAGTCCTCGAAAGCGCGCTGCGTGCCTACCTGTCCCTGCCGCATGTCGCGGCCGAAGGCACTGTCCGGCACGCGGCGATCGCCATCGCCAATCCGGTAGTCGGCGATCTGGTGCGCATGACGAATCACCATTGGGAATTTTCCATCTCCGCCGTGCGCCACGGCATGGGGTTCGCTACCTTCGCCGTGGTGAATGACTTCACCGCATTGGCGATGGCCCTCCCGCACCTGGGCGACGGCGACAAGCGGCAACTCGGCGGACGCGCCCCCGTGGGTGACGAGCCGATTGGTCTCGTGGGCGCCGGCACGGGTCTGGGCGTCTCCGGCCTCGTGCCCGTTCCCCACACCGGCGACGGGGCGACGCGCTGGGCGTCGCTGCGCAGCGAAGGCGGTCATGCGACCTTTGCGCCGGCCGACGAGATCGAGGTCGACATCCTCCAGTTCGCGTGGCGCGAGTTCCGCCACGTGTCGGCCGAGCGGCTGCTCTCCGGCGCAGGCCTCGAACTGATCTACCGCGCACTCTGCCACCGCCAGGGCCGAACGGCGGAAGCTCTGGTTGCGGCGGACATCATGCAACGCGGTTTGTCCGGCGCGTGCCCGCTCTGCGACGAAGTCCTCGAGGTCTTCTGCGGCGTCATGGGCACGGTGGCCGGCAACCTGGCGCTGACGCTGGGCGCGCAGGGCGGCATCTACATCGGCGGCGGCATCGTGCCGCGCATGGGCGAGCGCTTCGACCGGTCCTGCTTCCGCAACCGGTTCGAGGACAAGGGACGCCTTGGCGGCCATCTCGCTCACATCCCCTGCTACGTCATCACGGCCGCATACCCGGCATTCACTGGCGTCTCCGCGATCCTTGCGCAACGCCTCAATGGAATATTTTTATGAACGACCATTCTTTCACCCCCGCTCCTACCACCGCCACGCAGTCCCTGCCCGACGGCCCCTCCGGGAAGCGCCGCGCCGGGCCCGGCCTGGCCGTGGCCGGCGCGATCGTGGCCATTGCCGGCATTGGCTGGCTCGCCTATCACCTGCAGGTCGGCCGCTACCAGGAAGAGACCGACGACGCTTACCTGCAATCGGACACCGTGACCATTGCCCCCAAGGTGGGCGGTTACGTGCTGAAGGTGCTGGTCGAGGATAACCAGCAGGTACGGCCCGGTCAGCCGCTCGTGCGCATCGACCCGCGCGATTACCACGCCCAGGCGGAGCAATACGAAGCGCAGATCGCCATCGCCAGGGCCAATGCGGACGCGGTACGCGCGCAAATCGCCGAGCAGGAGAGCGCGGTGGGGCAGGCGCGCATCCAGCTGGCGACGGCGCAATCCGATGCCGCCTTCGCCGCCGCCGAGGAACGTCGCTATGCGCCGCTCGCGGAGATCGGCGCCGAGACGGCCGAACAGCTCGCCAACCGGCGCAACCAGGCGCGGCAAAGCAGCCAGCGCGTCGGCATCCAGCGCGCCGCGCTGGCGAACGCGGAAAATCGCATCGCTTCGCTGCGTGCCCAGGTACGGCAGGCCGAGGCGCAGGCCGGCAGTGCCGGGGCCCAGCTCAAGGCGGCAAAGCTGAACCTGGAATCGACGACGATCGTCGCCACGATCGATGGCCGAATCGGCGACCGGACCGTACGCGAGGGCCAGTTTGTCCAGCAGGGCACGCGCTTGATGTCGCTGGTACCGTCGAGCAGCCTGTATGTCGTGGCGAACTTCAAGGAAACGCAGATCCGCCGCATGCGGATCGGCCAGGACGCCGACGTCAGGATCGACGCCCTGCCGGGCCAGGCGTTCCACGGCCGCATCGACAGCATCGCACCCGGCACCGGCGCCCAGTTCTCCCTGCTGCCGCCGCAGAACGCCACGGGTAACTTCACCAAGATCGTGCAGCGCGTCCCTGTGCGTATTGCGCTCGATGCCGCCCCCGAAGCCCGCCAGATGCTTGTCGCCGGTCTGTCCGCGAAGGTGGAGATCTCGACCGCCGGAGCAGACAAGTGACGGCGACGGCGGAACCGCGCGCCGATGCCGCCGCATGGCTGGCCGTCGCCGCAGGCACACTGGGCGCGCTGATGGCGACGCTGGACATCTCGATCGTCAACTCCTCGCTGCCCACGATCCAGGGCGAAATCGGCGCCAGCGGCACCGAAGGCACATGGATCGCGACCGGCTACCTTGTCGCGGAAATCGTCATCATTCCGCTGTGCGGCTGGCTGGAGCGCATGCTCGGGCTGCGAACGTTCCTGCTGGTCGTGGCCGCACTGTTCACGCTGTTCTCCGTGTTGTGCGGGGTATCGACGTCGCTGGGCATGATGATTGTCGGCCGCGTGGGCCAGGGCCTTACCGGGGGCGCGATGATCCCGACCGCACAGACGATCATCGCCACGCGGCTGCCTCGCAGCCAGCAACCGGTCGGCACCGCCATGTTTGGCGCGACGGCAATCCTGGGGCCCGTGATTGGCCCCGTGATCGGTGGCTGGCTGACGGAGAACCTCAGCTGGCACTACGCTTTCTTCCTGAACGTGCCGATCTGCGTCGCCCTCATGGCGCTGCTCTGGATCGGCCTGCCCCACCAGAAACCGCGGGCGGGCCAGCTCGCGGAGGCCGACTGGCTCGGCATCGTCGGCCTCGCCGCCTTCCTCGGCGGCCTTACCGTCGTACTCGAGGAAGGCGAGCGCGAACAATGGTTCGAATCGAGCCATATCGTATGGTTGACCGTCCTGTCCTTGGCTGGTCTGCTGGCGTTGATGGTCGGCCAGTTCACAGCGAAGCGGCCCGTGATCCGGCTGCGTATCCTGCTGGACCGCCAGTTCGGCGCCGTCGTTGTGATGGGCACGATGGTGGGCATGGTGATCTACGGGACGTCGTACGTCATCCCTCAGTTCCTGGCATACATCGCCAACTATAACGCGCAGCAGTCGGGCGGCGTCGTCGTGTTGTCAGGCATACCGAGCCTGCTGCTGATGCCCTTCGTGCCCCTGTTGATCCGCTACGTCGACATCCGCCTGGCCGTCGCCTTCGGCCTCGTGCTGCTGGGCGGCAGCGCCTGGATGGACACCGGATTGTCCGTGCAGACCACCGGCCCGGAATTCCTGTATTCGCAGCTACTTCGCGGCGTCGGCACCATCTTCGCCATGCTGTACCTGAACCAGGCCGCGATCCAGTCCGTTCCGTCCGACTACGCGAGCGACGCCGCCGGCCTGTTCAACGCCGCCCGCAATCTCGGCGGATCGCTTGCACTCGCGGGCATCGCCGCCGTGCAGGATCAGCGCATGTGGCTGCACAACCGGCGGCTCGAAGAGACGCTGAACGCCAACGCCCCCGGCCTGCACGACTACCTCGCCGCGCAGGCGCAGTCCATGGGCGGCATGCCGCAGGCACTGCGCGCGCTGTCCGGCACTCTGCAGATCCAGGCGTTGACCATGACCTATATTGACCTGTTCTGGATCCTGTCCGTGGGCGTGATCTGCACGCTGCCTCTCGTGCTGTTCCTGCGTCCGCTGGACAAGCATGCGCCCCTCGCGACGCATTAAAGGAGTCTTCGTGTACCAAAAACTGTTCTTGTCTTTCCTGCTGGGCGGCCTCGTGGCCGGTTGCACTACCGTCGGTCCCGATTATGCAGGCCCACCCGCCACGCCGTTACCCGATGCGTTCGCGCGCGGCGCCGCGACGGCCGCGGTGCCGAATGAGGCCGCATGGTGGACCGCGTTGGGCGACCCCATGCTCGCCAGCCTCGTCGAACGCGCGTTCACCGCAAACCCCAACCTGGCGGCGGCGCAGGCGCGCCTCCGGCAAGCGCGCGCCGCGTCGCAGTCGGAACGCGCAAACCGGATGCCCAGAGGTGGCGCCGACCTGCTTTATGCCCATGCCCGCCTGCCGTCGATGGGAAGCGGGACCGACGACGGTTCGCAACTGCCGACGCGTCTTGATCTGTACAACGCCGGTTTCGACGCATCGTGGGAAATCGACCTGTTCGGCGGCCAGCGTCGCGCCGTCGAAGCCGCCACCGCATCGGTGGATGCGGCTGCGGCGAACCTCGCGGACACGCGGGTCAGCCTGGCGGCGGAAGTCGTCCAGGTATACGTCGATCTGCGCGGCTGCCAGCGCCGGCTGGCACTGAGCGGCGATGCCATCGCGCGCCAGCAGCAGGGGCTGGACCTGACCGCTCGCCGGCGCGAGGCGGGTACCGCATCCGAGCTCGACCTGGCTCGGCTTCAGGGCCAGCTGGAAGCGACGCGCGCCGATACCGGACAGCTCGCCGCAGAGCTGGATGGTTACCGCAACGCGCTGGCCGTGCTGCTCGGCGTGCCGCCGGGGACGCTGGACGACGAACTCGCGCAACCGGCGCCGGTTCCGCTTCCCCCCGCCGAGGTGGCCATCGGCGACCCGGTGGCGCTCCTGAAGCGCCGCCCCGACATTCGCGCCGCCGAACGCACGCTGGCGGCACGCACGGCGCAGATCGGACAGGCGCAGGCCGCGCGATTTCCGCGCTTGACCCTGATGGGCTTGATCGGCATCGGCGGTTCTCACCTGTCCGACCTGACTCGCCTGGATGACTTCACCGCTCTCGCCGCCCCGCGGCTGAGCTGGAACTTCCTGGACTTCGGCCGTAATGCCGCAAACGTCGACAAGGCCCAGGGGTTGCGCGACGAAGCGGAGACGCGCTACCGCGCCACCGTGCTCGTTGCGTTGCGCGATGCGGAGGACGCGCTGGCACGCTTCCGTCAACGCCGTGTCACGGTCGCGACGCTGGCGCGCGCCGTCGACGCAGCCGGACGTGCTGCCGATCTCACGCGTGCACGCCAGCGCGCCGGTACCGCCACCTCCATGGACCTGCTGGACGCCGAGCGCACCCGGATTGGTGCCGAACAAAGGTTCGCGTCGGCGGAGGCCGCTCTCACCGGCGACTTCGTCTCGCTCCAGAAAGCATTGGGTCTGGGCTGGACGGAGTCGTCACGACCTTGACACACGTAGCGATTCACTCGCTTTCGTCATCCAGCTCGCGGAGAACACCTGGAAAGCGTTCGATGCGGCCCTCCGGCCTGTCACCAGGCTGGAAACGAGCGCCGGCCCCACCGTCCCATGGTCTCGACCTGGGCTATTTTTCGAGCACCTTCGGTCCGATCGCCCGCTCGCGCTTGCATTGGATAAGCCACAGCCTGTCGTCGACGCCTTCATCGAAAACGGTCCGCTCCTCGACCGTTTCGCCGTCGTCCGTTTCATCCATGGATGGAGCGGCGTTGGCGACAATCTCGTACCCGCGAGCGTCGAATCCATGATCGGCGCCGGGGCGTCCGGTGGTCCCACCTAGAGCCACGCAGCCGGTGAGCCAGTGTCGATCTTTTCGGCGAACCGGTAGAGCAGCGCGCGCAGGGCTACCGTCTCCGGTGCTCCCAGCAGGTTTTCCATGCCTGTTTGCACCTGCAAGCCTGCACGGCTGAACTGTTCAACGACATCCCGGCCGACATCGGTAAGATCGAACGTCGTGTCCGAGACGACGCCGTTGACCGGCTCGCGCGACACGATCAGGCCTCGCGCCTCCAGGTCATCCATCGCTTCGAGGTTGGTGGGATGCGCGCTGTAGGCCAGCAGGGTCTCGATCTCGACACGCGTACGCCCGCCCCGTTCGCCGAGCGCCGTCAACACGAACATCTCGATGTTGTTGTAACCCAGCCGGCCGCCGACGTCTCGCATTTTTCCGTAGAGGTAAAAGAATGCCGTCCCCAACAGATAACCGAGTGAGGTGGCCGTCGTGGGTCGTGCTCCGTCCAGGGGCCTCCCATTGATGTCGATACCCACGGCCTCGGTGCCGTCGTGCCTGATCAATGGCGGTATGTCGCTGCGTGCGAAGCCGGTCACATGCCCGACGACGATCAGGCTGTCCTCGCACGTGAACGACGTGAAGCGCCTGCAAGACAGGGTGGCCGCGCTGCCTGCCAGCACGGGAATACCGTCGGCGCCCGCGCACACGCGGACGTCGTCGGCCGTGGCCCCGGCACGCGACGCCAGCGCCGCCTGGTTGTACCCCAGCACGTGAGCGGCCCAGTCCGTCGCCTGTTCAAGCTCCGTAGCGCAAGGGACGTGCCGGCTGATGGACCACATCACCAGCGCGCCTTCCGGCGACAGAACACCGAAGGTCCGTGCCGGCGCGCAGATCCGGTCATCGCCGTGCCCGGCAGTCAGCAGCACGACGCCGCTCGGAAAGCATGCAAGTGGATCCTGCAAGTGGAAGTTCATGGATGTCCTCGTCAACCCTGTTTCAAGCATTATGAAGACCGGGTTGGCGTTGACATCGTTAATGCGGACTAGACGAGCCAGGCTCCAGCAGTTTCACACGGACAACGCCGATGCTCGAGGCGGGGAGCAGCGTCACGAGTTCGTCGCCGTTGAGACGGCGTCCTGCAATCCACCGGCCATCCTTGAATCGTCCCTCTTCCACGAAGTCGATCTCGGCGAGCTTGCCATTGCGCGCGAAGTCGACCATGAAATCCTGGCCGACAAGGTAGAACTCGCCCGGCCCGCCCGCAATGACGAAACCGAACGACGTCGGATCCTTCTTCGGCGCGCCCGGCTTGTCGCTCGCGCCCGCGCCGCCCCCGGGCCCTGCGACACCCGCGTCGAACATCATCTTCTTGAGCTGGGCCATCATGCCGCGGATCGTCATCGAATAGCCGGCAAGCGTCGCGGGCACCGGATCGTCGCGTTCGAGGAGGACGGTATGCAACGTACCGCGTTCCTGCGCGCGCAGGATCACGTCGGCCATCGAGCCGAGGACATCATAGGCCTGCGGCAGCTGCTTGGTCGACGCCAGATCCTCGATGCCGAAGACCGACCAGCCCAGCGCGTTGTGCTCGCCGATGGCGCGGAACAGGTTTACGGT
>Ga0308166_1003750_pt1 | contig 12662 bp, 15 predicted proteins | sample PhyCR2_2_FD_202137 | JGI IMG/M metagenome (GOLD analysis project Ga0308166, IMG submission 202137) | Phyllosphere microbial communities from UC Gill Tract Community Farm, Albany, California, United States - DLSLCC.R2 | ecosystem: Host-associated > Plants > Phyllosphere > Unclassified | place... | reverse complement strand
GCTGGGTGTGGACGGCGAGCGCCTACGCGCCGCCATCGATGAATCACGCGCGCACCTCTTTGCGGCTGTAGGGTTTGAGCCAGACATCTTTGCGCAAAAATTACTGCCGCTGGTTCAGGCGGTCTGACAGAGACGAACAGTATGAGCGCGATTTATTACGTCATCGCTTTTGCAGCAGGACTGGGGATTACGCTTCAGACGACCCTGAACAGTCAGCTAGCAAAAGGGCTCGGCGGGGACCCGGTCACCGCCGCGTTGTTTTCATTTACGGTTGGGGCGTTCAGCCTTGGAATTTACTCGCTGCTGAATGGAGGGTTGTTCAATTCCCTTGCTGCAATTCCTTCGCAGCCTTTGTGGAGTCTGGCGGGCGGACTGATTGGTGCCGGTGCGTTATTCAGCTACGTCGTGCTCGCACCCAAAATCGGTTTTTCAGCTCTGCTCGGGCCGGCAATTGTCGGACAGCTCCTGTCATCACAGGTGTTCGACCATTTTGGCCTGCTGGGCGCTATAAGGCGGCCGGTCTCGTTGGTGAAGCTGGGAGGAATGCTGGTCATGCTGGCCGGGCTCGCCATCATGCTTTTCGGCGACAGGCTCTCAGAGCGTTTTCTGCATTAGCCGACGAACGGCTCTTTACGTGCATCAGTTCCAGTGCAGATGCACGCAGCTTTTATGCAGGTGCAATACATATTAATACATTAGTATCACGCAACGCTTTACAAAGCCTTCTTGGAAGCGGGTAATCACGCGAAATACGTATTTATCGAAGGCGCAGAACACGGCGATTATTACTGGTATCAACCCGTGGTCATCAACAGGGTTGTTGAGTTATTCCGTTAGCATCCTGGTGCTGAAAATACTCAGGAGCAGCGCTTCGTTGATTAATTCATGCTGTTGCCAAAGACGTCCGCTTCAGCCTGTGTATTTGCCTTGTCGATGCAGAGTTAACGTTAAACTGGGAGTTAGAAAAAGGGCTACACTGATCCTGCATTTATCGCGATGGTGGTATTTTTGCTTCCTCATCACATAAACCCAAATACGGCCTGATACTATTATAAGTTGTCTAACTCTCTGAAATATTGATGATTCATTAATGCTGATCAAAAAAACAACGAATAGCATCGTTGATTATTAGACGATCGGTCAATATTATCTATAACTGACAAATTACTGACCGACAGTTGAACAGAGAGACGAGGTGACTGTGTTTAAATCCCTATTAGTCAACAGAACAGAAAATCGTTACTGTGCGCAACTTGCTGAAATTACTGAAAGTGAGCTGCCGCAAGGAGATGTGGAAGTCAGTATTGACTATTCCTCGATCAATTACAAAGATGCACTGGCCATTACGGGCCGCGGTCCTGTTGTCCGGCACTTCCCGATGGTACCTGGTATCGATTTTGCTGGTACGGTGTCCGACAGTTCACATTCTGATTACCGGGCTGGAGATAAGGTTCTCTTGACCGGCTGGGGTGTGGGAGAGAAACACTGGGGCGGACTGTCTGAAAAAGCCCGGGTTAAAGGGGATTGGCTGACGCCTCTGCCGGCTGGCGCGAACAGCAAGCACGTTATGGCAATCGGAACAGCGGGCTTTACCGCGATGCTGTGTGTTGACGCGTTATTGAATCATGGTGTTAAGCCGGAGGATGGAGCGGTGCTGGTCACTGGTGCCAGTGGGGGAGTCGGAAGTATTGCGGCCATGCTCCTTGCATCAATGGGTTACCAGGTCACTGCATCTACCGGCAGACCTGCAGAAGCTGCCTGGCTCTATAAAACGGTCGGCGTAAATCAAATTATCAATCGTTCCGAGCTTTCCTGCCCCGGGAAACCGTTACAGAAAGAGCGCTGGGCTGCTGCCATTGATACTGTTGGCAGCCATACGCTCTGCAATGTCTGCGCGGGAGTCAGGTATGGCAGTATTGTTGCAGCCTGCGGCATGGCGCAGGGTATGGATTTGATGGGTAATGTAGCCCCGTTTATCCTGCGTGGTATCACCCTGAAAGGGATTGACAGTGTCATGTTCGCAAAAGAAAAAAGAGCAGCAATATGGCAGCAGGCGGTAACGTATTTACCGGAATCGAAGCTGGAGAGTCTGACCACTGTATATCCTCTTAATGAGGCTATCAGTGTGGCCGAACAACTTTTGAATGGCAAAATTCGTGGACGGGCAATCATTCAATGCAGCTGATAAAATCGATGCCATTCTTGACGCGGGGCTGTTAATTTTTAAAAAAACTACTGGCCCTTATTTTACTGTTCAGCCGTCGCTTCCTGCGAGGGCTGATAGCGCACTGAAGCTTTGAAATAGCTCCAGAAGTCGTATACAGGCTGGATAGAACAATAAAGTTTGGCACGCATAACGGCACCTTCCCAGCCACTCCAGAAAATGGCTGCCAGTTGTGTGTTGTTCATGTCTGAGCATATTTCGCCCGAAGTTAACGCTTCAGACAGACAGGCCGCAACGAGCGCCTGCCAGCGCTCAAGAATATTCTTGAGCAGCTTAATAAAGGATGAGGGGAGCCCGGGGCTTTCCTGCATCATATTTCCGACCAAACAGCCGCGGGTAAAATTGTATTTTTTAATTCCTTCGCAGGCATCGTCGATAAAATTTCCCAGACGTATCATAGGTGCGCAGGATGAATCATACAGGTGCTTTTTAAGTTTATGCTCAAAGAAACTGTCATAGGCACTTAAAACTGTCTGGGCGTACTCCTCTTTACTCCTGAAGTAGTAATAGAAAGAGCCTTTAGGTACACCGGCATTTTTGACAATGGCGTCGATCCCCGTTGAAAGAAATCCATTCTGCGTTAGCAGTTCAAGCCCGCTGCGGATCAAATCTTTATGAGTATCTGCATGCGTACTTTCTTTTTTTCGCGGTCTTCCCCGCCCGCGAATTTCGCCGGTCATTACTCAACTCCTGCATCATATTAACGGAAAAGGATAAGTGATTTTATGTAATAGCTTCAATCAGTTTATCCCCGATTATAGTTGAGTGATCGCTTCTGCCAGCCTGACAGTTAAACTTCCTGCCCCCATTTCAGTAGACCTGCTACCCTGATGCAATTAAAAATCCTCCTTCCACTGGCATAAAGCGGCCCGTTTTACCCTTCGGGTTCAGGGGGGCAACCTTTTAAGTGTCTGTTCAATTTTCTCTGCGTCCTGTTCCACGATGGCTTTCTCATCGGGTGTGAGCGGAACTTCCTTAAGGTAACGTCTGACATAGGAGTTACTTTCCAGTACCAGTCCGCACGCGCTCTGTTTGAGCATGTTAAAATCACAGCCGATGCAGGCTATCCGGTGCTGACAATTGCTCCCGAAGGGATTCGTGCAATACGAATCGCCCAAATCATAATACGTCGCAGGGCCGGTCAGGCTGGCGGCTTCCTGATCGTGGTCGATCAGCACGCTTATCATGTGTGCGATCCGGTCTGCTTTAACGAACTAGGCGGCCAGCTGGGTAGGACCGATGCGCAGATAATGCATGGTGGACTGAGGCGTTACATGCCCCGTCCACTGCATCAGTTCGTACAGCGATATGCCCTGAGGTAAGCTGGCCAGTGCGGTCAACGCCGAAGCCCTTCCCCGGTGGCTGGTTATCATTCCGCCGCTGTCTTCTAAAGGTACGCCCGCCCTCGCGCAGAGCATCGGTATCACCGTGCGGTTGAGGGTAGCGCTGCCGGCAGGCTTACCGCAGCACTGAATAAGAAGACGGACTTTCTCACCGGTTCGCTCGTCGGTAAGCATAGCCTGTTCAGAAAGACGTTCATCCAGCCAGATGTCCACATACTTTTTCACCACGGCCGCTACCGGTTTCACAAAGGCTTTAAAGGTTTTACCTGCCGGGATATTCAGCCAGCACAAGGTGTCAGCAGGGATGATACTGCCATTCTCTTTTACAATATCGTCCGCCTGTGCCGCGATGCACCCAGTGGTCAGCCAGAGGGGCTCGCTCTTTCTCAGCCATGCATGGGTCCAGATAACGGCCATCGGCTGCAGCATGGCAAGCGGATAATGTATTTCAGTGAGCATGTCTTCCTGACGCTGATTCAGGCTGGCCACATCAGCTTCAGCCACACCGGAGCATCGATAACCCAGGGATTGAACCCACGGCGAAAAAGAGGCGTATCGGGTGTTGAAAGATGACGGGCAGGGCTGAAACGCAGGTGTCCCAGCCCCAGCTTTCGTAATCGATCATAAAACGGCGCAGTGAATAGATAAAATTCGCCCTGGAATGCGGCATCATGGGCTCCCCGAAGCGCAGCAATTTGCGGGTGCCCCTTTTTGTGCCCAGTTCATGATCATCTACGTTCATCCGGCCTACCGCTCCGATAATGCTGGCGCAAATTTCAATGCTCCAGTCTGCGGGCTCCCGCACCTCCGGATGCGCCCTTGCCAGCCAGAGGCCGCATCGCAGAATAAAACTGTACAGGCTTTCGCGGGAGCGGGGCCAGAACACCGACGTTTCCCCCATCTCCGGCATCTAACTTCGAATGTATTTATCTCTCTGCAACACCGTTTCAAGGTGTTCTCTTTCTGTTTCATGCTGCTGTACTGAATATTTTCCGGCTTGTGGTTGATGAATGTTAACAGCATGTACAGTCTGATGGCCCCTTCCGGCTCCGCGGTGCTGCCGGGTCGTCGAGCTCTACTACGCTGTCCTCATCTGGCATATGAAGACATTACTAACATCACGGTGTAATAATCAACGGGGTGCAGGTCAATAACTCGCTGCATAAGCAGCGTGTGTACGCGGAAACCGAAGGTCAGGGCGCCCCTGGTGGCTCATGCGTGAATGAGATGGGCTATCTATGGAATGCTGAATGGGGAGGGAACCGTGTTGTCCATTATCGCCCGGATGGGACCACAGACGCTATTCTGACTTCAACTGGAATCCAGAGCACCTGCCCAACACTCGCCGGTGAGGGTTTTGCCAGTTTCTATTGCGCCACAGCTTTTGTAGGACTCACTGCGCTGTCTGAATATGATGGTGCACTGCTCAAAGCTGAATCTGATGTCAGCCCCGGCTTACCTGAAAACCGCTTTGCGGCAAACATAGTTTAACACTTTTGATACTGACAGAACTTTGCCAGTTCAGGCTCAAAGAAAATGTCCGCTCTTGGCACAAAGCGGACATTCGGTTAAATAAACGCGGGAGAAGGCGAGATGCTGCAAACTCAGGTAACAAGTTTCTAGCTGTAACTGGGTTGCATTGCCGACGGACGCAAACTAGAGAAGCTCAGCACCATTCTCTCTGCGCTGTTTATATTCATAGCGGAACGCTTTGGCTAGCCACACTTTCTGGAACTAATCGGTGCATGAGGTAGCGGCAAAGCATAATTGCGCAAATCGTTAACATGTTGGCCGGACTAAATAAGGCGGTGAATACTCTGGAATCTTTGCAAGCGCTGCGGTGATTGGCTACTCGCTGACAAGTTTGCCCTATCAATAGTCATAGCGTGCCATCGGCTATTCTGCACTTCCTGGAAATCATTCCGGCAAAGAAGCACGATTCGCAGGTGAAGGAAAAATCAGCGATGAGCTTACCATTATTATAGTGCTCCAGCTTATGCAGCATTTCAGCCATCCACAGGGCGTAAGAGCCAAGTGCACTCAATATGTAGAATGAAAGCATCCGGCCACTTCAACCCCTAAGCGCTATTTCTATCATTTCTATAGCGCTTACATTGAGGCCAGCAGCCATAAGATTCTGCATATCATAAATATGTTTGGCCTACTACTTAAGAGCATCATGCGGTAGCTCGGGGCATCACTGACTAAACTTCGTAAAAAGTCAGTGGCGTAATCCAACATCGATCTCACGGGAGAGAGCATGAGCGATTAGCTGCTAAGGTGCGATGATCTCAAAGCAATATGACTATATTTAGCGGCGAAAGCCGGTTTTTTACGTCTAGACTTCACCTGATATGAATGATAATCGTCACCCTGCACCAATCATTCACGGTATAAGATTATGTTTCTATTAAAAAAATCAATATGTGAACAATGTGAAGGATTATTATTAAAATCTTTTTTTAGGTTGAAAATGATTATGTGGATTTAAACCTATAGAACCAATCCGCCACATTAAGCAAACTTTTACTTGAAAACGTGCAATACAAAAATTTAGTCAAAGGATATCTATTAAGATTTCGCCAAAAAAATTGGGGGCACACAAGGGGGCATTAGCAGTAATGGTTTTTTATTTTTGGTTTAAAATCAATTGGTTGAATTGGTTTTCGAGTCCGGCCTTCGCACCATTCACTTTAATTTCTTATTAAACAGTGAGTTAGACGTAAAATTCTATCTCTTATGTATGCAAGAAATGATCTAAGCTTTCACCAGAAATTGCCGCTTAGTTAGTAGTGGCAGATCTTCGGGAATACTATCTCATAGCGGCGTGTAGTTCCAAGCTTCAAACACGTACAGTTGTCAACTTGAAAAGCTATGACGCAGCCCACGCCTCTAAATATCCCAAAACAGTTTGATCGCACGCATTCAAGCCCGATGTGTGGCGTTTTCCAGCCCCAAAACAAGTCTATGGTGGTTCAACGTACCTGCATACGAAATGCAGGCTCTGCCAGCGTCTCACCGGCAGTTTCGGGATCGCAATAATCCCGAAAAGAATAATGAACAATGCGACCACCCAGGCGAAAACCGGGCGCTTAATGAAAAACTGAGCCATTTTACTCTCCGGCCTTCATGGTCAGTGTTGCAGGGGAAGCGGTTGAAATCACTGCCGCGACGTTCATGCCGTTGCCAAGCTTATCCATGCCCTGAACGACCACACGGCTGCCGGCAGGTAAGCCTTCGGCAATGCGGTAGGCGCCATGGATTAGCTCCCCGACACGGACTTTGATCTGGCGGGCCTTTTGCTCATTGTCAACCACCCAGAGTACAGCGTGACCTTCCTGATGCGAGACAGCCTGCTGGGGAACCATCAGCGCATCCTCATAATGCTGACGGGGGATCTCAACCCGCACAAACATGCCGGGCAGGAGTTCGCGATTCGGATTACTCACCTCGATGCGGACTATAACGTCGCCTGTCGCGGTATCGACGCTAATGCCGGAGAAAAGGATTCTGCCCGGCTGGTGATAGACAGCGCCACCGGGTAACAAAACTTTAACCGGCACGCCCGTCGTAGTGGCCTTCTGACTTGCCGACTGCTGGCGCAGCTGGTGGTAAACCCCGGCGGGCTGGTGGATGTCCACATAAATGGGGTCTGTCTGGTAAATGCGGGCCAGAGGAGTGCTGTCGCTGGCTGTCACATAAGCCTCTTCGGAAACCAGAGCCTGATCTATACGTCCGGATATCGGGGCCCCGACGGTGGCAAAACTCAGGTCGAGTTCTTTGCGCCTGAGCGCGGCGCTGGCCTGCGCCACATCTGCCGCGGCCTGGCGGGCATTCGCGATGGCCTCATCGAAACTCTGACGGCTCACCGCGCCCGTTTTCATCAGTGGCCGCAGACGGGCAGCCTGCTGTTGGGCTTTGTCATTGGCGGCTTTAGCACGCAGTAAACCGGCCTGCGCACTGGAGACTTCAGCTTCAAAAGGTGCCGCATTGATCTGGAAAAGAGGCGTCCCTTTTTTAATTTCTGCGCCCTGTTCAAACAGGCGGCGCTTAATGATACCGCTCACCTGCGGGCGTATTTCTGCTGTTTGCAGCGCGTTAACGCGGCCCGGAAGCGTCTCGCTGACCGCTAACACCTGTGGTTGAATCACCTCAACGGCAACCTGAGGTGCAGTGCTTCAGCTTCCGTAACGGCTTTATCATCGCAGCCTGTCAGCGCGGCAATTATGGCAACCAGAAGTAAAGGCAGAGAAAACAGTTTGAGGGACAACATGGGTTTCTCGTATTAATGAGTGATGACCCATGTTACCGGACACGCGTTTATTCACCGTTGAGAGTGTGTTGAGATTGTGTGTAGAAGCAAAATGTTTTTCTCTATATAGGTACGTGTATTACCTGTGTGAAATGCGGGAGGCAAATGCAAAAAAATCCATATTTCCAACTTCAGAACAGCGTACGACCCGAGGGCATAATATCGCACCACTGTTTTTTGTAATACCAGTCTGGGTTATAGGCACCCAGAGAAAATATAAATTGCTTATCCAATGACGCGGCTAACGCTCTGGCGTGCTGGATGTTTTCCCAGAGCAAAACAGAGCCGACCCCCATAGATCTAAACTGCGGGTCGATCCCGCCATTAAAGTCCTCGAAGTAATACCATGATGGGCACTCAACTTTATAGTTGAGATCAAAAGCGCAGGGTGAGTCATTGATGAATAATATTTTGCCAAAGATCATGTCTCTGAACATGGAGAACGTCTCAGTCAGGATCCCGGTGTCAGTGCACTTAAGACTGTTTTGCCACCGCAAATCGAACAGGTGCTGATAGATAGCCGAAAGTTCAGCAGGGGAAAAAGAAGTCACATCCTCAATTGTTCCGCCCGCTTTTGTAAATCGTCGCACCTCTCCGGTACGCTTCTTAGCGGTTTTCACGGAAAAATCGGACTTGATGTGAGCCATTTTTTTCTTAAACAGATTGTGACGGATGCTGTTAAATATGACACCCTGAGAATGAGGTGATAACCGCTTGGTTTTAAAAGGAAGTATGACTTTTACACCCGCTTTTATCGGCAGGATAAGATCATCAAAAACAAAGGGAAGCGTTGAATTTTTATATTCCAGAGAGCCATTGACAGAAAACACGCCAGCAATGGGTTGCCCGTCTTGCCTTTTCATATAGTACTGAATACGGACGCCTCCACGCTCGGAAAGATAAGCGAGAACGCGGGGATGGGTGCACACGCTCCCCCCGAATGCAGTGTAAATCTGAGCATACGCAGAAAGCGTGCATTCTTCCCAGCCGGTATTTTTAAGTTTTAAATATGTTGTAAACATGCCTGTTACCTAAAGTGAAATACAAGGGGCCGCTTAATGATTTGTGCGCAAATATTTCATGACAGGCAAGGGTATAATTGATGAGTATTAAACAAGGGGTAAACAAATGCAGGGGTTTATTCTATAAATTGTCTTTTTTAGCTTCTACACATGTTCTACACACAGTCTGAACTGATCCTCAATAAATAAGCACATAAAAGGTTCACTCACTAAATTAATTATTAGTTCGCAAAAAAATACAAATAAAGCTTGATCCTAAATGGAAAGGATTGTTCAAATCAGATTGTGAAATCAACAGGGTGGTAATGATTTTTAAGAATTGCTTCCTGCGCATGGAATATAAACATAAGCTAAATGAAAAAGTTCAATGAAGTATCTACACTGTTGTTGAGCCTGGCGATAGTTATTAGCTTTATACTGGTCTGGTTTACGACCTGATAAGTGATTAAATCGTCAGTGTGGGATCTAACGTCAATCCTTAATTTATCTTTAAATTCACCATAAATAATTAATTTATTATTGTGTTTTTTTTGGTTATTTTGTGTTCGGAAGGCGTTCTGTTAAAGCTTTCCTTTGATCAACCAGAATGGAATGGCACTATCATGAAAAATATCCTTATTACTGGTTCAACAGGTTTATTAGGGGGCAGGGCTCTGGGTATTGATTATCAAAAGGTTTCCTATAAACAGCTTTCTGACAGCAGAAGAACATTTAAGGATCTGTTTGGCCCGAGCAACGAACGGATCATGCTGCGTGCGATGAACCTTTACGGCCATTTCTCAAATCTGAATGTGGTGTTTGATAATTCTAAACTGCTGCAGCTTGGTATGAGTAAGCCTTCCAGGTTCACCGATTATCTGGATCGCTGCGTGCTGACAACGCGTGACGCGACAATTGCCGAACTGATGCAGGTCGATTTTAAATAGTCAGGTATCGGAAAAGCAATAAATACTGAAGCGTAAGTGGGGGCAGGGATCGATTTATGTCGCCCTGTTCATTATGAGCAGGGCGTCCCTGGAATATCACAGTTTGCGAACAACGTTAACGCGTAGAGGGCTAACCTCCAGCCAGATTGCCACACAGATCCCCGCAGCGCGGAGGTACTCTCTGTAGCGTTCAGGAACTCCTGCTGCTTAACAAATCTGCGCACCCGTGTGGAGTGCTGCCGTAGCGTGTCAGCCTGTGCCTGTGTGAGTTGACGGGCCTTGCGTGCCGTAATGATATCAGCCTGCAACACGTTGACCCTTGAGGAAATATACGCATCAAGCAGATCTTCGATGACGCCTCCCGTTTCCGCTTTGACGTTACGCTGGGCCTGCAACGCCGCAGGAAGGGTAAGTCTGTGCAGATTTTATGCCTGCCATTGCCTGGCTGGATACCAGCATAATGAGTCCTACTGTGAGATATTTCATGTATGTGACCCTGTAGGTTTTTTTCGCATTGAATGTAACTCTCCTCCGGGGAAGAATGCGTGGGTACAGACCATGGTTGAGTGTCCTGTCTGATCTCACAGATATAGGGCCTAATATTAAAACGTTTGGATCTCGGCTGTGAGCGAGATGCCGAAGTATGAATGTTTGTTTAACTCCACTGGCTTTTAGCCGCTCTTATCCCAGTTCTTCGCGAGTTGGACCTTGAAAGTAGATGCTGCTTATATGACAACTACGTGGCTGAGTCAGCACAAAACGAACTGTTTCCCAGACTGAGTGCCCATTCATCAGACGTTCCCCCATTCTGGATTCTGTATCAAAAGACGTATCTAACCCTGTAAGTTCGAAATCCGGTGGATACAACCCGGTCACACGTATGTTTTCTTCGGACAACTGCTGTGACAGTTTGGTGATAAACCCGCTAAACCCATGTTTGCTGGCGAAAAAAGCAGGGTGCGCAATTGAATCCGTAAAATTCGGGATCCCACATGAAGATATAATTGAGACGATATCAGCATTGTCTGAACGTCTTAACCCGGGCAGCAGAGCCTGAGTCAGTAGAATCGAACCTGTCAGACCTGAACTGACGGTGTTGATAATTTCTGTGTCAGGCTGATCGTCTAATCTCCCTGACAACCACTGAGCAGCATTCAGGATTAAAATGTCTATCGGCTTGTTTGAAATTAACAACTGTGAAGAAAACTGAGAAATGGATTCAGGCCGGGTTAAATCACAGATATACCCTTTTGCAATGCTGCTTTCAGCAGTGATGCTGCTGCAGGTTTTTTAAATATCTTCAGCCCGCCGTCCGCAAAAATCCACCTCTACCCCCTCTCGTGCCAGCCACACGCACAGCGCCTGACCAAATCCCCCGCCGCCACAGGTAATAACAGCTCTTTTACCTCTCTGCATCTTCATTCATCCTTTTCCTGATGACTATGTGTGGATGTAGATATACATGAGGAAGTTAAGTGACATCTTTCAGTTAATGCCCTTTTTACATGAGGAACAGAAATAAGCTGCATTGCAAACTGTTTAGCGTGTGTCAGGGGATTAGCAATGTCCGCTTCTGGCACAAAGCGGACATTAGGTTAAATAAACGCGGGAGAAGGCGAGATGCTTCAAGCTCAGGTAACAACTTTCTAGCTGTAACTGGGCAGCATTTCAGCCATCCACAGGGCGTAAGAGCCAAGTGCACTCAATATGTAGAATGCGAGCTTTCGGCCACTTCAGCCCCTAAGCGCTATTTCTATCATTCCTATCGCGCTTACATTGAAGCCAACCGCCATAAGATTCCGCATAACATAAATATGTTTGACCTGCTACTTAAGAGCATCATTCGGTTGCGCGGGGCATCACTGACTAAAGCTTCACAAAAAGTCAGTGATGCAATCCAATCTCGATCTCACGGGAGAGAGCACGAGCGATTAGCTGCTAGGGTGCGATGAGCCCACAGCAATATGACTATATTTTCCGGCGAAAGCCGGTTTTTTACGTCCAGACTTCACCTGATATGAATGATAATCGTCACCCTGCACCAATCATTCACAGTATAAGGTTATGTTTCTAATCATAAAAATCAATAAGTGAATAATGTGAAGGATAATTATTAAAATCTTTTTTTAGGTGGAAAATGATTATGTGGATTTCAACCTTAGAACGAATCCGCCACATTAAGCAGGCTTTTACTTGAAACGGGCAATACAAAAATTTAGTGAAAGGATATCTATGAAGATTTCGCCAAAAAAAAATAGGGGGCACATAAGGGGGCATTAGCAGTGCTGGTATTTTTTTTATTTAAAATCAGTTATTTGAATTGATTGTCGAGTCCGGCCTTCGCACCATTTAAAGATACGAGAACTTCCGTAACAGTCCGCAAGTTACTAAAATTAAAGCCGAAAGGTTTTTTTTTGTCCAAATTCGTCCGAGCCTTTTTGTGGTTATGCTAAGGTCGACGGGGCACTTCCTCTTCTATTGTCTTTTTCTCCTGAAGTACAATTCAACGCCCGCCCGATCAAAACCCGACTTTTTGCTTGTTGGTTTCGCTTTGCGTCGTCACAGTGAGTTTTAACAGCAGCGCCTGTTGATGACCAGGTCTTGATATTCCATCCTGCGAAATTGGAAATACATTTAATTGATTGATATTGCTGATTTATATTTCCTTTATTAGTCTCAGTTAATTTTTCCATTCCTGCCGTTTTACATACCTCATTTCTTATGATTTTCAGTAGACCCGCGGTGCGCGCGAAAAAGAAATCTCGCCAGCATCACAAAAATGAAAATCATCAGATACCTTTCTGTGACAAAAGACACAACCTGATTACAACTTCA